>Ga0209542_10017412_pt1 | contig 11776 bp, 18 predicted proteins | sample RifCSPhighO2_01_FD_184028 | JGI IMG/M metagenome (GOLD analysis project Ga0209542, IMG submission 184028) | Soil microbial communities from Rifle, Colorado - Rifle CSP2_plank highO2_0.1 (SPAdes) (version 2) | ecosystem: Environmental > Terrestrial > Deep subsurface > Rock core/Sediment ...
GGATCAAATCGTCACAGTCACTTGCGACGATGCATCTTGTGATGCCGTCATCACAGCAGCCCCAGGAGACAAGCAAAAGGTTGTTGTAAATGGAGTTTATCAGCCTAAAGGTGGCGGTTTCGATCGCAACTTTACTATGGATGTAAACGCCCTGGTAAGTTAAACCCTTACTTTTTTTCTTTTTTTCTTCCTTTTTTATCTGAACAGCACTAATTTTATAAAGAAAATAAGATCTAAGAGTGTATGAGAAAAAGAGGTCAGGTGATTTTAGAGTACTTGCTCACTTATGGTTGGGGCATCTTGGTGGTGATCATCGGGGTCTCTGTATTGGTCTATTTCGGGTTCTTAAGCCCTACAAACTTATTGCCTAATTCTTGCGACTTCGGCGCTCAGCTGGTGTGTGAAGAGTACAAAGTGGTAAAAACAGCTTCTGGGGCAGACATCAAAGTGCGTTTAAGGAATGATTTCGGGCGGGACATCCAGATCTTTGACATAACGGGAGTGGACATGACGCTAAGTCAGGAGCCCCCTATCCCCCTTCTCATCTCAAAGCGGGATGTGCAGGAGTTGTACGTCACAACGATCAATCCAGTATCTCGAAACGAAAAAGCCCGAGTAGCCATGGTGGTGGAGTTCGCTCGCAATGACTCAGGCGCTCCTCATCATAACCTAACCGGAGAAGTCTTTGTGCTCGTGCAATAGTGCTTCTAAGTTAAGCAAAAGAATCGAAACCTATTTAAAGGAGTTTGAGTTCTTTAAAGGTAAGTTTCTTAACAATATTGGTGAATGAATGAGTGAAGTGTTGAAGACAGGAACCACAACCCTTGGTTTGGTATGTAAAGACGTAATAGTTCTAGCTACAGATAAGCGGGCGACAGCAGGGGACATGATTGTCCAGAAGCGGGCGCAAAAGCTTCATAAGCTAGCGGCTAACATTGCGGTCACCATTGCCGGCAGCGTCTCGGATGTTCAAGTCTTAATCAAGATGATCCGGGCCGAATTGAAGCTAAAGGAAGTCCGGATCAGTCGCCGTGCAACTGTAAAAGAGGCTGCTAATTTACTTTCAAATTATGTTTACTCAAACATTCGAAGTTTCAGTGTCATCCCAGGCGTAACACATTTCCTGTTGGCTGGTTTTGATGAGTCAGGTTTGCACATGTATGACATTTTTCCGGACGGTTCCGTGACTGAGATTGATGATTACGTTTCAAGTGGCTCCGGCAGCGTCTTTGTTTACGGTGTATTGGAAAGCAATTATAAGAAAGGCATGGACGAGAAGGAGGCAATAGACCTCGCAACGCGCTCAGTAAATGCCTCTTTACAGCGAGATACCGGGTCCGGGAATGGGCTTGAAATATGGGCTGTGGACAAAAATGGGATACGAGTCGTCACAGAAAAATTAGTGGCAGAAAAGTTAGTATAATTTTCTGAATCAACATCATAGGTTAATAAATATGACAGAAATCATTAAAGAAATTCTTAAGAACCTGCCTGAGAATAAAATCTCAGACGCCGTGTTTGAAGGCGCGAACATCGTCTTATACACGAAGGACAAGTCTTTTTTCTTAGAGGAAAGTGGCTTGATCAAGAGCATTGTGAACATCATCAAGAAGCGAATTGAGCTTCGCCCTGACCCCAGCGTATGCTTGGATCAGGAAAAAGCAGAGGCAAAAATCCGCGAGATCATGGGCAGCGAAGTGAGTGTGGATAACATCATTTTCGATCCTCAGCGTAGCATCGTAATCCTTGAAGTAGACAAGCCCGGACTGGCAATTGGCAAGCAGGGAGAAAACCTTCAAAAAATAAAGGCCGACACGATGTGGGTGCCCATCATTCGCCGCACTCCTCCGATCCGATCGAAGATTGTGGAAAACATCCGTTCGGTTTTGTATCAGAACTCCGATTATCGGCGAAAATTCTTGCACAAGACAGGGCAGCGTATTTACAACGGCTGGCTTCGTCAAAAGAAAGAGGAGTGGGTTCGCGTTACGTGTTTAGGAGCGGGCCGCCAAGTAGGCCGATCTTGCTTCTTACTCCAAACGCCAGAATCCCGAATCTTGTTGGATTGTGGAATTGATGTTTCAAGCGAGGAAAATCCGTATCCTTATTTGGAGGCGCCTGAATTCAATATTAAGGAGTTGGATGCCATCATCATTAGTCACGCACATATTGATCACTCAGCGTTGGTCCCTTACATGTACAAGTTCGGCTTCCGAGGCCCTACGTACTGTACAGCCCCGACTAGGGACATCATGGCTTTATTGCAATTGGACTGTGTAAAGATTCAGCATGCAGAAGGAAAAGACCCCATCTACACAAGCGAAGACATCAAAGAGATGGTAAAGCACACGATTTGCTTGGATTATGAAGAAGTGACGGACATCACCCCAGACATTCGCATCACCTTCTACAACGCAGGTCACATTCTAGGGAGCGCCATGGTTCACATCCATATTGGGAATGGCTTGCACAACTTTATTTATAGTGGAGACATCAAGTATGGCCGTACAAACTTGCTCACCCCAACGGCAACCGTGTTCCCTCGTCTGGAAACCTTGATGGTGGAAGCCACGTACGGGGCCAAAGATGATGTAATGCCCCCAGCGATGGAACAAGACCGCATGGTGGTGGAGCTCATCACCAACACCATCAAACGAGGGGGGAAAGTCTTAATCCCCACGTTAGGCAGTGGAAGAGGGCAGGAAATTGTGGTGCTGATTGAGCGCCTAATCCGAGAGGGGAAGATGGAAAAATTCCCAGTTTATATTGATGGAATGGTGTGGGACATCACAGCCATTCACACCGCATACCCGGAGTTCCTCAACAGCGGCGTCCGCCAACAGATCTTCCATTATGACAACAATCCTTTCTTGGCAGATAACATCAAACGGGTCGGTAGTCAAAAGGAGCGCAAGGAGATCATTGAGGATGGAAACCCTTGTATTATTTTAGCCACTTCAGGCATGTTGCACGGAGGCCCTTCTGTGGAGTACCTAAAGCACCTAGCTGAAAATCCGAAGAACAGTTTGTTGTTCAGCTGTTATCAGGGAGAAGGCACGTTAGGCAGGAAGATCATGAATGGGGCGCGGGAGTTAAACTTTCAGTTAGGGCAAAAAGTGGAGACCATCCCGTTAAATATGGAAGTCGGAAAGATCGCTGTTAGTGCTCACGCAGATCGTCGGGAATTGATGAATTTCATCCGGAATTGCAATCCAAAACCGAAAAAGGTCTTGGTCGTGCATGGGGAGAGCAGCAAGTGCCTGGACTTGAGCAGCAGCATCCATAAGATGTTCCGCATCGAGACCGTGGCGCCTAGAAATCTGGATACCATAAGATTAAAATAGGTCCCCCACTCCTTTCTCTAAATGAAGAACGCCTTGATCTTCCACGGCACAGGTTGTTCTCCGAATTCGTATTGGCTTCCCTGGTTGAAGAACGAATTAGAAAAAGAAGGTTATCAGGTTTGGATCCCATCCTTACCAGATTCAGATAAGCCTGACATCAAAAAGTGGTTACCTTTTGTCATGGAAAATGGGACGTTTTCAGAAGAAACAATTCTGATCGGCCATTCAGCCGGTTGACCGTTTATTCTGAGCATTTTAGAGAACATCCAATTAAAAGTCAAGCAAGCCATCTTAGTGGCTGGGTTTTCAGAGTCTTTGAAAACCATCGACAAAGAACCCATTTTGCAAGCTTCTTACGATTGGGACAAGATCCAACAACATGCCAATGAATTTGTTTTCATCAATTCAGATAACGATCCTTGGGGTTGCGATGACAAGGCGGGACGAAAGCTACAGGAACACTTAGGGGGCAGGTTAATCATTTGCAAGGGGCAGGGTCATTTCGGTTCTGACACCTACAAGCAGCCGTATAAGGAGTTTCCATTGTTGCTAAAGCTCATTATTAGGCCTTAAAAACGATCTTTTTCCGAAAAATTCATAAAATTTCCGATTTTTTCGAAATTTCCGATTTTTCACTATTTTCCGAAATTTATATAAATGCATCTGTATTACCCTTGAACATGGAACAGGTAACCCTATCCAAAAAAAAGGATCCGCCCAGGTTAAAGATATATAAAGTAAAATTGGGTAAAAAAGGCCAACTTACAGTCCCTAAAAAGATTCGAGATGTATATAAACTCAAGGAGAAAGATACATTTATACTAACACTCGTATCAGAAGGAGAGCTGCTAATCAAAAAATCAGTGGAAAAGAGACCCGTTGACCATCTGTTCGAGTTCATCGATAGTTTGCCACCGATCGATTGGGACAAGGCATGGGAAGAAATGCTAGAGGATCGAAAAAAGGAGCACAGATAAAATGCGTTTTTGTACAGATACGTGGTTTTTAATGAAAATTTTCGCCAATGACCAGAAAGCAAGGGATCTTGTACGTAGAGCCGATGAGGGGAAGGACTGGATCCTAATTCCATTAATCGCCTTTGCAGAGATGACGAAGAAAATGATGATGGAAGGAATTTCACAATTAAAGATTAATGAATTTTTTAATGATATAGAGAGAGTTGAAAAAGTAAAAATGATTTACCCAAGCAAAGAAATTGCAAATGAAGCAGCCAAGGTCTCCTTGTCTTATAAGCTCTCCCTATTGGATGCATTTGTAGCAGCCACAGCCAAAAATACAGGTTGTGATGTTTTGCTGTCAGCCGATAGTGATTATAGACTGATCATGAAGCAAAAGTACCTCAAAGTCCAATCTTGGTAATGGTCGGCACTAAAGGGATAACCTTTATATACCGTCCTTCTTAAAGATAGGGTATGGAAGAATCTACGTCCACTCCTCCAATGATGGTTAAGTACCGAGGTACATTTGACTTCATTGGCTTGTATAATCTATTGTTTTCTTGGCTAAGGGACCGTAATTATCGTCCGGTAGAGAAAAAACACAAGGAAAAGGCTGGGGGAGATGGTCGGGAAGTGGAGATCGAATTAATAGGTAGGTTGGAAGTCACTGAATACGTAGATTACATTGCCGAATTCGCCATTCATGTGTGGGACATGAAGACCATAGAAGTCAAGGAAGGCGACCAAGTAAAAAAAATGGATTGGGGCCGGTTGGAAGTGAAGCTAAAAGGAGGGATCATTGTAGATCCAAAGAATAAGATTCCCAAGGGAGGCGGTTTGTACAAGGCCATGGATACGTTTTTGAAGAAAGTGGCTTTGTGGCGCGAGTTGGAATTTATGCATGAGGACAATCAGATGATCATCATCGGGAAGGTTCAGGTGATGGTGAAAAAGTTTTTAAACATGGATTCAGGAGAGTCAGCATTCGGTTGAAAACATGGTACAGCGCAATATATTAATTGATGGGAAAGAAGTGAAGTATGAGGGTCTGATGGACGCTCGGAAGTTGTGCTCAATTGTGTATCATTGGTTTAAGGAGCACCATTATAACTTAGTGGAGGCTTTTAATTTTGAGCAGATCTTTGAGGAGGGCAAGCAAATGGAGGTTAAGCTGGCTCCATTTAAGCGTTATGATGATTACACCAAATCAGAGATTAAAACCACGATGGTATTTAGCCAGCTAAAAGAAGTGGATGTCGACTTAAATGGGGTGAAACGTAAGTTATGGAAAGGTAAATTGATGATCAAGTTTACCGCGACGTTAATCACAGATGCTCACAATCGTTGGAATGAGACCCCGTTCTTGTTCTTCTTCAGGGTCTTGATGGATAAGTTCATCATCAAAAGTCAGGTCAACCGCGCAGAAGGTGAATGCCAATCGGATTGCGAAGCTTTGATCGATGAAGTGAAGAGTTTCTTGAATTTACATCGATGGAGCTAAAACCAGCATCCGGATTAAAACAATAAGTGAATAAAAAGAAGAAAGATTAAATCCGTTCGTGTGGCAACTTTCTTTTCACGTCAATGGGTATGACGCCTTGTTCGAATTCCAGCTTGGCGATCTCGACAGGGTTGAACTTGATTTCTTCAAGCTGTTTTTTAGTCAACTTAACCAAGGCAGGGGCGCCCATGGCAATTTGCAAGGCTCGGCTGCCAATCATTCGGGCTTTTTCATATTTCGTATATCGACCGGGTTCAATGGTTAGTTCATAGTTCATGGTTCACCTTATTTTTTGGCGTAGTTCTTTGCTGATTCGGCTGCCTAGTTCGAGCATCTTTTCAAACTCTTCAGACGTGATGGGTTCATCTCCTCCTTTCTGCATGGCGCAGATGTTGCCGTTTTCTAGGAAAGCCATGGTAAGTCGGGCATCCAAGACACTTTCTTCATCTTCAGTGGGGTCGACAAGTAAGTTATCGCCGATTTTGATGACCGTAACAGGGATGGGGGTTTCAACGATGGGCAGTTTCTTATCTTGGTGCTCTTGGTAATCAATGACTCCATCTTTAACCATAGGGAACTTGGCGTTCTTGAGCGCGGCAATAGCAGCCATTCCACCGAGGTCAATGAGATTTCCATCATGATTCAAAGGGCAGATGTCTACGCTGACCGTCCAGACTTTCACTCCTTTTTCAACGCAGAGTTGGTGGGTGTCAATGGCGTGGCTTTCTCGAATGCCTCGGTCAATGACTCTCGCCGTCTCAATGGATTCAATGCCAGGAGGTCCAGATTCAAACGCAGGGTTTGCCAGGGGCAATAGTTCAGCTCCGACCATGAGAACGCCTTCATCAGGCGTATCTGGAAAGGGTTTCTCTAAGGCTAATTTTATGCCGACAAGAAGTTCGGTTTCTCCGCACCGTACCCAAGCGCTGCCTTCTGCAGTGCGTATACAATCAGTTTTGATCGTCAGGGGTCTAAATTCATCCATCTTTCTTCCGTCAAGGCGGAAGCCCTTGGTGAGGGCATTGCAAATGTGTTCTCTTAGTTGGTGATTGGTCATGTTTTCACTCCGTTGCATATTTTTCTTTGAGGGCTTTTCGCAGGATTTCAGATACAGCAGGCGCTCTTTCTTGAGCCATCTTGATGCACTTGCGTATGTCTTCAGGACTAATGCGCCCGTCCGCTTGAAGCAAGGTTATTTCGCCAGTGCTTGGGATTAAACCGATCGGAATGTCTACCGAGCTGTTACTTTCGAAATGTTCTTCGTCTCCATCCAAGTCTACAACGACTTGGTCTCCTACTTTTCCAACACTGAACGCGACGACAAGGTCTTTCATAAGGATCCCTGCATCAGCTAAGGCAATGCTTGCAGCGCAGATGCCGGCACATCGGCTTCCAGCGTCGGTCTCAGTGAGTTCAACAAAAACATCTACAACTGCATTGGGAAAGTCTTTCAGGTCCAAAACAGGTCTCAACGCCCGTTCAGTGATGAGAGAGATTTCCTTGCTTCGCCTACTGGGTCCAGGACGTACGCGTTCTCCGGCTCCCGAGAAGGGCATCATGTTGTAATTGCATCGCAACAAGCCTTGTTTGGGGTCTTGTAAGAATTTAGGGTACAATTCCCTAGGTCCATAGACTGCAGCATAAGCAGTTGTTTTTCCAATGCGAAAATAGGCACTGCCATCTGCTTTTTTGATGACGCCAGCTTTGGCTTCAATGGGTCTTAGTTCATCGAACTTTCGTCCGTCAAATCGTTTGGTGTAACTGCTCATGGGGATTCCTCCGAGTGATATTCAGCTGCGCCTTCAGGTCGGTAATCCGATCCACCTTCAGGCCGGTAGTCACTTCCACCTTCAGTGTGGTCTTCGATGATTTCTATTTTCATTCCAGTCTTTGCTTCCAGGAATTTCTGGATTCTTTCAGTCAATCCTTGAATGTGGGCTTCTTGTTGGATCTTATTGACCGCTTCAACAACGATGATTTCTTTATCCGGCTCGCCGTTGATCCAGACAATTCCATTTTGACCGACTGTGATCTGGCAGCCCGTTGCCCGTTTGATCATGCTGACCATGCTGCCTCTTTTTCCGATGATTCTTGGAACTTTGCAGGGGCTAACTCTAATAACGCGTCCACCACGCAGCTTTCGTAATCCGGGTCCTTTGCAGCTGACGTCAATCATGTTTTGGCTGGTCACATTCACAATTTTAGTGATAACATATTCTTCAAGATTGAAATACTTGCTAAGATCAGCCCCTTTGGCAATGTAGTCAAAAGAGGCATCTTTAAGGTTCAAGACAGCTGTGTAGGGGCTGTTGAGTTCCAATCTCCATCCAGAAATCAGGATGTCAATAATTTTTCCGATGACGACGTCATTGCGTCGGGGTAGGTATCGTCCAGCTAAGGGGATGATTTTGAGCACTTTGCCGTCAACCGTTAAAAGACCAAGTTGACTGGCTCTGATTTTGTCTTGCTGTCTGTACGTGCCATAGCTGGGTAAGTAATCCATGCCTTCAGCGATAATCTCGCCAGGCACAACAACGTTTTTATCTTGTACCAATAGTCCTGTCATTTTTTCACCATATTTTGTATTTGTTTTATCTTGTACCAATTACTTTGATTTGCACGTTCCCGTGCGTTTTATTGTTAAGCTCATCCATGAGTTCGGTTTGAAGGCCAGCAGGGATCTCAACCACGCAAAGCCAGCTCCCGTCATTCTGCCATTCATCTTTTTTGATGACGCCATAGCCGGAGACCGTTCCATACATTTTGGGTGCGTAGGCTGTGGGGATGTGGATCTCCAAGTCTTTGATTTCAAAGCGGATGGGCAAAATAGGTTGTAATTTGCGAAGGATTTCATGAACTTGGTCCTCAGCACGTTTATATTCATCGATATGAACCTTAGCTTCTTCAAAAGCGTTTTCAATGCGTTGTACAGGATGAGGAGCTTGAGTTCTTGGATCGACTCCATTTCGATGGATGATTTCAATGATTTTTTTACGCTTAGTCTCACGTACTTTTTCTCGGTATTCAGAAGTGAGTTGAAGTTCGCCTTCTTTAAGGATTTTTTCTGCAATCACCACCGGGTCTTTGGTTTCAAAGATGGCTTGCATTTGTTCTTCGCTGGCAGCTAGGCCTTTCTTGGCATCGGAAAAGATCTTTTCAGCGCGAAGCACTTCACCAATGGCCACGTCTTTTCCTTGTTTATGCTCGACAGCTTTGTCAGGATCTACAACAATTTCAAAGATCGCTCCGTGTGTTTTAAGGCGGGCTAGGTTGAAGTGGACGCGTTCGCGGTCAAAGGTCATCCGGGTAGAGCCAGTCGTCATGTATTCACCTTATTTGGCTAGTTTGAGGAGTCGATCTTTGCTTATTTTTTGCATGAGCCGATCTTTCTTCTCGATGTAGGCCGCGTCAATGCGTTCTAGGGAGAAGTTTTGCAGTACTTTTTTGAGGGCTTTGATGGCCAACTTGAGACCATCTTCGACGCTCATGTCTTCTTTGTATTCCTTGTGGAGGAGTTCTTGGATTTCAATGTCGCTTTCTCCAATGACGGTGGCGAGGTATTGAGTGTAGTTTCCAAAGGGATCTGTCTCATAGAGTTTGAGGCTTCCATCTTCATCTACACCAGCAATAAGGATGCTAACGCCGAAAGGTCTGAGTCCACCGCTTTGAGTGCAATATTGTTTGAGACTGCAGATGTCTTTAATAATGCTCAATACATCAATAGGACTATCGAACGTAACGCGATTTTGTTGGGCTCGGACTTGAGCTCGCTCGATGAGGACGCGGGCATCGCTCATGATACCTGCAGGGGTCGCCATGATGTGATCATCCACTTGGAAGATTTTTTCGATCGCGTCAGGAATGGCAAGTTTGTCTATAATGCGTTTATCGGTAACGAGAAGAACAGCGTCTTTAAGGACCATTCCGATAGCAGTGTTGCCAAGTCGCACGGTTTTCTTGGCGTATTCGACTTGTAAAAGTCGCCCGTCTGGGCTGAACATAGTGATCGCACGATCATATCCCATCATTTGGTGCTGAATGGGCTGCATGTCTGCCATTATCGTTCACCTCGCAGGCCATTTTCAAAAATCCGAAGATTTTTGTTACGAGGAAGTTTTACTTCCGAGTTCAAAAATCCGAAGGATTTTTGTAAGATAGGTTGCATATCCGCCATATTTAGTTACCTCCTAAGTTGCCTTCTCCTTTGCTTTTCCAAGCATGCCACTCACCGTAAGGGTACGGCAGAGCACTTCTTTGCTGTCATAGGATTGCAATAAAATCAAAGCGGTGCGTACTTTGTCCACATACTTGTGGCCTATGCGGAGCACGCCTTTCTGTTTTTGAGCGTCATACTGGACGTTTTGCAGCCCGGTTTGGGCGCTATCAAACAATCCGAGAACGCGTTGAGTGTGTCTGAACAAGTGATTGGAGAAGTCTTTACTTAAAGGTTGAGGGCTAAGAACCTGATAAGCCAGGTATCGTTTCTTTTCTCGTAGGCTGGGTAATAGTTTGAGTTTGGGCATTGGTCTCACATAGACACAGAAGGATGAAGCTTTGGTTTCGTTTTCGAGACCGAAGCTCAAAAACGAAGTTTTTGTATGCCTCCTTCGGTTTTCTTTCTCGTCTCTCTGTGGATGCCGAAGTCCTTTATAAAGCTTGCGGAAAGGTTAATAAGTTCAAATAAGAGCAGTAAAGAGCATGAATAATGTGTCATTGGCAGTTGCTTTTTTGAACAATGCATTGCATGAAACAAAGGACATGGCTAAAAAGAAGGAGTGGTTAAAAAGCGGGATGAAAGAATTGGAGGGCACAAAGCATTGGACAGAGGCAAACATAGATCGTTATCGACGGATTCTAGAGTATTTAGATAATATTCATGAAAATCCGCCAGGAGCACCTTTTTATGAGGATGTAGAGCGGCTCAATCAGCGTTGGTTAGAAATGGCTCAAGAGCTCTTAAGAGACGTATTAAGAGAAATTCCAGAATGGTTCCGTAGATGAAAAAGGGATTCTTTGAAAATGCATAATTTCGTATGCGTTTTAAATCTCTATGCCTTCTCGAACTGCTTCGTGAACGATGGAGAGGCGTTGTTTGAGCTGGTCAAATTCAATAGGGGTATAGCATAGAAAGTCCACTGGGTAACTAAGATCCCAGTAACGATACATTTTAACCCCTCGCTGGAAAAAATCCAAATCACTAAAAGCCTCGCTTACAATGATTAAGTCTACGTCCGTGTCTCTTCCAGTTTTTCCTTGAGCTCTGCTTCCGAAAAGGATCATTTTTTTAAGAGGCATGTCTTTCACAAGTTTATGTTTGAAAGAGGCTAATTCTTCTTGGATAGTTGTTTTTCCGTCCATGTCAACACCTCCTGAGCGGTTTCTAGAAATTGGGGAATTTTATCTTTTAAGTCCATTTCCGGTCTGACATCAGGATAGCGGGTATAAACATAGGCAAGTGTTAACTCGCTGAGTCGCTCGATGAGTGGGGAAGAAATCCCAGAGACTTTGCCCAATGCAACGAGGTCGTGAATTTTGTGAAGTTGTCCTTCTTTCTCGATCAAGTAAGCTTTAAGGGCCTTCTCTGCAGCTTGTTGGCAAAGAAAGGCAGCTATTTTATGTTTTCCGCCGTTTTGGTTAAACCGAGCAGTCTCATAGTCTTCTTTAGCTTGCTGAATCCAAGCTGATGCTTCTGATCTCATACTGGATAAGAGGAGCAAAGAGTATATAAAGATTTATTCTTTTGAATAGTCCTATGAAAGTTCAAGCTGGATTAGCCATCGCTGTCGTTCTGCTTCCCCCTCCTAAGATCATGAATCTATGCATAAAGCTCAATCAAGAGGCCAAGAAAGAGGGTCGAATGAGCCTTCCGCTCGGAAAAAAGGTCGTTCCACACATTTGTTTAGCCGTTGGATGTATAGAAGAAAAGAGCTTAGCTGAAATAAAGAAAAGGTTGAAAAGCCTTCACATCAAGC
>Ga0209542_10017413_pt1 | contig 11775 bp, 17 predicted proteins | sample RifCSPhighO2_01_FD_184028 | JGI IMG/M metagenome (GOLD analysis project Ga0209542, IMG submission 184028) | Soil microbial communities from Rifle, Colorado - Rifle CSP2_plank highO2_0.1 (SPAdes) (version 2) | ecosystem: Environmental > Terrestrial > Deep subsurface > Rock core/Sediment ...
TATTATAAAATTAAAACACTAAAGCCCCAATCTCTCATCAATCTCCTTTGCTACAGGATTTCAGACTATTTCAATAGCTTAACACTTCCAGCCCCTTAATCTTGTCAAAGTGCCTTGAATTTCTTGTTAAGATTTTGTTAATCCCGTTTGTAATAAATATTGCTGCTATAACACAATCAAATTGTTCTATAGATTTGCCCTCTCTTTTCAGGCTCCAAAATATTTTTGAGGCTTCTTCGCATGCATCTTTAGTCAAGCCCAGGTTATAGGCGGTTTTGAATAATTCACCGTAATAGCTGCCTTCTTCCTTATGCTTGGGATTTTTAGGGTCTAAGCCAAAAAACAGCTCCAAATAGCTCATTATGGTCGCAGCCAATGGCTCTTTGTTATTTTCAAGAAATTGCTTTATTTTTTCATCTCCCCTGAATATGTCAATTATCGCGCTTGTGTCCAATCCTATCATTCTAATCTCTTATTGAAAGAATCCCTAAAATGCTGCATATTTTTCTCTTTTTCGTCCCAATCAATATTTTTCAATACGCCGAAAAATCTCATTACATCCTTATGCTCATTCTTAAAGCTTAAAATTACATCTGAAAAGCTCCTCTCAGCAGTCTTTAAATTTTTTAAAAATTCATAGGCTTCCTTCTTGATTGATATGTTTGTACTTGTCATATGTACATATAATGAGTACTCATATAAAAATGTTTCTGTTTTTTAGCTAAAGCCCCAATCTCTCATCAATCTCCTTTGCAACATCCTTTAAATCATCACAAGCCCTTCTCAGGTCCTTTTCGAGCTCTTCTATCAGGTTTTTTAGGTTGTCAACCCTCAATATGTACCTATTGCCTTCGTGTATTACCAACCCATGTTCTATCAGCTTGTTGATATGGTGTATGATTGTGCCTCTTGACAAATCAAGCCTTGCTGCCAGCTCGTCGCTTGTCAGGGTTTCATGTTTTTTGGCAGATTTCAATAGCTCTATGAATACCCTGAAAGTGCTCTTGTCCTTGTCGCGAAGGTTAAACAAGCCAAGGGAACTGCCCAGCCATTGCAGTTCCTGGTTTACATTACGCTCTGCCGGCTTCCTGATGTTTACTATAGTTATTCTCTGCCTTATGAATACCATATAATCCCTTATAAACTGCTTATATATAAATCTTTGCCGAAATATTTATATACTAGTTGATATTACCTACATCTCGTTGACTTTAAGTCAACCAATATCCAAGCTTAGAGTTTGTTAAACTTTGACAAATGGATTACGAAAAAGGCATAAAAAGCGCAAAAACAATCGCTGACATATTCGAAATAGTGAAAGAGATGGTTAGGGAGTACCTTGACTTGGAGCAGGCAGGGTTAATGGTTGGAGTAATCGATTTAGGCGCGCACAGCCAAGGTTTTATTGGAGCTTTTTATTCCCTTGATGCAAACACGATAATAATCAACAAAAAGCCTTTGGCAAGGATATTGCAGACAAACCCCAGCTTGTATAACTATTACCTATTCCATATCATGCTCCATGAGTACATTCACTCAATCGGCTCTTTTGATGAAGGGCAGACAAGGCAGCTTGTCTTTGAGATGAGCCATCATTACTTTGGTGAAAAGCATGTCGCAACGCAGCTTGCAACAAACATGGCAAAATTCATGCCAAATTTGACTTACCCAAGCGCTGGATTTGAGCAGCCTGCGGATGTTAATATAGAATTTGTCAAGGGAATTGACAGGAAGAATACAAATTACATAAACTGAAATGGAATCAAAAAAGGAAGAGCCAAAGGGAAAAAAGCCTGAAGAGGCGAAAAAGCATGATGCAAAAGACGCTTTCCAAAAGCAGTTGGAAGAAAAGCAAAAGACAATAGACGAATTGACAGACACGCTAAAAAGGCTGCAGGCAGAGTTTGAGAATTACAAAAAAAGGGTTGATAAAGAAAAAATAGAATTCGTCAAGTTTGCCCACGCAGATGTTGTTGCGCAGATGCTGTCTGTGCTTGACAGTTTTGAAATTGCATTAAAGAACACAAATGACAAGGAAAAGTTTGTTGAAGGCATCAAAATTATTTTCGCGCAGTTTCACTCTGTACTCGAGGCAGAAGGGCTTAAGCCGATAAAAACAGACAATGAAAAATTCGACCCCTACAAGCACGAGGTTTTGATGAAAGAGGAATCAGACAAGCCCGAGGGCACAATACTTGAGGAGTTCCAGAAAGGATACATGCTGAATGACAAGGTTTTAAGGTTCAGCAAGGTAAAGGTAAGCGGAAAGTAAAAAATCCAATTTCAATCGCAATAAAAACAATTCAAAAATCACATCGCTTCCCAGCATCTGCTAAGGTGGAAAGGGAACCCAGCTCAGGAAAGCAAGCCTGAATGTCGTGAATAAATCGGCACCGAGGGGAAGCGCAAAATAAGTGACTTCCACAGCAGAATGCCGAGTGACTGGCGAGCGAGTCTCGTCGCGAGCCTCGCATGCCACTGCCAAGATGTTGTGAGCGAAGCGAACAGATTAAAAGATTAAAACAAAAATAAAAAATAACAATCAAGGAGGACAATTAAAATGGCAAAGGAAAAAATAATCGGAATTGACTTGGGAACGAGCAACAGCGCTGCTGCTGCATTGATAGGCGGCAAGCCGACAATAATCCCAAGCGCAGAGGGAACAACTGCTTACGGGAAGGCGTTTCCAAGCGTTGTGGCATTTACAAAAGACGGCCAAGTTCTGGTTGGGGAGCCGGCAAGAAGGCAGGCTGTGTCTAATCCAGAAAAAACAATCATGGCTGCAAAGCGAAAGATGGGAACAAGCCATAAGTATGATATAGGGGGCAAAGAATACACTCCTCAGCAGATATCAGCCTTTATTCTTCAAAAAATAAAAAAGGACGCAGAGGAATTTCTAGGAGAAAAAATAAACAAGGCTGTCATCACTGTTCCAGCCTATTTCGACGACAACCAGAGGCAGGCAACAAAAGACGCAGGGGAGATTGCAGGGCTTGAAGTTGTAAGGATTGTCAACGAGCCTACTGCCGCCTCAATGGCTTACGGAATTGACAAGCAGGACAAGGAGCTTAAAATTCTTGTATTTGACTTAGGTGGCGGAACTCTTGATGTAACAATTATGGAATTTGGCGGCGGAGTTTTCCAGGTGCTTTCAACATCCGGGGACACGCAGCTTGGCGGTACAGACATGGACCAGTCTTTGATTGACTACCTTGCCTCTGAATTCAAAAAAACAGAAGGCATTGATTTATCCAAAGACAAAACCGCAATGCAAAGGCTGAGAGAGTCTGCTGAAAAAGCCAAAATTGAATTGTCAACTGTTTTTGAAACCGACATCAATCTGCCTTTTATAACTGCAACAAACGATGGGCCGAAGCACCTGCAGATGAAACTGACAAGAGCGAAGCTCGAGCAGTTGATTGAGCCTATAATAAAAAGGTGCAGGCACCCAACTGAGCAGGCGATAAAGGATGCCAAAGTATCTGTTAACCAGATTAACAAGATTATACTTGTAGGCGGGCCGACTCGCATGCCGATTGTGAGAAAATTTGTTGAGGACTCCATAGGCAAGCAGGCTGAAAGGGGAGTTGACCCTATGGAATGTGTTGCAATGGGAGCTGCTGTGCAGGCCGGAGTGCTTGCAGGCGAAGTAAAGGACATTTTATTGCTTGACGTAACGCCATTAAGCCTTGGAATTGAAACTCTTGGAGGGGTTTTCACAAAATTAATCGAAAGAAACACAACAGTTCCGACAAAAAAACAGCAGGTATTCAGCACAGCAGCTGACAACCAGACTGCTGTTACAATAAGGGTCGGGCAGGGCGAGCGTCCTATGTTTGCTGACAACAAAGTGCTTGGGCAGTTTGATCTTGTCGGAATACCTCCTGCTCCAAGAGGCATCCCGCAGATTGAAGTGACTTTTGACATTGACGCTAACGGAATTCTCCATGTTAATGCAAAGGACTTGGGCACAGGAAAAGAGCAGAGCATAAGGATTACTGCAGCTCAGAAACTTAGCGATGATGAAATTGAAAGGATGAAAAAGCAGGCTGAAGAGTTTGCCGATATTGACAAGAAAAAGAAGGAAGAGATTGAGACAATAAACCAAGCTGACAATCTAGTCTATGCAACTGAAAAATTGTTCAAGGACTTGGAAGGGAAAGTTCCTGAAAAGGAAATTGGAGAAGTCAAAGGCAAAATCCTTGAGCTGAAGGAATTATTGAAGCCTGCTGAGAAAGACGTTGATGCAATCAAGAGAAAAGTGGATGAAGTCAATGAACTTGTGCAGAAAATGTCGACAGAACTGTACCAGAAGGCAGGGCAAAAATACCAGCAGGAGCACAAAGGGCATGGCGCAGAAGAAAGCGGAGAGGAATCAAACACTCCTCACGAAAAAGACGAGAATGTTGTTGATGCCGACTATGAAGTGAAGGACGAGGAGAAGAAAAAGTAAAATTTTAAAAATTTGGAGGTGTTAAAATGTCAGACACGGCGTTTTTATCAAACATAAGTGCGCATATTTTTAATCTAAACAAAAATATGGAGAAATCTAATAAAAGTATGTATTGGCTTACTGTAGCAATCTGGGGTTTAACGTTAATGACTTTTATTGCCACAATAATAAAATAAAAATCCACTAATCTCTTTACAAAACATTACCCCTACTTTTCGTGAAAAATAGAAAGATTTATAAAAAAGTAGGTATAAACAATATTATGGCGACATTAAAGAAGCGGAAGGTGGGGAAGCAGGTGTATTACTATGTAGAACATAGCTTCAAGTCTGGCAAAAAAGTAAGGGTGCTGAGCAGGTATATTGGCAGAAAAGCCCCGCACAACCTTCAGGAAATAAAAGATGACCTTGAATATGAAGCAATGAGATTGAATGTATCAATCAGGCTTAAAGACATCAAAGCAAACTATCAAAAAGAGCAGAAAAAGCTTCCAAAGACTGAAAAAGAAAAAGTAATTGAGGATTTTCTTGTTCATTTTATTTACGATTCGAGCAAAATTGAGGGCAGCAGCCTGTCGTTGAATGACACCAAAGCGCTTTTTCTCCACAACATAACCCCAAAAAACAAGCCTGTAAAGGATGTAAAAGAGGCAGAAGGCTACAGGGAAGCATTTTACTCAATGCTTAATTTCAAGGGCAGATTAAGCTTTGAAATTATCAAAAAATGGCATGCAATGATGTTTAGAAACACTACGGATTACATTGCAGGGAAAATAAGAGTTCATAAAATCATTGTCACGGGAAGCAGGGCAGTTTTTCCGCATCCTGAAGACGTTCAGAAACTGCTCAAGGGGTTTTTTAATTGGTATAATAAAGAAGAGAAAAAACTGAATCCAGTAGAACTGGCTGCATTGGCGCACCTAAAATTCGTGTCGATACATCCCTTTTCGGATGGAAATGGAAGGATAAGCAGGCTGCTGGCAAATTATATCCTGAAAAAGCACGGTTATCCTTTATTTAACATAAAGTTTGGAGATAGGATAGCATACTACAAAAGCCTAGAAACAAGCCAGGTTCATTATAAGCCAAAATATTTTGTAAGGTATTTTTTGAAGAGCTATATGAAGGCAAATAGCTGATACCAATAATAAAAAGTGTGAATGACATGACTAAGATCCCAACTAAAAGAGAGTGCTTGGAAATTTTGAATAGGAATAAAACTCCTTCTAAAATTATTGAACATTCAAAAGCTGTATGCAAAGTTGCAGAAAAAGCTGCCAATGGATTAATTAAAAAAGGCATAAAATTAAACAAAAAGCTTGTAATTGCAGCAGCATTGCTCCATGACATAGAAAGGGCAAAGCCAAACCACGTTATTAAAGGCTCAAGATTATTAAAAAGCATGGGTTTTTCAGAAGTTGCTGAAGTCGTCAAAAAGCACAGCTTATATAAACTGGAAGTGAAAAACAGGCAGCCAAGCACGTGGGAGGAAAAAATTGTATTTTATGCTGACAAAAGAGTTAAAGCCAACAAGATTGTCAGCCTGAAAGAAAGGTTTGATTCGCTGGAAAAGGCATATAAGGTTAATTTAAGCAAAGAATTCAAGTTCACAAAAAATATAGAAAAAGAATTATTGGGAAAATAAAAACTGGTGATGAGCTTGATTTACAAAAACACCCCATTAAAAGAGGTTTTGAAACTGGCTGCGCCGTGTCGCTGCAGTTCCTGCAATCACGGATGCAAATTCGGCTCAGGCTCTTTGGCAGGGAACGATGCAAAGAACATAGCAAAATTTTTGGGCGTTTCAGAGCAGGACTTGAAAAAGGGCTTTTTGGAGGAGATTGAGTTATTCAACAAAAAATTATTGCGCCCGAAATTAATAAGGGAGAAAGACAAGCCTTATGGAAAATGCGTATTTTTCGACGATGAAAAGGGTTGTACAGTCCATGAAGTCAAGCCTTTGGAGTGCAAGACAAGCATCCAGTGCAAGGATTACGGCGAGGATTTAAGTGTCTGGTTTATGGTCAACCACGTGGTTGATGCAAATGACGCGGAAAGCGTAAGGCAGTATGCGCAATACTTAAAAAGCGGGGGCAAGGCGATACCGGGCGCTGAGCTTGAAAGCCTTGTTCCTGACAAGGAAAGATTAAAAAAAATTTTAAGCTATGGGATTTTGAAGTAAGATGCCAAAAGACAAAGACTATTACAAAATTTTAGGAGTGGGCAAGAATGCCACAAAGGAAGAGATAAAGGCAGCCTACAAAAAATTGGCTAAACAATACCATCCTGACTTGAATAAATCCCCAGGCGTCGCTGAAAAATTCAAGGAAATCAACGAGGCTGCCGCAGTCCTTGGTGACGACGAGAAAAGGAAGCAGTACGACCAGTTTGGAACAGCAGGCGGGCAATTTCAGCAGGGATTTTCAGGGTTTGATTTCTCGGATTTCATGTCAGACATTGGCGGATTTGGAATGGATTTTGACAGTATTTTTGAAAATTTCTTCGGTGGCGGCAGCTCCTCAGGCAGGACAAGGAGAAGGCAAAGAGGCTCTGACTTGAGGTATGATATGGAAATTGAACTGGAAGATGCTGCATTAGGCGCAACAAGGACGATAAATGTGCCTAGATTGGAAGAATGTGAAAAATGCAATGGAACAGGCGCTGAAAGCGCAAAAGACATTGTAACTTGCGATGAATGCGGCGGCAGGGGCGTATCGACAAGAACGCAAAGAACTCCGTTTGGATTGTTTTCAACAACCACAACATGCAGGAAATGCAGGGGGCAGGGAAAATACATAAAAAATGCATGCCCAGAATGCAATGGAAAAGGCGTTGTGAGAAAAACAAGAAAAATTGAAGTGAGTATTCCGAAAGGCGCTGTTGACGGCACAAACTTGAGGATCCAGGGAGAAGGCGAGGCAGGCGGGCACGGAACTGATTCAGGGGATTTGTACATTGTGATTCATGTCAAGCCACACAAGGTTTTTGAAAGGCACGGCAACAATGTTTATGTAAAAATTCCAGTATCATTCACGACAGCAACTTTGGGAGGCGAAATAGAAGTCCCTACCCTGAAAGGAAAGGCAGAATTAAAAATCCCTGCAGGCACCCAAAGCAATACAATTTTCAGGATGAAAGGGCTTGGCATTCCTGACCTGCACAGCCACCATGTTGGGGACGAAAATGTTGAAGTTTATATCACGGTTCCTGAAAAACTGACTAAGAAGCAAAAACAGCTTCTTGAAGAGTTTGAGAAGGAGAACAAGGGAAAGGGGTTCTTGAAGGGGGTGTTTGGGTGAAGTTTAATAATAGCTAAAAAAACAAAGGTTTAAAAACGTTTAAATTGTGTGATTAAATACTATGAAAGAAAACAAAAAACTGAAAATAGCATTAGAAAAATTCAAAAATAATGAAGCGACAGCAAGCAAAGCTGCAAGTATGGCTGGTATACCTTTATCACAATTTCTAGGTATACTTGTACAGAAGAAAATTGATTTTCATTATGGTTTGAAAGAGCTAGAAGAAGATTTTGAAGGTCTTATTTAATTTCATATATCTTTTTAATCCTTTCTACACCTTTAATCTTCTTAATATAATCCACGATCTCCTTCGGCACTAAACTCTGCCAGTTCTTATTTTTAATTATTTTATCCCTTATAATGGTGCTGCTTATCCCTTTGATTAGCTTTATTTTCTTGACTTTTGAATCATGCCTTTTGAAGCATCTTAATGTCCACTGATTGCCCGAGTAGACAAAATCGTATTTTGGCAGGTTTTTCTTTATGTAATCAACCCATTTTTTGTCATTGTACAAGTCAGGAACAGGATAGATTTTGTAATGCCTTATTTTGTTGTTTTTCAGGGTATTGGCTACCATCTGCTTCCTTTCATTGTAAGAAAATGGGTTGTCCAGAGTATCCTTTTCCTGAGAGCTTCCGATTGCAATAATTACTTCATCAGCTTCTTTCAGAACCTTTTTTATGTCAATAAGATGCGCATTGTGAAAAGGCTGGAATCTGCCGATGAAAAGGGCGCGTTGCATAAAAAGAAATAGTTTTAGGGATGTTTATAAAGGTTGTTGGGAAATATTATAAAGTTTCTATTATTCTTATAGGAATAATTTTATCAAAAGTTTATTTAAATATATTATATAGTAAAAGGGTATGAGCGTTGTTCACCCTATGCATAGGGGGCCATTTTTAAGATATTTTCTTGAAGTGGAGCCTTCGTTTGCCAGCCCGATGGAATGGATTCTTGCCTCTAACGACATTGAGGTTTACTATGTACCTAAAATGGGGCAAAGAACTGATCCGGAATTTTATATGGCAACAAAGGACGGAGTTCTTATTAAATTTGCTTTTACAGGTGATATGACTGGAATCTATAAATTGCTCAAATCAGAAAAAGGTAGCTCTGTTGATACTGTTGTTGAGATGGACCCAAAGCACAGGTTTCATCTGGATAGGGGCAGCTTGCCTGTTAATGGAGTTGTTGATGACAAAGCCAAATCCGGGGATCAAATTCTAGAATCACTTGTAAACTATGCTTATTCCAAAGCAAAGTCTGTTGAAAACCCTAATGCAAGGGGCATGGCGCGGAATTTCCAAGTTTTGACTTATGATGCCATAGTATCAAGATTCAAAATGCTTGAGGCTATGCAAAGCTCAACAGATATTATTCCAGACCAGTCACCAAGGACCATTTTCATAAAAGCTGGAGATGGTTGCGTGATGGAATGTAATTACTGTCCCGAAGGTTTGGTAAGGTTCAAGCCTTATTCAATGACACAATTTTTGGAACACATCCAGAATACCAAAAGCGCACTTACGGACATACTTGGAAAAGAAGGTATAACGAAGATGAATGAAGGTTTTATCAATGTGTCTGACATTGGATGGCTAGACCTTTTTCATAGAACTGGCAGAACGGATTTAACTTCTGTAGAAGCAGTAAGACTCATGCGTGAATATTTTCCATGGTTGGAGAAAATAGGAACTTTTATAGGAAGCTCTACAGCATTAGCACTATCAGAAGGTACAGATGGAATACGTTATGTTGGCAGCAAGAGGTACAATACAAGATTTTTTGAAACTTTGAATGGTAAGGGCAACTTAATAAACAGGCTTTATTTGGGGGTTGAAACAGCACATACAGAGGGCTCGTACCTCTTAAATAAAAGGATAAACTATTGGCAAAAGCTTACAGCTACAAAATTAATTCAAGACTCTGGGATAAGATTAAAGGTAATTGTGCAGTTGGGTGTTTTGGGAAAAGGGTTTTATCCTTTGGGCAAGGAAATTACTCCTGAAAATTTTGTTACATGGGAAGAGGCTACAGATATAACAGCAGGATGGATAAATGAAGTTCAACCTTATAGAGTTCTTGAATCTGTTTACCAGCCTTCACCAGAGCTTCCAATTAACAGGCTCATAAAAGATGGCAGAATTGTGCCTTATGACAACCCCGAACAAATAGAGCAAGAAAGAAAAAGACTAAGAGAGAATATAAGAATTTTTAAAAATGAATTTAAAGTCGAGCCGCGCTATGAGGATTTCCTACCTAAGAAAGGCGGTCAAGTTATAGAATATCGCAAAAAATAATTATCTAAATAGCTTGTTATTTAACCATTAAACCTATCTTTAGATGCTTTCAGATTTTCCATCAAAACCTTTATAAACAAAATAACTATACTTTTTTCATGGACGTAGCAATTCTTTTTTCAGGAGGAAAGGACAGCACTTTTGCAATCCAGCATGCAAAGCAAAAAGGCTGGAACATTAAGTACTTGATTTCTGTAAAGCCCACAAGAAAAGACTGCTTTTTATTCCACTTTGCAACAGTTGAGCAGACAAAAGACATTGCAAAGATGCTTAACATTCCGCATTTCTACGTTAAATGCAGGGTTGCAAATCCTGTAAAAGAAGCAAATATTGTGAAGGATATAGTTGAGTCAAATCAGAAAAAAATCAAGGTTGATGCTGTTGTTTTAGGCGGCACAGGCTTGCAGGAAACCCAGCTTAAGAGCATACAAAACGCGCTGCTGCCGCTGGGAATCGAGGCGTTTGCAAGCCATTCTGGAGAAGAGCATGACATTGTAATGGAACAGATGCTTGACAGAGGCTATGAGATAATGATTACGCAGATTGCATCAGATGGATTGAAAGACTGGCTTGGAAAAAAGCTAACCAAAGAAAATTTTTCACAATTAAAAAAGGACTCTGTAAAATACGGCTTCCACATTGGGTTTGAGGGAGGCTATGCAGATACACTTGTCCTTGACTGCCCATTGTATAAAAAGAAACTGGTTGTAGAAGACATGTCAGTGATATTTGAAGACAACTACTGCGGGCATGTTGTGATAAACAAATGCAGGACGGAAGACAAAAAGCCGGAAATAAGGAAGCAGGGAAGGATTTTAAGCTTTCTGGGATAATTTTCAACGAGTTCTCTCATATTCATGGGCAGTAAAAATAAATTCAACGAATCCTATAATGAGATTATAAGAAAGCGGCGGGTGGGCTTAGCTTTTGCTTCTTTTGCTATTGGAGTTGGGCATGCGTGCTTTGAGTTAGGGGGGTATGATATACCTGATATGGCAAAGATTGCCGTGTGGGCGGGCCCTTCTGTTGCACAGGGCACTCTGGAGGCTTTTGTAAATAAAGCATACATTAAAAATATGTTTACTGCTTTAATTTCAGGAAGAGGTAAATCCTATGTTGGAAGTGCGATAGGGGGTGCAGTCACGGGTGCTTCACTTGCAGCAGCCTCAAACGGGCTTGGATACCTTGTTGTCATAATTGGATATGATGTAAACAGGTATTTCAGCGGGTATGGTTGATTATTAAAAAAGACTTTAATAAGATTTTTAAATAAACGGCATTAAGCACATTAAAAATGAAAGGGCAGGATTTTGTAGAAGGAAGGGACACCATAGGGGAGATGTATAAGCTATGGGCGGATGCTTCTGATTTGCTTATCGATACCATAAAGCTTAAAAAAGCCTATTTAAGCGCTGGAAGAGCCTACATAATTGACCCTGAGTTAAGGGAAATTGTAGCTGAACTTTACCACTTCTTGAATTTTACATACCCAACAGGCGGACTGAATTTGCTGCAGGAAGCGCCTAAGTTTTATGAAGAAATGAGAAAGAGGCATTATGCAGTACTTTGCAGGATGAGTGGGATTGGCGAAACAAAAAATCAGGATTTAGAGATTATACTTCAATAATGCTACTGGTTTCTACTTCAAATGCCCGCTCTTGAAATATTTGCTCCCAAGCGAAAACTTGCCTGCTCCATTAGCCAGAACAACAGCCAAGCCTGC
>Ga0209542_10017416_pt1 | contig 11773 bp, 10 predicted proteins | sample RifCSPhighO2_01_FD_184028 | JGI IMG/M metagenome (GOLD analysis project Ga0209542, IMG submission 184028) | Soil microbial communities from Rifle, Colorado - Rifle CSP2_plank highO2_0.1 (SPAdes) (version 2) | ecosystem: Environmental > Terrestrial > Deep subsurface > Rock core/Sediment ...
GCATTCTCTGGCTCAACATATCTACACCTCTCTGCACAGAAAAGGGTTTACGGATGTCTTACGAAAGATCACTTGCCATCGAGAACTATATCACATCGCTAATTTGAGAATATGGTCAATGAAGTCACGATGGCGCCAACCAGTAGCCTCAAGTGAACTGTGTACCAAAGAGTCTTCATGTAATGCTGGGAGTGAATTAGTTTCCAATATATAAATTTTCTTTCTCGGAGTTATTATGAATTTGGAGCCGGAATAGTGACGCAGACCAAGGATCTCGTGCGCCTTTTTCGCCATTTCCTCTACAGATTTATTTTCTTCTACATTCAAGTGACCCAAGCGACATATGGGTAGTAGAGCATAAATTTCTTCACCCTTAGCCCCTTCGACAACAAAACAAGATACTTCGTTACCTTTTATAGATTCCTCAACCACTACTCGCGGTGAGTAATCGAAGGCTTCTTTGACCGCCTGAGTCAGTCCGTAGAAAGTGTCTGCTAGATGTACACCAAGAGATCCTGTCGTGTTGGCTGGTCTAACTATGACCGGATGAAGATAGTCTCTGAATATGACGACCAGTTGACCTTCGTCGAAATTATCTTGAGTTATGAGTGTATGTGCTGGAGTAAGAAGCGAGTGCTGTCGATATAGACGCTTAGTCATATCCTTATCCATAGAGAGGGCTGAAGCGAAGGTCCCAGAACCAGTGAAAGGAATGTGTAAAGCTGTCAGAAGCTTCTGCACTTGCCCATCTTCACCATAAGAACCATGCAGTGCATTCCACACTACATCTACGTGACGAAGAGCTCTATGCGGCTCTTCTACTAGACCATTGTGATGCCATTCCCCCTCTCTTGAGATGAAGATGTCTAGAGGCTCATAGACTTCAGACATGTCGCGTAGATGCGAGAGTATCTGCTCACCACTCTTAAGAGAAACATCGTATTCGCTCGACGGCCCTCCACGCAAGACGGCTACTCTGATCTTAGAGGAAGAATCCATGCTTATATTATATACGAAATCCTTTACCGCGTAACTTTCTGTGATAGTTAATAGCGAAGCAGTGTGCCTCGGCGTTCGCTAAAAGTATTTCTCTAGCATACTCTTTACTACCCACAATCTCGCGAGCCTTATGTCTCTCATCTTTAACCACCGAGACTACCGAAACTTCCAAACTTCTTAACTTTAAAACTTCTTTCGCTGCATTAATCTGCCCCCTGCCACCGTCAACCACTATGAGATTCGGGAATTTCCATTCCGAGTGATTAAATCTCCTTGTTAACATTTCCCTAAGATTACCCGTATCATCATTTTTATTTATACGAATTTTGAACTTCCTGTACTGACTTTTATCCAACTCCCCATCACTGACCACAGTCATTACTCCCACAACATCTTTGCCAGAAAGGTGGGCAATATCGTATGCTTCGATTCTAAAGTTAGCTTCTGACTCAAAATCATTTTTAATTAACGCCACGTCTTGTATATGATCGAGAGCGAAGATTTGTTTTTTTACTTTGTTGGCTTCTTCAAATTTATGTAGCTTGGCTAGAGTCTTCATCTCTTTCTCTAGAGATTTTATGAGCTTGGGTTTCTTGGCTTCGAAAAATAACTTAATGTGCGAAATGATCTTTCTATAATCTTTCTTAGAAATCCAACCAGCACACGGTCCAGGGCAAAGGCCTATTTGGGCGTTGAAACAGGGTTTGTTAATTAATTTACATTTCTCGTCTCTGTAGGGGAAAATCTTGCGGATAATCTTGAGTGCCTCTTTGAGCTCTGCACCATGCGGAAATGGCCCCCACTTCGCCAAGGCTTCGCGGGGCAAGCCGTACTCCAGACTTCTCCCACGCTCGATAAGTATTTTAGGAAAGCTCTCTTTAGTCGCTACTACGTAGTTGTAGCTCTTGTCATCCTTCTCTTTGGAGTTATAGAACGGCTGATTTTTCTTAATCTCATAGGCTTCGTGTATCAAGGCCTCAAGCACTGAATCCGTTTCGACAAACTTAACTCTATTTGCTTCCACAAGCATTTTTTCTATGAGTGGCCCGCGAGTGAGTAGAATATCTCGTGCGAAATAACTTTTTACCCTATCTTTCAAACTCGTCGCTTTGCCAATATACAAAATCTCCTTCCCTTTCTGGAAGAAATATACCCCCGGAGTATCGGGTAGTTTGAACTTATTTAGGTCTTGAGATCTCATTTTATTTCTTACGCAAAGTTTTGCGAAGATATTTTCCTGTGTGAGTATCTGTGTTAGCTACTTCTTCTGGAGTACCGTGGGCCACGAGTTTGCCGCCACCTTCGCCGGCTTCTGGACCAATGTCGAGGACGTAGTCAGCACTTTTGATAAAGTCTAGGTTGTGCTCGATGACCACAACAGTATTGCCTTTGTCCACCAATTTCTGGAGAATTTCGATCAACTTTTTCACATCTTCGTAGTGTAGTCCGATAGTCGGCTCGTCGAGCAGATAAATAGTTTTCTGTAAGTGTGGACGATAGAGTTCCGAAGCGATCTTCACCCTCTGCGCTTCCCCACCAGAGAGTGTGGTAGCGGACTGGCCGAGACAGAGGTAGCCAAGACCCACGTCATTTAAACTTTTCAACCGATCGGAGATAGCTGGAATATCTTCGAAAAAGGTTAGTGCTTCCTCAATAGTCATCTCGAGAATGTCGTAAATACTTTTCTTGTTATATTTCACTTCCAGAGTCTCTTTCATAAAGCGTTTACCTTGACAGACATCACACGGCACATAAACAGTCGGGAGGAAATGCATTTCCACCTCGATCATGCCATTCCCCTGACAAGTCTCACATCGACCCCCTTTGACGTTGAAAGAAAACCTGTTGGCTCTCCAACCACGTGCCCGCGCCTCTGCCGTCTCGGCGAAAAGTTCGCGGATGAAGGTGAAAGCTCCTGTGTAAGTAGCCGGGTTCGAGCGTGGTGTACGACCAATCGGTGACTGATCTATCAAAATGGAGCGACCAAGATATTCTGAACCAGTGAAGGACTGGCAGTTGTGAGTGGCGGCACTACGATAACGCCTATCCAGCCGAGCTTGGAGATTTTTATGAAGAATTTCGTAGATGAAAGAAGATTTGCCCGAGCCCGAGACCCCAGTTACCGCTACTAATCGACCAAGCGGGATATCTACGTTTAAGTGTTTGATATTAAATATAGAACCAGCGCGAATGGAAATTTTTCCCTTCTCGGCACTTCTGCGCTTTTCTGGTATTTCAACTCCTTTTTCACCGCGCAGATAGGCCAGAGTCAGAGATTTGCTATCATTTTTTTTAGCCAGAAGTAGAGGCTCTAGGTAATCTGCTACGACCACTTCGCCGCCATGCACTCCAGCCCCTGGACCAATGTCGATAAGATAATCTGATGAGAAGATAGTCTCTTCATCATGCTCGACTATGAGAATAGTGTTACCAAGATCACGGAGATTAAGAAGAGTTTTAATGAGACGCGCATTGTCCCTGGCATGAAGACCGATGGTCGGCTCATCTAGCACATAAAGTGCCCCAACTAGACCTGAGCCGAGCTGCGAAGCGAGGCGAATACGTTGAGCTTCTCCACCAGAGAGAGTATGTGCTCTGCGATCAAGAGTCAGATATTCTATACCAACATTGAGCATGAAGGAGAGACGTGCCTCGATCTCCTTCGTTACTACTTTGGAAATATTTTTCTCGCGTATAGTGAGTTTGAGCTTTTTGAAGAATTCGTCGCAATCCTTGATGGAAAGTGAGGTGAGCTCCACAATATTTTTCCCTCCGATTAGAACGTGCAGAGCTTCTTCGCGAAGACGTTTGCCACTGCAGCGTTCACAAGGTTCGTTACTAAAGAGATATTTGGTGCCCAAACCATTACAATCTGGACAAGCACCATATGGAGAGTTGAAGGAGAAAAGGCGCGGTTCTATCTCGGGAAAGGAGAATCCGTCCTTAGGGCAAGCCCATTTGGCCGACATTAAGTGTTCACCTTCTTTATATTTCAAAACTAGAAGTCCGTCCGATTCGTGTAAAGCTCTTTCTATCGCTTCAGAAAGTCTCTCGAGAGCCCCACTTTCAGCCAGATTTATCGAATCTACAAGTACAGATATTTCGTGTTTCTTCGTTTTGGTCAGTTCAATTCTTTCTCGAAGTGAATGTTTCTTACCGTCTACAAAGACAGTGTGATACCCCTTGCCCAGAAAATCGTATAACAGTTGGTAATACTCCCCTTTCCTCCCCCGGACAATAGGTGAGAGTATATCGAAAGTTCCTTTGGGCACTTTTTCTAATATAAAATTCTTGATCTCTTCGTTGGAAAGTTTTTTTATCTCGGAACCACAAACTAGACAGTGTGGCCGACCAATGCGGGCATAGAGTATGCGCAAGTAATCATAAATTTCAGTAATAGTGGCTACTGTCGAGCGTGGATTATTGGAGCGACTCTTCTGATCAATAGAGATGGCTGGCGAGAGACCGACAATTTCATCCACATCCGGCTTCTGCATCTGGCGCAAGAATTGTCTGGCATAAGAAGAAAGGGATTCCACATAACGCCTCTGACCTTCGGCGAAGATGGTGTCGAAGGCAAGCGAGGATTTACCCGAGCCAGAAAGACCGGTGAAAACTATCATCTTATTGCGCGGCATTTCAACCGTAATATCCTTAAGGTTATGAGTCCGCGCGCCTCTAACGATAATTAAATCTTCTTTCTTTTGCATATAGCTAAATCCCCTGGGGTTCGGCCCTAGGGTGAGGGTATCTATGTTAGCACAGAATGTATAAAACATTCAGGCCGGCGGATCTTTGAGATCCGCCGGCCTTGAGCCCTACTCAGCCTCAGCGCAAAATGCAGCCACGATCGGCATACCGAGACCCAAACCGAACAGGACAACGAAAATCACGACTGGGTGGATACATGCTTCACACCACAAGAGACACCTCCGCACTCGAGAATACACAAATTATATCCACACTTCAAGTCCCCCTTACATCTTACCTACTTTATCCAAACATAAAACATAACATTCGATATATCGAATGTTATGTTTTTAGCAGATTGGAATCGTAGATAGATTTATTTAGTTTTCTCCAGCGCTTCCCACCTACTTTAGGCGGCATTATTCCTCCAAGCGTTAAAATATCTTCAATTATGGCCCAGATGTCCTTCTTTCCCAGTGCATACTTAATAATTCCGTTGTACTTTTCCCGTTCATATTTCAGAGACATTTTATCTATTGTAGACGAACTCATATGCAGTGCATCAGCTATCGCGTAGGTAGAAATTTCTTTTGAAAGCATGGCAATGACTGCAAGACGCTTAGCAAACATGGCCCTTTCCGTATAGGTAAAGAATTCATAAAACACCAATTTTGTCTTTCTTTGTTTGAAGGATCTCTCAAGTGATCTGGAAAGTTCGGTAACGAGTTTGTTGAAATACTCTTTTTCTAATTTCTTTTTTGATAGATGTGGCATAACATTCGATATATCGAATGTTATTTATTATATAGTTTGTCTAATATTTTATATCTATTTCTTGGGGATAAGTTTATTTTCTAGAGCTCTGATCTCATCACGCAACAGAGCAGCGGATTCGAAGTCGAGATCGCGGACTGCTTCCTCCATCTCTTTCTTCTTATCTTTGATCAATTTCTTCGGACTTTTGGCAAAAAGTTTCTCGTCTGTCTCGAGCAAGAGATTCACAGCAGACTGATGTTCTCTCTCTAGTGTATCGGTAATATCTCTGATCTTTTTTATAATAGTTTGAGGAGTGATGCCATGTTTCTTGTTGTATGCCACTTGTATAGTACGGCGGCGCGAGGTCTCTGAGATCGCCCTCTCCATCGAACCGGTCACTGTATCGGCATAAAGTATCACTCGACCTAAAACATTGCGCGCTGCCCGCCCGATAATTTGTATGAGAGATGTATCAGAACGCAAGAAACCCTCTTTGTCCGCATCAAGAATTCCTATCAAAGTCACTTCCGGTAGATCGAGACCTTCTCGAAGCAGGTTGACCCCCACGACCACATCAAACTCCCCCCGACGAAAATTTGTCAGTATTTCAATTCTCTCTATAGTCTTGATCTCACTATGCAAATATTCTGCCTTGATACCCTTCGCCTTCAGAAATTCACTCAAATCTTCTGCCATCTTTTTGGTCAAGGTGGTAGCAATGACTCGGCCACCTTTTTCGATAGCCTTCTCTGCTTCTTCTATGAAATCGTAAATTTGACCTTTGTAAGTACCTTTCGACTGAATAGGTTTTACAGAAATTTCTGGATCAACCAATCCTGTAGGTCGGATGACTTGTTCTATCACGGCCTCGCTATGTTCCTTCTCATACTTGGAAGGCGTGGCGCTGGTGAAGATGACTTGCCCAATTCTCTTTTCAAATTCCTCAAATCGTAATGGCCTATTGTCCCGAGCAGAGGGTAGTCTGAAGCCGTGTTCGATCAAAACATCTTTGCGCGACTTGTCTCCAGCATACATACCAGTAATCTGCGGCACAGTCACGTGCGATTCGTCTATAATAGTCAAAAAATCTGGCTTGCCCCGCGGAGCTCCTTTCTCAGGAGCGGAGTGGGGGAAATAATCAAGTAGGGTGAAGGGTGCCTCACCAGGAGCTTTTCCAGAGAAGTGTCTGGAATAATTCTCAATACCATTGGTATAACCAACTTCGCGGATCATAGCTAGATCATAAGTGGTTCTTCTCTTCAGTCTTTCTGCTTCTAGTAATTTTCCTTCTTTATTGAATTTTGTTAATTGTTCATTGAGTTCTAGTTTGATACTTACCAGAGCCTTCTTGGCAGAGTCATCGGCAGTAATGAAATGTTTAGCCGGGAAGAGGTAGAAAGTCTCTAGTTCTTTGATAACAGCGCGCGAAACTGCATCTATTTTCAAAATCTTCTGAATCCTGTCGTTATCAAGCTCAATTCTATAAATCATCCGTTCAGAAACCGGCATGATCTCGATGGCATTTCCAAGCGCGCGGAAAGTGCCTGGATTCACATCGGCATTGGTGCGAGTGAAGTGGATATCGACGAGATTACGAATGAGATCAGAGCGTGATACGTATTGAGCGAATTGTAATTTGAGATTCACCCTCTCATATTCTTCTGGGGAACCTAGACCGTAGATACAAGAAACCGAAGCCACGATGATGACATCTTTCCTAGTCAGGAGGGCTTGGGTGGAAGCGTGTCGCAAACGTTCGATCTCTTCGTTGATCATGGCTTCTTTCTCAATATAAGTATCGGTGACTGGCATGTAAGCCTCGGGCTGGTAGTAATCGTAGTAAGAAACGAAGTAATGCACAGCGTTGTTGGGGAAAAATTCTCGATACTCTTGGGCTAGTTGAGCAGCCAGAGTCTTGTTGTGAGCGATGACGAGAGTCGGTTTGCCAATCTTCTCTATCACATTGGCCACGGTAAAAGTTTTCCCCGACCCAGTCACACCCAGAAGAGTCTGATACCTCATACCAGACTTAATACCACTGATTAGTTCCTTTATAGCCTTGGGTTGATCTCCAGCGGGCTTGAACTCATTCTTTATCTTGAATACGCTCATATTTATTCAGAAACTCTATCTTAAACGATTCAAAAGTATTATCCAGTATTGCGTTCCTCATTTTTTTGACTAGATTGATGATGAAATAGAGGTTGTGCATCGAGCCGAGGGTACCACCAAGCATCTCGTGAGCACGGTAGAGATGACAAAGGTAGGCTCGGGAATAATTTTTGCACACCTCACAACCACACTCGGGATCAACTGATTTTGCATCTTCACGGAATTCGGCGTTTCTAATATTTATTTTGCCTTTCGAAGTGTACAAAGTGCCACCACGACCGTTTCTAGTCGGTGCCACGCAATCAAAAAGATCTACACCATTTTCCACTCCCATAAACAAATCTTCTGGTTCGCCGATACCGAGTAAGTGCCTTGGTTTCTCTTTCGGCAAAACCTCATTGACCCATTTCACTGCGGTCTCCATATCCTCTTTAGCAAAAGAACCGCCAATACCGAACCCATCAAAGTCGAGGTTGCCAATAAACTCCGCGGACCTTTTACGTAAAGACTCTTCCCTACCACCTTGCACTATCCCAAAGAGCGCCGGCCCATCTATTCTCTTATTCGTACGAATAAGAGAATGATGATGGTCGAAAGAGCGGCGAGCCCAGCGATGAGTGCGTTCCAAAGCTTCTTCTTGATAACGAAAATCTTCTGTGGGAGAAGTGCATTCGTCGAAGGCGAAGATGATGTCAGCTCCGAGATCATGCTGGATCTCAATAGATTTCTCCGGTGTGATGTAATGCAGTGAGCCATCTATATGAGAACGGAACGAGACACCGTCTTCACTAATCTTTACTAAAGAGGGAGCAACATCAAAAAAATCCTCGTCGCGTCGGAGCCCGCTTGCGGGTAAAGCGCGAAGATTTTTTTGATTTGCAACCTTAGAAACTTGCTTCCCATACGCGGCACCGAGAGAGAAAACTTGGAAACCACCCGAGTCAGTCATGATAGGCCCCGACCAATTCATAAACTTATGTAACCCGCCGAAACTTTTTATACGTTCCGCACCCGGTTCTAGATAAAGGTGGTAAGTGTTTGCTAAAACAACTTCGGCCCCGAGACTTTTCACCTGCTCTGGCGTCAGCGCCTTCACCGCCGCTTTGGTCCCCACACTCACAAACGCTGGAGTATGTACTACTCCGTGTGGCGTCTCGAGCACCCCCGCCCGCCCCATCTTCCCCCTCAATTCTTTCTCTATAGAAAATTTCACTCTTATCTCTTAGCAATTATGCTCTTTTTATACAAATCGAGATGCTCAAGAGCAACTCCTGTGCCTTTAGCCACACAAAAGTAAGCATCTTTGGCCATAGCGGCCTTCACTCCGGTGCGGCGAAGCATCAGTTCTGGGAAATTACGCAGTTGAGAAGAACCACCGGTCATAATAATCCCCCGGTCGATGATATCGGCAGAAAGTTCTGGCGGAGTTTCTTGCAAAACTTCTTTGACTGCTTTAACCACCTCGCGCAGTTCCTTCGAGATTGCTCTGACTATCTCATTGGTTTTGAGTTCAACTGTCCGAGGCAGGCCAAGCACGAAGTCTCTTCCCTTCACCGACATGGTAAGTTCTTCATCGAGTGGCATAGCGGAACCAATTTGAATTTTTACATCCTCTGCTGTTTTGTCGCCTATTACTAGATTGAAATTTTTCTTGACGTAGTCGGCTATGGCTGTATCGATTTTGTTGCCAGCCACTTTGACAGAAGTGGAAGCCACAATACCACCGAGGGAAATAACCGCCACGTCCGTGGTACCTCCACCAATATCGACAATCATATGTCCGGCTGCTTCTTGTATAGGAATGCCCGCTCCGATGGCGGCAAGAATTGGTTCTTTGACCACGTAAGCATTTTTGGCCCCTGCCTTGAGAGCTGCTTCGATCACCGCGCGCCTCTCGGTAGAAGTAACGCCGGCAGGCACAGAGATCAAGACATCTGGTTTGAAAATATTCCACTTACCTAGAGCTTTATCGATGTAGTAACGGAGCATAGCTTCTGTCACCCGATAGTCAGCGATGACTCCGTCTTTCATCGGTCTATAGGCAATGATGTTTTCCGGCGTGCGACCAATCATAGTCTTGGCCTCCATACCAATGGCCAGAATTTTATTATCTTCAGAAACTGCTACAACCGAAGGCTCATTGAGAACAATACCCTTGCCGGGCACGAAGACCAAAATATTGGTAGTTCCAAGGTCTATTCCAAGTTTTTTCGCCATTAGCGCTATAATACTATAAACCCGGGACAATATGCGATCTATTGACGAAAATTTGAAAAACCGCGATATTAAAAGGCTCTTCAAGCACCCTCGTTTGAAGATGCTCGACGAGTTCCACAGGCGGATTAATGTCGAGAGAAAGGCGGCCGATATGAAAGAGTTACCAGTCCGAGTCATTGCTATAAAGACAGCGCACCTCTCAATAGAAGATATGGATTATCTCTTGAAGCGCTGTTCCCAGAGTCCCAATTTCTCACGTTGCTTTTTCGGTAGTTTAAAAATTAGAGATGAAAAAAAATAAAATTTTACAGAAAGATGCTCCAGTTTTAAGAGAGGTGGCTAAGAGCGTACCTATCAAAGATATCGGGTCTAAGAAAATACAAGATGTCATAGACCATATGAAGGAAGCGCTTCATGCCGAAGAAGATGGTGTGGCCATCGCCGCACCACAGATTGGAGAAAGTTTAAGAATGTTTGTGGTTAATATTGAAATTCTAGCTTTGGCCAATAGAATCAAACGAGTTGATGGACACAAAAGGCTTGAAGATATGGTATTCATCAACCCAGAGATAGTCAAAATTTCTAAGAAAAAACATAAGGTGGAGGAAGGCTGTTTATCTATCCGCTGGCTCTACGGCCAAGTTCTAAGGAGCGAGAAAGTGACTATTAAAGCCTATGACGAGACAGGCAAACCGCTACAGAGAGGAGCGTCGGGACTTCTGGCCCAAATTTTCCAACACGAGATGGACCATTTGGACGGTGTCCTCTTCATCGACAAAGCAGAAAATGTTCAAAACCTACCTCCTTCACCCCGCCTAGCTCAGGCGGGGCAAGAAAATATTCGATTCGCTTTCTTCGGTAGTTCCCAATTTTCTAGTTATGTACTTGAGGAACTCAAACTTCTGGGTTTCTCTCCCCTTTTAGTCATAGACTCGGCCAAAGATCCGTTGCCGACGAAAGAACTTAAAGAGATCGACGCAGACGTATTTGTGGTAGCATCGTTTGGAAAAATTTTACCCAAAGAACTTATCGAATTACCAAGATACAAATCTCTCAATGTGCACCCATCTCTCTTGCCACACTTACGCGGACCAGCGCCAATCCAAGAAAGCATACTTTCGATGGCTGAACCAGGAGTGACTATCATCAAGATGGACGAGAAGATGGATCACGGGCCGATACTAGCGCAAGCCAAGGTTTCTATTGACCCATGGCCAGATCACTACCGAGTGGTAGAAGAGAAGCTCGGTCGAGCCGGTGGTCGAATTCTCGGGTCACTACTCTCCGAGTGGGTGGCCGGTAAGATATTAGAGAAACCACAAGATGAAAGCAAAGCTACTTATACAAAATTAATCAAGAAAGAGGATGGTCTACTCGATCTCGACGACCCAACAGAAGAGAACTTGAGAAAAGTTCTGGCGTATAACACTTGGCCAGGTGCTTATATGTTTTATAAAAACAAAATGGACAAAGAGATAAGATTAGTGGTGAAAGACGCGGAAGTGAGGGATGGCAAATTCTCCCCCACTCGTGTTATACCTGCGGGGAAAAGAGAGATGAGCTGGCCAGATTTCTTGAGAGGTAATTAGTAATTGGTGATAGTGATGCGTAACTCGGCCTCGAATTTCACCAACCAAAGTAGAATGAGAGCAGATACGAACCCGCCAGCCAAGACAGATGCAGAGACCCAGGGAGCCGCTGTTTGTTTCCAATAACTATAATTCATTATGGCTTTCTTTTAAAACCTTTAAAATTTCTTAAATTTTTAAACTTTAGACGCTCTATTCCCCAAGAGAATCCCCTAGCTGTGCTTTCTGTAAGTCCTTTCATTATATTTTTCATCATCTCGGCACTTTTACGGGCCAGGGTCTCTCGCTTACCCTTAGATTGTATCGCATTATGAATTATTTCGTCTCGAACAACATCAATAGCCGCGTAGAGGTCCCCCATTTCAGAAACAGCATAGAGATCCAAGCCCCCACCAGTAATGTGGATTTCG
>Ga0209542_10017419_pt1 | contig 11771 bp, 9 predicted proteins | sample RifCSPhighO2_01_FD_184028 | JGI IMG/M metagenome (GOLD analysis project Ga0209542, IMG submission 184028) | Soil microbial communities from Rifle, Colorado - Rifle CSP2_plank highO2_0.1 (SPAdes) (version 2) | ecosystem: Environmental > Terrestrial > Deep subsurface > Rock core/Sediment ...
ATGAAAAATCCAGTCTCCTTCAACATATTGAAGATCAGCGAGATTATAAACCTCAATCGTTCTGATTAAATTAGGCGATTGTTTTTTAAGCTCGACCGCTTTTTTAGAAAATGACACACCGATATCTGGCATTTTTACCTCCATTCTTTTATTCTTATCTAATTTTCAAGTTTCAGCAATACTATACTATATCAAATTAGAGCTTTCCGTCAACACCTCGGATAAAATAAAAGCCCCGCTTATTCAGCCAGAGCTTTTTAATCTTCTTGCTTTAAGTTTTTAGTCTTCCCACCAAGGGCCGGCCTTATCCTTTATTGTTCCGACGGTTAAAGCCCATCCGCCATCTGCGACAATATCGGCTCCGTTAATCAGGGCTGAGGCATTAGATGCCAGGAAAAGAATTAAATCGGCCGATTCCTCCGGTGTGCCAACTTTCTTCCTGGGATTCTTTGAAGCTATCTTTTCAAAAATCTTCGGATCTTCTTTTAATCTTTCCCGCCAAGACAGAAGGTTCGTCTTTATCGTCCCAAGCAATAAAGAATTGCAGCGAATTCCGTACCTCCCATACCTTATCGCCGTAGTTTTGGTTAAGGAGTTTATCCCTGCCTTAGCGGCGGAATAAGAAGCCTCTCCTATGCCAATCACGCTGTTTATGGAAGAAATATTGACAATCACCCCTCCGCCGTTCTCTTTCATATGAGAAAGGGCCGTTTTCGTACAAAAGAAATTAGAGGTGAGGTTATTGTTTATATCCTTCCAATAAGTTTCCTCGTCAATTTCCGTTATATCGCCTCCGAAAGCTACGCCGGCGATATTCACCAAAACGTCAACCCCGCCGAAAACCTCTATTGACTGCCTTATCGCCTCTTCGGCAGCTTTAGGTTGGGAAAGATCGGCTTTGATAAGTTCTGCTTGGATTTTAAGCCGCGGCTCAAAATCCTTCTTATCAACCACAACTACCCGACATCCATTTTTTAAAAATGCCCTAACGGTAGCTTGGCCGATACTTCCCGCTCCCCCAGTCACGATTACTATTTTATCTTTAAGATCCTGGTACATTTAAATTCTCCTTTCTTTTTTCATCTAAATATGATTATAATAAATCTATGGAAAATGTCAAGCATAAAAAAATCATATTTTTGGTCACCCAATCGGAAATGGGCGGGGCACAGAGATATATCTACGAGGTATCAAAAGCGCTTGCCGAAAGGCACGAGATTTTAGTTGCGGCTGGGGAAGGAGACGGAGAACTGTTTGACAAAATTTCAAAATCCAAAATCCAAAATCCAAAATTACAGCTCAAAACTCAAAAATTAAAATATCTCGCAAGAACGCCGAATCCTTATGTCCTTATCTCTGCCATAGCCGAGATAAGGAGAGTGCTGAAAGAAGAAAAACCCGATGTTTTATTCTTGTGCTCCACGACAGCTGGACTCTTGGGCTCAATTGCTGGAGGCTTAGCCTCCCGCGGCGAGGCTAAGCCTCCTCGCGTGATTTATCGTATCGGCGGCTGGGCGTTTCGCGATCCGAGACCGGGCTGGAAAAACTGGCTTATTTTTTGGGCTGAAAAATTAACCGCCCGATTTAAAGATCTAATTATCGTAAACTCCGAATACGACTGGCGGATAGCCGTAGAGAAAAAAATAGCTTCTCCGGAAAAAATAATCAAAATATGTAACGGTTTGGATATTGATTCTCTGAATTTCTTGCCTCGCGAAGAAGCCCGTCAGAAACTATCGAGGTTTCGCCTCAATAGTTTATGGATAGGATGCGTGGCGAATTTTTATAAAACAAAGGGGCTGGAATACTTGATCGGGGCGCTATCGAGACTAAGCCTCCTTGGGAGGCTTAGTCTCGTAACCATAATCATCGGTGACGGAAAACAACGCCCGCAACTTGAAGCTCAAATTAAAAAACTTGGTTTAAAAGATAAAGTAATTTTAGCTGGCCGGATGGCCGACGCTTATCGCTACCTCAAGGCCTTTGACATATTCGTGCTCCCCTCCTTAAAAGAGGGCTTTCCTTGGGTAATCTTGGAGGCTATGGCGGCTGAACTGCCGATTGTCGCCACCAGCGTCGGCGCTCTGCCGGAAATAATAGAAAACGGCAAAGAAGGATTTTTAGTTGAACAAAAAAACAGCCAAGCTTTGGCGGAAAAAATAAAATGGCTCATGGAGCACACTCAAGAAGCCAAAGTGATGGGAATAGAAGCAAAAGCCAAATTAGTTAAAAAATTCTCTCTGCAAGACATGATTGAATCTACCGAGAAAGCGATTCAAGCCAATCAGTAATTGATCCGAACGCTCCAAAAAGGCTGGCTTGAGCCTTGCTTGCTTGCTCCTGCAAAATCTGGATTAACTGCTGAAGTAAATCAATAATTTTTTGCTGGATTTCCTGAATCTGTAATTTAAGTTGTTCTGCTCCCGAAAGTTGGGTGACCGGAACTTCGGGAACAAGAGGCGAAACCTCCTCCGGAGGTTTCGCCTCTTCTATTTTAGGTAAAAGCAATGTTTTAACCGCCGAAAAAACAGAAATAACGGAAGCGGAACTCTGACCGCGGTCATTGAATGCCGCTATCTTTCTATTTGAATATTCCGTATTCGGCTCCAAGCCGATTTCGTCAAGATAAGAAATATTTTCTCCGCCGGTTGCCACGATTTTAGAATTTACATCTAAAACTTTAAAACCTAATTCATTATTTGATAAATCCATAAAATACCATCTGATACTAGAAGTGGAAATCGCCTCGCCTTTCTGAACTAAAGGAGAAGAGGGAACGGATGGCATGGAAACTCCGGCTATTAGCCTTTGGAATCCTGTAATTTTTTTATCGGTAGGGCCATTAAAATCTTTATTTAAAAAAACCGCTGAATTAAGTTCCAATTCCGGCCTAATGGTTCTTCCTGATTCAGCTGCAGACGCAACATTAACAGTAATAAAAATTCTTTGCTTGGAAAAATCACCGGGCAATTTTTCATCAAAAAACGGGGATGATGATTTTCTGATTCTCTCCGTTTCGTCTCCGTCCCAGCCGGGAGAAAAGCCGTCTTCATAAACTGAAATTTGAAGAATCTCATTCTGCTGAATGGTGCCGGCATTGTTGATTTTAATTGAGGTCAAACCGGTATCGGGCAGCGTTAAATCTAAAATCAAAAGATCGGCGGTACCCGGCGGCACGGCGTAAGTTGACTGCGGATTGATGGTAAAATCTCCGGCAATTGAAGCGGAAGAAAAACTTGGCGTTAGAATAAATAATAAAGCTAAAACTATTTTCCTCACTATTTAATTGTACCATAACAAAAGGCCCCGTAAAATACGGGGCCTTCTGTTTTTATCCCATACGCCACTCACAAGGAAGCGCAAGGATTTCGGAAGCAGAATTACTTAGACAAGCTAAGAGTAGCTGTTGGTATTCCAACTACCTTATAATCCATACTCCAGTCGTTCGTGACGGAAGTGTGCAAACTAGTTCCAGAGCCAGCCCTATCTGACCAAATAAATGTTGGGGCAGTAGAGGTGACTGCAGAGAAGGCAGATGAAAGAGCTTGATAACTCCAGCCATTGCCAACTATAGTTGCGTAAGCGGATGTAGAGGTAGCGCTTGATCTCTTAGCAATCTTGGTAGAAATTGAATCTCCGGCTTTTCCGGCAAAAGCAATATCTCCTCTCCACTCGTATGTCTTGGTAGTGCCAGCGGAAACTGTTTGCTCAGTCCTTGCCACAAAAGCTACTCTGGCTCCTCCCGCAACGTAGTTATGGACATACCAGCTTAAATCGGTAGTGGTGCCAAGAACTTCCTCGCCTGTTCCCACATCCCAAACAGTCATTGAACTGGTGGATACCAATTTATGGCTGCTAAGACCTGGGTCAAACACAGAAGTTGATGTACCAATGTAGATACCGGTGCTGTCGGTAGCAAAACTGCCGGAACCAGGACCGGGCCCGATGGTATAAGTATCGGAACCAATCTGTATGGAACCGGACAAGTCAAAGACTACTTTCTTCCAGCCAATATTGCCGGCAGCGTCAGCCGTCACTGTCCATCTGTATAGAACTTTCTCTCCGGCAGAAAGGATAGTGCTTGGCAATGAAGCCGCAGCAACCGTTGGTCTGGATTGGTGAAGAAGTTCGGGATTGCCGCAAATCTTGCTGTCAGGATTGCCCGAACTCGGAAGAATAGATTTTCCAGAGCTTACTCCTTCAACAGATGTGCTTGCTAAACAAAGCTTAGGAGCATCGCCAGTGGTAACACCGCCGGCGAAATCAGCTGTCTTAACTCCATTGAGATCAGCTTTGATGGTCAATGTTTTGCTCGTGCCTGCTGGAATCCTCCAGTAAGAAGCAACCGGCAAACTAAAGGTTGAAGAAGATGCTTCTATGCCGGTATTAACCAATGACTGATCTGTTCCCAATTGAGTCGTGCCATCCCATAAGCTAATATTCGCAAAATCAGAATCTCCAGATAACGTTCTGTCAATAGTGACTGACTTTACGTAAATATCTTCTCTGTTAGCGGTGAAATCAACTTTTAAGAAGGTGGCGTCCTGTTTTCCAGCTCCATAAGCGCCGACTGAAATTATATTTGTGTCTGGCGTATCAGATGAAGCCCCTACTGTTAAGGTGCCCGATGAAGCTAATGTCACCAAATTAAGAGCAGCGGGCTTGCTGGAAGTGGTGAAGTTTACACCGCCTAATGCTGCGTCGTAGTTCAGGGAAGTGGTTGGAGTGGTGTTTGATTCCAAACCAACAAAGATTACGTCCAAAGTTCCTACTCCAACATCAATACCGGAAGTAGAGCTGCTAGCAATACCTAAAGCAATGGTGTTGGTATTGGTTCCCGTGGAAGGGATATCAGCTTTGACAGTAATTGTCTTCTGACTTCCCTTGGAAATTTCAATTCCTGAACTGTTCAAGAAATCAGAAGCTGTAAAGGTTACGGTAGTAGCTGTTGAAGAATCCCATCCTTTTTCAGCAGTTAATCTTGTAGCGCCATCGTAAAGGGCAATCTTAGAAAGGTCATTTTGATTGCCGCCGCTGCAAGATGCAGGAGCGCAAGTATCCGTGCCTGTCGCGTTAGCGCCGCTTAACTTTATTTTGGTAATTCTGATATCTTCAGCTGAACCCGCAGTAAAGACTAAACCAACCATTGAAACTTTGGTGCTTCCAATGATAACGGTCTGGTCGCCGGGCGAAGCAGCGGCTGAAACGGTCAAAGATCCTTGACCGGTGGCCATTGCATTACCCGTCACGGCAAAACCTGTTTCGGTAATAGTTGCTGAAGAAGATAAACCCTGGGTGGTCATATCTGAAGCAGCTGGAATTCTAAAATGTCCGCCAGCGGCAGCTAATCCAGTCGTGCTTGGAATGTCAGCTAAGAGTTTGACTGTTACTGTTTGCGATGCTGGAACATTCAAGTTGAAACTGAAAGCGGCTGTACCGGAAAAACTGGAAACCGTAGAACCCAGTTGAACCCAGCTGGTTCCATTTAATCTATAGAGTTTAGCATTGGTGAAATCACCCGATGAACAAGCTGTGCCGGTTCCTGTCGCTCTGTAGCAATAGAATGTAACAGATGAAACAGTCATGTCTTCACCGGAGTTGGACGTAAGATTTATTCTCACCATCTCCCTGTCGGTTGAACCTTTAATATAGGTTTGTCCGGCGGGAGTAGCGGAAGACAAGGCGAGAGATAATGCGCCATTCGCCGTCACAGTGTGAAGATTGGCGTTTCCTGAAGTAAGAGTGATGGAAGATTGATCAACGTCGTATTGTGAATCTAAGCCATCAATCCAAACGTCGGTGTTAGCGGCAATATCCAAATCAACCGTGCGATCGGTGGTAGCTCCGGTAGGAATATCGGCTTTAACTTGAATTGTCTTAACGGAAGACTTTGCTATATCAAGAATGGTCGAGCTGTCCCAGCCAACAGTATTGGCTCCAAAAGTAACATAGGAACCGATTACTGAAGCGGGACCGGCTATCTGCGTTGAACCGTCCCAAAGAGTGACATTAGAAATGTCGGTAGCTGTGCCAGAACCACTGTTGACCTTTAACTTTATTTTAGTCAGTCTTACGCCTTCTCTCGAGCCGGTAGTGAACTTAAAGGCTGAAAACAGCCTGTTGTTAGTTCCTTTTACATAGGCTTGAGAAGCAGGATTAAGAGCAGAATCAATATTGATAGTTAAGGTTCCTTGGCCAATAGTCATGGTAGCTCCGGTCTGCTTTGAAAAAGCGGCCGTATCTGAAGCTGCAGCTTCTATTGCTCCGCCGGAATTGGCGCCATAAACCGTCACTTCATTGTACTGACTGATTTCAAAAATGAGGGTTCTGGCGGTCCAAATACCAGCAGCAACGTCGGCATAAGCGTAGATATCTTTTGATTGACTGGCCAAAAGCTCTATCGGAGCGGCAGACAAATCAAAAGTGGCCTTATTCTCGCTATCAAATTTTGCAATCGTGCTGCCAATTTGCGCGCCGGCATATTTCAACTTGATGTTGGAAATATCGGTAGCGGCAGCTGAACCAACATGAGTAACCGTGATTGATGTGATTGATACTGCCTCTGAAGAACTGGCCGTAAATCTCCATGAAGCAATTTCATTGTCGGTTCCTCCGGAAAGTATAGTGGCTGCAGCCGGAGTTGCTTGAACCGCAACGAATAATTCACCCACAGAAGTTCCGGCAACGGTTAAATCTTTACCCTGAATCGGGAAAGTTGCTTCCGGAGTTATTGTGGCAGTGATATCAGAAGCAGATTCAATAACTGTCCTGATGCTGTCGCCAACCGTAGCTGTTCCTTTAGCGGCAATACTCACCTTTACCGTTAAATACTTTGTCTCTCCTGCCGGGACATTCCAAGCAAGGTTGGAAAAAGTTGCTTTATGGGTATTGGTGTTTAAGGCCTGGGAAGAGCCGAGCTGTTTTGAGCCATCGTAAAGCTTGATAGCTGAAACATCGCTATCGGATGAAACTCCTCCTCGTTTTATTCTAATTTGGCTCACAGTGTATCCAGTCGCGCCGGCAGTGAATTTAATCTTAGCGGCAATTGTGTCAATAGCGGCCAAAGCTACTTGTTTAGCTTCCGGCGTATCAACAGCTAAAGAAACTGTCGCGCTGGTCGAAACTGGGGTTGTCGGTGTTGTCGGGGTTGTCGGTGTTGTCGGGGTTGTCGGGGTAACCACTCCGCCTGTGCCCAACATGGTGTTCAATTTGGTTCTTGTTCCCGCGCCGACAAAACCTGTGCCGGCAGTCAATCCTAATGGAGTCAAAACATCAGAAGCGTATTTATTCTGGAATTTAACAACTGCGACTTTGGTCAAAGGACCAAAATACCTAGTCTCGTTTCCGGAAGAACCAACTCCTGATGCGGCTATCTGCGTGTCGGCAGAAGAGTTCAAAACGACCTGTAAACATTTTACAGCCTCGCTGGAATCTCCCTGCTTTAGATTTGCGGCGAAAGAAGTGATACTGCAACCGGTAACCGCGCCTCCGGCTGGAACCTGGATCGTCGCCAATTGAGACTGCAATTGAGACAATTGAGCCAATAAGGCGTTGATCTGGACCTGCAGTTCGTCTGCTGTGATAGCAAAAGCGCTGCCCGGAATCATCCATGCGGCTACAGTCATAGTAGTCACGACCGCCACAATCTTTTTCTTTAGATTAATCATAATTTATTTTCTTCGATTCGATTTTTTCTATTATTTTTAAATTGTTATTTTAATAGTTATTTGGTAGAGTCGTTATCGACCGTCTTCCATGCCTTTTGAATACTAATATATTATCGGGCGTTGCCCATATTCAAAAAGTGGGGAATTAACGACCTCTAAAATTTCAAAGTTATTGACTTCGCCTATCGGCGGATTGATTCATGAGAACCAAAAGTTTTTCCAAAGCCAGGTTGTAATTGCCTGCTTCAGAATATTCCCTGGCCTCTGCTAATAATTTCTGATCTTCCTCGTTCAAGCTTCTTTTTTCCAAGTCTAATATCAGATAACTCACAAGCTGATTCTCAAATTTGTTGGTCTCGCCGCCGATTTGAATGCCTAAAATGCTTTCTACCTTCTGCTTGTTCTCTTCCATTTTCTGGGTTTCAGACGCTAATTCCTTAAGATTCAGAGAATCCATTTGAGACAAACCGTTTACGGCTTCAGTCATATTATCCTGGAATTCTTTAATCGTCGGGGCCAAACTTCTGACTTTATTAACCTCGGCGATGCTGCTCAATTCTTCCAAGCGCCTGTTGGCTAATTTCAAATGAACCCCGGATTTTTCCGCGCCCGAAGAAAGACCAACCTGGGCTATCTCGGCGGCTTTTTTGAATGGGAAGAGAAAATCTCCGGGAACCGTAGTGTTGGCAAATCCGAAAAGTCCGATGACGATAAAAACAGAAATCACCGGCGCGAAAGCCAGCTTCCACTGAAAAACCGAAAATACATTAGACATGGATCGCTCGCTAACCGGCTCTTCCGGCAGAATCCGGCGTTTAGTCAAAAGCACCCAATCATTGCTGGGCTTAATCTCTTTGAGCTGCTTAAGTTGTTTTATCAGGTCTTTTTCCGTCATAGTGAGCTTGCGAACTATCGGATGTATCGGTTAACTAATATTATGACGGAAAAAAAGGATATTTATTACACCTCGCCGACCTCGCCCTTTAGCGCCTGTACGGCGCGGTGGATCTGAACCCTGACCGCGTCCTCCGATTTATTGAGAATCTTGGCTATCTCGGGCACCGAGAACTCATCTAAATAGTACCAGGTAATTATTTCCCTGTAATCATCGTTGATGTTTGCTAAAGCCGCCTTGATGTTGTTGACTTCGGAAGTAAACATAGCCTTCTCCTCTAAATTTGGGCCATCTCCAACCAATGGCAAGTTATCTGTTGAAACCAGCTGGACCTGTCCCTTTTCGCGGTAATGATCAACGACTAAATTACGGGCTATTTGGTATAAAAAAGCTTGGGGATTTTTAATGTCGCAATTATCTTTTTGAAAACTCTGCCAGCCGCGGGTGAATACTTCCGATGTCAAATCTTCGGCAATTTCTTGAGAGCTTACCTTTAAAAAGACAAAACGATAGATTTTGCCTATGTATTTGTCGTAAATCTTTTCAAATTGTTTCTGTTTATGGTGAGAGATTTGAACCATAATTGCGACATTTGTATATATTATTGCGACATTTCAATAAATTAATGCGACATGTCGCATTTAGCGTAATAAACTCCCCTGCCGTTACCGTTCCTGATCATAGCGCCTGTTTGGCAAAGTTTGTCTAAATCTCGGAGAACCGTTCTCCGGTTTACCTCGGGCAACATCTTTAAAAGGTCGCCTATTTTTACCATGCCATTGCCATTTACCGCCTCCATAATCCTACTATTGCGATTGCCGTTTGATTTTTCTTTTTGTTTCTTGCCGATACCGATAGGCTGTCGAATAGCCTCGTATTCCCTCTTTAAAATCAGAAAATTTCTCGGATCCGCCAAATTTTTCTTTTCCGCCCGATCGAAAAGCCTTAAAATCTCCTCAATTTTATCCGATGACGATTTAACTAATATTTTATCAGCTGATTTTCTTATTTTAGATGCCAGATTGTCCCCATCTTCCCCAATAGGAAAAATAGCGGTCACTCTGTAAACCGCCGAAGTTATCCTCAAAATACGCTCTTTATCCAAGCTCTGTCGCATTCCCCTATCTTATAATTGCGACATCTTATAGTCAAGCATTGAATTATCCACAATGTAAAAGGGGAGTTCCGCGGAACTCCCCTTTGTGTTGATTTATTTAACCCTTGACCATCTCTTTTGTAATCGCTAATTTATTGAAAAAACCGTCATGCATTTCAGCGCTAAATTTTATCAGATCAGCCAGACCGGTATTTTCCGATAACATCAGCTCTTCCAGCTTGATCAGAACATCGAGGCAGTCATGCAAAGATTTCTTGAGCTTGTTCTTGTCTCTCTTGCCAAGCCTTGATAATGAAATTGTTTTTTCCGCCTCACATAAAATATCCATGTAGGTATCCAGGGCTTTTTTAAATGCTGCGCTTAACTTGCCGCGACGAATAATTTTATCATAATCCGGAAACGGAATTTTCGGCCACCCATTCTCTTCCTTCTCCCTCGGCCTGACAGCGCCATATAAAACCACCCGCAATCGACTCGGTTCGGTTGGACCATATTTATAAACCGTTACCACTCTGTTCTCTCCTTTCTTTTCTTGACCCGTACCAGCAGTAAATTCCTTGCTGGAATTTGCCGGTCATGGAAAATGACTGGCTGTTGCATCCCCCTTTGCAAACTAACACCTTATCGCATTGCCGGCAAGATTCCGACAGATTTTTGCGGCTGAAGCGCCGATTATATTGAAAAAGATTCGGGTCATTCCAAATTTCCGCTAAACTTTTTTCTCTGATATTGCTCTCGGGCTCACAGCCCGTCATAGAAAGACAGCCTCTTACATTTCCCAAAGAATCAATACCTACGGCATCTACGCCTCCGCCGCATCCCGGCCATCTTCCGTCACGTATTTTTCTTGCCGACGCCCAAGCGAAACAATCGGCGGCGGCTATATTTACAAAGGGCATAAATTTCCTGACTGTTTCCACGAAAATGCAGAGTTCAAAAAATTCTTCCTGGGACAGCAGAAGCTCCCTTCTCTCTCCCATTCTGCCAAATGGCATGGCCAGCTGAATCTGCCAGCCGTAAATCCTTTTTTCCAGAATAAAGCTGGCTATAGCCGACAGTTCGTAAAAATTAGCTTTATGAACAGTCGTGATGACGCTGATCGGTATTTCTCTTTCCTGGAATTTTTTTATGCTCTCGGAAACTCTTTGAAAACTCCTGGAATTACCCCGCAGTTTATTGTGAGTTTCTTCTTTGCCGTCAATGCTCAAGCCTATGGCATACGGCTTGCATCTTTCCATAACTCGCAAAAAATCCTGCGGTATAGAGAATCCATTGGAAACCATGCCCCATTGTATGCCCCTTGAATTTATATGAATCGCCAAATCGCCAACGCCTTCTTTCAGGGTGGGTTCGCCGCCCGAAAGAATGATTCTTTTAGCGCCAAGCCCAGCCAAATCATCAACTATCGCGCGCCATTCTGGCACCGAAAGCTCTTCGGGATTCAGCTCGCTCTTACAATCGGAACCGCAAAAAATACAATTAAAGTTGCACCTCGCGGTGGTCTCAAAAAGCGCCGTCTCCAGGTTATACTTTTTTCTCACACCTCTCGCTCCTTCGCCTCGCCGTAGCTTTAGCGCAGGCGGGTTTTTTGTTAAATTACTAATCTTAACTCTACAAAATCCCCGCCAAAAAATCAAGGGCTACGGCTGACAACTAGAAGGAGAAACGTTAATGGTGTTGGCGTCGGCGCCGATGCCGAAGATGGCGCCCGACAAATCGGGGCAGGCGCCGTCAACATAAACTCCGTGGTAATTTCTTTCAAAACTACTGCCGGTTATGATCGGCGAGGAATTAGAGATGGACAAGCCCATAGAATAAGAACCAACGCCCCAATCGCTATATTTAAGCTTATTATCTCTGAAAATAGTATTTTGAATCGTGGAAGCGGAGTCTATTAACCGTACTCCGGCGAAGAAGTTATTTTCAAAAATAGAATTAGCAATAGTCGTAGAAGTATTATCAACTGTGATAGCTGCCCTATATCCGGCAAAATCATTAATATGGTAGCCACCGTATCTGACGGTTACGTAGTCTAAAACGGAATTTTTGCTGGAAGAATTAAGGTAAATATAATATCCGCCGTTATTCTCCG
>Ga0209542_10017422_pt1 | contig 11769 bp, 9 predicted proteins | sample RifCSPhighO2_01_FD_184028 | JGI IMG/M metagenome (GOLD analysis project Ga0209542, IMG submission 184028) | Soil microbial communities from Rifle, Colorado - Rifle CSP2_plank highO2_0.1 (SPAdes) (version 2) | ecosystem: Environmental > Terrestrial > Deep subsurface > Rock core/Sediment ...
ATCAGTGTTTTTTCTAATCGCTTTTACTATATATTCCATCGGGTATAACTCTGTTGTTGCAATATGAATAAACGGGCGAGTTATATCCGGAAATCCAAACTGCTTATATACATCTTCTTTGGAGGTAATATGTTCTTTTTGTGAAAAGTAATCTAATCGAGGTGCACCAATAACAGCGATTCTTTCTTCTGCAATATCGGGAAATATCCGCATAAGATGATTTTTCATCATGCTATTCCAAACGATGAAACGATCTGCGAGATATATCGGAATTTTTGATTGTAAAAGACGTTCAATTTTCCAAACATTATCCCAACTCGCAATAAACGTAACGGTCGCAATTCCCATTTCTTTTGCAATACGCAATATTGGCTCATCGAGAGAGTCATGACCAACCGTATTTGTAATAACTCTGTCTGGTTGTATTTTTTTAAATAATTCACGGTAACCATCATCGTTTTTTGGATTTTCGTGGTAGAAAAACTTCACCCCAAATTCTTGAAAAATACTGCCAGCAATTGGCGCAGCAGGCGTTACTACGTAGACCTCCGCAATATCATTATTTGCCTCTAAATGCCGCCGTAAGGGCAACACAAGCTCTCGCAAGTGATACCCGGAAGGGACAGAAAACAAGAGTTTCATACAGGTACATTGTCGCATATAAACATGGACTTGACAAGCGTTCATATTGCAATTATGATAGTATTCGGATTTGAACATTTACAACAATAAACTTAATTCTAGTTGGGGAGATTACTGATGCGAGAGCTGCGCGAATGGTTTTTGATAATGCTTTATCTGCATAAGCAAGTTATGCAGAATGAACCTGGGGGAAGCCCTATTTTTTATCAAAAGCTGATGCTGGATTGGATTGACCATGAGATAAACGAGCACCTTCTAGAAAAACAGGCCTGCGCACATGTAGTGTGTCTCTATAGTATTGGTCGTTCTTCCCAGGGTGACATACTCGGTACAGTGCGTGATGCTTTTAGTACAGTTGATCCGCCACTAGTTAGGGAATTGCTTGATCGGAACCGAGCAGTGTTATTCGAACTCACAGAAGAAGGCACTCAACAGGCATTCGGTCTTGTATGTGATCTATCTGAGGTGTGCAGGAGCACAATTCAAGCAGCAATTTGTGGTGAACGCATGAAAATGAAGAAAAAACTTCTCGGTCGACGTGGAGCCTAATTCAACGTTAGCGGTGAGACCCGAGGGTCAACATCCGCTATTTTTTTATACAAATAATGAGAAATACAATTGTAAGTAATGACAAAATTCCGCCAATATAGAGCATCTTGGGTTTATGTTTCATCTTTATAAGATGTTCACCTGCGGGAACTGCGACGCTTCGGAAAAACAAGGGGCTTTTTGTTATAACAACTTCTGTATCGTCAATGTACGCGTGCCAACCAGGGTAAAACGTATCGCGGATGATGAGTGTGGTATTTTTGTCTGATTTTGTTTGAAAAATAAGTTCAGAAGGGTGCTCGGAAATAATTTTAACTTCGCCGTTTTCGCCTATTAGCTCAAACCTTGGCTTAGATTCTAGCGGCGTGATTTCTACTTGACCGTCTGTAGTTGGAGATAATACGGCTCCTATCGTTAGCTCTTGCGCTAGGGCTGCGTTTTCTATTGCGTAGGGTATTGTAGGATGCAGTAACTCCAAGGCATTGCCTTGTTCTGTTATATCAAGGGAGGCGGGCCATTCGATACCGTATATTCCAAATTGTGCAGAAACCATAGGAACTACAAGATTTTTTTGTTGTTCTCTTTTTGCGGTATCTGCCCGAGACTCGGGATCTGTAAAATACGCACCCGTATCTCCACCATCGCGCAGAGAATATATCCGAGCCTGATGATGTAGTACGTTATTTGGCAAGTCTTTAATAGTTTCGGGTACTGCGAGTATGTTACTCCAAGCAACAAGGGGTGTAGTTGTACCCGCGATTAGTACGAGGTCGATTATAGTGACTATGAGAATTATCTTCTTGCCATGTTTGTGGGAAATGGCGTACGGAAAAATGATAATCGTTAGCAATGCGATGTATGTATATGGAGATGGAAGGGAGATGCTGCTTGTTTGGGCAGATTTAATGATGGATGTAATTTTCGCAGTTCCCCTCTCCCCAATTGGGGAGAGGGTCTGCCAGAAGGCAGGGGTGAGGGCTGGTAATACCAGTAAAATATTCCCAAAAGCAATTAAGCTAATAAATAAAACAGAACTACGTTTAAAAAACTTTTTTGCTTTATCTTTATGTTCCCAAAGTGCATCAAATCCAAACCCTGCAAATAGAGATAAACAAAATGTAGTAAATAAAAGCCAGCGTGCGGGAGCAGAAAAAATCCACAGAGAAGGCTCGAGACCAAGTAAGCGAAATGGAGAAAGTGAACCGAGGGCGAGGAGGAATGAGATGGGGAGGAGATACATGAAAAAGGAAGGCGCTGGGATCCCCTCTCCCCAATTGGGGAGAGGGTTAGGGTGAGGGCTGGTTATGCCCCTTAGGTTGTCCTCATCCGCATCCCGCACAAAGGCGGGCTGCACCTTCTCCCCAATTGGGGAGAAGGGAGCGCGTTTACGTCCCCACAAATACCAAATCGCCAATAACAACGGTAGCACTCCAATATACGTTCCGTATTCTATTTCTAACCTTTTTCCCCAATATGTATTATCGCTCCCGAAAAATTTTGGAAACAAAAAAGTAGGAAGATGGTAGATTGGATAACTGTGTTGATTTGCGCGCACTATGTCAAAACCTCCCGGGGTACCACGACTGGAGAGTGAGGTAAGTTCCATAGTTGGCAGCAATTGAACAGATGCCAGGAGGAATGTGGCGATGCTGATGATGATAATTGGTGCTAGAACGCCACGACTAACCTCACCCAACCTCTCCTTCGTAAGGAGAGGAGACGACGACGCGCCACCCTTCTCCTTACGAAGGAGAAGGGAAGGGGATGAGGTTAGTAAATGAGAGAGGCGCAAATACATCCCATAGATCAGTGCCACTGTCATCATCAAAAAGGGAATTTGAATTTGCCCAATTAAAAACGGTATGCCAATAAGTGCGGTAAGACTCGCGAGCCCCTTATATGTTAGTTTTTGCTTGCGAAATAAAATATCAATAGCCCACATTTGCCATGGAAACCATGCAACAGCGAGAAAAATATTAAGATGAGTGAGATGCTGCCAAAGAAACTGTGATAATGAAAATGATAATGCAGTTAGTATGGATGCTTCTTTTGACAACTTAAATCGACGAGCAAATAAAAACATCCCAACTGCACACAAGCCCAGATGCAGCATAAGTACGCTTGGTAGCTCTAGCCATATAGGTAAAAAACGTAATACAAACAATACGGGGTAAAAAAATCCAATTTGTGCCGCAGCTATGACGGGAAATCCAAAAGATACTGCGGGGTTCCATGAGGGGATACTACCTTGCAACTGTTGTTCGTGGAAAAAAGATTCTAGAGGGATGAAAACATCGCGCATATCACCAGTTGCCGGGAAATATCCGAACAACAATGGTGCCAGCGGCACGAGTGCGGCGATAATTACTAGCCGAATAGACGCAATTTCCATACTAAGAGAAGTGCTTCCCGTATAATTGCGTTACTCATTTTTGATTGCCCTTCACGTCGTTCTGTAAAAATAATCGGTATTTCAATTATCTTCTTTTTTAATTTCCATGTATGATAATTCATTGCAATTTGAAATCCATACCCGTTTGCCTCTACTTTGTTTAAATCTATTGCACGAAGTGTCTGTGCACGCCACGCCTTAAAACCACCCGTAACATCTTTAAATGGCATGCCTGTCACAAGACTTGCATATACATTTCCAAAAACGCTTATTAAAAGCCTTCGTAGTGCCCAATTAATAACGCTAATACCATGGGAATATCTTGAACCAATTACAAGATCTGCATCTACTAATGCATGGAAAAGGCGAGGAACATCAGCGGGGTCATGCGAGAAATCCGCATCCATTTGGACTATAGCATCTGCTCCGTGTTCCAGTGCATAGGAAAATCCATGAATATATGCGCGTCCCAGACCTTGTTTTTCTTCCCGAACAACAAGATGAAGCTTTGGAAACAATGACTGTAGGCGTGTAATAATATTTGCGGTACCATCTGGCGAGCTATCGTCAACAATCAAGATAGAGAGATTATCAAGAGGAAGTACGAACAAATTTTTGACCATTTGTTCAACGTTACCCTTTTCGTTATATGTTGGAATGACTACCCAAGGTGATTTCATATGCCAGTTAAGTATGCACTATATCATTTAAAACTGTCATCACTTCTGGTACAGTAATAACAGAAACACAGCTTTTTGTAGCCTGCCTGCCTGGAAGTGACCAATCGTGATAGTTTTGAGTAGCCCATTCCTTGGGAGTTAAGTTAATTTTTGTTGAGCCTTCTTTTAAGAAGCCCAATACAGGCCCAGTCGGCCCAATGAGTGTACGATGCATCTTTTTTTCCTCGGTAATATATGCGTTCAAAAACACAGCCGGAGCAACTCGATAGAGCGGCTGATCACAAAAAAGTGTAATAGTAGGAAGGCCAACGGCAGCAGCAAAATGTATCGGGCCAGAGAGTACTCCAATTCCTGCATCACAAAACAAAAGTGTTGCGATGTTTTCCCGAAGCGTTAGTGGCCTACCTTCGTACTCGTGGGGAAATTTCGCTCCAAACCAAATAGGTGAACATCCATATGTTTTTAGAATCTCTTTTTCAAGTACAGGTATTTTATCTGGATCCCAACCTCTGGTTGTTCTCCCTTCTATACTTTCAAGCATAACAATACGAGGTCGTGGAAAATTCTCCATAACAGATGCAGCTACTTCTTTATCTTTGTCAGTAAGATAGATTTTATAATCCGTATATGTTTCTTCTGGCATCCCTATATCCGAATATAAATGTGTCATGGGGTTTTCGTCTTGTGCAATACCAACGTCTAATTCAAATACGTCATCATAATTATCTGATTTTTTTTGTGCTTCATAGTATGCACTACTCCATGTAGGGAAAGAAACACCTTCTTCTATACATAAAGAACCATCTAACACTGTTTTTGTGCTATGGAAATGGATAAGTTGGTCTATGTGGGGATTAGTCATACTAAGTGACACACAAAAACCATTTTGATTACGTTTACCCCAACGATTTTTTTTATCTTTTAAGCCCCAAGCAGTCACAAACGTAATGTGACAATCTGGATATTTATTTTTGAGTGTTGCAAGTATTGGCGGTACAAAAAATACCAAATCTCCCATATTACCGACATGCCGTACAAGAAAACGCATCATAGTACAAGATCTTCTATACGTTTTTTAGAATGTTTGTAATCATATTCCTTGAGACGCTTTATAGCAGTTTGCATGATTTCATTATAATACGAACTATCGTTTAGCAGTTGCTTGCCTTGTAATACAAGCTGTTCTACTGTTGTTTCTCTCTCTGCGTGCAGTTTGGGAAAAAGGTCGTCCTGAGCGTCCGAATTTGCCCCAATGCTTGGAGTTCCGACTGCCGCGGAGTCTGCTTGAACGCGTCCTCTTGTTTGGGTGTAGTCAGTATTTATGATGAGCGCAACTCGAGAAAGCATAGAGAGGTGCTCCTGCCATGGTTGGAAGGGAATGATGTCGTATGACGAACCCTGAAGATTTTTTACATCTAATTCCATACCGGGAACTGCAGCCATTTGAATACGATATGTCGGAAAGAGTTTCTGTAACTGAACGGCAACTAGTTGCCCCTTTGCAATAGAGTCTCTCCCTGTTACACCAGCAACAAATAAAATATTACTTTTTTTATCTCTTGGTCGATATTTTTCGCATGCGTACTCTACGGGGTATGGCTGAGGAACATACTGTATATTCACAGAGCTCATCTTTTTCCATATAGGGAGCGTTCTTTTTACAATGGTTAAAAACACATCACATTGATCCATAAATTGTTTTATTTCGGTAATGCTCTCTGGTTTTGCATCCCACGCTTCTCGTAATATGCCATACGGCTGGGTGGGCACTCCTAGTACTTTGCATGAAGGATGCTCTGTGCGAAGTTTTTTAATAAAGCGGAGCATTTCGTGTCCGTCGCTAAGTTGATATACAACAAGCAGCACATCAAACGACTTCAAGTAAGATATGTCATAATCAAGCGGCCAATTGCCAGATAGTCTCTTTTTTATTTTTCGGAAGATGCCAACTATAGGATTCACATTTTTGCCAACAATAAGCGATGTAAGGGGGATATGTTCACCTTCTAAAGCAGATACATAACAGCCAAAACTGGTCGGATCTATTTCATGTATTGGGTCGCATACATAATTTGGGCGCTCTGCAGTGTGTCGCCATATACTTTTTGTTTTGCTTGAATATTCTATAACTGCAAACTTCATATTCGAAATATATTGGTAATATACTGCATTTCCTCAATATGCCATAAACGTGCCAATCCTAGGTATGCTCCGGCACTTACTCCAAGCGAGATAAATAGTGTAGCAACATCAGAAAGACCAAGCTGCATAATCCCAAAAATAATCAGCGACGAGATAATCGATAAAACAATTGTCTTGATATATGTTGCGTGAAAAAAGATTGTGTGAAGCGAGGATATAAACCGCGTACTATACATGAAATATAAAAATGCGGACGAGAGAGGTACAAGAGACGATGCAAGCGCCAACCCCGCAAAACCCATACGAGGTGTGAGGATGATAAATAGTACTATTGCAACTACCTGAGACGCAATTGTTACAGCAACTGCGGCCTTTGTTTTTTGTAGCGCTAGTACCGTGTGCCCAAAAATGGAACTTATACCATTTGTTGTAAGCCCAAGCACCAGATAAATAAGCGCGATACTCGTATACGTCGCATCTTGTGCGGAAAATGATCCTCTTTGGTATAGAAAGGAAACAATATCCTCACGCAACAGTGCGACAGCAAGAATAATAGGGAGCGTGCTAAACACCACCAGACGAATAGCACTTGCAATAGTTGAACGCATGCCAGGGACATCTTGCAGGCTTGCCTTTTCAGACAGTAGAGGATACATCACGAGCGTAACAGAATTTAAAAATATGATAGTAATTAATTGCGTTATTTTCTCTGCATATTTCAGTGCAGACAGGCTACCATCTTCCATTGTGGAAACAAGCATGCGATATACTATCCCAGCACCCTGTGTCATAAGAATAGAAAAGATGAATGGGTATACGAGGCGTAGTACGCTCTGTAGGCCCTGATCCTGTAAACGAACAAAGAAACGATACCTCATACCGCGTCTTATAAGTCCCCATACCAGAATACTAAGCTGAACCATTGAGCCCAGGACGACCCCTATTGCAAGTGCATATATTCCAACAGAACGCACAAGTACTAGAATGCTAATGATAGATACAATGGGTTGCGCTAGTCGTAAAAGGGCTGGCAGTGTAAAATCTTTAAAGGAATGCAATATAGATGTTGCAAATTCAACTAAGAATAAGAAGAGGAAGGAGGGGAGCAATACTTTTAAGAGCGATACTGTTAATTCATACGTTTCTCCAATAAATCCGGGGGCTATAATGTGAACGAACGTGCCAGCAAATAACCAAATACCCGCAATGAAGGCGATATACGCACATGCCATGATATTGACTATATTTAGCGAAAGATTCCACGCTTCATCTGTTTTACCTCGTGCAAGGCGATGGATAAATAATGGAATAAATACTGCAGTAATAGAGCCGCCCATGAGTAACTTCCCCAAAAGCTCTGATGTTGATTGCGCCATAAAAAATGCATCTGTTGATGCCCCTGCACCAAAATAATAGGCCACAAGAAGTTGGAGAAAAAAACCAAAAATTGCTCCGCCTGCGGCAGTTATACCAATGAGTCCAGAACTTTTATAAACCGATTCCATAGGTAAACGTACGCGCAGTTATAGACATTAGATCAAGGATTGAAATACAAAAGAGTATCACCATGAGTGTTTGCACAAACATATCTCGTATTCCTAAAAAGCGTTGCATTCTATCAAATGCCAGCGATGCAAACCAGCCAATGCACGCAACTACGACAATAATCGCGTTTGAATATTGTAGAGGACTTTCACTAAACGTAACAAATAGACTTACAGCAAATAGGACTGCCATTATTGTCTCTCCCTGGGATGGTGTGAATCGCTTACGCATAAGCATACCAATGTATATAAGAACTCCCGCCACTGCAAATACTGCTCCGGGAATTCCAATATATCCGCCAGCACCATGGGATACGCTAATTTGATTTGGATCAAGCAAGGCATCGCGTACCCCCAGCATTCCATCGGAACTCCAGCCAGTAATAAAAGCAAGAGGTAACCAGGTCGAACACCCAAAAATACATGCTCCAAACGCAGCAGCAAGAGTGGTTCTACCAACGATTCGCAGAATCATCCAATATAAAAGGAGTAGTATTGTAATAAAAAACACGAAGCCCATATAGGTGCCAAATGCAGGAATACCGGCAAGAATTGCTATTCCTATCAGTCCTACAATTGCTGCACTAATTCTTTTATGTAACGCATACCTCCAACCTAGCAATAACAGGCCTGCCATCATAAGAATTCCGGCTACCTGATGTACGAATGTCTGATTTGTTTCCGTTTGAATAATAAATAGAAATATACTACTGCTAGTAAAACATATACCAAAAAAAGTTCTAAATAATACATAGCTATTCATATCTTTTGTTACCTATTGCAAACACGAGACTTATAAAAGCGCATCCTAGTAAGATGGGGAACGCGGCTCTGGAGAACGTGGCGAGGTGAAAATATCGAGCGGTAGCAATAATACCCGATGAACCAAGAAGCGACCACCACGCTATAAAAAATACCTTGCGCAGCATATGTTAGAGTGCGCGCTCGCGAGTTACTATACTCTTTATGTATGCTTTTGTTTCTGCAGTACTGGGCATATCAAAGTCAATCCTAGCACGAAATGCATGAATACGATATTGAACAGATTTTTCAGCAAAAAGCATTACGTCCACAGAGCGATCAGTATCCTGCAATGCAGTTGTTAATGGAATATGTATTTCTTTTCTCTGAAAACCAGGATTATCAACTCCTTTTCGGTAGAGGGGGTATTTTTTATAACTGAGCCAAAATTCATTATCTCGAATTCCAATATCGATTGCTTCTGCGTTACCTGCATCAAATGCAATGGTAAATGTTGCCACTTTTGCAAAGGCAGGCTCTTGTAAAAAAAGATCCGCGTGTGCCATTTTTTCAACTATTGCAATTGATCCGTTAGAAGTTGGATAGGGGATACCGTGAATTGTTTCAAGAACGCCAAGCCGTCGTTCCCCTGATTTTCCCAGAGACGCTGCAAAGATTACACAAGGTAGTATTGCTGACAAAAGAATGATCGAGACTATTTGGTTCATACTACTGGTGTTTTTTTCCAAAGTGTCTTTACGCGTTTTGTATCATGCTCTGTAATTTCTCCAAGTACCCAGAGGACTCCAATATAGATTATTCCAAGAAGCGCATATTGCACGGGAAGCATAAAGAACGTTGCTTTCCATGCATATGTTGGAAGTATCATAATGCTTGTAGCAAGAATAATATGAATAGTGCTTTTGACTGGATACGGAATACGGAACGTCCTAAATGTATATACAGCAAGTATAACAAGCCCAATAATCGCAGAAATAGTTGTCTGCCATGCTGCGCCCTGCAGCTGATATACGGGGATGAGAAATGCTCCGAGTATCGCACTCACAACAATCATTGCTCCTGTGATGTAGAGCGCAATATATGCCTTGCCTGCTCCGGCCACAATATTTGCAAGCAATAAGTAAAAAGACAGCGCACCAAGTCCTATTATAAGAACAGTTAACACTGGTGAGGCAGGTTCATACTGTATTCCATAGAAAAGTGTTATTAAGCCCTTACTTGTTGCAGAAGCTAGCACCACACTTGGTACAATTAGGGCAATTAAATAGCGAAGGGCATCACGAATAAATGTGGCAGCTTTATCATGCGACGCTCCGGGACGGGTTAGTGCAGAAACACTTGGTAGTAACACAAAAGCCATGCCTTGCAACAGCATGTACGAAATTCTCGAAAGATTCACCGCCGCATTATAATACCCGGCAAGTACATCATTTTTTAAAATTGCCTTTACCATAAATAGGTCTTGACTCATAAGTATTTGAAGTCCAAGTAATATAACAGCGTATGTTCCCGCAAAAGCTAAGAATGCTTTCATTGGAATAACATATGGTTTTATTCCGCCAATATTGCGCGTCCAATACCAACCAAGCAGTGCGGCAATTACTCCACCTACGGCAAATCCAGATAACGCTCCATATAGACGAAATACGTAAATAAGTGATATTGCTCCAATTAACTTCGCAATAGCATACGAGCTCGTAAGCAATGCCTGTTTATTAAATCGATGCATTCCACTCAAAAACTGTACGAAAATAGGGTATAGGCCTTGGAGAAAAATAACACCTGCTATGAAAATAAAATACTTTGTAAGCGATGCATCGTGTAATAAATACGAAGCCCCCGGAGATAATATGATTACTAATGACGATATACAAAGTCCAATGATGATCTGAATTTTCAGCGCCTGACGTAAAATGCTTTGTGCATGGTCATTATTTTGTGCAACAAATTTCGATACGGCACTTGGCACTCCCAGTGTTAATATAATTCCGAAAATTGTTTGAAACGAAAGGACGACCCCAAAAATACCATACTCTGCCGTGCCGAGCATTCGTCCGATGAGTGGATGAATTATAAACCCCAAGAAGAGCACGATTGCTTGTGCGGCAGTTAAGGCGATTGCTCCACTGAGTTTTGATTGCTTCATACTGTTTATGGAATAAGAGATGAACCTAATGCTACAAGGTCAATAGGAACTGTTGCCCCTTGAGGGTTATGAATCGTCAGGGTTACAAAACCCTTGTCATTAATCTGTACCAGATTTTGAGGCAATTCAACAGTGATATGCCGTCTATAAGGAAGCGCTATTTTTTCACCAGAAGATGTGGAAAGCGATAATCCCTGTACAGGATTTTTGAGCCATAACATAAAGGTCAATGTTGTTTCCGAACGATGCATGTTGTTTGGATCCCATAACACTTGCACATAATCGCCGACATTAAATGAAAGGGGTATAATTGGCGAACGTACTTCGCGATATGTCATTGTGTCATCATACAGAGGTTCTGATGTTAATGGACTACGAATACTTGCTTGTAAATGCTCAAATGTGTCCATTTCATCTCCAATATCGTTTGCAAGTGTTGAAGGTTTTATAAGAAATTTACATTCTATACTCGTGCATGCATTTTGCTCGCCAGACACTTTATATAGCGTTAAATCGTCAGCAAAACCAACGAGTTTAAATATTTTATTATGCTCAAATCCATACCGAGAAGCGTTTGTAATTCCGGTTACGTATGCGATGTTGTGTTTCTTGAGTAGAAAAGAAATTTCTGGCAAACTTCCAAGTTCGATGATCTTTTCATAATCTATTTGATTCAGATATAGGTATCGGCGCAAGCTTGATTGATTCGATTCCATCATTTGACGCTCCAAATCTGCGGCAATTCGTGTAAACATAGGAGCGCCCGAAAGCACCAACCACGAGGCCGACCGTCTATTATAATCGTCTATTAATATCGCTGGCGTGTCATCCCGGCCTCCGAGCCGGGATCCACGTCGCTCGAGTTGTTCAATAAATCCTAATTGTTCTCCTGTCAGCGTTGAGTTTGTACGA
>Ga0209542_10017423_pt1 | contig 11769 bp, 15 predicted proteins | sample RifCSPhighO2_01_FD_184028 | JGI IMG/M metagenome (GOLD analysis project Ga0209542, IMG submission 184028) | Soil microbial communities from Rifle, Colorado - Rifle CSP2_plank highO2_0.1 (SPAdes) (version 2) | ecosystem: Environmental > Terrestrial > Deep subsurface > Rock core/Sediment ...
TGATGGTGAAGGAAGTTTTACTGCCTATGTCCGTAATCCGGACAAAGGTGGTAATGTTAAGCGCCGAGTATATGTTGAGCCGAGGTTTTATATTAAGCTTATCGAGAAGGATAAAGATATTCTCTATAAGTTAAAAGATTATTTCGGCTGCGGTAACGTATATTTCCAGCGCGATAAACGACCTAATCATCAGCAATGCTACCGGTACGAGGTGTTTAATTGGAACGAAATTAGGAACATCATTATCCCTTTCTTCCAAAAACATCCTCTTCGATTTACCTCAAAGAAGCATGACTTCAAAATATTTTGCGATATTATGGAGAGGCTTGAAAAGGGTGAACATCGAACAGATTCGGGTCTTAAAAATCTTTGTAAAATTAAAGCTAAGATGCACTAAGAGCTCGTCGTGTGCGGGAAATCCGCAGGCACGACTCCGACGATTCTGTCGGGGAGCCGACCCATATAAAACATAAGGGGTGTCGGCTTGGGAACGTCAATTCTGAAATCCCAGAAAACATTTGCCCGTCAACTCAGGGGAGCCAGGAATACCTGAAGATCCCACTTTGTGGGAGCCACGGTAGGCTTGGTAACAAAGAGTAAGTCGTAACAAGGCATCGCTAGCGGAAGCTGGCGATGGATCACCTCCTTTCTATTTTTGCGATTGTGTCTAAACACAATACAGAATAGAAATATATAAGTGGTTGATAGAGCGTAGGCACTGTTTGTTTGTCGATAGACGAACCAGTGCTTGCACTCTGCCTGGTCCGAAGGCTAAATCGGAGTTTAATGCCATGGTGTAAACACAAACATCCATGGAGTTGGTTAGCTATACTAAGTCGGTAATACAAAAGCGCCCCTTATGGGCGCTTTTGTAAACGGCTCAAACATCGTGCTTGAGCCGTTTAGGGACTTAACTGATTTTTAAATACATCGTATACTGAGATTAGATGATATTTCCTTTTGGCTTAGATCTTGCATTTACGGTAAGCCCTTTGCTCCTTTGGATTGTTTTTGCTGTGCTTTGTATATTCTACGGCGTCATGTCTATGATTTTCATGTATCATTGGAATAAGCATGGCCACGGGAAGATCTTGTTTGTCCGCTCTGTCTATTTCGTCGTTACGATCTCCCTGTTAGCCCTTATTGCTATCCTCATTCTCCTTTACTCACAATCAATATGATCATTGATCTTCAAGCAGGCGAATATGTAATCAAGGAAATCAGGAAGCATTGGTTCTATTTAGTTTTAAAAGCCTTCGGCCTCTTTTTCGCTTGTGTCCTTCTGGTGGGCATTGTCTATGGGATAATGAATTATGTTTCTGATCTTTTAGTGGTTCAAGGCGATTCTGGCTACCTCTATCTTTTCTTGCTAGCCGTCCTTATCTTCCTAGCCTGGCTTTCATTCTTCGCTTTCTTCACTAAGTATTACCTCGACTATTGGATCATTACGAATAGAAGGATAATTGATATGGATTTAATCGGATTCTTCCATGAGAATATTTCAACCGTCCATATGCACGATATCGAGGATATAGAGATCGAGAAAAAAGGCCTCTTCCAAACCTTGATTGGCTTCGGCTCATTGAGTCTTCAATCGGCTGGTGCTATTCGGACATTTTTCATCCGGGATGTTCCCAATCCAGACAAGCTCAAAGATGAGATCTTTAAACTCCATGAAGTAGCCATGGAAGAGCCTCACAAAGTTATTATATCCAACCCTACTTAATCTGGTAGCTGATTGAGACGGTAATAATAACCTCGTTTTCGCCTTGAGGGATGGAAGGTCCACCTCCGCCCATACCCCCTCGTTCCATACCAACCTTGTCGTATACAGGAATAGGCCAACCAGAGTTATTTTCACTGTAACTTACAATCTTGCCCAACTTAATGCCGACTTGGTCTTCGAGTTCCTCAGCTTTTTTCTTGGCATCTTCAACTGCTTGTTTCCTGGCTTCAGCTTGGACCTTGTCCATGTTCTCTATTCTTAACCCTAGGTTGCTGACTTGATTAGCTCCAGCCGAAGTGGCGCCGTCTAAAATCGTGCTTACTTTTTCAAGGTCTCGCACTTTGACTTCAAATGACTGAACGGCTTGGTAACTCTGGATGCTAGTAATTCCCGTTGGAGAATATTTGTATTGGGGATAGATATTATACCCCGTCGTTTTAACATCTTTATCTTCAATGCCCTGGGATTTTAAGAACTTAACTACGGCTTGGGATTTCGGAGAATTCTTATCCTGGGCTTCTTTTGACGTCGCGCCATCGGTAATAATGGATAGAGAAATGAAAGCGATGTCGGGTTTGGCTGTTGCCTTCCCTTCGCCACTGAAGGTAACAGTGTTGGTGGTAACAGCTGTATCCGCCGCTCGGCCCATCAAGACAAGGACGTAAAGAGACAAAATAGCCAAGAGAATCGTTGAGACCCAAATGAGAGGTTTGTAGTTATTCATGTTTTTATGTTATTTTCTCCCAATATATCATGCCTTCAATAAAAAAAGAAATATATCTAATTTTAGATAATATCCGAAGCCGGGAGAATGTTGGCTCTATCTTTAGGACGGCTGATGGAGCGGGGGTCTCTAAGATATATCTCTGTGGTATTACGCCTTGTCCGCCGCACCCGAAAATATCAAAGACGGCGCTAGGGGCAGAGACTCTTGTCTTGTGGGAATATGCCAGAGATACATGGCGGGTTATTGATAGATTTAAAAAAGAAGGAGTCCAGACTGTGGCTTTGGAACAAAGCTCAAAAAGTAAGAATATATTTAAACAAAAATTTTCTTTCCCTTTAGCTTTAATCTTGGGGAATGAAGTCACTGGCCTCTCTCCTAATATTCTTCAGAGAGCGGAAAAAGTAGCGGCCATACCGACGTATGGCCGAAAGGAAAGCCTGAACGTTTCAGTGGCTTGTGGAATAGCAGTCTATCATATTAGGCTGGGGCACAATTATCGCGCCGAATCGTGATCGGTATTCTGTATCTCCTGATTCTCTTATATGGACCGTGATTCCGGATTGATGGCAAATATAGCAGAGGCTCCAGTGGATGCCCACTATGTTTGCCTTCACTTCGATAATGCGACCGCACATGGCGCAGGGGATACCATCGGTAAAAGACATGGTCTCCCAATCTCCTGAAAGAAGCGTTAATTCATGATTGCCAGAAGTATCCGTCGATTCATCAAAGGCCATATATGTTGATGGTGCTGAGAACAGCATATCAAAATTCTGATATGCTGATAAGGAGAGTTGCGGATGGTAATTCTGTATCACATTGTTAAGCCACATGAAAATACCGACTAAATCAATTGAGCGATCCTTTTTTAATTCCGGTTTTAGCCGGGTCATAGGGGTGGATGAAGTTGGTATCGGCTGCTTGGCCGGTCCAGTCGTAGTTTGCGCCATCTCCTTTTCTCCCGCCCTCTATCTTAAACCTTCAAAGAAGCTTTCCTGGATAAGGGACTCAAAGCTTCTCTCTGAAGAAAAAAGGAATGAGTTTGCCCGGATCCTTATGGGCCAAGCCGGGATTAAATATTCGATCTGTTACTCATACCCCAAGACAATCGATAAGGTGAATATATATTGGGCGGCCAGGAAAGCTATGAAAAGGGCTGTTCTGAATCTCAAAGAAAAAAATGCCATTATCTTGGTTGATGGCAACCTTCCCATTCAGAATCTTTCAATGCCCCAGAAAGCCGTTATCAAAGGAGATCGGAAAGTATTTGCCATTGCTTGCGCTTCTGTTCTGGCCAAAGTCTTCAGAGATAGAATGATGAAAAAATACGCTAAAAAATATCCCGGCTATGGCTTTGAGGTCCATAAAGGTTACGCCACCAAATATCATTATGTGCAGCTAGCTTCTCTTGGTCCGTCAAAGATTCACCGGGGATCATTTCGGCTCTCATAGTTTGTCCACGTTTTAATTGGTGGGAAAGACAGGTTTTGATAGAATATATCCATGGCTAAGATAGCGATTAACGGCTTTGGCAGGATAGGGAGAGCTTTCTTTAAGCTTGCGATTGAGAAGCCTGAATTAAACATTGTCGCGGTCAACGATCTTGGCGATATCAATAACCTCATTTATCTTTTTAAATATGATTCCGTCTATGGGCGGTATGGCAAAGAAACCTCCGTTGTTTCTGAAGCCTCTAAACAGTATCTGAAAGTTGGGGATTCAAAATCCGTTTTTCTTCAAGAGAAAGATCCGGCAAATCTGCCCTGGGAAGCTCTTAATGTTGATATTGTGGTAGAGGCGACGGGCATGTTTGAAAGCTTTGAAAAAGCCTCCATTCATATTCGAGCCGGGTCTAAGCGCGTTGTCTTAACCGCTCCAGCCAAAGATAGCGATAGCCCAGAGGCTAAGACGGTCTTGATGGGGGTGAATGAAGCTGACCTAAAAACCTGCTCCATTTCTTCGAATGGTTCTTGTACTACCAACTCCGCTTCCCCCATTCTTCAGATTCTTTCTGAAAAGGTTGGCGTCAAGAAAGCCTTTCTTAATACTACCCATGGATATACCGCCACCCAGAATCTAGTTGACGGACCGGTGAAAGGGCTAGACCTTAGGAGAGGGAGGGCGGCAGCAATCAATATTGTGCCCTCATATACCGGGGCGGCGATAGCCGTCGGCCGGGCTGTGAAAGCGGTGGAGAATAAATTTGATGGGGTATCGATGCGGGTGCCCATCATAACCGGATCACTCTCGGCTATAACTTTTGTTTCTGAAAGACCTACTTCAGGTGAAGAAATTAATTCAATATTATCTGAAGCGGCCAAAGAACCTCGGTGGCAGGGGATATTTAAAGTAACCAATGATCCGATCGTATCTTCTGATATCGTCGGCGATTCTTACGCTGCTATCGCTGACCTGAGTTTAACTCGAGTGGTTGATGGGGATTTATGCAGTGTGTATTCCTGGTATGATAACGAATATGGATATACGAATAGTTTGGTGAAGCACGTTTTAAAAATCGTGGAAGGGATGAAATAAAAAGCTCCCCATGCAGGCGGGGGAGCCACGTCCGGTTGTGATGGCCCTCTTTTAGACCGGCCGGGTTGCCATGATGGCATCCGGGCCGGAATGAAGCCCAGCCTAGCGCCTGCATTGGGGGTTTAACTCCTCCTCAGTGGAATGATAGGAGACTCCCTCCCCAGCTCTGCTTCCACGGGACGGCAAGGGACATCGAGCTTAAGAACAAAAGCATCATATATTATCAATAATTTACTGTCAAATGCCTAATATCCATGAAGATAAAGTTCAAGAGTTAGAGATAAAGGCTAACGAAGCCCGCGAGCTTTTAATTGAAATGCTGACCGAAGCCAAATCTGGCCATACGGCCGGCCCTTTAGGCACGGCCGATATCTTCACCGCCTTGTATTTCCATGTCTTAAACCATGATCCCAAAAATCCCTATTGGGAAGAAAGAGATCGGCTGATTCTTTCCAATGGCCATATCTGTCCGATTCGATATGTGCTAATGGCCATGGCTGGATACTTTCCTGTTGAAGAGCTAAAAACTTTAAGAAAGTTCGGTTCCCGTCTTCAAGGCCATCCAGAAAGAGAGAGATTGCCCGGAGTTGAAACTACATCTGGTCCCTTAGGTTCCGGTTTAGGCCAGGCCTGCGGCATGGCCTATGCTGCTAGAATGGATAAGAAAAAATTCAGGATATTCTGTATTCTTTCAGATGGTGAGCATGATGCCGGTAACCTCTGGGAATCAGCCATGTTTGCTGGTAAGAGCAAGTTGAATAATTTGACGGCCATTGTTGATCGCAATAACATTCAGATTGACGGCATGACCGAAAATGTGATGCCACTGGAATCATTAAAAGCAAAATATGAAGCTTTTAATTGGCATGTCTTAGAGGTAGACGGGCATAATATCGAGCAATTTGTGGATGCAACAGAAGAAGCCAAGGCGATCTATGAGAAACCGACGGTGATTATCGCCCATACGATTCCGGGAAAGGGAGTCAGGGAAATTGAATTTGATTTTAACTGGCATGGCAAACCCCCAACGGCTGAGGAAGCTCAGCAGTTCATGGCAGAGTTAAGGACTCTGAAGGGGAATATACAATCAGAACATCAATAGAAGGGAGGTTGATGAATTAATATGAACAAATGTAATTGCAAACACCATGGGATATCAAAACTGATATCAGTTTTGCTTTGGATCGGCGTCATTCTTTTCGCCTGGGCGGCTTTCGCGGGGAGCGATGTCTTTGGCCGATCAGCCGTAGAGTATTTCCAGTATGTAGTTGTTTTGGGCCTTTTAGAATTGGTGGCGATGAGGAGCTGTTCTTGCTGCTGCGGCGATTCATGCTGCGAAGTCTGTCCGGTCAAGAAGCAAGTCTAAATTCTTTGCTGATAGTCCGTCCGAATATCGGGCGGATAAATGAGTATGGAATATTCACCACTACAATTAGCAGATAGTTGCTTGGACAGAGAAAAGGTTGAGATGATCCCAACAAGGGATGGCTATGGCAAAGGTTTGGTTCAGGCTGGCGAGAAAGATGAAAGAGTGGTTGTTCTATGCGCCGACCTGACCGAATCAACCAGATCTCTTTGGTTTAAGGAGAAGTTTCCAGAAAGGTTTATAGAACTGGGAGTGGCTGAACAAAATATGGCGACGGTGGCGGCCGGCATGGCGAACTATGGCAAAATACCATTTATTTCTTCTTACGCCGCTTTCAGTCCGGGCAGGAATAACGAACAGATAAGGACAACGATTTCTTTGAATAACCTGCCGGTTAAGATTGCCGGCGCTCATGCCGGTGTCTCCGTTGGGCCGGATGGAGCCACTCATCAGGCTCTTGAGGACATCGCTCTGATGAGAGTTCAACCAAATATGGTGGTGGTGGTGCCATGCGATGCTCTTGAAGCTCAAAAAGCAACCTTTGAAACGGCCTTTAATGGAAAGCCGACATACATTCGGTTGGGCCGAGAAAAGTCCCCGGTTATCACTAGACTCGATTCGTCTTTTAGCATCGGCAAGGCGAATATATTAAGAGCTTCAGAAAAAAAGGATGTTGCTATAATAGGTTGTGGAATACTATTACACGAAGCCCTTATCGCCGCCGAAGAGCTTAGTAAAGAAGGAGTTGAATGCGTGGTTGTAAATTGCCATACAATAAAACCGATAGATTCAGAATTAATTGTTTCTGTGGCCAAAGACACCGGGGCAGTGGTGACGGTGGAAGAGCATCAAATAGCGGGAGGTCTTGGTTCGGCGATAGCGGAAGTCTTAGCCCAGAACTACCCCGTTCCTCAAGAGTTTGTGGGCATGAGAGATAGATTCGGAGAATCTGGAACGGCTCAGGAATTAATTAAAGCCTTTGGGCTTGGTTCTGAAGCTATTAAAAAAGCAGTTAAAAAAGCTATATCCAGGAAGTAACTAAAACAACCCTTATTGGGTTGTTTTAGTTTTCTTTTGGGCGGTTCATAATCTGCTTGAGTTTGGCGAAGTCGAGCTCAAGGAGATTCTTTATCTGGGTATTCTTAAGAGCTAGCGTCGGATGGAAAGTTGGGATTAATTCATACGATCCGAAGTTGAATGTCCGGCCATGGACATTGTCTAAAGGTTGTCTTAAGCCGACACCATTTAAAGCGATCGAGCCTAAGGTAATAACTACCTCGGGGTTAACGCTCTTTATCTCTTCTTTAAGGAAATTAGCATGAGATCTAATCTCCTTAGGAGACAGAGTTTTACCGGTGATGTATTTAACGGCGTTCGTAAAGTAGACTTTCTTTGTATCAATGCCGTTTGATTTAAGGAGCCTATGAATAAGTTTGGCCGAGTGGCCAACTAAAGGCTTCGCTTCTTTTTCTTCATCCGGACCGGGCATTTCGGAGATGATGAGAACTCTGGCGCCTATGGGGCCATCGCCAAAGATGAGGTTCTTATTCTGGAATTTCTTTTTCAAAGCGCGATGAACACGGGCTAAATCTTCCGAGGTTGTTTGTTTCGTGTTTTTCATGCCTTGTTATATGCAGAATTGATTGGACTAATGGTACCATATTCCTTGATTTTTGACAAGGGTTTGAGGGATTTTTAAATTTGCCCTCTTGTCATATTTTTGGTAGAATTTTCTAGTGTTTTTGGGCACGTAGTTTAGTGGTAAAACGGGAATCTGATAAGTTCCTGTCCCAAGTTCGATTCTTGGCGTGCCCACTAGAGATACCCGGGCCGTTAGCTCAGTTGGTAGAGCGCCTCATTTGCAATGAGGAGGTCGCCGGTTCAAATCCGGCACGGTCCACCACATTTGATTTGCCGAGCGCTTGATACGGATAGGGATTATATGAGTGTAATTGAGAACGGAAAAAAGAATATTACGCTTTTGTAACTTGCTCGCCTAGCTAAAGCGCTAGGTGTGAGCGAGAGTGAACTCTTGAAATGGAGTAATTTATGATTAAAATTTAATTTTTATCAACGTAAAATAATTTATAAAAACATGATTGTCATTATTATAGAAGTCCTTCTTTCAACAATAAGTTTGTATTTTATAGGAAAAAAAGTTTTCCACTATTTCCATTTCACTAAAAAATCTTTTCTACTCACTTTTATTTATTCCGTTCTTTATTTTCTTGTAATTTATCTGGTCAAGGATACTTATTTGGGCCATGAGGCATTTGGAAAATTTATTCAACAAAGCATTGCTCATGGATCCATTTGGACTTTAACCTTATACCCCATTATTATTGCATTTTCCGAAGAACTTTTTTTCCGTCTTTATTTCAGGAGCGAAAAGATAAATATGTTATTGGCAGCACTAATTTTCACAGTATTACATTGGCGACCAGATTATTTTCCAACTCTCATGTTTCCCGTATTATTTGTATTTGCACTGGTACAATGGTCATTATTGAAGAGAACAAAGAGTCTCTGGTCAGTTGTTATAACACATTTGGTCGCACTCTATTCCCTTCTTTTAATTTACGGATAATATGAACGAAAATATTCACCCCAACATATTAAGGTTAAGAAATACTCTCCTTATAATCTGGCTGACTATTTTAATAGTTATTTTATACACTTATTTTTTCCAACACGATTTTTTTCAATATTATTTAAAAAGTATATTTGCCGCTGGAATAATTGGATATGTATTCTATTTTTTCTTGGGATGTATTCGTGGTTTTACGTTAATTCCCGCGACGTATCTTACTGTTTTTGGCCTATTGTTTTTTCCTCCTATCTATCTTTTTATTCTTACTCTCTTAGGTATATTGATTTCTTCTTTGTTCATATATCATTTTTCAGAATCATTTCATCTTTATAAATTTTTTGAACATAAACACAAAAAAAGTATTGATAAAATCAAGCGAGAAATAAACAAGAACGAATTATTGATTGTTGTTACCTGGAATTTATTACCAATAGTGCCCGCTGATTTAATTGCTTATGTTTGCGGAATATTGAAAACGGATAAGCACAAATTTTTATTAGGTACTTTAATTGGTCAAGGTATTTATTCCGCAATCCTCATATTTCTTGGACATTATATTATTAAAATATTTGTAGTATAATAATGAACCTGCCGTTTTTGAAAATTGAAAAAGGGAGTCCGCATTAGTTTTCAGGGTTCTCCGCAAAATGGGTTCTGACTTTTTCAAACAAACACCACAATTCCGAATTTGAATAGTTTGTAAATGTTTACATCTTGCCTAGATGATGTACCATGAATAATATGGATAGACCAAAGCTTCCAGGTTCTCGTGAATTACTAAAAAAATCTTTTGAGTTGTACAAAAGTAGGTTCTGGTCCTGTGTCGCCATTCTCGTCCCCCCGGCTGTTGTTTCCATTCTTTTTAGCGCGATCTTTAGCGTAACTTTTAAACCGGGCGAATCGCTTCCTGAATTTGGTTTTCTTTTTGTTATCTTTTTAGCTGCTTTGATATTAGTCAGCCTCTGGAGCTCAATTGCTTTAATATTGACGATTCAGGCGCCTGAAAAGATGTCATTCAGCGCTGCGTATAACGGGGCCATCAGAAACCTTGGTCCATATGTCTGGCTTGCTTTTCTCGAGGGCTTTATCGCCATGGGTGCCTTTATCCTGTTTGTTGTCCCGGGCATTCTTTTCACTATCTGGTTCAGCCTCGCCTTTTTCGTCCTTCTACAAGAAGGAGACAGGGGTATGAATGCTTTAGTTAAGAGCCGGGAATATGTCAGGGGATATACTGGTGCCGTCTTGGGAAGATATATTGTTATGATCCTAGCCCTTATCGTAGTTGCAATCGTCATCTCCCTGCTATTCATCTGGCTTCCGACAGAAGGGGTGGCCAGTGATATTGTCTCACAGGTCATCACTATTTTACTTGAACCTTGGGCCATTGCTTTTGCCTTCCTGGTCTATCAATCATTAAAAGCAATTAAAGCTGATTTTGTCTTCCAACCAGCCAAGAGCCAGAAAGTTAAATATTTCGTTGTCGCTATTTTAGGCTACGCCTTGATCCCTCTCCTTCTGGTAGGTGTAATTCTAAGCAGTATCAGATAATTGAAGGGCAATCTGAAATATGGTTAAATAGGCTATGCCTAACTCTCTTTTAATTCTTGGTATCGGAGTGGGGACAGCCATTCTGATCATGCTTGGAATTAACTTGTATCTTTTGATTCAGTCTCGTAAAACCAAGCCGGATGAAAGCCAATTGGTCCTCCATCAAAGGATTGATGCCCTTTCCCAGGCCCTCAATGAACAATTAGAGAGGAACCGCCAGGCCTCTGAATCTTCAGTTTTAACAGTCTCTAAACTTCTATCAGATGAATTAGAAAAGCATCGTCAGTCAACTGAGCGGACGACCCTAGCCGTCAGCCAGCAAGTCCAAAGCTTTACCCAGGGCATGACTCAGTTGCATGAGAACGTGAAGCAGATGCATGATTCAGTCAAAGGTATCTCTTCTTTCCAAGATATTTTCAAGTCTCCTAAATTAAGAGGCCAATGGGGGGAGTCTTCATTAGAAGCGACATTGAACAACTATTTCCCTAGGGATCGGTATTCCCTCCAGCACTATTTTTCATCCGGTGAAGCCGTTGATTGCGCTTTGAAATTGCCTAATGGTCTGTTATTACCCATTGATTCCAAATTTAATTGGGAAAACTTCCAGAAGATGGTCAATGCGGATAATGAGATTCATAAATCAGAATTCAGGACTTCATTCTATAACGATGTTAAAAAGAAGGTTGATGAGATTGCCTCTAAGTATATATTGCCTTCCGAAGGCACCACCGATATGGCATTAATGTATGTCCCGGCTGAGTCGGTATACTATGAAATAGTTTGTAATTTTAAAGATATTGATATCCCTCAGTATGCCTTAAAAAAGAAAGTGATTCTGGTTTCTCCCAATACCCTCTTTCTTTCAATTTCTTCCATTCAGCATTGGCTCAAAGATGTTCAATTCCATCAGCAAACCAAATCCATCATGAAGCGCTTAGACCGTATTATGGCCGATGGAGCCAAATTAGCTGATGATTTCAGAAAACTAGGTAAGCATATCTCTGATGCTAAATCATCATATGATGATTCGGAAAAAAGGCTCTCTTTGATGGTGGACCGGGTCAAGACGGTGATTGAGCTGAGTGAAGAGGAAGAGGTTAAGCAAATTGAAGTGCCGAAGGTATAGAATTTTTCTAATGGCAGAAACACCCAAGACTGAAAAATTCAAAGGCAAATTCAAAGTTGATAAAAATGGTTTTTGCGATTTTGGCCATGTTTCCGAGGTTGAGCTAGATATGCAAGATCAATACACCAGCCGATATATTAATGGAGCAATT
>Ga0209542_10017424_pt1 | contig 11769 bp, 14 predicted proteins | sample RifCSPhighO2_01_FD_184028 | JGI IMG/M metagenome (GOLD analysis project Ga0209542, IMG submission 184028) | Soil microbial communities from Rifle, Colorado - Rifle CSP2_plank highO2_0.1 (SPAdes) (version 2) | ecosystem: Environmental > Terrestrial > Deep subsurface > Rock core/Sediment ...
TTTTGTTGGTTGAGGTTGTGATTGAGGTTGGGTGGGGTGTGTGTACATGTTATTTGCTGTTTTATATACGCTTTATAAAGAATGCGGTTGGAGATTTTTGGAGGGGAAATTTTTAATTGGAGAATTTTTATAAATGGTTACTGTTTTTTGTGATTATATGGAATACAAAGAGTTTGCAGTTGAAAATGGCAAAGAAGTTATGCGTGATAGATTGGCTGCTGAATTTATGCCACGTGAAGATTATGCGAAAGCGCATGCATCATTGCCTATTGTATGTCATGATGTGGCGATTTTTTATCATGGAAGTGTTTTGCTTGTGAAAAGAGATAATTTGCCGGCAAAAGGTGAGTGGTTTGTGGTTGGTGGGCGAGTTGAGCGAGGGATTTCGATGGAGGAGTCTTTGAGGCGAAAAGCGAAAGCAGAGTGTGGACTTGATTTAGTGGATATACAATTGGTGGGTGTTGCGAGAACGTTATTTGCTACTGATCCCTTTGGGCATGGTAAAGGAACGGATACGATTAATTTTTTATATGTTGCACGAGGGAGAGGGGTGTTGAAGTTAGATATGTTTCATTCGCAACCCCGATTGTTGAAAGAGGAGGAGTTTACGGATGATTTTAAGAAGGAGTTGCATCCGTATGTGATGGAGTTGTTGGAGAAGGCGTTTGTAGTGATGAAGAAAAATAAAATTGATTGAAAAGCCAATATCTTAGGCGTGATCGTCAGGTGAGGCGTTCTGCGGAAGCCTCACGACAGGTATTTTTCTTTATTGTTGTAACAAAACTAATTGTTGTTAGAATTGGATATAAGAAAATATTAAAATTACAAACTACCTATTTCTTTGTCGAATTCTTTTACTTTCTTTTTGAGATTGGCTAAGGCTTCTTTGATGGCTTTGCGTGGTTCGATGCTTTTTGTTTCGATCTGAAATTGAGGTACGCCTAGTAATGGGTGGTTGATTCGGTAGGTTGCGATGTCGACGCCTTTGATTTGTTGTAGTTCGGTTTTTAAAGCGTTACAGAAGGTATGTGTTTCACCGAGTAGTTCGAAGGTGAGTTTGTGTTTGTCTTCAGATGTTACTTTGAATTCCATTTTTAGTGGTATTTTAAAGGCTATTTATAAATGTTACGGTGGGGGATTTTGTAGGGGTTATTTTAGAAAGTGGTTAAATCGCTTTGCGTCTAGACATTTTTGTTATGGCTTCTGCAATGTCATCAGGCAGTCCGCCTTCTAGGACTTTTTCTTGAGATATAAATGGCATATATCCTGGTTTTCGTGTTTTAGTGATAGGAAGTGTTGCGTCAAGAGGGTTAAATTCGGTTGAGATGACGCTGTAGTTGTAGCACAATAGAACGGGAAGGGCGTATTGTTTTATGGTTCCAGGTAGATATTGGGCGGTGTAGGGGGAGAGGTAGATCATTTTGTTGTCTTCATCAATTTTGAGAGCAAGAGCTGGTCCATCAGAACCGAAGTGGTTTTTTTCTTGGTTGTAGGCCTCTGTTGTGAGTTGTTCTAATCCGACTTGTTGTGCGGTGTGTTGGGCGATAGTGTATAACTGCCCTGCGCCGATTTCACGTTTTTGGTCATTAAATGGATTTTTGCGAGCGATGATTTCTTCTTCTCCATAGCCAGGAGTCTGATCAAAGAGGCGGTACATTTCGAAGAGAATTTGAGAGATTTTTGCGGTCACCAGAGTCATGTCGTCTATTCCACTTTCTGTTTTTGCACAATAGAATAATTTGTCGTTGATGTTTAAATAGCCGTTGTGTCCCATGTTAGGTTTTTTGCGTGAGATGTTTAAAAAGGTTGTGGAAGGGAAGTTTGAAGAGGAATGTTTTTAAGTGGACGTGTTTTTATTGATATATTATTAAATAAAAGAGGATGTTATGGAGGAGCAACGGTTATCTAAGATAAATCCGGAAGAATTGTATCTCGAAATTATTAGTTCGATGCATGAGATTAGTAATTTTGAGTCATATGAGCAGGAACTTGTTGATTTTTTACATGAAGATGCGTTGGATAATCAGAAAAAACAGATATCGATAACTTATTTGTGGTTTTTGAAGTCAACAAAAGAGTTAGTTGCGTATGTTACTGTATTGGCTGATGCCATTAGTCTTCAAGGTGAAATGAAAGAATATTTTAAACAAAAAGGTATTCCCTATAAATCACTTCCCGCAATAAAAATCGGGAGATTATGTGTTTCTGATTCCTATTTGGGGAGAGGTATTGGAACTTTAATGATTGAATTTGTGGTGATATTAGCTCAAAAAATTAGCAAAGAAATGGGATTGAGATTTATAACTACTGATGCAAAAAGAAATATTGATTCTACCCGAAATTCTATACACTTCTACAAGAAATTTGGATTTGAAGTTTTAAAGCAAAGAGAAAAAGGAACAATACCAATGTATAAAGATCTAATTAAGGAATGATTCAAAATATTTTCTATGCTTATCTACACTTGCGTATAATTTTTTATCTATCTCAGAAAGTGGAGATCTTTCTCTCTTTGCCATGTGTTCTAAAAATTGTGTTGCATCTTTTCCTCGTAATGTAGGTGTTGCTCTGATTGGTTTTGCCATATATTTAGAAAAGAAGATGTATATTTAAAATTAACGGATGATTTTTGATCGGTGTGGGTATCTGGTCAGTCAAAATATATCCATTCGTCTTTGGTCTTTTGTGGTGTGTGGGTGATAGGTTGGATGTTTTTGCTTTGAGGTGAGAGGGAGGGTGATTGGGGAGTTGGTTGCGGGGTAGTTGGGCTGTTGAGATAGGCGATAGTCGAGAGGGTTGAGAATGAAAGAATATAGTCAATTATTTTATGTTCTTGATTTGGTTCAAAATGATTGTCTGAATTTAATTTTATCCCAATATACATACCTGTCCCAAGCAAAGCAGCGGTTATAGCAGACTTGCGATAGATTCGAAGAGGGTTGAATTGTAGTGCTTTGTTGTCTTCGGGATATCCCTCATATTTTATACTTAGGTGGAGATCATTCCCTTTAATCGATTTAATCATTAAAGGAAGTGCGATCCCACTGAGCGCAGCAACGGATAATAAAAACAAATTGGTGGTCTGAAAATATAGGTCAACATACAATGCGGTGTTGCCAAGAAAGAGACCAGTTGTTGCGTATCTTTTGTTTTTGTCGGTGTCTAGATGTATTTTTTTGGCTACTTTTGATGAGTAATTGAGTAGTACATTATCAAATATGTCAAATGGTTTAAGTAGGGTTTCGAGAGACATTTTTATTCAAATCGGATCCAGCCGTCTTTGTCTGTAGATGTATTTGGTTTAGGGGGTGGTCTTGAGTAGACTTGATCTATACTGCTCAGATACATTTTAGTGGATGCTAGGGTAAATCCTAATGCGATTATACCATATGAAATATTATTTGGGTTTTCGAATGTAGGGTCGGTTATTGTTGATACATAGTTGTAGTCCAATAGGGTTGCGAAAGCTAGATTACCTACACGAAAAGCTGTTTGTGCTGATTCCCAAAATGCTTTTTCTGTTCCTTTCTTTACGCCATTTTTCAATATGTCAAGAATTACATACGATAGAGTTATCCCAAATATGGGGGTAGCTTGTACGATTTGTTGGTGTAATGCTAAATATATGCCTGTTGTTGTAATTGCTCCGTTGAGTACATATTCTGTTTTTTCTCTTCTTTTTTCTTGGTCTATATTCAATCTTTCAGCGAGTGAGCAGTAGGTGTTGAGAACAAGGTCATCGATGAGTTGTATTGGTTTGAACATGAGTTCAAATGGTTTTAATAGGGTTTCGAGGGACATTTTTAGAATATGACTTTTTTCCTCTTTATAAATCTTTCTGTTTTCTCGTTACTTATTAGTAGTACTTGCAATAAACTTTATAAATAGGATATGTTTTTGAGGCTGAATGGCAAGTACTATAGGAAATGATGAGTTATATCCGTTATGGAAGTTATATACTGCGTTAGGGAATAGTGCGGTTTGTTTTTATGATTCTAATACGTCGTATGCGTGCGGGGGAAGCGGGCAGGATATTCCGGCGCGAGAGGTGCTTGAGATACGGCGCGATCATCCAGAGGAGTGTGTGCGCATCGGTTATTTTGGGGATGAAAATACACGTGTATTATATGTGGGGGAAGATGCTTCTTTGATGAAAGAGACGATGCGAGGATTAGGATTGCCACAAAGTCTTTCTGCATCTGATGATGAGGTAACAAGAGTATTTTGCCGCTTTCGTGATGATTTGTCTAGGTATAATTCTGATGTGCAGGTGGTTGGGTTGGAATTGGATATTGAAGTTGGGTGTGAAGGGCAGTTAGAGGGTGTATTACGGAAGTTGGTTGGGTTTTATTCTTCAAAGTAATGAATTGAAGTAGAGTATCAACAGTAATTCTTTTTTCTTACTTAACTTTTATAAATAAAATGGGATAAAGTGGGAATATGAATAATTTATATAGATTAGTTATGAATAGTGAAGTTGTTCCAAAGGAAGCAAACGAACATACACCTAAAAGTATGGGTTTTTATATGCCGGCGGAGTGGGAGAGACAAGAGGCTATTTGGCTGAGCTGGCCGCATAATAGTGAATGGTGGGGGAAGGAAATTTCTGAAGTAGAGCAGAGTTTTGGGCAGTTTGCGCAGGCGTTATATACGGGGCAAGAGGTTAGAATTTTGGTGCCAGATGCAGATATTGAAACGAGAGCAAGGCAGGTGTTAGATGCGTTTGGTGTGGCGCGAGAGAAGGTGCAGTTTTATCCGATTGCGACAGGTGAGATTTATATTCGTGATTATGGGCCGACGTTTTTAGTTCGTCGAGATACGGGTGAGAAAGCGATGGTGAACTGGGAGTTTAATGCGTGGGGTGGGAAGTATGAGAATTCGCTCAATGATACACAAGTTCCTGATCTGATGAATACATATTTGAATTTACCAATGTTCAATCCAGGAATTATTATGGAAGGTGGAGCTATTGATGTGAATGGTTGTGGTATTGTATTAACGACGGAGTCGGTGTTGTTAAATAAAAATAGAAATCCGCAGTTGGGGAAGAAAGATTTAGAGCGGTATTTGAGCGATTATACAGGTGTTTCTCGTTTTGTGTGGTTGAATCAGGGTTTAGTTGGGGATGATACGGATGGACATATTGATGATATTGCGCGGTTTGTGAGTCCAACGACGGTGTTATGTGCGTATGAGAATGATAGAAATGAAGAGAATTATGCACGGTTACACGAGAATTATGAACGATTGGTTAAGACGCGTGATCTGAGTGGAAGATTTTTAGATGTGTTAAAAATGCCGATGGCACATGTGGAATCTGGTGAGCACAGCCATACTGGTTCGCGACATAAGCCGGCGAGTTATTTGAATTTTTATATTGGCAATGATGCGGTGGTTGTGCCTGTATTTGGTGAAGAGAATGAGGAGAGTGATGAAGAGGCGTTACGTATGTTAGGTTTAGTTTTTCCACAGCGTAAAATTGTGGGAGTTGATTGCGCGAAGATGATTTTAGATGGGGGGACGCTGCATTGTGCAAGCCAGCAGGAGCCAAGAGGCAGATAATTTTAAATAGTGATTTATTTTATTGTTTATCTTATAGAGGTAAAAGAGATGAAAGATATTATTGTAGGTAATAGGGTTCCATATGAATATTTTGTGGCGTGTGGTGTAGGTGAGAGTGATAATTGTACGCATGCGGGATCGTTTCATTTGGCGTTAGCAGATGCGGGTATTGAAAGATATAATCTTATGACTTATTCTTCGATTTTGCCAGCTATAGCAACGGAAGTTGAGAAGCCAATAGGATATGTACATGGTTCGGTATTAGAGACAATTATGGCACGAGTGGATGGGGAGAAAAGTGAGCGGTTAACGGCGGGAATTCAATATGGCTGGTTGATTGAAGGGGAGAGCGAGAAGAAGTATGGTGGATTAGTGGTTGAGTATATGGGGCATGGGACAGAGCAAGAAGCGCAGGTGGAGTTAGATGAATACCTCAAAGAACTATATAGTAAAGCTGATCAACAACGATTAAGGTTAGAGAATAGACGAACGATTATTAAGAGTGTTACCCCTTCAAAAAAATATGGCACGACGTTAGTAGCGTTGGGATTTGTGAGTTATGTGTGGCCGGTGATCGAAGGAAAGAAGGGTATGCGCTAAATATGCTTTCTAATTTAATCTATCTTTCATATAATTGTTGTAGTCGTCTTTCTAAGCCTTTTGGTGGAATGTCAAAGAAAAGTTGTTGTGTTGTGGCGAGGAGAGATTGGTTTTCGTGATATTGTTGGTTTGCAGCATTATAGGGTGTGAGAAGCGTTATGGGGTGTTCTGATGCAGAGGGGTTGAGTTTTTGGGTGGTTTTGGCGCGAAGGTAAAATGTTTCGTTTGGTGGTTTGTAGAGGAGAAGTGTATGTGGTTCGAGTAGAGGGAGGATGTCTTGGCGAAGAGGTATTATGTCTGGTGAGATCATGATTCTTTTGGTAAGAAGAGGTGGTTTATGAAGATTGTGTTTTTTTTGGTTCTATTCTAAAACAAAACATTTATGTACTTTTATAATATAATTTTTGTATGGGTGATAGAACAAAAGTATTATTATTAATTCTGGATGGATGGGGTAGTAGACGTGAGAGTAGAGGGAATGCGGTGGCGTTGGCTCAGACACCGGTGTTTGATTTGTTGTGGAAGAAGTATCCGCATGCGATGCTTGAGGCAAGTGGCAGAGCGGTGGGATTGCCTTCTGGCTATATGGGTAATTCGGAAGTTGGGCATTTGACGATTGGAGCGGGGCGAGTGGTTGAAACTGATTTTGTGCGAATTGAAAAAGCGATTAAGAGTGGGGCGTTTTTTAAAGATAAAGCACTACTTGAGGCGATGAACCACGCGAAGAAAAATAAGACGGCGTTGCATTTATTGGGGTTATTGAGTGATTCGGGTGTGCATGCGCATATCAATCATTTATTTGCGTTGCTAAGAATGGCAAAAATGCAGGGGTTGAAAGAGGTGTATGTGCATGCGATACTTGATGGTCGTGATACACCACCAAAGTCGGCGAAACGATATATTAAGATGTTGCTTGAGGAGATGAAGAAGTTGGGAATTGGGAAGCTTGCAACGATGATGGGGCGGTATTATGCGATGGATCGAGATAATCGCTGGAATCGGGAGCATAAAGCGTATGAGTGTATGGTGCAATGTATTGGACGGCAGGAAAAAGATGCGTTTGAGGCGTTGGATAAAGCGTATTCTATAGGTGAGACGGATGAGTTTTTTGAGCCGACGTTGCTGTTGAATAAGTGCAGTGTTGAGGAGCATGATTCCGTTATTTTTTTTAATTTTCGTTCAGATCGAGCACGAGAGTTGACGCGCGCGTTTGTGCTTGGTGAATTTAAAAATTTTAAACGCAAGAAGTTGATTGATTTGAAATTTGTGACGCTGACACAGTATGATTCTGGATTAAAAGTGCCGGTGGCGTTTGGCCCGATTGCGCCGACTATGACGCTAGGAGAGGTTGTGTCGTTACATGGGTTACGACAATTGCGGATTGCGGAAACAGAGAAGTGGGCGCATGTGACGTATTTTTTTAATGGGTTATGTGAATGTATTTTCCCGCGCGAACATCGAGTGCATATTGCGAGTCGTCGGGTTAAGACGTATGATACTGTGCCGCAGATGAGGGTTAAAGAGATTACAGATACGTTGCTGCGGGATCAGAAAGCGTATGATTTTTTTGTGGTGAATTTTGCGAATGCGGATATGGTTGGGCATACGGGAAATGTGAAGGCTACAATTAAAGGGGTTGAAGCGATTGATGTAGAGTTGGGGCGGATTGTTCGTGGGTTTAAAGGGGTGGTGTTTATTACGGCGGATCATGGGAATTGTGAGGATATGCTAGGTGAATGTAATACGTGTCATACGACAGCGCCGGTTCCGTTTGTGATGGTGGATGGCGATAGAAAAGGAACGTTTAGAGGATTGAAAAGATTGCGCTTAACGGGGGGGTTGCAGGATGTTGCGCCGACTGTTTTGGCTGCGATGGGTTTGAAAAAGCCAACAGAGATGAAAGGAAGGAGTTTGGTTAGATGAGCGGGATTATTATGTTTAATTCAAAGAAAATGGGTCTTATACCCCGCAGCTCTGCTGCGATTGGGATTTTTACTGAGTGCGTTTAACTGTTACAAATGAAAAAGTGCGTTTAACTGGATAACTTCAACTTGGTTTGAAGTTATGCCTGGATAGGTTCAACTGGAGTTGAAGTTATCAGAGTGCGTTTAACGTTTGAGTGTGTTTAGCATAAAAAGAGGTTATAGGTAATGAAATTAAACTTTATATTTTATCTAATTGCAGTTATGTTGTTTTTTTTTCTATTGGCAGTTGGGTGTCAGGAGGAGGGAGTTGAGGGAGAAGAAGTTGTACTGCCAGAAAATACTTTCGAACATAAAAAAAATGACGTCCTCTATTTTCCCGAAAAATTAGAAAAAAAAGATGAATCTCTATTGGAAAAAATAAAGAATACCAATTCACAAAATGATGATATAATACGTGTTGATAAACGTGTTGAGAAAAAGATTGAGGGCGATTTAATCATTTCCTCCGGAGAATATGTAATCAAAGATACTAATTTTAAATTGCGAGGAAATCTGATTGTGAATGGCTCGGGAAAATTGATTGTGCAGAATTCGGCTCTCTTTTTTGAGCAGGAATATAGCCAGCAGTTTCGGGTCTATATTCGTGATAGAGGTGGATTAGAGATGAAAGATGTGGAATTGCATACGCAGGGTAAGTGGTTTAATTTTCAATATGAAGATGGGGCGCATGTGGTTTTTAAAAACGTACATGGAGAGGATTGCTGTAGCCCATGGCATGGGGCGAGCGGGGATTCGGAATTTTTCATTTCGGATAGTACGGTGGGATTAACGTTGAGTTCAAATGTAAGAGTTGCAGCTGCGAATAGTAATTTGTTTTTTGAACTTGTATTAACGAATGTAAGTGGGATATTTGAACTGCCGCAGGGGTATACAGAAAAATATGATTTACTTATCCCAAATGAGAATGGAGTTATGAAGATTGATACGGTTCATTCAACGTTTACTGATTGGGGTTCTACGCTTGATAAGAATACAAATGTAACGTTTGTGAATTCGAAGATGACGATTGGCATTAATGCGGGGTCGGATTGGGAGAAGTCTGAGGTGATTGTGAAAGTTAAAGATTTAAAGACGAAAACGTATGAGGATTATGTGCTTGATTATGATACAAATACTTTGCATTTAGTTCATACGTTTGTGCGTGATTGGTATCCGCAGGCGTTTAATAATGCTAGGGTGGAAATTGAGGATTCGGATCTGGCGGATTTACAGTCAAATAGTGGGAATGCAATTATTGTTGTGCGCAATAGTGTGTCTTCGCTTGCGATTGCTCGTGAGAATGTGAGCTATCAATTTTATGATTCTACAATTATGGGTGATGTGGTGGCTCATGATACGGCACAGATTTATTTATATGATACGAAGGTGGATGGTGTAATTAAAGAAGTGGGGGGTGGGAAGGTATTTGTGGATGGGAAGAGGTATGTATCAGAGAGGTAGAAAGTTGATTCCTATGTGGGGCTTAAAAGAGTTAAGTTTTTATAGTTTACGTCTTTTCTTAGCTATATGAAAAAGAGGGGTGTGTTGGTGTTGTTGATTTTGGTTGTCTTACTTTTAGTTGTTTCTTGTGAGGTGGATAAAAGCGATGTTGATGTGGAAATTGAGCCGATGCAAAAGAGGAGTGATTCTCCTTTACCAAAAATAGAAGATAATATTCAAAATAATATTAAAAAAAATGAGTATGCGGGACAAAATGTTAAACAAGTAAAAGAGACTGTTTCTCCAAAAAAAGAGATTGCTGTTACAAAAGAACTACCTGTTACAGAAAATGTCCAAGAAAAAGAACTTTCTGTTGCTGAGAAACATTGGAAGAGGGTGTTTGACAAAGCGTTTGCAGAGGTTGATTGTCCGAAACCTCGTGATCCGATGACGCTGCCTGATGGGTATTATCGCGGTCCGATGTTTGATGCGCATATTCATATGCAGAGTTTGCCGGATGGGGAGCCGGGATTTGAGGATTCGTATTATACGGGAAGCAATATTGGGATAAAGCGAAGTCTTAATGAATGGGTGTGTATGTTGGATGCGGAGAATACAAGTGGTGCGCTTGTGTTTTTTGCGGTGTGGGAGCCAATTGTGAATGAGTCGGTTGAATTGGTGAAATTGGCAATGGGGAAGTATCCGGGTAGATTTATTCCGTTTATCATGCCGCCGGAAAATGATGGCAGTCCAGGTGGTTCTTCGACAGTTGATGCAAAAAAGTTAGATGTGATGTTGAATGTGCATCCGGGGTTATTTCGCGGGTATGGGGAGATTGGGTTGTATGGGCATCCTGGTGGTGCGCCGCCGCTGCCTCCGGATTCTGCGCGGCTGCAGGAGATTTATCCGGTGATTCGCAAGCATAAATTAGTTGTGTATTTTCATTTAGGTGAAGGACAGAAAGAGGCGTTTGAGAAAACACTTAGTGCGAATCCAGATATTACATTTATTTTTCATGGTGATCAATTGGTTGATTGTGGGACGTGTGATAAAACGTTAAATGATGTGGCGGATATTTTAGAGAAGCATCCGAATGTGTATTATGGTGTGGATGAGTTGTATGGAGATGTGTTATTGTTAAATGAGGAGCATACGAAAAAAGAGTTCATTGCATATTTTAAAAATAAGGAAACATTATTGAAAGAAGATCTTGAAACGTGGAAAGAGTTTATTGAGAAGCATCCAAATCAAGTGTTATGGGATACGGATAGAGGAGTTGGTTCGGTGTGGTCCACTGATCCAGAGGTTGCCGTTGTGTTAAATGATTATAGTCGAGCGTTTATTGGACGATTGGATAAAGATGTACAGGAGAAGTTTGCATATAAGAATGCGCAAGGGTTGTTTGCTGAGGCGAAAAAATGAGGGAATATATCAACAGTAGGTTTGCGTTTAGTGTATTTTGTATACTTTGTATACTTTTTGTGGTAGGTTGTGCTCCTGCTGACATCTCTTCTCCTTCAGATAGTTCTTCTCCTTTGTTGCAATCAACTTCTAGGGTTACACCAAAAATAGTCTCGACGCCGGTATTACAAAATGAATCTAAAAATATAATTGTGGAAAAAGCAAATGAAAGTGTGAAAGAAAAAATAGAACAAAAAGTTGACATAGAGAAAAATATTACAGTTGAGAAAAAAGTTACAGTAGAGAAGAAGATTGAACTTACATTTGAGCAAAAAGTGTGGAAAAAGAGAATTGAAACAGCGATGGGATCAAGTTCTTGTCCTGCGGTTGTAACACAAACGTATCCTAAAGAGTATTATCAAGGGCCGTTGATTGATACGCATTTGCATATTCCGGCGATGCCAGATGGGATGCCTGAAGAGAGTGAGGATGGAGGGTGGCAGGAAGAGGATTATACCTCTCAAATAAATAGTGAGGGAGCGTTTGGCGGGCCTCAAGCGCTGTTGGGTGTGAATGTGAAGATGAGTGAGATTGCGTGTACTTTGAAACATGAAGGAACTTCTCGCAATTTTGCGTTTTTTCCCATTTATCCGGAGATTTACTTACCTGCTTTAGAGATTGCAAATAAAACGATGATGCAATATCCAACACTTTTTACATCGTTTATCATGCCGCCAACAGAAGATATGCCTACAGTTGATGCGGTTGTTTTGCGAAAAATGTTACAAGTGTATCCTACTTT
>Ga0209542_10017427_pt1 | contig 11767 bp, 10 predicted proteins | sample RifCSPhighO2_01_FD_184028 | JGI IMG/M metagenome (GOLD analysis project Ga0209542, IMG submission 184028) | Soil microbial communities from Rifle, Colorado - Rifle CSP2_plank highO2_0.1 (SPAdes) (version 2) | ecosystem: Environmental > Terrestrial > Deep subsurface > Rock core/Sediment ...
CTATTAGGACTCGTATTTGTATCCTGGGACTCTCCAAAGCCTATTCTGGTGCATGCCGAAGGTGAAAAACTTGCTTTAGTTATTGAACTTGCGCGCCGGTTTAAGCGAAATCTGCATGTGTGTCATATTTCACTGCCCGAAGAAATTGACCTGGTACGCAGAGCTAAAAAACAGGGACAAAAAATCAGCGCCGGTGTGACGTCACACCATTTATTTTTAACGAGAAACGAAGGAAAAAAACAAAATCCCTTTCAAGTAATGAAACCTCCATTGGTAAGTAAACCGGAACAGGCGTTGTTATGGCAAGCTTTATATGATGGGACCATTAACCTCATCGAAAGCGACCATGCCCCGCATACCAAAACGGAAAAAGAAAGCAATAATCCGCCATTTGGTGTGCCTGGACTGGAAACTACACTGCCACTTTTACTAAACCTTGTGCACACCAAAAAAATGACGATTGATCAAATAAAAAACTGGCTGTATGATGAGCCAAAGCAGATTTTCAAAATTCCTGACCAGCCTGACACCTACATTGAAGTAGATCCGGAAATTGAGCAGATAATTGGAGAATCGGGGTATGAATCAAAATGCGGCTGGTCGCCGTTTGATGGTTGGAAAGTTCAGGGTAAAGTGGTCAATGTAGTTTTTAAAGGCAAGCAAGTAGTGTACAATGGGAAGCTGATTAATTAAGCGAATGAAAAATTTAGCAACAGAATTCTGCGGTGTAAAATTTTCCAACCCATTCATATTACCCTCTGGTTTTATCGGTGAAACTCCGGAAAACGAGCGGGCAATTGTAGCCGGTGTGGGTGGATTGACTTTTAAATCATTGACCGCACTTCCCCGCCAGGGTAATCCGTTACCGCGCGTCTGGAGATATGATCATGGATTTCTTAATTCCGTGGGTCTGAGAAATCCGGGTATTGATAAAGGACTTCTGGAGATAGTTAAATTTCGGAAAGAATTTCCGCAACCGCCGCAAATTGTCAGCCTGTTTGCCACCAAAATTTCTGAATTTGTTGAACTGGTGGAAAAAGCCGCCAAGATTAAACCAGACTTTATTGAACTTAATTTATCCTGCCCCAATGTCGAAGATGAATTTGGGAAATCACTGGGCATGGCAGCAGAACCGGCATTTAAAATTGTTAAAGCGTCAAAAAAAGTTGCTCGTAAAGTCCCGATAATCTGTAAATTATCACCCAATGTAATTGATATCACCGAAATTGCCAAAGCCTGCGAGTCAGGTGGAGCGGATGCGATTTCTGCTATAAACACGGTGGGGCCGGGCATGCTCATTGATATTAAAAAACGCAAACCCATTTTGGGAGCCAAAAAAGGCGGAGTCAGCGGGCCGGGAATTTTTCCCGTAGCTTTGCGCTGTGTCTACGAAATTTACGAAACCGTAAAAATCCCGATTCTGGGCATGGGCGGAATCACCACCTGGCAGGATTGTGTAGCGATGCTCATGGCCGGAGCCACACTTTTAGGTGTTGGCACTGCCACGTATTTGAAAGGTATGGGCGTATATGCGGAACTGGCACAGGGACTCGCAACATATCTCAAAACCGAAAAGATTAAAAGCGTGTCCGATCTGACTGGCATGGCTCACTCTTAAGTCTATGACGTTTCAACAGAAACTTGACGCAATGGTTACAAAAAACAACTCATTGCTTTGCGTGGGCCTGGACAGTGACTGGGAGAAGTTGCCGAAAACTATTAAAAGCACAGAATATCCGCAGTTTGAATTTAACAAAGCCATTATTGATGTAACTCATGACCTAGTTTGTGGTTATAAACCAAATAGCGCATTTTATGAGTATTTAGGCAGTGAAGGAATTCGGCAACTTAAATTAACCTGCGATTACATTCGTGAACAGCACCCGGAAATTCCAATTATTCTGGATGCGAAACGTGCTGATATTGGCTCAACCAATAAAGGCTATGTCAGTTTTGCCTTTGATTATTTGAAAGCTGATGCAATTACATTACATCCCTATTTAGGTAAAGAGGCTTTGCAACCATTTCTCAATGAAAAAGATAAAGGTTGTATTATACTTTGCCGGACTTCAAACAGAGGAGCAAAGGAGTTTCAGGATCAACTGATTGATGGTGATCCACTCTATATGGTGGTTGCCAGAAAGGTAGTTAATGAATGGAACGAAAATAGTAACTGCATGTTGGTTGTTGGCGCGACCTATCCGGATGAGTTGGCGCACATTCGGGCAGTTGCCGGAGATATGACATTATTGGTTCCTGGCATTGGCGCCCAGGGCGGAGATGTTGAGAAAACGGTCAAAGCCGGACTCAATTCCAAAAAGATGGGGATGATAATTAATTCATCACGCGGCATTATTTTTGCTTCAAGTGGCGCCAACTTTGCCGAACGAGCCCGCGCAGAAGCACTAAAACTAAGAGATGAGATTAACCAGTATCGTTAAGCTTTGATTGAAGAATAGGTGTCAAGCTAAACCCACCCGCCGGGTGTCTGTAATTGAAATAAATAATTTTAGATAAAAAAGTAAAAATGGCTATTTCACAAACACCTGAACTACTTAATCATCAACAAATGGATGTATTGCGTCAAAGAACTCGACTGCTTTGGCAAAAACTTAAAGATGAAAAACCTGCTGCACTGTTTTTTTTAGATATATCAGCTCGTGAGTTTTCTTTTCAGCTGAAAGTATTTAACAGAAACCAAGCCGAACCATTAAAAATACCACCTGAATATCCCCTCAATTTTGGCAGCGAAAAAACAGAACTCTTCACCTCTTTTTTACTAGATAAAGAACGCAATTTTAAACAGGTGCAAAACTTAAGTGAGGAAGATCAAATAATCAAGAGTCATCTACAAAAACATGCCAGGATCCTGAGAGCTCTTCGCACTGTAGATATTGACCACATAAGATCTTTTGTCAAACCAGCTACTTATAAGGAGCTTATAGCTCCCTTTTGCAGCAGAGAAACACTCGTGAGTATCTATGGTGAAGAAAATATATTAAAGTTTGAAGAGGTTTTAAAAAAAATTGCTTGCGATAATCCACGTCTTATTATTGATGATGTGACTTATACAGGTTTCTCAATAGTTCTGCTTAGTTCAATTTTAGCTACGCTTGATCCTACTCATGAATATCGTTTTTTTGAAATGTTTAATGAAAGTACAATGAAGCAGTTTACTGGTGAGAATTTATATTTACCTTGGACTAGGTCAGGAAATCAGCACTATGAATCTTCTCAACTTATTAGCGAGCCTAAAGATTCAAGAAGTTTTGTTTCCCAGCTAGTAAAAGATAGACGACAAAGAGAGAGGGCAGTTCGGCTTCGAATGGCAATAAGGACTCATTTTTCTAATAAATCAGATATATGATTTTCACCTTAATCCAAGAATTAATTGTAAAAACCACCAGCCGGGTGACTAAAACATAAATAATGAAGGAAAAGATTAAAATCGGAATTTTCGGTTCTGCCATTAATGAAGATGAACAAATAAGACAAAAAGCACGAGCGCTGGGTGAACTTCTCGCGCAGCCAGATCTCATTTTAATTACCGGTGCCTCTTCTGGTTTACCTTACGAAGTTGTGTATGCTGCGTACCAAAAAAAACAGGTAGAGATTTGGGGGTATTCTCCCGCTTACAATTATGACGAACAAACAGTACTGATTTCAAATGAAGATAATTCGATATATTCACGATTAATATATGTAAGCCCGCAAGTTTTATTAACAACTATTGAGTCGCGTCGGAAATATCGTAATGTGTTATCTACAGACCAATGCGACGCTGGTATCATTGTTTCCGGCAGGATAGGAACTTTAAACGAATTTACGAATTTATATGATATGGGAAAAGTTATTGGCATTTTTACGAATACCGGTGGAGTGGCGGATGAACTTGAAGTGTGGTTACAAAAAATTGATAAGCCATCAAATGCAACAATCATTTTTGAAGGAAATCCACAATCCTTAGTAGAAAAAGCAGTAACAGAAGTTTATAGAAGAAGATTGTCTGAAACCACCCGTCGGGTGACTAAAGATTCAAATGATTGATCAACAAGAACTGCGTAGCGTTAAACCATCGGATAATTTATCCAGCGAATTAGCTGCACTTATGAGAGTAAGAGCTGATGTACTCATTTCGACAATTAATGAAAAAAGAGTTTTAGCAGCTATCTATCTCGATAAATCAGCGCGGGAGTTTCAATATATTCTTCGTCGGCGTTGGCATGAAAGTCAGACTTCACAAATACCAGCTCAAGTTTTTGTTAACTCCGGGAGGGAGAAGGTTGCGCTACTTTTTGAATACATGGAGAAAATGTATGATCTGAGACCACAAAATCCAAATTTACGAAAAATACAAAAACATCTAAACGTCTTTAGCGCAGTGCACACATACAAACTTGATTTACTTGACTCTTCGAGTAATCTTAAAGATCTTGTCACGAAAGAACAATTTAGCAGCTTTTGTAATAATGTAGTAACAAAAGAAGCACTAGTCCAAATTTACGGAGCGAAAAACGTAAGCAATCTTCAAAATTTTCTATTGACGTTACCAAAGGGACAGCGTATTATGATTGATGATTTGCAAGATACTGGTTGGGGATTGTTGCTGACCCAGCATATTTTCAAGACTCTCGATCCCGATAATAAATACACTCCTTTTATGATAATAGAAGAAACAGATATTGATGCGTTGCGTGGAAACAAATATATGCCTTGGACGACTTTAGGATCAAAAGATCAATCTTCTTACCAAGTGGTGATGGATTCTGCAGACAGAGCTAGTTTTGTGTCAGCACGGGTGCCAACTTCACAGTATAAAAAAGGATTACAACAGAGAGCTGAACTTAGACAAAAAATTTGATGAACCAGTTTGAATTTTCAACCTCTCAAGTTTCGTGATATGATTTAATTCTCAGGCAAACTTTAAGAGCTGTAATCAAAACCTTACAATGAGCGGAGACATTATTTCAATTCTTAGGCGCGTTGGTGCAATTATTACTGATAGTCATATAGTTTTAACTTCGGGAAAACACAGCAGTGCTTACATCAATAAGGACGCTCTCTATCGACATACCAAACTTGCCTCCAACGTAGGAAAAATGTTTGCTCATAAACATTCTGAACTTCCCATTGATGTTGTTGCTGGTCCCGCAATGGGTGGAGTGTTGTTATCACAATGGACTGCATATCATTTATCTCAAATTCAAGATAAAGAAGTATTAGGCGCCTTTACTGAAAAAACTAAAGATGGTAACCAAGTTTTTACTCGTGGTTACGACAAGCTCTTAAAAGATAAAAATGTGCTGATTGTTGAAGATCTTACAACTACAGGCGCTTCCGCACTAAAAGTGCTCAAAAGCGCACAGAGCGTTGGTGCAGAAGTTCTCGCTGTTTCAGTCATGGTAAATCGGAACCCAGAGCAAGTGAATTCTAAATTGATGGGTGTTCCCTTTTCCTCTTTAGGAATACTCAAAGTAGAGGCATACGATGAAAAAGATTGCCCCTTATGTCGGAAGGGAATTCCAATAAATACTAGTGTTGGCCATGGTAAAGCGTATCTGGAAGCCAGAAACAAGTAATTGTTGAAAAATTCCTGGCAAATCCCAAAGAATGGGGTCATGAGATGGGGTTTGAGTGAATTATTAAGTAATTATTCTTCCACAGCATTAGAATGTGATAGAAAGTTTATTGCCAGATTCAGTTATGCTTGCCAGTGGTGAGCTCCTAGCTACTTATGTCCATGAAATAGAAAAACTGGAATTTGATGACCTTTTTCATCTTGCCGAGCGCATGGCAGAAACATTTCCGCCCACTAACAATTCAAATGGAATGAACCAAACGTCAACGCGCTACCCTGAAATGGTAATCCTTTTACTAAACATTCGCTTGGGGCAGCTGGAAAGTTTGGTAAGTGACGCCAACCAGACAGTACCCAAAGCAACAACAATTTCAGAAGTACTTGGTGTTGATTATGTCCATTTCGAAAACACAGGACTGACGTATCTCGTGCAGAAGTAAACTAAGAAGACGGATTAAATTTGGGTTGACTTTAATTGTGTGCCCATTTATGATCAAATCGCATTAGAAGGCTAAAAGTTTACTAATAAATATCATGAAATATCCAGATGATCGCGCGGCAACTGTAAAAGACGTTAAAACAATTGTTAAGGAAGTTGTAGAACAGGCTGTAGTTGATATTTCAAAAATTCTCGTGCGCATTGAAGCACGGATTGATAAAATTGAAGTGAGACTCAGCACACTTGAGAAACGGATGACCTCTTTAGAATCAGAAGTTGGCGATATCAAACGCAGGTTGATTGATTTGGAACACGATACGCCAACAGACCGGGAAGTGAAATTATTGGAGAAAAGAGTAACACGTCTGGAAAGAGCAGTCGGCATCAGCCAATAAATCTCACCCTTGCCTTTTTCACCGAAATCTTGATAATATAAGCCATGCCCGCCAAAAAGCCGGTATATATTTTTGTGTCAGGCGGAGTCCTTTCCGGACTCGGCAAAGGCGTCACTGCAGCTTCAATTGGCCTCTTATTCCAAGCGAGAGGTTATCAAGTCACCCCGGTCAAATGCGAAAATTACCTCAATGTCGATTCTGGCCTCATTAACCCCATTGAACACGGCGATCCGTTTTTGTGCGAAGACGGAACTGAAGCTGACATGGACATGGGTACGTACGAAAAATTCCTCCACAAAGATGTCATGCGGCATAACTTCATCACCATGGGCCAGATTTACCAGGAAGTGATCCGGAGAGAGCGTAATTTTGAGTATAAAGGCGAAGATGTCGAGGCAGTGCCACATGTGACTGACGAAATAATCCGCCGCATTCGCGAAGCCGGCAGAAAAGAACAGGCAGATGTGGTGGTCGTTGAGCTTGGGGGAACGGCGGGTGAGTACCAGAATATTTTGTATTACGAAGCGTCGCGGATTCTGAAAATTGTCCATAAAGAAGCGGTTGCGCATGTCCACGTCAGTTATCTACCCACACCGGAACATTTAGGCGAACCGAAAACCAAACCCACGCAACTGTCAGTCAAAGTTTTGCAATCAATGGGCATTCAGCCGGACTTTGTGGTCTGCCGCGGCAAAAAGGCGATTGACCGAAGGAGACGCGAGCGGCTGGCGATGTTTTGTAATGTTGAGGCTGATCATGTGATCAATAACCCGGATGAGCCGTCTGCCTATGGCGTGCCGATCACTTTTGAAGAACAGGAGTTTGCCCAAAAACTGTTGACGCTTTTGGATTTACCTGACCGCAAAGCTGATCTGACTGCCTGGAAGAAATTAGTTGCCCAAATTAATAATAGCCAGAAACAAACCGTGGAAGTAGCGATTGTCGGTAAGTACTTTGCCACCGGCGAGTATGAACTTAGGGATTCGTATGCAGCCTTGCTTGATGCGCTTGATCATGCGGGCTGGCAGCAAGGGGTACGCATCATGCCGCGCTTTATCAATTCAGACCGGATTGAAAAAGGCGAGCCGATTGAAAAACTATTGGGTGGGGTTAAAGGGGTCATTGTGCCGATTGGTTGGGGGCCGCGCGGTGTTGAAGGGAAAATCAGCGCCATCAAGTATGCGCGGGAACACCGGATTCCTTATTTGGGTTTATGTTACGGCATGCAACTGGCAGTCGTCGAGTTTGCCCGTAATGTTTTAGGTTTTAGAGATGCGCACACAACTGAGTGTAATCCAGATACGAAACATCCGGTGATTCATCTGATTCCTTCACAGAAGGATAAAATGGAACGTCGGGCGTACGGTGGCACGATGCGCCTGGGTAATTGGGACTGCAAAGTGAAAGAAAACTCGTTAGCATTTCAAATCTACGAAACACACAAGTCATTTAAAAAAGATCACATCGTGGGTGAACGCCACCGCCACCGCTATGAGTTTAATGATGAATTTACGAAACAAATTGAGTCTGCCGGGATGCAGGTTTCCGGCAGGTCTGTGGTGGAAAACTTAGGTGAGATCATCGAATTGCCAAAAGAATTACATCCGTTTTTTCTCGGCACCCAGTTTCACCCGGAATACAAGAGCCGGCCACTTTCCCCTCACCCAATATTTCTTTCGTTTGTCGAAGCGTGTTTGAGGTGATATGGTCATTCCGAAATATGATCCGCTTTGTCTCTCTTGACTTCTAATAGTATTTAATCCTAGAGTGTAATTAAGAATTAATTATTCCTACCATCTCATGAAGCAATTAGTGAGTTATTTCTTAGTTCTTATTAATCGAATTAAGCTGTAACGCTTACCAACATCCCGCGCCAGGCGGGATTTTTTATTTTATGGGAGTTGAGGCTATCATTCCTGCCGAGGGTTTAATTGAAAATTCCGAAATAGACAAAGCGGAAAAATGTGGCGTTATTGGTGTCTATGCGGCTCGTGGTAACGCAGTAGATCTGGTTTCTTTGGGGTTAAAGGGATTACAACACCGAGGCCAGGAAAATGCAGGTTTTTCCACTATCAAAAATGGCCAAATTCAGACAATTACAGGTGCAGGATTAATTGACTCAGTTTTTACAGCTGAAATTTTTCGAGATTACGAAAATACGTATGTTGCTATCGGGCACAACCGTTATTCAACGGTACACGGAGGCGTTGGCCAGCCTATTGATCTCAGTGACGGCAGGTATCAGATTAGCCTTGCGCATAATGGAAATGAATTTAATCTGTCATGGGGTGAAAATCTTTCAGTGCCGGAAAATCCGAGCGACACAACCTACATGACGGCGTTTTTACTTTCCCAGAGACCGTACCACAAATCGTGGCTTGAAACATTTCAAGTAGTTTTGCCTATTTTTGACCAAAGCGGCGCGCACAGCTTAACCATGCTTACCAAGACAGGTGATTTGTGGGCAGTGAAAGGGAATTATGACATCCGTCCTCTGGTGCTGGGCAAATTGCGAGATGGATGGATGTTTGCTTCCGAGTCAATTGGGCTGAGCGATGCTGGTGCAGATTTTATTCGCGACGTATTGCCAGGAGAGATTATTCAAATTTCACCTGATGGAGAACTTAAATCTTTTTTTTATGGTGAACCAACCAGGCGAACTCCGTGTTTACTTGAACACGTGTATTTTTCTCGCCCAGACAGCATCACCAAAGGTCGCCGAATGCAAACCGATCGCAGAACCTCGGGTAAATTATTAGCGGCTCGTTTACAACAGAAACAGTTGGAAATAGAAGTAGTGATTCCTGTTCTCGAGTCAGGTTTACCAGCTACACAGGGAGTAGCCAAAGCTTTCGGACTTGATGTCGAAGATGCAATTAAAACGAGCCATTATGTAGGCAGAACGTTTATCAGACCTGGTAATGAAGAAAGACGGCGGAGAATAAATGGTAAACACAATGTAATTCCTGACAATATTCGTGGTAAAAAAGTAGTGGTTGGTGATGATTCAGGCGTCAGATTAAATACAAGCAAAGACCTCGATAGTAAGTTAGATGATTCCGGTACTCAAGAAGTCCATTTTGCTTTTGCCAGTCCGCCGGTAGTCAATCCTTGTGACTTAGGAGTTGATATGCGTACATCAGAAGAGTTACCTGCCTCCAAGTGGAAAGATTTACCTTTGGAACAAATTGAAGAAAACGCAGCTCTGCATATTGGAGCAGATTCAGTCACCTATTTACCGATTGCAGAAACAACTGCTGCGTTTGGGGGGACACCAGAAGATTTTTGCTACCATTGTTTTGGTGGACCACATCCCGTACGTGATTTCAAAGAACTTTTACCACAAAGAGAGAAGCCTATTGAAGGACAACCGCGGGTTGTAGTATTTATATCCGGATCCGGCACTAATTTGCAAAAGCTCATTGATGGCAAGGAAAATGGTAGTTTAGACATGGAGATTGTGGGAGTTTTAGCTAATAAAGATACAGCTTATGGATTGGAACGGGCAGCTCAACATGGGATAGAGCCAACCGTAATCCCTTCAAAAGGTAGGTGGCAGGATTCGGAATTACGTCGGCAATTCGAAAATGAAATTTTCGAGTATGTTCAGGAGAAAAGGCCAGATGTAATTGTTCTGGCCGGCTGGATGGCGATTTTAGGGGATGATCTACTTACTCAATTATTCGAGAATCATATAACAGTAATTAACCTGCATCCAGCATTACTTCCCCAAGAGGCAGTAGATGAAATTTTGACGTCGAGAGGAACAATGCCGGTGCTTCGGGGTACACACGCAATCAAAGATGCATTCGAACAGAGTTTACCAGTTTCCGGTGTAACCGTGCATCAGGTACTTCCCCATAATATGTACGATGTTGGCCCCATACTATTACAGGAAGAGGTTCATCGGGATCCTGACGATACTCTTGAAACCTGGGAAGCAAAAATTCATGCAACTGAGTACCGGGTCTTGCCAACGGCATTAAATCGTGTTATTCACTACTTGATACACAATATTGATCCTAGTCAGGGTACTGTTCCTTGGTAGTTATGAATGCAGAAGCAAGGGTAATGATTGTTGGTTCTGGAGGACGTGAACAGGCATTGGCGTGGAAAATGGCACAATCTCCACAAGTTTCTGAGGTATTTGTGGTTTCGGGTAATCCTGGTTCAAATAATTTAGCTGAGCGGGCGCAAAAACCAATTGTCAATATACCTTTGGGAAACGGTTCTGTTACTGATATCGTTGAAGCGGTAAGGCGCACGGGTACGCAACTGGTGGTAGTAGGTCCGGAATCACTACTTGAAAGAGGTTTGGGAGATAAACTTAGGGAAGCAGAAATTAGCGCAGTTGCGCCAACTCAAAAGATGAGCAGGCTGGAAACCAGCAAAATTTTTACGCGCAAACTAGCGTGGAGATGGGGAATACCACAACCTGAATTTGTTGCTTTCGATGTTCCCTGGCGTGGCCGGCAATTTATATATCAGCAACAACTTACTTCTGGAGTCATAAAAGCTGACAGTTTAGCACAGGGTAAAGGGGTCGTAGTTTGTCACACACAAGAAGAATTAATTGAAGGGATTAAATCGGTACGAACTCGTTTTCCCGAAGCGGCAAAAGATTTTCTTATAGAAGAGTTGCTGGTTGGCAGAGAAATTTCGGCTATTTATGTAACTGATGGAAAAAATTATATCTCGCTTCCAGAAGCGCGCGATTATAAACGGGAGTATGCCGGAGACCAGGGAGAAAACACCGGCGGCATGGGTAGTTACGCACCAAACGAAGTGGTGACCCCGGAAGTTAGTGAGGCGATTGAACAAAAAATTCTCGAACCCATTTTGGCTGGCATGCGTAGTCTTGGTACTGGGTATCAGGGAATTTTGTATTTAGGAATCATGTTGACTGCTGATGGGCCAAAACTTCTAGAAATCAACTGCCGGCCAGGGGATCCGGAAACGCAAACGCAACTGCCGCTGCTTAATTTTGATCTTTACGAACTGTTTACCCAAATTGGAAATGGTGCACTTACCAACCCTCCTCAATTAGTACAAAACGCAAAAGCAAGTGTAACAGTGGTACTGGCCGCGCCTGAGTACCCGCGTGGAACCAGTCATGGAGTTGAAATCTATGGTTTGGAACAAGATTGTGGTGACAATGTGCTGATTTTTCAGGCAGGAACTAAACAGGATGGAGACCGGATCGTCACCAATGGCGGTAGGATTTTCAGTGTTACCGCAGTTGCGGACAGTTTAGCTGCAGCCAGTGAGGCAGCCTATGCGCCGCTCAGAAACGGACAGCTCGGATTTGAGGGTATGAAATTCCGGACAGATATTGGTAGGGATTTGAGAAGAATC
>Ga0209542_10017430_pt1 | contig 11765 bp, 11 predicted proteins | sample RifCSPhighO2_01_FD_184028 | JGI IMG/M metagenome (GOLD analysis project Ga0209542, IMG submission 184028) | Soil microbial communities from Rifle, Colorado - Rifle CSP2_plank highO2_0.1 (SPAdes) (version 2) | ecosystem: Environmental > Terrestrial > Deep subsurface > Rock core/Sediment ...
AGCAAAGCAAGGAAGAGAGCCTGGTGTAAGCATGATAGTCATAACGCAAATGCCGAACAAAATCCATCAAGACGTCCTCAGCCAGACAGATCTAGTCATCAGCCACCGCCTGACGTCTCGGGCGGACATCGAGGCCCTGCATGCAGTAATGCAGACCTACCTGTTCGAGGACATGTGGAAATACATCAACTCTCTGCCGAGGTGGCCAGGCGCGGCGATAATTCTCGACGACAATTTGGAAAAGATTTTCTCAGTAAACATAAGACCGAGAATTAGCTGGCATGCGGGCGGAACTGCCGCTGTAATTTAGTTCTGCTAATTAATTTATTTAATTGTTAGCTACAAAGTATCATATGATGAAGAATTTCAGTTTATATCATGAATTAAATAAAACAATCTTTAATTTTACTCCAAGAAGTTTCTATGGTATTATACCTCCTTCCAAATTAGGAAAATTGAGATTTGGTGAAATGGAAAATGAATTTGCCTTTCTGCAAAAAACTCAATGGTCATCAAGAACGGAGCTGGAAAAAATTCAACTTAAAAGACTAAAGCAAATAATTAGGCATGCCTACAACAATGTGTCGTTTTATAAAAAAAAGTTCAAAAAGATTGGTTTAAAGTTAGATGATATAAAAAAGCTTGATGATTTGAAAAAAATACCAATTCTTACTAAGCAAGAATTAAAGCAAAATGTTCATGATTTTCTGGCACAAAATTGCAAAATACACAAAATAATTTCAACTTCTGGTTCAACAGGAAAACCGTTGATGATAGCTGTAAGCAGAGAGTCAATAAGGTGGCGTGACGCTGCATTACAGACACTTTTTTCATGGTCAAACTTTAATCCAAAAAGTGAGAAAATAATGGGAATATCTTTACCGCCTACTTGGCAGGAAGCGTATCTCACAGCATATGAAGTTCCATTCAAAGGATTCAAGCATGTTTTATCGAATAGGTTGCATTGGATACCTAGGACTTTAGATTCAAAAGAAATAATAAAGTTATTTTCAGTAATTCAAAAATTTGAACCAAAACTGATACGAACTTATCCGTATATAATGTTACTTTTGATAATTGCAAAGAAAAAATTTGACCTAAAGTTTCCTGAATCTTTGAATTTTCTTTTTCTCGGAGGAGAAGTATTCCCGCAAAAATTTATTCAAAAGCATTCTGGTGCAGAAGTATTCAATCAATACGGAACAATGGAAATAGGACAAATGGCTGGAGAATGCAATGAACATTCAGGCCTTCACGTTAATATGGAGAATACTTTAATAGAAATCGTGAAGGATGGTGAGTCGGTACAAAGTGGGGAAAAAGGAGAAGTAGTTGCTACAGATTTTACAAACTTTGATATGCCACTTCTTAGATATAATTTGGAAGACATCAGCGAATTTGAAAATGGTAAATGTTCATGTGGAAGATCTTTAAAAAGACTAAAAGAAATTTTCGGAAGAAAGATTAATCTGTTAGTTACTACAGAAGGCAAGCTGATTAACGAGAGTGATGGAATTTTTCATATTGTTCAAGATAGAACAGGCAACTTTATTAAAGGCGTCGGGCAATTTCGAGTTGTTCAGGAAAAATTAAACAAAGTTACGATATTTATAGTTCCGACAGAAGACTATTCAAATCAGATTGAAGATTTCATAACGAATCGCACTAAGAAACTCCTGGGAAAGGATGTGGAAGTCAACGTCAAAGTATTGGACAAAATAAAGCATGGAAAAAAGTTTCAGTACATTGTATCCAAGGTAAGCAAGGGGCTCTCAGGTTCATGAAATCGAAGCCTTTTTATTGAAAGTTGAAATAATATTTATGGAAGAAGACGTTAAGAAATGGCTTAAAAAAAAGGTCGAGGAATCTGCGAAAAAAGAAAATCAACCTCAAAACATATCACCAATTTCAAAGCCAATTATCAAACAGGCTCCTCAATCAATTCCTCAGACAGCTCCTCAGACAGTTCGCCAGCCTGTCTCAATTAAACAGCCATCACAACAACAGTTTCAACCATTTCAACAATCCCGACCGCAACTTCCACCACAACCTCAACTACAACCTCAATATCAACAAGCGTATCAAAGGCCACTTCAGCAAGGTTCCCAGCAGCCGTATCAACAATCAAGAGTCCAGCCACAACAACAGATTCCTCAAAGCCCTCCACCGCAACCGCCGCAACCACCTAAAGTGGAAATGCCTGCCAAGACGCCAGAAGAAAGAAAGCAGCTAATAAGCAAAAATATTTTGCTTGGGCTAGTGGCGATTATCATAATAGCCGTCGTAGGAATATCCGTAAGTATTTTTGTCTTGCCCAATTTATCCTCACGGCCAGTCTTAGGACTACCGCTGCCAATTTCCGGACAAATCAACACATATTCAATTGCTCTGAAGCACAACGGGAAAACATTGAACCTTGCTGACTCCGGGGATAGCAGTTTGATTTATGGAATAATTCTTCAGGACAAGTCAACAAAATGTGTTGAGGAGTTTAATTTGAAAACTACAGACAGTACAAGTTACGAATTTGATGAAAATTTGGAAGTTAATGGCAAAAAATTAAGTGATTACAAAACCGAGGAATATGCGTTTAGCGTTTTTGCTGGAGGGAGTAAGTGGAGTGTAGAGCTTTTAAACAAAGGCGGCAACGATCCATTAACGATTTACGATGAATATCCGAAGCTGGCTAACAGTTTTTCGCAAAATTTTGACATACCAATTATTAACGCATCATCATTAACAAGCCAAACCAACATTAGTGGAGGAACTGGAAAGGTTCATGTGGAGCTTAGCGACGACTGGAGTTCAAATAGCAAATTTTATTGCAGATTTACCAGAAATTACGATCCTAATGCCGACAGCAGCATTACAGAATGCCCATCAGAAAATGAGCAATGCGTTGTTAAGTTGCCGTCTGAATGCAACGTAGTCAGTAAAGTAGCATATAAGACTGAGGCGGTAAGGAACGGAAGGGATGTTGGTTGTTCATTTCCATTATCGAAACTGACTCCAAAACAAGCATATAAAATAACGCTCGTCGCTTCGGAGACGACGGATGGAAACACTTTCTCCTATTTCACATACAACTTCGGAAGTACAATCGAAAATCCATAATTTTTTTCGAATGGTTTCTTCAATTTTTGAGCTTATTATATCTGACCAGTCTAAATAATTATGAAATGATGAAAATGAAACCTGCAAAAATCATCCTGACTTTAATTGCAGTAGCCATACTAACTGCAACATTTTTTTCCCTTACACAGCAAAATAGTCGGGAATACAATGTGGTTCTAATAACCCTCGATACGGTAAGCGCGAATCATTTGGGCATTTATGGTTATTACAGAAATACAACTCCGAATATCGACAATTTCGCCAAAAATTCAATAGTCTATTCGCATGCGATAGCTCAAATGCCTCTCACCATTCCTTCGCACGTATCGATTTTAACCTCGCAATACGTCCACTCTCATGGCGCAATTGGTAACACATACCGTGTGAATCATAGTTTAGTCATGCTACAAAAAATTCTTAAAGAAAATAATTATGAAACTGGTGGAGTTGTCAGCATTATGCTTCTAAACAGAGAAAGAGGCTGGAACAAAGGTTTCGATTTTTTTGATGATAATTTTACCGGTAAGGAAAGGCGTGCGGACGAAACGACTGACATAGCGCTTTCATGGCTAGATGGAAACGCGGGGGAAAAATTTTTTCTGTGGGCTCATTACTACGATCCGCACACTCCATACTATCCTCCCGCACCGTACAACGAGCTGTTTGACAAGAATACAGAGCCCGAAACAATCACCGTCTACGATTCTGACATCCCAAAAAACGTCACATTAAGATACGATGATAGCTTAGAAATCCGTTATGACTGGCAGGCAATTTGGAATCTTTCCACCGACATTGCGCCTTTGACTGCGGATGATGCAAATGTAACATTGATAAAATCGCTGCTGAAAATTAGCGAATTGGACTTTGAAAAATTTATGGCATTTTACAATAGAAAAATTGCCCTCCATGATGGAGAAATTGCTTATGTAGATTCCCAGATAGAAAGGATTTTCGACTCCTTACGGCAGAAAAATCTGCTAGAAAAGACTATAGTTGTTATTGTGGCGGATCATGGTGAAAATTTCAATCATGGAGAATTTTTTGACCATGGCAAGATGTTCGAGCAAGATCTCCACGTACCGCTGATTCTTTACTACCCCGGCGTCGAACCGAAAAAAGTTGACGCTACTGTAAGTCTTATCGACATTGCACCAACTATTTTGAGATTACTTAACATTCCTCCGGGAAAAGAGATGGCTGGCAAAAATCTTCTTGAAATATCAAATAACTGCGACTGTGTTGCTTTTTCAGAAAGCCCTTACTTTAAGGGTTTTCTGAATGGCAGATTTCCGGGTCCTTTTGCTCGCTATGTAAATATTGAGAATAATGAGTGGAAAATGTTTAATGGGACGCTATTTAACTTAATTGAAGATCCAGATGAAAAAGTAAATCTGTACAGCAGTATGCCTGATGTTGTACAAAACTTAACCTTGAGAATAAACGACTTTTTGGATAGATATAATCAGTCTGGTCATTCCATAGAACAGTCGAATTTAGAGGTTCTAAAAAGGCTTGGGTACGTAAATTAAACTTAATTAAAATTAAACCTGCAGCTCATTAACGGTAAGTGCCAGAACAGAATAAGTGTCTAATATTTGAGGCGTCCATCTCTCTTCATAGTTCTTGTAAACTATCAAAAAGCCGAGAGGTGTGCTTTCCCATCCAAAAACATTGTCGTCAGGTTTCAGCTTGCCTAGATTCAGACTAGTATCAGCTTCCCCCGCTACTATTATTTCCATTTTATTGTCGTTATCGATGTCCGCTGCCTGCACATCCAGACTGTTATAGTTAAGATTCTTAATTACGTTGTATTTTTCTAAAACTTGCGACACGTTGCCAATTAGTTTTTCATTAAAGCGATTGCCATCCCATTCAAGCGAAAATATAAGTGCGTAAGGAATTCCTGTAGCGAGAACAATCGTTTTTCTGCCGCTTGAATAAATGTCCTGGAAATCGAGACCTTTCATATTTTTGTCTAAAGTTTGGTTGAAAATTAGTATCGAAGACCATTTGCCATCATTATCAAGTAGGAATAGCCTGTTTGGGGCGGCGCCGATGGCAATTTTATTTCTTCCAGAATAATCAAGATTATCGATTAAAACGCTTCTATGCTGAAAGCCAGTGCCGTTGTGAATTACCTCTCTAATCCAGTTTTTGTCATCAAATTTGTACAAATTCACAAAACTTATCTGAGGACCTTCGGTATATTCTAGAGCAGAGGATTCAGTTGCAACAATTACATTCTTCCCTTCGTTGTAAGCATCCCCGATTTTTACAATATGAATTGCTGTCTGAACGACCGTGTTGTAAGTCAGTTTTTCAACGGGGACTCTATGATTACTGCTTTCCTGTTTGTCAACTTGCTCGATAAAGTTCCTTTCTATTTCTATTTTGTCCCATTTTGCTCCATTCCATTTATAGATGTTAATAGTCCCCTCACCATGTGTCCCTAGGACCAGCTCATTCATGCCGTCGTTATCAGCATCCCCGATTGCAACATCCTTGCATCGTAGATCAACGTTAGAATCTATAACAGTCTTTTTCCACCCAATCATCAGCGGTTCATAAGCAACAAGCTGACATCCATACGGAGTCGCAAAAAAGCTATTGCCGACGCCAGCTACAATTACATTTTTCCCATTGTTGTAAATATCACCAACCTTAACTGTCCAAACAAGGTTGTATCCAGTATCAATTTGGGTTCTTGCATAATCGCCTTTTTCGAAGGAATAAATCAGTATTTTTCCTGGATTTCCAGTGCCCGTAATTATTACTTTTTTTGTTTCGGGTTGAACAAATAACTGAAAGACAAAACCAATAGCAATCAAAACCACTGCCACAAGATACAAACTAGATTTTTGCATATACTAATTATTATATGAGAAATCATAAAAAATAGAAGAGATGCACGAAATGATTTTTACAACAAGCTGGGACGATGGAAATTCCCTAGATATTAAACTGGCGAAGTTAATGTCAGAATATGAAATAAAGGGGACGTTCTATATACCAATAAATTGGAAATTCAAAACCCTGAAAGAAAAAGAAATTAAAAAAATCGAGAAAAAAAATGAAATAGGCTGCCATTCGTTTTCTCATCAGACTTTGACGAAACTTAATACAAAAGAAGTGTTTGCTGAAGTTTCAGAATCAAAGAAAATTTTAGAACAAACAATTAAAAGTAGTGTTAATTGCTTTGCCTATCCATTTGGAGTTTACAATGACCGAATCATGCTACTTCTCAAACAAGCCGGTTATATTTATTCGCGAACTGGAAGGGAATTAGAAAATCATTTACCAAAAAACCTTCTTCTTTCAGGATTTTCGATTTCTGCAACAAACAGACCAAGGCGATTATTCATAAAACATGGTATTGTTTCAAGCCTGAAAAATAGATTAAAATGGGAAGCAATTGCTAAGGAAATTTTATTGTCTGTTAATAGAAAAAATGGAGTTTTCCATCTTCAAGGGCACTCTTGGGAGATTGAGAAAGATAATAAATGGGAAGCACTAACCGAACTGTTTGAATATGCTTCCAAACTAGAAAATGTCAAATTCATGACAAATTATGAACTAGCTAAATATTGTTTGAATAAAAGTCAATAGTTTCTTTCACTCCTCTTTCAAGCGTAAATTCCGGTTCAAATTTTAATTCCTTTTTCGCTTTCGTTATATCAACTGCTCCTTGGTCAACTTCCTTCTTTGCACTTTCGACATTCAAAATCTTCGTATCTGGAATAAACGCCTTGACTGTATTCGCGACTTCTAATATAGTGGTTTCCTTTCCTGTTCCGATATTGAAAATTCCTGATTTTTTTGCATTTAGAACAAGATTGACTGCATTTACCAAATCCTTGACATAAAGAAAATCTCGTTTGTATTTGCCATTATCAAAAACAGTTAGGGGTTTCCCACGAATTGCTTTGCGTACAAACAAAGTAACGACATCTGTTCCATTTGGGCCGTATATTATAGTTGGCCGAAAAATTACGCATGGTGTATTTGCATCCGCAATTATCTTCGCACCTATTTGTTCCCCGATTAATTTTGAGAGCCCATAAGAATCGATAGGATTGAAAGGATGATTCTCGTCAGAAATTGTTTTCGTAAATTCCCCGTAAACGGCAGTGGAAGAGAAATGCAAAAGAGGGATTTTTAAATTTTTTGCCGCTTCAAATACACGGGAGCATCCAATAGAATTAATCCTGAATTCCTCTTGATAATTTCCTGATGATGCCCTAACTGCAACCAAATTAATAATCCAATCGGGATTTTCTCTAGATATTTCTTCCGTTAAGTTAGTATTCAAAATGTTCACCTTCTTAAATGAAACTTTTTTATTGGTATTTTTTAAGTCAAAAATTACTAATTTATTTTCATTTTCAAGCAATAAATCAACAAGATGACCTCCAACAAAACCTGAACCGCCAAGAATTAGGATATTCATTTCCACCTTATATTTAATATCTTATTAAAGTTTAATTACAACATTTCTTTTATGGCAGTCACAGTAACTATAGGAATCTGTGTCTACAATGAAGAAAAAAATATTGGCAAAATTTTAGATTATCTGAAAGGAAGTAAATTTGGTTTAGGTCTTGAAAAAATTATAATTGTATGCAGTGGTTGCACGGATAGAAGTATTCAAATCGTTAAAGAACGGATGAGAAACAACAAAAAGATAGAACTTTTTATAGAAAAGGAGAGAATGGGCAAATATTCTGCAATGAATGTAATTTTACGAAATGCGAAAGGCAAATATATAATTTTCATAGATGGCGACGCATTGCCTGTAAAAAACGCCTTGAATTACTTAGTTGACTCGTTTTCAAACCCAAAAATTGGGGCGGTAACTGGAAGGATTTTGCCAGCAAAAAATAATGGCAAAATTATTAATTTTTTTGAAGAATTCATATGGAACTTACACCATCAATTTTCATACTCTTACAGAAAAATTACTGCGCAGATTTGCGCAATAGAAAAAGGTTTGATAAAAAAAATTCCTGATAAAATTATAAATGATGATGGATATTTCACGGCAAAAATTTTGCAAACCCACGAAATTGCATACGAGCCGAGGGCAGCAAGCATCAATCTTGACAATATCAATTTTTATCACTACATAAAAAAGAGAAAAAGAATTGCCCAGGGTTACATGCAACTCTCAAAAATGAATCTTGATGTCTCAATCCCGAAAACTTTAATCATGAAACTTCTGATTAGAAGAATAGTAAGCGAGCCAGAAAAATTTTTCCACATATTGCTGGCAGTCATTGTAGAAATTTACTGCAACATGCTTGCGTTTTTCGATATGCAGCGAGACAAACTGGACTACAAATGGGAAAATGAATAAATTAGACAGTTTCAGTTATCTTTAATACGAGTATATTTCAATTCATTTTTATGAGAAACAGGAATAAGAGGAACCTGATTATCATAATTGCAATTCCCATGGTTCTGCTTTTTTTACTATATCAGAATTTTTACCGACAGCCGTCTTCGATAGATAATCTTTCCTTGGCAAAGAAATTTCTCGATACCAAAACGACAGGCTCAAACAATTTGATTTGCGGCCCTCCTGATGATTGGGACTGTGGGTATAGCAGATATCAGTATTATGCAATTGCAGCTAACCTTCAATATTATGAAAAAACAGGTGATTCAAAATACCTACAATATGCAACCAACTTTGCAAATACGATGCCAGCATCCGCACCAGAAGTGTGCCCAAATTGCATTTGCGGAATGCCAGATGATTTTGATTGCGGAAATGGTGAAGATCAATGGGAAACAATTTATGGATTTGCAAGATTATATGAAGTAACAAACAACAAAACGTACCTTGATTTTGCAGAGAAGGTTGCTGCAACAAAACCTTCAAATCCACCAGCATGGTGTGACAATTGTGTTTGCGGACCTGATAAAGACTGGGACTGTGGCCACGGTGCTGTTCAACTTGGATTCTATAAAGCATATGAGATTTTGTATAAACTAACAGGAAATATAAAATATCAATCATATATGGAAAATCTTTTGAATAATTTCGAAGACAAAACAGCTATGGACAGAGGGATAGACTCGATAATTATTTACTCCTATGCAGCAGAGTCCACTGGCAATTCAAGATATTTAGATATAGCAAAACAGAAGGCAATTGATCTTTCCTCATCAAATTTCCCATGCGGCCCCCCAGATAAATGGCAGTGCCCGCCTCAGTACAAATATTACCAGGCTAAATTAATCTCTTTATATTCTGGTATTTACAAACTGACCGGAGACCAGCAATTCCTTGATAGAGCAATAAAATTCGCTGACAATGGAAGCGTTGATTGTGGTCCAAATAACGACTGGGTTTGCAGCGATCCATTCCTGCAGGCAATGATGGCATCAGCATACTACAACACGTACAAATTGACATCTGATGAAAAATACCTCAATTACTTTAATAATTTGATTAGTAACGATGCATTGGAGAAATTAAACTGCAGTAATTTTGACTGCCATGATGCGGAATTCAATTATTATTTCGCAATCAGCATGGTGAATCTAAAATAAGAAATCATTATTGATAACCTGATCGCTTGCCAAAAAACTTAACTAATATGTAAGCGAAAGCCAGGGAGAATGCAGCATAAAAAATTATCCATTCGCCAGTAAAAATCGAATAAAGTAAAGCTGGAAGTGGATAAGCAAAGTCATAATAATATAGCCAAGAAATTTTTGAAAAAAATGATTTTTTATTCCGCAATCTTTTTATTCGGAGAAAATGATATCGAAAGGCGTCACGCAAAGAGCCAAATGAGATAAAAATTAAATAGAAGAACAGAAATACATTCGGCATAAAACTTCCTATGAACAGAAATCCGATTATGACTATAGATGCAGCAATTGTATGATTCAGATAATCAAGTTTCTTTCTGGTCAGGAAACCGATGACAGTCGCCAAAATCAAATTTCCAACTGAAGCATTTGAACTAATTGCAAGCACGCCAAAAATTCCCCACATAAATCCAAAGGTAAGATTTGCCCCATTGAAAAGTTTTAATTGGTGCTCATTAAGCAAGTCTGCTACCTTCATTGTAATTCCGAGCAATGCAGTATAAAATACGACAAAAATTATTTCATTCATGCTTCCATTAGAAATGATATAGATTTATGAATAAAAGTATTATTATACCTTGAAATTTCGTTTTAATTAAGTCTGGGTGCACACAAAAAATGAATCTAAAAAACAAAAACATTCTAGTTCTTGGAGGGGCAGGTTTCATAGGTTCTTCCTTAGTGAGAGGTCTTATGAAGGAAGGGGCGAATGTAATTGTTTACGACAATTTCTCCTTTGGGCATATCAAAAACCTGCAAGAAATAGGCCAAAACATTAAAGTAATAAATGCAGACATACTTGATTATGAGAAACTTTCTTCAGTCATTCAGCAACATAATGTAAAAATCATGTTTCATCTAGTGGCCAATCCATTTATCCCGAATTCGTACAAATATCCAGAAGAAATTTTTAATCTAATAACAAAAGGCACGCAAAATGTTTTGAAAGCTTGCGAACAGTTAGAAGTTGAAAAACTATTGTATGTGTCTTCGGCAGAAATATATGGAAATTACAAATATCTCCCTATAGATGAAAATCATCCTTGCAAACCTCTATCGGTTTACGCCTCTGCCAAATTAGCTGCAGATAAAAAATGCTCCGAAGCGTACAAACAGAAGAAAATTCCAGTAACAATTTTAAGGCTATTCAATACTTTCGGACCAAGAGAAACACATCCCTATATAATTCCAGATCTAATTTCGCAGTTATCTGTATCAAACATTGCCAGAATTGGAAACACAAAATCAAAAAGAAGTTTTGTATATGTAGAAGATGTTATAGATGCCTTCATGAAAATAATGAAGAAAAATCTTAACGGCGAAATAATTAACGTAGGTAATAACTACAGCTATTCAATCGAACAACTAGCGAAAATAATCGGCAATCTCTTTGGCCATGATAAGATTAAAATTGTAATAGAAAGTAAAAGAAAAAGGAAATTAGACCCGAAAAATTTGGAATGTGATTATTCGAAAGCTAAAGACATAATTGATTGGAAACCAAAAACTAGTTTTGAAGAAGGATTGCGGAAGACCTTAGATTGGTTCGAAGAAAACGGTAGAAATTGGGTTTGGAAAGAAACTTATGGCAAAATTTGATTTGTCAAAAAAGGAAATTATTTTATTCTCATTAATTCTGATACTGTCTTTAGCATTGAAACTGTCAAAAATCGGCGAATGGCCAGTCACAATTGATGAAGCGCTTGGCGCAAATGCTGCAAGACAAATAATCGCTGGTGAAATTGCTTTTTATGAACCTGCCGTAAGTTATCAAGGTCAATTTGTTCAATATGTCCTAATACCCGCTACTTTCTTTTTCGGTAATGATGTTTTTTTCATAAGATTTTCAATAATTATTTTCAGTATCCTAACGTTACTCATTTTCTACCTCTTCGTAAAAAGATATTACAACGTTAACATAGCATTAATTGCAGCATTTGTTCTAGCATTTACTCCAAATGATATTTTAATTAGCACGACTGCAATTGAAGTTCCCATAATACCCTTCTTCATGATGTTATCGCTCTATATTTTTTCTTTCTACATAA
>Ga0209542_10017431_pt1 | contig 11765 bp, 15 predicted proteins | sample RifCSPhighO2_01_FD_184028 | JGI IMG/M metagenome (GOLD analysis project Ga0209542, IMG submission 184028) | Soil microbial communities from Rifle, Colorado - Rifle CSP2_plank highO2_0.1 (SPAdes) (version 2) | ecosystem: Environmental > Terrestrial > Deep subsurface > Rock core/Sediment ...
TGTTCAACTAGAGGCACTTCCTTAAATGGATAAGTCATAAATAAACCTAGTCAAGAAACTCTATTTAAGAATTTTGTATCTTTAAAATATAAACTAGAATACTCAACTCCCGATTGCAATCAAACTTACTCCTACCACTATTCCACCTAACGCCAGCCATTTCCAAGGAGTCATTTTCTCTCCTAGATACTTTACCGAAAGAGCAGTAGTTACTAAGTAGGTTGTTGATCCCAAAGGATAGACCACACTTAATTTTTCTCGTTGCAATACTAACACATAAAGTAGTAAGGATACCCCAAATAAGATTACTCCGCCCCAGAATTGCCCTCGAAAAAATAATTCTCGCAAAGAGCTCATGGAGACACTTTTTTTAAGCAGTATAACAGCTACCGATCCCGCTATCACTCCTAACCCCATCATTGCTAATGAAAATAGACCGATCATGCTCCTTCCTCCGGCTGTATCGAAGTTTGACGAGTACTGCCCCAACCGAGTAGGCTTATCGAAGCAAGAATAATTAAAATTCCCGTCAATTTCCAAGGATTTAAACCATCTCCGGGAAAAAATACCGGAGCGAGTAATCCCACCCAGACATAGCTGGTAGCGACGACTGGAAATAATACGCTTAATTCTCCTTTCTTAAGAGCTAGAATCATGAGCAGTGAACCGATCACATATAAGCCGCATCCCAGCACAAAAGGAAGATTAAAAAAAGTCAGCAGATTGGAAAAAGAAATTCTTAATGAGCCGGCTTTCCACAGCAACTGCCCGGCGGAAGTAAAGATAGTGCAGGCTATCATCAACAAAAATCCCATGCGGAGAGAAGTTTTTTCTGCCACGTTTCTAAAGTTTAGTTAGGTTTACTCCTGCAATAATAGTTTGATTATCGCTGCATAGGCCGGCCGGGCGATGAACACTCCGAACGACAGGCCCGCTAAAGTAGTAAGCGCAAATCCTTTCAACAAACCTGCGCCTGCCCAGAACAACGGCAGTAGTGAGGCAAACACGGTCAAGTACGCTCCCATCACGATGAACATGGCGTTCTTTATTTTCCGCTTCCAATCAGCTGCGTTATCATGTTCGCCTTTGAGAGTCTCATCAGTGATGATGACTAAATGATCGACACCGGTACCGATAGTTAAGATAATACCGGCGATCGCGGCTAAATCCAGATTCCATTTTACCAATGCTGCAAAACCTAAGATCAATACTATTTCCGAAACTAAGGTTAAGGCCATGGGCAGGATTATTTTCACTTTTCTATAACGTACAAAGATGACACCCACGACCGCTATCAGAGCAGCAACAATGATGACTGCGACATTCCGCAAAAATTCTTTTCCTAAAGTAGGAGAGATGGCATCCATCTTCACGATCTCTAATTTTACCGGCAAGCTTCCGGTGATGAGAACAGTTTGCAGTTTTTTCATATTCTGTAATGCGTCAGCAACTGCATCTGCTTGGCTCGACCCTGCGCCGGAACCGGAAATCTGGATGTCGGTAGTAGCGCTCCCTTTCAGTTCACAGCCGATGCGCAATTGATCCACTTTGGTATCATCAAGATATAATTCTAGATCCTTATCTAAATAACAAGCTCCGCTGTCAGAGACCGTGCTTATCTGCTGGGTGATCTGCGCATGATGCTGGGCTGCCTTCGGGCTTAAGCTGATCTGGAAAAAAAAGCGGCAATGGTATCCATCTTGAGCGCGGCTGCATCCTGCCCGTGGATCTATTCCTGAACACTCTGCGCTGCGGCAAACATAAGTAACATCTTTCTTACCGCCGGAAAAAACGGTCTCATTTCCAATTTTTGCTTCAAATTTTCCCTGCTTGGCCAGAAGCTCTTGGATTTCGTCCTCGCTGACACCGGCGATTTCGATCAGGATAAAACTATCACCAGCCAAATCAGAAGCGCTGCGGACAACGATATCACTTAACCCATAGACATTTAATCGTTCACGCAGGCTATCGACCGTAACGCCTAATTGATCTGGCGAGATCTGTTCTGCCGGCTTTAACAGAACCCGTGTTCCGCCCTCTAAATCTAAACCTTTCCGAAGGTTTGAAAAAGGAACATCATAGACACGTAAGCCTAAATCTACGGTCTTATTAGTCGCAGGCGCTACCAAGGTATAACTGCGCGCTGATGTTTCTAATCGTACCGTGCTATTGGGATGCAATTTTGCTTCAAAGTTATAATAATCATCTGCGTTACTGATCGATTCTCCATTGATAGACAACAACCGTTCTTTAGCTACTGGCGCCACGGAAGAAGAAGGATTCTGAAAACCACCAAGGTATGCTGCTGAAGTCGGCACTACTCTGCGCACCACTGCGCCTTCATGGCCAAATAATTGCGGGCGTATCGCTAAAATGGAAAGTACCAAAAATAGCGCCAGCAATAACACTCGCCAGTTTAATAATACGCTCTTCATTGATAATGTTGCGCCTTCTTTCATGCTTTCTTTTCCCTGCCTTTTCTTTCCATATATAACCGCAGCAAGGCTACGTTCTGGATCCAGGTCATGATGTAATCAACCATCAATCCGATCAGCAAGATGATCATGATCTGCTTGATAACATCGCTCTGCACGAAAACAAGAGTTATGAAAACAGCAGCGAGAGTTGAGGAGATCATGACTGAGCCGGTCTTGATAGCAACAGAATACCCTATCAGCATCAAAAATGCTGCTACTCCGGCCGTGCTTAGCTTTATTCCGGTCAGATTAAAAATTGCCAGCGTTACGACAATATCGGAAAATGCTGCAGCGATAACCGCTAAACTTGGAATCAATAGCCTGAAATAAATAAAAACTACAATGCCCATCAACAAAAAGGCAACTAAAAGTGCATGGATGGTTTGAGTAAAGAAGGCATCTCCCAAGGAAGAACCGATGATTTCCACGCTGTAATCATGAGAACTAATCTTAGTTTTTTGTTGAATAAAACTAACTAGTTGGGCAATTTCTTCGCTTCCCTGCAAGTCAGAATCTACTGATACTGCGATGAGCGTTCCTGCCGAGCTGATGGTGCGTACGCTCACATCGGCAGCATGAAACTTATTTTTTAATTCGCTTTCCAACCCCGGAACATCCAATCCTTCTACTTTAGTGATAGTGATGGTAGAGCCTCCTTTCAGGCTTACTCCGCGGTGCACAAAATCTCCGGTCAAGGAATACTGCACCGCTATCTGTACTAAGGCGAATACTACTAAAAGAATAGGTATTAATAATAATAATTTGTACTTTGTCTCATAAATATGTTTGATCTTTTCAAGCATGTTTTCTTGCTTTTCGGCTGATATATAAACATTATGATATTTGTGAGGTAGGAAAGCAGTTGCCTAGGCATATGAAGAAACTAACTCAATTAATCAAATTCCTCTCAAAGTATTTTCTAAAGATACCAGAAAAGCGTGAACTTTATTCAAATCTGGAACTATTTTGTGAATATCGCCTGCGGGAGTAAAAACCATTCCGGAAGGAATTCGCTTTCTCTTAGCGGCCTGAACATATACCCCAAGGCCGGACTCTTCGAGAATTTTGTAAATGTCTCCAGACTTCAAGGGTACAAAACCTCTGCTTTGTTCGGCTTTGTATTCGTCATGCTCTGGTTTTAGGAAAATATCATCATCTCTTCCATTATGGCATAATAGTAAAACCGGTCGATCAGGGTAATCTTCCCACTCGCTATTTGAACCTAACTGTGAATATCCTGGATGATAACTGGCCGCATTAGAAAAAACCGAAAAAGGAGGGTTATCCTTTTTATCTCCCCTAAATTCACCAAGAGCTATCTCATGAAAATTACCGTTTCTTGCTGGCTCACCAAGAATAAATTGGATATAATCTCTACCAACTTCTAAGGTATGAGGATTCACTTGTTCTCTTCTAAGAACTTCTGACAAGCCTACTAACTTACGGTAGTGGGAATATTTTGGATCTAACATTATATTTAATGTAAGAAATCTCTTTAAAAATGTTATGATTTTCTACTATCAAGGAAAACAAAACCGTGCCCATAACATTTATATATTATCCTGCTATGATATACTATAAAAAAGGGCGTGAAATGGTTTGAAACTGATCGAGTTAAAAGAAGTAGGTAAGAAGTTCGGGAAGAATGCTATCCTTGAAGATGTCAGCATATCCATCGACCAAGGAGATATTCTGGGGATCATCGGCCGTTCCGGCAGCGGAAAAACAACTTTATTGAATCTTATCGCTGGATTTCTTGAGCCTACTGCCGGAGAAGTATTGCATTCCTTTAAAGTGACCGAAGAGCCAAAAAATCTCTACCATGATCTGCATAAGATCAAAGATCAAATAGGATACGCACCGCAGCATAATTCTTTTTATCCTAAACTTACCGTCCTTGAAAATTTACTCCATTTTGGACAGCTTTACAATCTGCCGAAAGAATTGTTACAGAACAATGTCAAAGGATTGCTGCAAGCGACCGGCTTAGCCGCGCACCAGAACAAATTAGCTGAACATCTTTCCGGCGGGATGCAGAAACGCTTGGACATCGCCTGCAGTTTAGTGCATAAGCCTAAGATTGTCGTTCTTGATGAACCGACGGCAGATCTCGACCCTGCTCTCCAGAAAGATATCATGAACTTTCTGGCTCAGGTAAATAAGCAGGGTGTGACTTTAGTCATCGCTTCCCACCATTTAAATCTCTTAGAAAAATTCTGTACTAAGATTGCCATCGTGCACCAAGGCCGAGTGCACAGCAGCGGAGACATGGAAGAGATTCGTAAACCGTACTTGAAAGACAATTTTACTATCTCCTTAACTCCTGGAGATGATAAAGAAAGGATCATTTCTTTACTTAAGACCCTTCCGGTCGACCGGATCATCGACAAGCAGCACCACCTGATCATCCATCCTAAAAATATCACCAAGACCATCACCGGCTTGCTTACCCTCATCCAGGAGGAAAATTTATACCTTCATGATTTAGATCTCCGCCGCCCTTCCTTGGACGAAATATTTGAGGCCATCACTAGAACCTAGATTGCCTATTCAAAAAAAATAAATAGAAAAAAAATGAAATCGCTCTGGCTGCTTACCAAAAAGAACCTGAAACTGCTGGTGCGCTCCAAAAGCTCCGCGCTGGTAGTTTTTTTTGCCCCTCTTTTTATCATCCTGTTATTAGGGCTTTCTTACAACAGCACTTCCAAATACGGATTGAATATAGGCATTTATGCTCCTTCCTTTACCAGCGATGTCGAATCCCTGGCCAGCTCTTTGCAGGAGCAGGAATATAAAATTGTTAAATATACTACCTCCGTAGATGATTGTGTGAAAGACATTAAAGCGGGATTAGTCCATGCCTGCGTCTCGGTACCAGAAAGCTTAAGCGTCGATGACAATAAACAGAAAGAAGTGTCATTTTATGTCGACCCCAGCAAAGTTAATTTGGTCGGCGTGATCCAAGATACCTTAAATGAGAAATTTAATCTAAAATCCCAGGAGATTTCTAAAGGGTTATCTAACAATTTGCTTACTGTCGTCTCTGATACCAAAAGTAAATTGGAAGAGCAGGGAACTCAGCTCAGTTCAGCCAAAGAAAAAAATTCCGCTGCTTCTAGCGCTGCGCAAGATATCAGCCAAAAACTTGGTTCACTTGATCTGGCCTTGCCAGCAGATACTTATGATCCTCAGGTGATCGCTGCTTTCAAGAGCAGCGCTTCTCAGCTCGAGCCTTTCTAAGGTCGATGCTGCTATCCAAGCTGTAGAAGACTCGGAACTTGAAGATAAGTCTACTATCCTCAACAGCCTTGATCAAGCTAAGGAAAAATTAAAGTCTGTAGACACTTTGATTAACGGAGCAGCAGTAGCAAACGCAAACACCACCGCAAATGCTACTAATTCCGCCACTTCATCTTTTATCGCAACTTTGACCCTTCTAGAAAATGAATTGACCAATACTAAAACTAAACTCACTGCTGCCGCTACTGCCGTAGAAGGCACCAGCGCTAGCTTAACTTCTACCACCCAAAATCTTCAGGAAAGCGCCAGCGTCTTAGATGCCGCCCAGCAGCGGGTGACTGAGATGAAAACCAGTTTAGATAATCAAAAAGTGACTGATGCCAATGTTCTTTCCGCTCCTTTGATCACGAAGATAGAAAAGGTAGGTCAAGAAAGTTCATATCTTAATTACATGTTTCCTGCTCTGCTGGTGTTAGTAGTCATGTTTTCTTCTCTCTTGCTGGGAACAACATTAGTGATGATGGAAAAAAACAGCCCGGCATTCTTTCGGAATTATTTCGTGCCCTTGCGCAAAGGAACATTTGTCATCTCCACCTATTTGACTACGGTGCTGATCACTTTAATGCAAGTGTTGATCATTCTGGGCGTGTCGGCCATCTTCCTGAAAATGAACCCTCTTCAATTGCTTCCCGTCGCCGGAGTGTTATTGCTTTCCTCATCTGTATTTTCCTTCATGGGCATGGGTATCGGATATGCCTTTAAGTCCGAAGAGACGGGAACGTTAGCTTCAATATCTACCGGAAGCCTGATGCTCTTTGTCTCAGGAGTTGTTCTTCCCATAGAAACTATTTCTCCTCTGGTCAGAAGCATCACTCACTTTAATCCCTTTGTACTTTCTGAAAGTGTGCTACGGGAAGTATTTCTTTTTAACGCCAATTTCGGCGCAGTCTGGTCGGAACTGGCTACCTTAGCCGGCTATGTGATAGGATTGCTAGCAGTGATTCTTGTGGTAGAATACCTTGTCCACAAACACTTTATCTCTGGATTTATGAAACATCGACACTTGAAGCATCGTCAGCAAGAAAAGCGCGACAAGAACAATGTCTAAGATTCTCATCGCTATCACCGGCTCTCCAGGAACTGGAAAATCTACCTTAGCGAAATTTCTTGTTACAAAGTTAGGATTTGACCGTCTGGACTTACATCATCACTATAAACGCATTTCCAGCGGTTACGACAGAGCTAAGCAAAGTTATGACATTAACTACCTTAAATTTGAAAAGTTAGCCAAAGATAAGAAAAAAGAAGCAAAGAAGGGATTGATCATCGATTCCCACATCAGCCATCTCTTGCCAAAAAAACTAGTTGACTTATGCATTGTCCTAATCTGTTCCGACTTAAAAAAACTGGAAAAGAGATTGCAAAAACGGAAATATTCTCAAAAGAAAGTCCGCGAAAACCTAGATTCCGAAATCTTCCAAGTCTGCCTGGCAGAAGCACAAGAACGAAAACATAAAATGATGGTGGTTGATACCGCCAAAGGAATAAATAAAGATAAAATCCTCAGTGCAGTACGTGCTGCTCTAGGTAGGCAAAGTTAAGTATATGAAAGAAATCATCTAGTTTAAATTCAGGAAGGGAGATCAATTCCACCAAATTTTCTAAAGTCGCTTCATGATCGATCAAAGGAGATTTCTCAAAAGGAGCGACGTTGGTGATCACCTTAGGCCCAACGGCATAAGCTCTGCCATTTGCAAGATTTTTATAGATATCAAATTGCGCTTTGGTAAAAAAATAGTGATCTAAAACTAACCCGTATTCGATATGCAGCGATCTTGGCACGGCCTTTTCAGTGACTTCATAAGAAAAAGAAACTGTGGACACCGCTTGGGGATAGGTGCTGATATTAGATCTGGCGACTTTGCTGCTCAGGATCAATTCTTGCTTTTCTCTGGAACGAGAATCCTTCTTGTATCCAGCAAAAGTTTGTTGGAGGAAAAAAATATTGTCGATCCAAGCATACGGCGCGTGAGGAGTTTGAACAAATTCCTTTTTGGGATGCTTCAGGAACAATGAGCCATCATGATGGTGGGGAAGAACCACATACAACCCTCCTTTAGTCTGGTGCGCTTTATAGCAGAACGGCTGGGTATTCCAGGGCAAGTGACTGCGCCAGGTCCTAGGAAAAGTCAGCAGCTGCTGGCCTTCTTCAAGAGGATTTTTCAGAGTCAGTAAATTATCAAGGAAAGACATGAATTCACAATAAATTCAATTATATAATAATACTTGCGGAACAAACAACAAACTTTTATAAAATACCTATCCTATTTCTTCATCCATGGCTCTTACTGCAACGGAAAGACTGCACTTACGGAAAACGATCAATGAATTAAAGAGCTTTAAGGCTCCTCATACTGAGTTTGTGACCGTGTACATCCCTCAAGGCTATGAAATCTTTAAAATCATCCAGCACCTAGCCGAAGAGCAGGGAACCGCATCTAACATCAAATCTGCTTCCACCCGGAAAAACGTGCAGGGCGCCTTAGAAAAGATGATCCAGCACTTGCGCGGATATCCAAAAACACCCGCCAATGGCCTCGCTGCTTTCTCTGGAAATATTGCCGCTACCGAAGGAAAGCAAGACTTCCGGGTCTGGAGCGTCGAACCTCCAGTACCATTAAACGTGCGTATCTACCGCTGTGATAAGAATTTTGTAACTGATATCCTGGAAGAGATCATGGTCGATCATAATGTTTATGGCCTGGTAGTTCTTGACCGCAGAGATGCTATTCTCGCCTTACTAAAAGGAAAAAGTATTGTACCTTTACAAAAAACACATTCTGAAGTTCCGGGAAAATTTAAGGCTGGCGGACAGAGCGCTCAGAGATTCGCCAGGATTCGCGAAGGCGCCTACAAAGATCACTTCAAGAAGATCGCTGAATACATGAAAAATCAATTCCTTCCCTTGGGAAATAATTTGAAAGGGATTATTGTCGGCGGCCCAGGAACGACCGTCAACGATTTCCTGCAGAAAGAATACATTACCGGAGATCTGCAAAAGAAAATTATCGGCACTAAAGACTTATCCTATACTGAAGAGTTTGGTTTGCAAGAATTATTAGACAAATCAGAAGATCTGTTAGCAGAAGAAGAAATTGCTCGCGAAAAGAAATCGGTGCAGGAATTCTTCAATGAATTTAGAGAAAATCCCAATAAAGTTACCTATGGTGAAGTGCAGACGCTCAAAGCCTTGGAGATGAATGCGGTCGGAACATTATTGCTGTCAGAAAGCATGTCTGAAGACAAAATTTTCGAATTGGAAGAGAAAGCCCAGAAAGGCGGCGCAATAGTAAAAATAATTTCTACCGAGACTCGTGAAGGGGCGCAATTGAAAGAATTAGGTGGTATTGCTGCTATCCTGAGATATGAGATTGAGCAGGGTTAAAGCAGAATCCCAATTATATTATTTAACACCATATAGGTAATTCTTATAAAATATCAAGGCAAATTATGGTCTATGAACCTCATCGAAGAATCTTTTCAACGCTTATTCCCGGAGAAGGAATTCCCTTATCAGAGCGAAATGGAATACAATCGTAGGCTAGCTGATTTTAATGCTAATATCCGCTTAGAGCCTAGGAAGATCAAAGTAAATTTTAACCTGCAATGGAAAGATATAGATTCTGAAATAAAGATCGGCTTGATCCAGCATCTTTTGCTTAAAATCCTCAAGAAACGAGGGCATACTCAAAATATTGAACTCTACAATAATTTCATCAAAAATATTCCTCTTTTAACTCCAAAAACTAAATCTGATCCGCTCTTAGAGGCAGCCTTCCACCGCGTCAACCAGCGATTCTTATCCGATGAAGTAGAGATGCCTAATCTCACCTGGGGAACTGATTCATTTCGCAAGCTGGCCAGCTACAATTTTCATACTGATACTATCACTGTTTCTACCTTGTTTGTCCAGGCCGCGCCGGAAATTCTGGATTATTTGATGTACCACGAAATGCTGCATAAACATCATAAATTCAAACATCATGAAGGACGAAGCTCTTTCCACAGCCCGGCTTTCAAGGAAGATGAGCAGCGCTATCCTGATCATGAATTGATCGAAAAACGAATTGAAAGTATTATCAGAAGAAAAAAATATGCAGGAAGATACACCAGAGTACGACCAAGAAAATCCGGTTTCTGGAGCTTTTTACAATGAAATCGATGTTAGAAAAACTGACCGAACATTATTGGCGAAACATAAAAATAGGCAATGGCGGCCATATGACTGGCTATTACTCTGAAATTTCCGAAAAAGTTCAATCAGAATACGTCTTTCCAGAAGGAAAATTCACCTTAAGAATTGTGGATGGACGATTTTGTATGTGGGATTACGACGTTTTATCACCTTAAGCCCAGCGATAGCATCAGAAAATTCAATTTTCTGGGGTTTTGAAAGGCAAAGCCTTTCAGAAACATTTAAAAATAAGCCCTAATTTTTGCTAAGCTATGGAAAAGAAATCCGTCAGCGTGGGAGGCTTAAAGAAAGGCGATACCATCATCATCGATGACGCCCCTTGCAAGATCACCGATACCGCAACTTCCCGTCCTGGAAAGCATGGGCACGCTAAGGTAAACTTAACTGCTGTAGGCATCTTAGATGGCAAAAAGCGGCAGATGGTCCTTCCCGGACATGATAAAGTTGAAGCTCCTATCATCGAAAAGAAAAGCGCTCAGATCTTATCCGTCTCTGGAGATAAGGCTAATGTCATGGATACTGAAACTTATGAGACCTTTGACATGGACATCCCTGAAGAATTGAAGGGAGAAGTCACCGAAGGAAAAGAAGTTTTGTACTGGACTATCATGGGCGCCAAAGTGATGAAACAAGTTAAAAATTAGTGAACAATCATGGCTACTAAATTCGACGAAGCATTGAACCGGCTGATCAAAGGAGTTTTTGTCTGCCGAGTTTGTAAGTCTAAAATCCGAGCTTCCAGTTTGAAAGTCAGCCAAGGCAAGATCAAGTGTAGAAGTTGCGCTTCTCTTAAGCTTAGGCCGAAAAGGAAGAAATAAACCTGCCTTATGTCTCTTAAAAATATTCTTGATTGTTTTCAACAGGGAAGAACAGAAGCTAGACTTTGGTATGACGATAATGCACCTCTGACTGATTCTGAAATAGAAATCTCTACCACCCCGGAATTAGTATCATTTTATGCAGGGATCTTATCCCGGCCGAAAGCTGTCTACCAGATCGCTAAGTTCTTTGTCGGTGGCCAAGCTTTAGGTGGACAGGGAATCAGTAAAGAAGAGATAGAAGAAGATCTTAAGGAAAAGTAAAATGGATACTATTGAACAAGCTATCGCTAATTTTGAACGTTTAGGATTTAAAGTAACTCATCACCCTTACGAACCGCCAGCGAATGATCCAAAAGAAATTGAAAGAATAAAAAGAGAACTGCAGACAGCAAAAGAACAAAACTATGGCAAAGGGGAAGCATCCTCAGAGTTAGAATTATTTTTTGAAACCGAAGGAGTCCCGGAAAGTGTAACGGCAATTAAAGAACTTCCCTATTTGAGAGAAGGAAAAGAGGGAAATCTTACTCTAAGCGGATCATTCGGTGGAATTTTTAACCAAGACCGATATGAATTAAGTGTCAGTAGTCTTCCTTGCGGATCAACTGCATTTTGCATGCAAGGTAAAAACGCTGAGCAAATTTATGAGGGCATGAAGAACATATTGCGGAATGAGTTAAGATACACTTTAAGATAACCCAAACATATAAAACATTCCCAGCAGGAATGTTTAAAAGCGGAGCTTTTTTAAACCATTAATCTTTCTTTCTGATATGATAGATGTACTTAGCTTTGTGCTTAAATACAAATATATCTTGATCTTCTATCTTTTAGTAGTCATATTCGTTGCCTTCAACTGGAAAAGAATAGAACAGCAAGCAAAGATCATCTTTCTTTATCGTTCTAAGTTTGGATTGAGATGGATGGATTATATTGCTAGTAAATTCAGCGAGTGGATCATCCTCTTCGGCTACA
>Ga0209542_10017433_pt1 | contig 11763 bp, 10 predicted proteins | sample RifCSPhighO2_01_FD_184028 | JGI IMG/M metagenome (GOLD analysis project Ga0209542, IMG submission 184028) | Soil microbial communities from Rifle, Colorado - Rifle CSP2_plank highO2_0.1 (SPAdes) (version 2) | ecosystem: Environmental > Terrestrial > Deep subsurface > Rock core/Sediment ...
GATAGAGTGCTAGCCTTCTAAGCTAGAAGTCGTGGGTTCAAAATTCAATGAAAATCCCATCGGGCCCGCATTTTTATTATTATTTAATATATATTTTTCACTCACTAGTCCATCGGACAATCTCTCGGGTGAGGTTTATAAATAAAGAAAATGAGATTTAATTAATGAAGAGATACACACAAGAAATAATAAATACTGCAAGTGAAATGTATCTAAGGGGGAGCAGTCAAGAAAGTATAAGTAGAAGATTAAATATTCCTTCTGGGTCTATATGGGGAATTCTTAAAAATATATCCCAAGAACAAAGGAAAAAAATGCCTTTAGGGTATAAACCAAAACACATTTTACCTAATTCTTCAAGAAAAATGTCTAATGCAAAGTCAAGAATCTTAGGTTATATCTCATCAGAAGGACATGTGGCTTTTAGAAAAGATTTAAGAAAAAGATATTGTCTCAAAAAAAATGGAAAGAAGGGATATAAAATAGTCACGAATAAGAGTGCCCGCATAGCATTTTATAATACAGATAAATCATTGATTGATAAGTACATTGAAGATATTTTTAGGGTGTATAATATTAAAACCGTTTATTACAAAAAAAGATCAGAAGTCGCTATTAATTCAATAGAATTGTATAAAGATCTCTCTAGATACGGAAGTTTTAAATCAAATGAATGGAAAATACCAGGAGAAGTATTAGCAAGCCCCCACTTTAGGAAAGAGTGGTTAAAGGCATTTTACGACGGAGAAGCCCATATAGAAGATAGAGGTAAAAGTTTTAGAATTATCCTAAACTCAGTTAATAAAAAGGGGCTGAGCAGTATAAAACATGGGATATTAAATAAAATGGGTATAACAAGTAAAATTTATGGTCCTTATTACACAAAAAATTTCAAAATATTCCGATTAATAATCTCTGAAAAAAGAAGTTTAATTAGATTCTATGGAGGAATAAATTTCTACCATAAAGAAAAGAAGGAAAAGCTTCAGAAACTCTTAAAAATATATTCCTACTAGTAATAAGTAGAAGGGCACATCGCCAAGCGGTTAAGGCAGTCGCCTGCAGAGCGACTATCGCAGGTTCGAATTTCACGAAAATCCTGCTGTGCCCTTTTTAATTAAAATGAAAAGTCTAAAGTTTCACCCTGTTTTAATCCCTCTAATTCTATCGAAAAGGAAAACAGTAACTTGGAGATTATTTGATGATAAAAACTTAAAGAAAAAAGATGTTGTGAATTTTATCAACAGTAAAACCTTAGAAAAATTTGCAAAAGCAGAGTTAACAAACATAAAAATTAAAAAATTCAAGGAATTAACAGAGAATGATTGGAAAGGTCATGAAAAATATGGTTCTGATAAAGAAATGTACAAAAAGTACACCGAATACTATAAAAAACCAATAAATGAAAAAACAGAACTAAAAATAATCTCTTTCAGATTAATTACGTCTTAAAATTCTTATTATAATTCTCAATGCTGATGGAATAGACAGATTTAAAGATATAAATATTTAAATATAAATCTATATTATTACTACATTAGGATGTGATTAAATGAGTTTGGTTCCAGAAATAATTAAAGATTCAATTGGATATACTGGATGGGAAGCATTATCTTGGGCTTTGCATCATGGTTGGGTGCAGGATTATAAATATTTATTAAGCCAGAAACAAAGACATGATGTTGGCGTACCTGAAACAGTAAGGTTAATGCTGCATCCAGAGATGGACGTACATGGTGTTATTTCGGAGGGAGCGATACATATGTTTCCCCAAAGAGTTAAACGGGAAAATTTTGGGGCATTTAGGCAATTAATGATAGAAGGTTATCTTTTAGGAACTGATTTTGTAAGTCAATTAGGAGATAGGGGGGTTGTGCCCGATAGAGATGGTAAAAATCAGTTAGAAGGAGAGTTAAAAAGATTCTGGGCGCAACAACGAAGAGTTAGCCCTGCAACTGTTGAATTGAGTGCCAATCATGAGGTTCAGTTTTATTGTATGTTTCATAGACTCAATGGTGAGACATATATTAAATTTTCCAACCATCTAGGCCTTCTTGTAGATTAAAATAAAATATAAGTAAAATGCAACCACAAAAAGAAAAATCCCAATTATTCTACATTCATGGTGGAATGACATTCAATACAAAACAGGATTATCTAAACTTCTTAAAAAAGAGAGAAATCAGTATAGAAAGAAAAGCAAGGTGGGGAGATGAATATTTAAGAGATAAACTAGGTAAAAAACTAAATATAATACAACCCAGAATGCCATGCAAAGACAACTCTAATTATGAAGAATGGAAAATTCATTTTGAAAGGTATTTTACTTATTTAAAGGATAATATTATCTTAGTGGGTTCTTCTTTGGGAGGGATATTTCTAGCTAAATATCTATCAGAAAACAAGTTCCCGAAGAAAATTTTAGCTGTATACTTAGTCTGTCCACCATTTGATAATACTCTACCAACAGAAGACTTAACTGCAGGCTTTGAGCTTAAAGCAGATTTATCTTTGCTTGAAAAGAGTTCTAAAAACATCTATTTATTATTTTCAAAAAATGATGATATTGTCCCTATTTCACATGCTGAAAAGTACAGGAAGAAATTAAAAAAAGCAAAAATAATAATTTACGAAGATAAAAACGGCCATTTTAAGATTCAGAAATTTCCAGAAATTATTAAACTAATAAACAAAAATTTAAAATAAATAGAAAAATAAATAAAAAAAGAAAAAAGTGTTTATTCTTTCGCAAAGATTAACCTTGCAAAGAATACTATCAACACTAATAGCACTACAATTCCAAGTACCCAGAATATTCTTCCTGAGTCAACCCAGTCTCGGTAGAAAGATCCTGATGTTGAGCTTGGTTGGAATATTGAATTTCCAGTAGCGCCATTTCCTGCTGCAATCTCAGCATTAAATGCTTGTGTAGTAACTACATTACCGCCTTGCTTTAATTCAACAGTTCCAGCATATTTGCCTGTAGTTAATCCTGTATTTGGTGTTACATATACAAATACTGTTGAAGTCTGACCTGGTCCAACTGAAAGGTCTTGTGACTCAGTCTTTCCCCATCCTCCAACTGCATTTGCTTCTAAAGTGTATGTAACAGCTGAACTTCCAGAGTTCTGTACTGTAACTGGGATTGCAAATACATTTCCAACTGCGCCTGTAAAGGAGCTCTGTAACAAGTTAAGTGAAGTAGTCTTTCCTGCTACACATCCTTGTACATTTAATGTCTTAGTTTCTACAACAGATTTTCCTTTGTTGTCAAATAGGACTAAGGCTTCTATATTATATTCTCCTTCTTTAGCATTATCTGGTATTCTGAATGAAAATGTCTTTACAGCACTATTGTCATTCTTATCAAATTCGTCCAATATAAACTCGTTTGATGTTAAGTCATTTGCCCCAAATAAATCTGGGTTTCTAATGCTTACTTGAACATTTTCTTCTTCTTTCTTACCAATATTTAATGCAGATACTCTGAAGTTTGCATTATCCCCACATGCTAATGTAACAGGGTTTACAGCAAATTCTTGTATCACAACATCGTGATTTTCTCTCTCTACATCAATAGGTATTGAAGCTTCAGCGCATTGAACATCTTCATCGAAGTCATCAAATACAACCTTTGCAAATATTGCAATCTTGTCACTTGATCCGATTTCATCACCTAAAGGAAGAGTGAAGTCAAAATCAACTGTTTCAGTATCGCCATTATCTACATTTACATCAGCATCTTGAGATAGTATCTCATCATTTTCATCAAGATTCCAGATAGAAACCTCTACTGTAGCATCTTGATCTTCACTATCATTGTTTTCAACCTCAACGCTAACTGTTAAAGATTCTCCAGGCTTGAAGTTATCATTCTTGTCCGGATCTTCTATATCCAATTTTATTTTACTTCCAATTGGACCAACTTCACAAAGTTCAGGAGTAACATCAACTTTGAATGTTGCTGTGTCTGTAAGCTTTGTAGTCTGTCCTTGAGCACTAGTCTCAACAGTTAATATTCCTGATTTTGTTCCAAGGTCAAACCCGTTATCAACAACTGTTTTAACCTTTAGAGTCTTTGTTTCTCCAGGGTTCAATATAACTGTTGAAGGGTCCTTGTCATCCAATTTGAATTCAAGAACCATTTTATCTTCATTATCTTTATCAAAGATTATTGAAGGACTGCCCTGTGCAAAGTCATGTGTTGTTTTGAAATTACTTAATACAGCACTTCCAGTATTCTTTAGTGTAAGTTCAGTTGTTTTTGTCTGACCTTCAAATGTGCTTATTTCAACAGAATCCTGCTCTAAGTTAAATGATTGAACATCACTAACAATAAGAGAATAGATTGCTGTTCCTTTAACAGCAGTATTTGCTGTATCTGTAGCAGTCAATGTTGCAGTATATGTTCCCTTAAGTATAGTAGGAACTGATACTTGAATACCTGCAGTTCCTGTTGTACCTGCTGCAACAGTTAAACTTCCTAAATTACTGACTGGAAACTTATTTGTTCCCTGTGTCATATCAGTGCTTGTCAAAGAAGCAGTAACTGCACTTGCTCCTGTATTCTGCACTGAAACAGTGTATGTAACTACATCTCCCGGATTAGCAGATGTCTGCGATCCAGAATATGTAGGACTTGAGACACTAACTAATAAAGCCGCACTAGCAAAACTCAGGCTCAATAGAAATGCCGCAATAAATCCTAATAATAATTTTTTCATTTTATTTCTAACCCCCATATATGGTTTATGATTATGTTGCTATTTTATAGTCATAAAAACCTATTTAAACCTTTCGGTAGCTCATTTTTTCATTAAAATGTACAGTTTAAGTAAGTAGGAAAGTATCCCTAGTCCAAGCATAACAGCCAAAAATAAAGAGGTATTCACAAGTAAATTATTGCTTACTTCTCTTTGGGTTGACTCTACAACACTCTCTCCACTAATCTCATTATCTTGGCTATCTGTCCCAGACTGTTGTGTTATTGTCTGAGATACATTTTCATCACATAAAACCGTAACTTCCTTGTTTAAGCTGTTTCTTTCAGCGCTTTCCTTATACACAACTTCTAATACAAATGTTGTTTTTTCAACTTCTTTATCAGGAACATCAAAAGAAATAATCTTAGTAATAGAATCTCCATTCCTATCAAATTCCTTAAGTTCAAATACCTCAGAATTTAAGTCTATTCCTAAGTCCTGGTTTACAACTCTGAAATAAACACCGTCATCATTATCTTTTCCAAAATTCCTTGCGCTTAATTTCAAAGAAACCTTTGAATTACAGGTCAAGCTTTCTGGAATAACCACACTTGTTATTCTAACATCATTCTTGTCTCTTTTTACATCCAACCCGCTGCTTTCAATAACACATTGGGAATCTTCATCACTATCATCATAAGCTTTTATGTATAAAACAATTTTATCATCATCTACATCTTCAGGGACTGTTATTTCAAAGTCAAAATCATCTTTTTCAGAATCCCCACTATCAAGCTCAACAGAGTCTGCATCCACAGATTCAACTTCATCATTAGTATCAACATTCCATAATATTCCTTCTACACTAACATCCCTTGTCTTTCCCTTATTTCTCACAGTTAAATCAACACTTATAGTTTCTCCAGGCTTGAAATCTTCATTTCTGTTAGGATCATCTATTGTAATAGATATATCCTCCCCTATTACTCCATTACTGCAAATATCCGGGAAAACTTCAATATCGACAGGAACAATTTCAGACTGAGTATTTGTCTCTATCTTAAACGTGCCAGTATAAACTCCCGGTTTAAACTCTGAAGGAACTGCAGTTTTTATCTCTATATCCGAAGATTTAGATGGAAGGATGCTCAAAAATGCAGGAAAGTCAAGAGTTATTTTTTTGTCTTCAAAAGAAACTTCCCCATTAAAACTTTGTTTTGTGCCTATTAAACTATTACCCTTATTTGTTATCTTTAACTTAGAGATGATTGAACTCCCTTCCTGAACAAGTAGCTTAATCTGAGCCAGGTCTAATGAAAATCCCTCTCCTGTAATAGGAACTTGTCCATTATTCCCATTATCAGAAGTTGTAGTTGAACATCCTCTGCCGAAAATATCAGACAAATAGAAGAAATCAGCAGCATCAATTATATTATCCTTAACTACGTCCAATTTACTGTCAAATCCTGTACTGGAGCTCATTAATCCAATCTTTGAGACAAGTAAATCCACATCCTTCTGGTTTACACATGCATCTCCATTAAAGTCGCCTTTTTCTGTGCATGACTGGAAGTTCTCTAATATTTCGGAACTTGAACTCTGTCCATTATTATAAATAATAGTTGCAGTAACATTATGAATTCCAGGAGCATTTGTAAATTCTATAACCTGATTGCTGTTTTCACCTGAGGAAATCTGGTCTATACTAATTAAAGAGTTTATAGCTAAAGGGAGGTAATTAACTACCAGCTGTGCATCTCTTTCAGTTCTTGTTCCTGAATTTTGGACAGTAACCTCTAAGTTGGAGTTTGCACTGCATACTTGACCATCATTAACCCTTATATTTGAAATGAATATATCATGTCTTGACTGTTGAACATCAAGCATTAATTCAAACTTCCTTGACTGAGGCTTTATAACATCTCTAAAGTTTTCATCTATATCAAATAAATCCCCCTCAGCCTCCAATGTTAATTTATAAATTCCGGGCTGTAAATCACGAGGTAAAACAAAACTATAATCTAATTGTCTGCTTTCTAAGCTGCTTAATGAAAACCCAGAAAGTATAGTATCCTCAAATACAATATTATTATTCTTTTCCAGTTTTATACTAACTTCAATATCATCAACAACAATGTCTGTGCTATCTTTAACAGGCTGCCTGTTTAATAATGTAGGCATTATATTGAATTCAGATGAAGTAAACACTCTCTGTAAAGTTTGAGTATTATTTACTGAGCTCAAACTTCCACCAGAATAGTCAACATCTACATTTGAAAATCCAAAGATTGGCTGGACATTTATTATAAATTCTTGAGTAGAGCTTTTTGCATTAGCTACAGCATCACTTACTCTGACTTCAACATTATTATTTCCTATCTGTCCATCGTTTGGTATCCATTCTATCAAACCAGTAGAAGAATTAATACTCATTCCTGCAGGGGAATTTAGTAAGCTATAACTTATTTCATTATCCTCTAAGTCACTGGCATTTACATCATAATTATATTCTAGGCCAGCAACAGCAGTTTCAACAGCTGTTGAAGTAACTGATGGGGCATCATTAACAGGGTTTACAATTATAGAAAAAGATTTCTCACCGCTTCCTGAGCCATCGCTTGCACTTATTGTCAGATCTGCTTTTCCATTAAGATCAACTCCTAAGTTTGTGCAGTTCAAAAAGAAAGTTTTAGATATATCAGTCTCATTTCCTATTAAACCACATGTTATTAAGTTAGAAGGATTTGCACTGAAGTTAGTGATAGAAAATACCAAATCATTATCATTTGTATCAGCATCACTGACAAAATTTCTGAAATCTATCAATCTTGACTGTAAATTCTGGTCTTCATTCAGGCTAATATTAGAAATGCTTGAAAAAACTGGAGACATACCTCTCCCTTTACCAGGTGAGCCGCCTAAATCTAAGCTTTGTACAAAATTGCCATTAACATCTTTTTCCATGGAATACCCATTGCTCTTCTGCACAAAATGTGTTGGACCATTAAAATGAGCCTGGAAGAACAGCGTGTTGACTTCAGAGCCGCTTCCATCAAGGAGTCTTATATCAACATCAGGATTGCTGTCTGGTCCAACATTAGGTGTTTTTATAAAAGGAATACCAGAATCAACAGCTACAAAACCATCTGTACTAGAATCCCATACTCCATCTTTATTCCCATATAATGTGGAAAAGCTAAATCCATCAGAATCTTCATCACCTAACTGTGTAACAATTACAGCATATCCGTTAGGCTGGACAATTATATCTGAAAAATCATAAATATCATTCCCATTAGTCTTAGTATTAACCTTAATCTTCCATGTAGACAAGTCAATAGCAGTATTTTCTTTATTATGCAGCTCTATCCACTGGCAACTAGAATCATTTACGCACCTAAATGCATCTTTTGCTGCCCCGCTTACAATATTAGTTGGATCATACATTATCTCACTGATTTCCACATTTGGCGCAGCATAGGCTATATCTAATAAGAACAAAAATACAAATAAAAACAATATTTTTTCCCTCATTAAAACCCCTCAATAGTGGTCATATTAGTAAATTATATAAACCTTGTTATAGTACATCAAAACAACAATTTATTTTTAGAAAGCAATCTTTTTTCTGTATTTAAAATAAATATAAACAACAGCAGCTAAGACAATTATAAGCAAAAACCTTGGGTCTAACACAATATTGTCTAATGAGCTTACAACAGAATCGCCATAATAATACACAGAAATAGCAACAGCAAAGAATCTTATTCCCCTTCCTAAAGTTGAAGCAATAATGAAATTTCTGAAATTAATATAAAACACGCCCGCACCTATTGTAAATATTTTGTAAGGTAATGGCGTTACACCAGAGACGAAAACTGCCAATGCCCCATATTTATCAAAGAGTTTATGCATTTTTTCTATCTTTTTTTTAGAAAACATTTTTTCAAGTATTTTTTTCTCTCCAAGATATCCTAAGTAATATCCCACCATTCCTCCAAGAACGCTTCCAATAGTAGCAACTGTTCCAACAATTAAGAAGCTAGAAGGATCATTTAAAACTAAGATAGCAATTAATATATCTGGCGGAACAGGAAAAAAAACAGATTCAATAAATGCTAGTGTAAAGAGTCCGTATAATCCAAAAGGAGTAAACTTTTCTTGTGTCCATATTATAAGTTCGCCAAAGGAAATCATTTTTGTGCCTGGAATGCCAGCAAGTCATCAGTTGTAATTTTTTCTTTCTTCTTAAGTTTATCTTCAACTTCCTTAGCCATCTCGTTGATCTTAGTGACATTTAGAGAATCAATTCTCTCTTTCTCCTTATTTTTTTTCACCTTGTCCTTTCTATTTACTTGATTTAATTTTTTTAGATTGTCTCTAAAGACCTCATTAGCTTCAACATACTCTTTTTTGGTTTCAGTAAATTCCTTGTACAATTCTTTATGTTTCTTCCTTAATACGATTATCTCCTTTGATAGCTTTTTATAATCCTCATAAGTTCCATCTTTTCTTAACCCTTGCAGTTTATTATGAAATTCATCTGCTCTTTTTTTTGCTTCCCTGAAATTTTTTGTTGCCTCTTTTATCTCTTTTGTTATATTCTCAAGCTCGCTGTTCTTTCCAAAAATCTTTTTTAAATCATTTATTTCTTTCATAACCTTTTTTTCCTGCGAAGGAGAAAGCGCTTCTGTCTCAATTTTTCTTTCTAACGCTTCTATTCTTTTATGTTCAGTCTCAGGATTTTTGATATTATGTTTTTTAAGAATAAAGCTTTTTTTATCTCTAAGCTGTTTTATCTTCGTTATACCCTCTTTCACCAGGTTATTTTCTTTATCCCTCTCTTTTTTAAGATTCCTGGCTTCATCACCAAGTTTATCATTCTCTCCTTTCATTGATTTTATTCTTTCTATCTTTTCTTTGATAGTCTTCCTTATTTCATCTTGTTTTTTAAACAAATCCTCCTTCTTTTCATTAAGAGAATTAACTTTCTTTTTTAGTTCAGATATTACATTTTGCATTTTTTAATTTAAATAAAAGAAGAAAAAGAAAAAAAGATAAATTCTTAGCCGAAAAGTGCGCCAAGACCTGCTGCAGCCTGTTCTTCGCTTTTCTTCTCTTCTTCTGCATCTTTCTTCTCTTCCTTCTTGTCTACTGAAGGAGATCCTCCGCTGGAAGCTGCTACTGGAGCAACTGCTGCTTCTTTAATCTCCTTTTCAATATCAACATCTTTCAAAGCAGCTATCAAAGCCTTAATTTTTCCTTCATCTGATTCTATCCCTGCTGCCTCTAAGACATTCTTTACATTTCTATCATTAATTTCCTTTCTAGCCTTATGCAATAAAAGTGCTGCGTATATGTATTCCATTTTATAAACCTCCAATGAACATTATTTTTTATACTTTTTTTTATTTATATCAGCTTCTTTTAGCTTATTTAAAATTTCTTGCGCCTTTGTCTCTGCTTCTTTTGAAAAAACAAAGCTGCTCTTTTCCTTCTTTAGCTCTTCAGTTTTTTCTTTTGGCTTTACCTCTGCAAAAGCTTCTTTAATTTCTTCCTTAATCTCTATTTTTAACTCTTCTGGTTTTTGTTCTTTTCCTTTTGAATTATCTGTTTTTTCATCCAGCTTAATATTTTTTGACAGAGCAAGCATTTCCCTCTGAGCTTTTCCTAGCAGTAACTTTATTGAATCTATATTAATGTATGAGACTCCAACTGCAAGTGAAACAGCTTCGAAATGAGCTTTCCTTAAGTTATTTAGGTATTCTTTCTCGTCTACATCTAATACACTCTTTTCATAAATTACCCCATCATCAATAGCAACCACAACATTAAGACCAACTTCAATAGGCTCAACCCCAAGTTTAGCCAGTATTCCCGCTGCTTTAGCGGTTATTTCCTGTCCTTCTTTAGCTAGAATAGTCTTTCTCTTTATTACAACTTTTCCACCTTCAACAGCAGCAATAATTCCTGCTTGTCCCAGCTCTCCAATAATAGGTCCAGGTGGGAAATTAGTAGGTCCAGGTTCAACAGCCAGATCACTCGGAGCAATCTGTCCTGGTTTTGCAGTTATGTAAGATTTTGATTTCTTTATGGATTTATAAATACTAAAAGGGTCTTCATTTGTTACAAGTAAAGCAGGCATGCATTTGTCCAGATAAGAGCTTAATCTTGTTAAATCCTTTTTATCTTTCAATTGTTGTATTGCTATTCTCATTAATCTTTTTTTTGTAACTCTGATTATCATGTCTTTTTTTAATTTTGTCTTGATTGACTGTAATTGAGCAGAAGGCAAACTGGTTAAGTCAGCTATAAGAATCACTTTATAAGTCTGCATAAGTTTTTTTATATACTCAACTTCATTCTTCTTATTCTGTGAAACATGAGCTGTATGTTTATTCATCTTTCATCTCCTTCTTAGTCTCTTCCTTCTTAGGTTTCTCTTTTACTAATCTCTTCTCAATTTCTTTTTTATCTTCTCCAATATTTATTACAGGACTCATTGTAGTTTTTAATAAAACATTCTTAATGCTCCCTTCTTCTTGAGGTAATGAATGTATAAGGCTGTTATAAGCAGAAAGTATATTGTCAGTTAAAGCTTCATCATTCATATCCTCACTTCCAATAGAAGCTTTGATTATAGGCTCTTTCTTTGCCTGTAATCTTACAGTTCTCTGTAATCTTTGCACCACCGCATTTAAATCAAGACCGGGAGCAATAACACATCCCGCTTTAGGATTAGGCATTAACCCTCTAGGCCCAAGAGTTCTACCAAAAGTTGTCGCTATCTGCGCCATTATATTTCCCTGAGCCACAAACAAATCATATTTTTTAATTAAATCACTTATAAGTTTAGGATTAGCTTGATATTTTGGAAAATCTCTTTGCAGCACTACTTCATCAAAAACTTTTGCAGAATCAGCTAATTCAGAGCCGACTAAAGCGCATATTTTTAATTTCCTGCTCTTAGGATGAGGTAAAACAACATACTGGTCTATCTGGCTTTCTTGTTTTTTTACATTAATTTCTTTTAGATTAATAACAATATCAACACTCTGTT
>Ga0209542_10017434_pt1 | contig 11763 bp, 13 predicted proteins | sample RifCSPhighO2_01_FD_184028 | JGI IMG/M metagenome (GOLD analysis project Ga0209542, IMG submission 184028) | Soil microbial communities from Rifle, Colorado - Rifle CSP2_plank highO2_0.1 (SPAdes) (version 2) | ecosystem: Environmental > Terrestrial > Deep subsurface > Rock core/Sediment ...
CGGCAAACATCGGCTATAATCCGCGTACATTCCCCGGTAGCGCAATGGTAGCGCAGCTCCCTGTTAAGGAGTTGGTTGTAGGTTCGAGTCCTACCCGGGGAGCACAGTGCATATGGTCGCGAGTTCAAGGACCGTCTGGTACGGTTTTCTCAAGGTAAACCGTAGCTTTTTGCCGTCCACAGTCGGGTTCTGAAGTAGATACCCCAAAATCTCTCTTTTTTCGTCGGGTTCAGAACTCTCAAAGACTTTCCCCATACGCTTCGAAAGGCTTATCACATGGGAGACGTGGAGGTGATACTGATGGTCCGCCTTGGTGTACTCCTCCGATTCGATGTTCAGCCGCTCTTGTTTACTCTTCATGTCTTGGAGCTTCTTTGTATACTCAACCTCACTAATAGACCCATCCAGCCGCAAATCTAACATACGCTCTATTCGGCCTTGAATCCTGTCGTACTCCATTCGTATACGAGTTATCTCACGATTCAGGAACACGGCTTCGCTCTCACTTATAGCCCTGAGTTCACCAACAAGGCGGTCATGCACTTCCTGCGGAATACTCTCGAATCTCTCGAAGACTTTTTTGATGGGCTTTAGAAGTTCTCTCTCAGGCACATAGATACGCCTGCATGTGTCCTTGGCGTTCGTGCAGCTGTAGTAGATGAACTTTCCTTTCTTGATCTCCGGCGACATCAGACACCCACACTTGTGGCAGTGGAGCAATCCTTTGAGAATGAAAGGCTTCGACAGTACCTTTGACCGTTTCGCACCACGCCCCTCTCGCACTCTCTGGCATCTCTCGAACAACTCTTTGAGAATGAGAACTTTGTAGCGATGTGGGTACGTTCCATATTTTTTTGATGTCGCCATACCCCAGTAGAAACCGTCTTTGATAATGCGTTCGATATTGCTCCGATACAGCTTCTTGCCGCCTAGCCCCTTGAGTCCCATTCTCGTGATTTCGTTCTGTAGGGAGCGAATCGAATGACTGCCTGTCGCATACAACTCGAACAACTTGATGATGAGGTGGGTACGTTCAGGGTCTGGAATGATGTCTCTCGAAAGCACCTCTCCCTTTTCGTTACGCTCCTGTACTTGTATATAGCCGATGGGAGGATGCCCGGTCCATTCACCCCTGCGACGTTTCTCCTCAAATGCACGCCTTGTATTGTCACTTATTGCATCAGAGAAATATTTCGCAAGGCCTAGCCCGATACCATATTGGAATTTTTCATTTGCAGACATCTTTGAGCTCACTACGAGATTATCGGAGACAAAGTGCAGCTCTATACTGTCCCGCATAGCAAGCTCGTAGAGTGTAGCTACACGCTTATCGAAGACGTTGCGAGAGAATCTATCTATCTTGTCGAAGCAGACCGCCGCCTTGTCTTTGTTCTCCTCAATCCTCTCAAGAATCTTATCGAACTCGTCGCGTTTTGTTTTGTACGCGCTTTCGTCGAAGCTATAGATGTCTCCCGCGTTGAAGTCCAATCCCTTCCGAGCGCAGTATGCTTTCATTCTCTCCACTTGGGCAGGAAGCGAATTACCTGCCTCTTGCTGTTCTTCCGTCGATACTCTGGCGATGATAAGTGCTCTCATATTGTTTTAATTTTACCCCGTCCAGACCTCTTAGAATCAAGTCGGAAAGGTTGATAATTGTCCAATGCTTTTTCAATCTGCCCGTACCACCCTCGAGGATTCAGCTTTGCTATGCGAGCCGCTACGCCCCTAATGTCCTTCACAAGCCCATACCATGCCCGACTGTCGCAATGAGCACCCAGGAGGCTTCGGAGGCCTCTCATACCCCCTATATCCCTCGCGAGCAGAATCAGACCAGTCCGATATACAGCCTCCTTTGCCTTAGAACGCATGGCGGGAAGCACTATTAGCACTTGCTTCAAGATCTCTTGCGGCGATGGCATATTGGCGAACAGGGCCACGCTATCCCCGGCGATATACGTATCCCAGTAGTCTCTGAGTACTTTTCTACTCTTTGCTCGTGAGAATACGTCTTTGAACGTTGGATTAGACCCCAAGCCGAGATGGTTGAAAACAGCGTTGATTTTCCGCTTGTTGTTCAGCCTGACTTCCATTCGTAGTACGTTTCTACCCTCGATGGATCTCGCAAGCTCTGTGTCCCTCCATTCCTGCGAGGCATCAAGCGCTTTTCCTCTACCACGCCTCAAATCTGCGGCCTTATCGTAGAACACAAGCGAGTGGGGCTTGGAGCCGAAATACAGACCCTCTCCATCGTTGGCGAAGACTTTCTCTTTGAGTGTGAGACGCTTCGTAAGATTCACTTTCCTGAGTTCCGATATTGCATGGCGAGCAGTGTGGCCATTTTTCAGTTCCACATTCTTTCCATAATGCAGCGTTCTTACGATGGCATTCGCAAGGCTGTCCGTCGTGATACCTAAGCCGAGGGCGCGCAAGCGAATCTGTAGGACATTTATGACCGCCTTGAATTCCTTACCAGTGAGTTCGTCCACGTTGTTTCCGTACATAAGTTTAGGGACAGAGAATTTTATCTTCACCGACGCTTCCTGAACCCCTTTATTGCTGCGGAGAATGCCTTCAATCACAGGGTAATAGACACCCTCTCTCTTTTCCATGCTTCTTGTCCCGAGCGTCAGGACCTCGTATCCCGGACCCCGCCTCCGGTAGTTCCATATAGGCATTCCGACAACGGGACCACCCAAAAGCACTGCCGGAAGAACAGGTATCGAGAGTTCGACTGTATCAATCATGGTGTTCATCCCGCTTCTTATCTGCATAAAGATGCGGATTGATACGACGATCCACTCTGAGAAGCACGCTATAGAGTCCGACCAAGTTCGCCTTGGCCTCTGAATCGTTGAAGATTCCATCGACAGTTCGCTTGATGTCATGTTTTTGGTTCGTGCGAGCCTCGTGTAGCCGCACGTCTTGTTTTGTTTTCACACATAATTCCGATAACACCGCAGATTGTCGCGGCAGTGCGTCGTGGAGAACAAGTACGATGTGGAATCTCGCCAAAGGCGGCACATCACACGACGCGAAAAGTTAAGCAATTCTCAAGAGGACAAAAGAAAAACACTCTGTCTGAAAACAGATAAAACGCCGAATCTAAACTGATTCGGGAAACTTTATGCTGACGTATATGAAAACGTGCGGATGAACAATCAATCCGCAGACATCTTACCTACGTAAAGGATGCCAGAGAATAGCGTCGCGACACACAATGCCGCGAGAATCTTATTCTCTATAGCAATTTTATGACGACAGTGCAAGAGGTCAAGTCTTTCCAAAGAATAACTCCTGTGTCCAAGGAGCACTCCCTACCTCGCCCTCTGTAATTAATTTTCTTGTATTACGCTAGGTTAGACACCCGGGAACTACGCCAGATAAGGCGCGGGGCAGGCTACATCTGAACCCTAAAGTTGATTTGAGCCGCGACCGTGGCTTGATTCCTAATGTACGGGTCCCCGGCAATCTAGTATATGGGACCCAACAATCACTCCCACCACACCGAGATACCCACCACTCCTCTTTACGACTGCAGGAAGGGAAAGGACTCACATTATCTCTCACCATCGAGCCTTTACGCATTCCCGTCGAGCGTGCGTGTGTTAAGCAATGCCTGCAGCATGAAACAGATTAAGGAACATTTCACGACGCCGTGGAAAGGCAGCGAGAAAAACGCCGAGGACGTACGCGAGCAAATCAGGTCGAGATGGGGGGATGAACTTGCCGATGAATTCGACCCGAGCGAGGACGCCGCGCCGTTTACCTTTTGGGCCTCGAAGAATTATCGAGTGCGCAAAGGTGAACGTGCTCTCAAGTCCACTACCATAATTGAGGTGGAGGATCCGGAGGACGAGAAGAAAGTCCGCAAGGTACTAAGAGTCGTGAACCTTTTCCATCGTCGTCAGCTGGAAAAGACGGTATGACCACCAGACGCCAAGTCGTGACTCGATGCCCCGGGTCCGACGATACGCCCATGGTGAAAGTTGCCAATCGGCTACTCAAAACCATAGGGCTAACGATAGGAACAGCCATAGAAGTTTCCTATCAACAGGGTCAAATTAGTATTAAAAAGATTGATGATCATTATGAACCAGACAACTTACAACAACCGGAACATCCCATCCGCAGGGAAATCAGGAGACTATGCGAAACATTCAACCTCTCCGCTACATTCTCCGAGGACACTGGAACACTGTCTGCGCTCAAGACACCCGGACTCATCGCTGTTAAGTGCGTGTTGAGCAAAGATGGCGACCCTCTAGGTGTAGGACACGGCACAGCGATCCTTACACGCATAAATAAAAGCATCGAGAGAACCGCGTTCATTTGCCTCAACGCAGCATTTCTCAGTGCTGCAAACAGCGCGTGTAAAGTCCTGGACGCTCTTCGTCTTGATGCGTACGACCAGGCCACCCCAAAGAGGCATGGAGAGGCATACAGAGCCAAGCCGGAGGAAAGCTCCGATGGAATCGGAATCACAGACCGTCAGAGGAAATATTTGCTCCAACTGGCTGCCACCAATCTTTCTGAAGGTGACAGTGAACAATTCGCAGCTTCTGTGGACACAATGACTCGCGGGGAAGCAAGCGAGGCAATACAACGCTTTGCAAGATAGCGGCGAAGCACAAAAAAGCGGCTACCCAGACGGGGAGCCGCCTTTTTTGTGCGGTCGTTTCTGTGGTGCTACTATTGAGGCACACATCCCACATAGTTGCCGGAAGGCTAGCGTCTAAAATCTCGCTTTCAACGAGGTCATGACGTCAAATCCCAACGAAGATACTGAACTCCGTGTTCAGCGACTCTTCGTTGGGTCATGTCTCGAAAGGGGCATGGGGCCGCAAGGCTCTGCTGGCACGGAGTTTAGTGTTGCACCCCGTCGCTAGTTGAGACATTTATCAGTTAGCGATTTTTCATTATGTTCAACCGATATGTTACGGACGTTCGTTCACTCATGGCGGTCGCGATTGCCTCCGCTTTAGCGGTCCCGTTAATACCGTTTGTTGCTCTCCCGATTAGCGCTGCAACAGATACCCTCATACAGAAACTCTTTTGGTCGTATTCTGTCAGTGAAGAAACAATCTCGGTAATCGTGGATGTTCGTATGTATGTGGTCTGGACTCTAGCCGTAGCACTTCTGATAGCCAGCGTCGTGTGCGGCTTTCTCTCGTTTCGTTCTCTCTATCGGAAATACCGCCTGAACGAATCCTCCGAGTGGCCGCTTATCGTCACCACAACATGCGTTGGCTTTGTGTTGCTGCTTACGTTCATCGCTTACATTTACATACCCTTAACAATTACATGGTGATATGGAAATCTTAATCTTAGTCGTAGCGATAGCGATTGGTTGGGCAATCTATAAGGGATACAGATCCGGCGAAGCAAACGGTTACACAGACGGGCTCATAGTAGGAGGCAAGACGCCAGCGCTCGGTAAATGGACAGAATTTGTGCAGAATCCAGAGAAATTTATGAAGCCATCCAAGCCAAGGGTAGGCCAACTGTTCGAGACACCGGAAGAGGTTATGCATCAGTTCGGAGGAGATGAGAATAAAATGCCGTGGATGGAATTCGTTAGACGCTACAATGCCGCACTAAAACGAGCGGGACGTGACGCGGAGCAGATTGAGGCGATTCCGCGTGATATTAAATCCTTTGTAGAAGTGCTCGCTAAGCAGGACATCAAGTTCGACTGAGATGCTTGTGCATTTACCGCTCACGGAGCATAGTAATCACAATGAATCGCTATCAGATTCTTTCAATCGTCGCGGGGATACTGTTGCTTCTTGCGATCCCTCCGGTGTGGCCTCATACTTTCTACCAAATCCTCCGCTGGGTCGTTTGTGTCGTTGCATTCATCAACGCGATACGTGCTTTTGACGAAAACAAGCAAGGGTGGACGTGGACTATGGGGATACTTGCGGCCGTATTCAACCCGATTGAGCCGTTCACGTTCGTAAAAGAAACGTGGGTAGCCATAGATATGTTTGCGGCAGGACTCATGTTTGTATCTACCTTTAAAATTAAAAGATAACTATGCACCCCTACTACATCAAGATGGTTTATGGCTCCACGAATCCGTACGACAGACCGTGACAGGAGGGCGAGGCTTGACAAAGCAGTAGTGCTGACTATACTGCGTAAATACAGCACGTATTTATCAAAAGCGACTCATATGTCAACAAAGAATACAAAAAGAGAAAGGTTTGAGCGGCTTGCCGTCTATCGGACAAACGAGGTGCTACGCAAACTAAAGGTGCTCGGCAATTGCTCTAATCGTAGTGCCTACGACTACGACGAGGCGGACATCCAGAAGATCTTCGTGGAGATTGAACGAAGGGTAAAAGAAACGCGAGCAAGGTTTCATTATACAAAAAGAAAAGCCTTCAAGCTCTAGAGTATGCCCGACGATAAAAAAACAATAGCCGCGCTTAAGCCCTTTCCCCCCACCACCTATCGCAATATCGATTTGGACAGGCTTGCTGTGTATTCGTTATGTACTCTGGAGGAGAAGAAGATCCCCTTGTACTTCGACTACGCCTCGGTCGCTCTCTTCCGGCTGTTCCCAAAGAAGTTTTCAATGGCAAATTTTGCACAATATCCTGATACCAACAGAATTAATAAGACATTGCGTCGTCTTACGGACCAGGCACGCAAAAGTTGGGCAACTGGAACTGTCGAGAACGGGTTTAGTCTCACGGACCTCGGACGTGAAATCGGAACGCAGACCTCAGAGATGCTCAGCAACCCGGGTCAGCAAAACACAGTCAGGGTTTCTCCCCCGAAACGGTCACGCGGGCGGTCCGCTTCCGAGGATGCGAGTGACATTAGAGCATCGGAAACGTTTCAGAAATGGATTGCGAAGGAATCCATCAGCAACTATGAGTTCTTCTCTTTTCTGAAAGCTGCGTCGTATACACCGAAACATCTATTGCGAGAGCATCTTGGTCGTCTGAAGAATTCCGCTACAAACGCGAAGGACGAGGAGGTGTCCGCATTCCTCGGCTGGTTAGAGGAGAAATTCTCGGGCCTCCTCAGTTGATATGTCAGAAGTCGCAGTACAGATTGCGTCCCGCTATATCAGACGAAAGCAGTCCGATGCTGTCGGCAAGAATCTGCTCAAAACGCTCACAGAACCAATAACGAACTCCGATGACAGCTACGGAGAGATTGTGAAGTCGGAACCGGGCAATGAGAAGGCGGTATTTCCCATCACGATATACGTCGATAAGCAGAGGCGGCTTATTCGAGTGATTGATGAGGCCCAGGGCATGACCACGGATGAACTTTGTGCAAAGTTCACGGAATATGGGGCGGCGAAGAGCACGGCATACAAAGGCGGAAATTCACGCGGACTCTTCGGGCAAGGCATATCAGATGTCCTCTTTTATCATCGAGAAGGAAAAATAAAATCCATTAAGAATGGCGAAGCGTCGATCTGTAGGTTCTACTGGAGGAACGAGAAACAGTACATTGATCCGAAAAAAGAAAAGGATGATGCCGCAGAACTCGCTAGAGAATGGGGCATAGCGAGTAAGAGGGGGACTGTTGTTGAGTTCTTGCTGGACAACACGGCTCTTCACGAATATGAGAATCTCGTAAAGAAGCTAAGCGTGTTCTACATGCTACGCCTCATAAACAATAATGACCGACGTGAGGTGAAATTGGTGTACACGGACAAAGGGAAAACCAAGGAAAGCCGCATTAGATACGAATTTCCGAAAGGAGAACTCATTGAGTCCAAGAAGTTTACTTTCCAGTTCGAGGACTATGACCCAGTGACCGCCGATGTGCTGTTGTACAAGTCTCCCGCGTCCCTGCCTACTGTTGGCGAGGAGAAAGAGAGCGGTCTCCTTGTGTACGACGAGAAAGAGGCGGTGTACGACCAGACATTCTTCGGCCTCGACGACCTCCCGGGGTCAGACAAGTTCTTCGGTACGATGAAGCTAACCGGAGCAAGAGACATAATCCTGAAAAAGATTAACGATCCTAAGCATCCGGAAGAGATTCTTTCCGATACGCGAGACGGGTTCAACAAGCAGCACGAATTCTACAAACAACTCCAGCTGCTGGTGAAGGAGTGGCTGTACCCGATACTCAATGAAGAGCGGCGACGGAAAACAAACGATGGGGTCTCCGAATCTACGCTCGAAAAGCATCGCAAGGCTTTTGAGGAACTGAACAAACTCTACAAGGAGCTCACAGGTGAAGAGAACAGCGGCACTATAAAGATAAAAAAGAAAACTCGGCCTACAGGCGGTATACAATTCGCTCGAAATAGTATCGCTGTCACAGTCGGTAAAAGATATGGGCTTCAGCTGATTGTCGATACCAGAGTTATCAAACCAGGCTCGGTTGTGAAGCTCACCTCTGCAAAACACCTAATAGGATTCTCCCCCGATAGCTTTACCGTGGAAGAAGCATCACCAGGTAACGAGGGGCTGATTGTTAAGACGATTGCAGTCACGGGCTCCAGGGCAAGAGTTGTTGATACGTTATCGGCCACAGCGGACAAGAGAAAAGCTTCGGTCGTTGTTTCAATCGTGTCTGAAGAGGTCGTGTACCCGGAGAATGGTATCGTGTTCAGCCCAGATTATGTTAGAGCCACAACTGAAAAGGACGTGGAGTTGCATCTGTATATAGACTTAACTCACATAAAAAAAGGCAGCAAGGTTACTCTCATAAGTACGAACAATACAATCACTCTAAAGCAGGCGAAGATTGTAGTGCCTGGTCGCGTGCGGTCTACTCCCAAGCTTGCTCGCGCCGAAGCAGTGATTCGCGGAAGCAAGATTGACGAATCCGGCACAATCGAGGCTCGAATTGGTGAGTACATCGCACAGTGTCGCGTCGATATCAAGAAGAAGACAGATACGCCCCCTAGTGGTGTTGCAGGTCTCTTCAAGGATTGGGACTTCGATGACGCACTGTCGAGAAATCAGCAGTCAGTGCTCGACACCAGTGAAGGAAGCCCTACGCAGGGGTTCATCCTCATTAACACGTCACATCCTATTAACCAGCGCTACTTCGGAGAGAGCCCTACAAAGGCAGAGGCTCTTCAATCTCACAAGGCACAACTCTACATTGCGGAACTCATCCTCAATGAAGCGCTAGGGCGAATGGTGAACGAGGCATACCAAAAAGACGTTATTCCGAAAAACTACGGTGCTGCCATAGACATTCCTGTTTACATCGCTCAAAGGAAGCTTGAATTCGGGGATAAGATTTACGACTGCTTCGTGGAGGCGATACCCACTGGGCGAGAGGCTAAGCGAATCAGCCGACTAGAGGAGGCCAAGCAAGAAAACGAGATGGACGAGGGGCAATTGCTAGAGAGTATGGAGCAAAGGGCTCGCACTATGGTTGAAATGCACTTCGGTCTTGGCGAACAACCTCAGCACACTCTAGAAGAAATCGGCACGCGGTTCAAAATAACACGCGAGAGAGTGAGACAAATCATTAATGAAGCTCTCGCAAGAACGCATGCGGAGAAAGCGGGCGAGACAGACGTGGACATCGAACAGGAGGCCAGTACACGTGATTATATTCTGGAAGAAGAAAACAGGTTGAAGTCAGAGGCAGAACGAGCAGTTGCCATTACTGCGCGAATGTACGAGACAACGCCCGAGAAGTTATATGAGCATACCCGCCGTGCCGAGGTTGTTGTGCCAAGACAAATCGCTATGTATTTGTTGCGCAACGAACTCGGACTCTCTTTCCCCTCCATCGGACGTCAGTTCAACAGGGACCATACGACCGTCATTCATGCGTGCACCAAGGTTGAAGAGATGGTTAGGAAAAGCACGAGGATTTGGGGGCGCGTAGAGCGAATTAGAAAGATACTAGCTTCCCAAGAGGCTTAGTCTGCCCTCCTAGCCTCAAGGCCTTGATGGGGGAGCTATGAAATATGAAAAAGAGGCATCACACCGTACCGAAATGCTACCTGCGCAACTTTACGGACGCGGATGGTTTTCTATGGGTGCTCGACGCTAAGGATCGGATTTTTAACACTAAACCGGAGAATGTTCTTGTCGAAAATAACTTTTACAGGCTGACTCTGAAGAATGGCGATAAGAGCCTGTATGTCGAAGACACCCTTGCGGGTATCGAGGGCGACTATGCCGCCATATATGAAAACAAAATGTCGAAGGACCTGTTTCTTACCGACGAGGAGAGGGTCGTCGTTGCTGTGTTCATTGCCAGTCTTTACTTGCGAACTGCACCTCACAGAGCAAGCATGCGAGGTATGTTTGAATCGCTAAGGGGGAGCATGCAGGAATGGAAGAAGCAATTCCAGACGCTGCCTGCAGAGCGTCGGATAGCAGCTGCAACGCCGAGCCGGGGCGACGGTATAACTATAGGCGATCTCGACAAATATCTTGAGAACTACGACGAGGAGCATTCGGTAGATGTACTCAAGCACCTCCCGCACGTAGCGCAGCTCGTCTTTAATATGAAATGGTCAATATGGAAGAACGACGGTCGTAACTTCGTGACAAGTGACGACCCACTCGTGCTTATGAGACCCGCAGCAATAAAAAAGTACGGTCCAAACGCTATTGGAAGTGTAGCGGGTTTTATGCACAAAGACGTAGACCTAACATTGCCGCTATCTTCGAGTCGGTTACTACTCGCGGGTTGGATATTGGAGCAAGACTCGTATGTGACTGTAGACGACGAGATGGCACGAAAGATGAACTACCGAACGATCACGCGGTCCTCGGAACGAGTCATCGCGAACGCAAAGGAGAAGGTGGAAGCAATCCGCGACACCTATACGGAGACTAAATATAAAAAAACGGGTAAGGCAGCACAGTCGAACGCTTAAGCATCGCCACGCATTCTTGCAAGCGCGAGATTCAGCTCCACTAGCTTTCTATGGTGTCGCGGATGTAGCTCATGCAGAACCATGTGGCCGCTCTCCGCATCGTTGTACATGAGCGAGATGCCATCAAACGATACGTTCGGCAGAGCTTCGCGAATAAACACCTCGTATAATTTATCGAGCGCAAGCGGGCCCCTGCCGTCGCTGACAGGCTGCAGCAGTATGACCAAAGATGTCCCATTCATTTTGCCGTAATGCTTCAATACCGCTGTATTTAGCCATTCAACGAAAGCGTCCGGTGTATTGTCTCCGCGATACCGCTTTACCTGAAACGAGATCTCGCTCTCTCCAGATCGGACGAGACAATCCACGTGTGTGTAATCCTCAAAACTGCCCACAAGCTCCTCAAACGTTGTTATCGTTCCTGGGTCTACTCCACGTCTCATGTCGAAACTGACCCCCTTTTGCTTGTTGGGAAAATAAAAATCAGCCAGCTGCAGCGCTACAATGAACTCTACGAACTCCGTCTTCTGAGCGACATCAGCAGCAGCGCCATTGATTTCATCGACAATCTCGCCGCTTTCATTGTCGAGCTGCTCCTGTATTTGCTCGTGGGTAAGCGTTTGCTTCCACGCCTCGAACCTCTCGCGAGTCTTGCGTTGCTGATAATCAATGTGTAGGGCTCGTATATCCTCGAATGACGCGGTATAAGGGTTATTCATGCATCATGAAGTATGCCATGTGAAAAGGGAGCGAGCACGGGCACATACTGCAAGTCTTGGAGTGCTATAATCCAGTCTACAGTTCTGAATGCGCCCAACTCACGGAGCAGAGTACGCATCCAAGTTCAGACAAGCTAACGACGTTCACGAACCCTTCAGTTTCGGGATTTGAGTTATCCACTCCCCGATTGTGTATGTATTGAGGCGCGGAATGGA
>Ga0209542_10017435_pt1 | contig 11763 bp, 12 predicted proteins | sample RifCSPhighO2_01_FD_184028 | JGI IMG/M metagenome (GOLD analysis project Ga0209542, IMG submission 184028) | Soil microbial communities from Rifle, Colorado - Rifle CSP2_plank highO2_0.1 (SPAdes) (version 2) | ecosystem: Environmental > Terrestrial > Deep subsurface > Rock core/Sediment ...
TCCCAGAAATTATTAACGATTTTAGAAAAAGGTCCAAAACTTGATTCTCTGAATTGATGGTATGTCGCGATTAACTTTACTTTAGGTTTAAAAAGTTTAAAAACAAGTGCTCCGAACCCTAAATATCTTGGCGAATGCAAGCGGACTATTTGATATTGCCTTTTTGAATATACACTAAATAAATATGGGATAAAAATTAAATTTGCCAAAATTGCCGGAAAATGCTTAATGGGAAGAGTAGTAATATGCCAGTTTTTGATGTTTTGATCATAGGGTTTACCTTTCGGCAAAATAACTTCTACTTTGATTCCTCTTTGGGTAAGCCCTAAAAGAATTTCTCGATCGAAAACTTCACCCCCTAGCACTGAATCGGGATTAAGACCTAGCTGGGGAGAACAAATTCTCATGATCGTAATATAGTTTTCTCGATACCTTGATCAAAACTGGTTTTTGGGAAAAATCCCAACTCTTTTTTAATTTTATTAATATCACTGATATAACTTCCTGTCTCCACTTGACGATAATCATTTGGCCATTCTTCAAAAACAAGTCTGCCCCTACCGACTTTATCTATTATTTTTTTTGCCATATCTTTAAGTTTGATTCCTTTCCCAAAACCGAGATTATAGATTTCCCCAGATGTATTTTTATCCGCAGCTAACACAAATGCTTCAGTTAAATCATCTATAAAAATATAATCTCTAAGTTGTTTCCCATCCCCGTAAATAGTCAAGATTCCGTTGTTTTTGGCTATATCAATAAAATGATTAATAATATTGTAGCCAGAGAATTTTGAAGAAGGGTGCGGTCCATAAACATTTGACGTCCTAAATATCGTTACTTTAAGACCGTTCGATTTGTGATAAACCAACGCCATCTGTGCGGCTGTTAGCTTTGAAAGACCATAGGCAGAAGTTGGAAGAGTTGGATGTCTTTCATCAACCGGTAAATATTGAGGCTTGCCATACTCAAGCCTTGAATTTGAAATGATTACTTCAGTTTTCGGTGAATATTTCAAGACGAGTTCAAAAAGACTAATAGTAGCAAAAGTATTTATATTAAATGATTTTTCTATGTTTTCATTGCTTTCTCTACTCCCCGAGAAACCAGCTAGATGAAATATTATGTCGAACTTCTGAGATATTGCCTTCTTTAAATTCTTATAATCTTGAATGTCATCTCCGCTTGCGATGTCGAAAATCGTTAAATCTGCTCCTAACTTTTTGAGTCTAAGACTTAAGTTTGATCCGATAAACCCTAGGCCACCCGTTATCAGAATTTTTTTACCTTTGAAGTTCATGCAAACTTCATCCTCTTATTGAGATAAATTTTTAATCGAGTTGGAAATAAATAAGTCGAGATATAGCTTCTGATTAATATTGGAAGATAATTGAATCCCAGTTTTTGCTCTCTAAAAATTTTTTGGCGAAGTTTGAGGCTATTTCTGTAAATTTTTTCGATTGTTTTTTGAGATCTCCTCTCTTTTTGACTTCTAAAAAGTAATAAGTGTTTGGGAATGTTTGCCATTTGAAAATCTTTCGCGCGAATTAAAAATTCAAAGTCTTCTACGTAATCCCATTTTTTATCGTAACCTTGTAATTTGTCGAAGATCTTTTTTTTTGCAAACCAAGTTGGATGAAGAAGAGGTGTCAACCAAAAAAGTTCTTTTTTTATTTCCTTATCAGAAGTAGGTTTCTTAATTTTCCCGATGATTTTGTCAGTTTCATCGATTACATTAACAAAGGATCCACAAATACCAATTGTTGGGTGTTTTTGTAAAAAGTTGATCTGCTCTTCGAATCTCATTGATAAACTTATATCATCCGCATCCATTCGAGCGACGAAGTCGCCCCGAGCTTGCCGGAGGGCAATATTAAGCGACACGGCAAGACCAAGATTTTTCTTATTTCTGATAAGCTTTATTCTTCGATCTTTGAGAGATTTTAAATATTTCAATGTATCATCTGCTGATGCGTCATCGACAATAATGAATTCAAAATTTTTGTAAGTTTGGTTAAGTACACTTTCCACTGCTTGTTCTAAATACGGCATGCCGTTATAAACGGACATAATGACGCTAATTTTAGGTTTCATAATTCTGGTTAATATTGTATGAGATCAACAAATTATTCATTATTTTGATAGATTTAAATATAATACTAAAATGTTCTATACAAAGGCCTTTTCGAGATATTTGATAATTATAATACTCGTACTGGCCTTAAAACTACTTCTAGTTGATATAAATAAGCCCTTTTGGGGCCTCCACGATTGGAACAGTGCCGTATACAGTAATATTGCCAGGAATTATGTTCGTTATGGATATTTAGCAACTAAATTAGGGCAGGTAACAAATGTCGATTTTCAAAGTCCTGATTCATTTTCTTATATAACCCACTACCCTCCTCTTCTGCCAATTCTTATCAGTTTTTCCTTTGGGATTTTTGGCCAAACAGAAGCAGCCGCTCGTCTAACTGTAATCTTTTTTTCTATAATACTCGTTTATTTTATTTACCTTCTAGGAAAAGAAATTCATTCAACATTACTGGGGATTTTTTCGGCGCTGTCCACTATTTTAACTCCAATATTTTTATATTTTGGAAAGCTTCCGGTCCATGATACGGTAGTGCCCGCCGTTTCAATTTTTGGTTTTTGGGCTTATGTTAAATTTGTAAAAGAAAAGAAACCCAGATATTACATTTATCTTGTAGTATCACTTATAATTGGCGGTTTGATAAATTGGAGTGCTTTTTATCTGGCTGTAGCCATAAGTTATCATCAGTTGTTAATCAATAAAAACTTAAGGGATAAAAGAATATTTGCCCTAATTCCCCTTTGTGTAATTATTTTCTCTATTAATTTAATTCATATCCATTTACTCGGGGTTAAATCGGGCAGCGCTTTTAGCAATCTTTTAGAAAGAATTAACCCATATATAACTGCCGATCTTTATGGATTTACTTTTTTAAAATACGTAAAGCAGGAGTTGCTTTTAATAAGAGAGTATTACACCCTGCCGGTATTTTTAGGATCAGCTTTTTTCTTTTTATGGTTCATGTATAGTTTTATGAAAAAAAAACTTACTTTTGCCCAAACTTTATTGTCGGCGCTTTTTGTTTACGGAATCATTCAGATTGCAGTTTTTGAGCAATTGTCTTTTATTCATGATTACATGATTTATTATCTTTCGCCGTATCTCATCTTAAGTTTTTCCCTTGTCACTTTTAAAATCTTAGGTAAATTAAAAACGAAAGTTATTTATCCAGTCATATTAATTAGTCTCGCTTCATTCATATTTCTAGATAATTTGCCATTTACAAATGCCTTGCTTGCAACGTCAATGCACGAAAGAGGATACAACGCTGCAAAGATAATAAAGTCGGAAACATTTCCTGGGGAAAAAGCATTTATCGGTTCAGGATCTTACAAAGAGTTTGAAGAGGTATTTATAGCCTATTATTCAGATAGACAAGTGGCTTACGGTGAAAAATTACCAGAAAATTTTGCAAATGATTTAAGTTTAGTGGTAAGACCTAAGGATCACGATGCTTTAGATACGTCATCGAAATCCTTGCTTGATAGAGAATTCCCTAAATATGAAGACGGAAGTTTTATATGGTATACAATCAGCACAGCTCTTCACCCTTCTTCTCTTGCGAATTAGCGTTAAATAACATTGAAGCTTAGAAGAGAAGACTACGTTAATGATTTATATAATCTTAAGGTTTTCTCGGCGCTGCGCTCCCAGGATAATTCATTCTTCACAACTGTATAACCAGCTAATCCTAGTTTTTCAAGGTTCTTCTTTTTAAAAGCAACTAATACGCCTGTTGCAATGCCCTTGGGATCGATATTTTTTAAGACATAACCATTTACTCCATTTTTAACAAGATATCTGCAATCCCCGGTATTTGATACTATCGGCGTCAATTTGGATGCCCATGATTCTAGCAAACTTAATGGTTGGCCTTCATAAATTGAAGGGAGAATAAATGCGTGGCTGGATTTATAAACCCTGATTAAATCCTTGCTTGTTTTTTGGCCCAAAAATTTTACATTATTTTTAAGGTGTAATTTTTGGACTAAGTTCATAAGTTCTCCCTTTTGGAACCCCTCCCCAACTATCAAAAATTTTACGTCAGATATGCTTTCTTTTACTAAGACTATTGCCCTAATTAAGTTCTTAAGATTTTTTTGAGGATGAAGACGTCCAACAAAAATTAATGTGGGGTTTTTAAATTTTGTTGCTTTAATTTTATCGAAGTTTTTGACATCTACACCGTTGGAAATATAGAAGACTTTATTGTTGACATTTTTTACACTTAAAAAATCCTGTGAAACGGTAATTTGGGCGCTGTATAAAATTCTGGTGAGGATAAATTTTTCTATCTGCCGGGAAAACACATTATTGAGATTTGTGTTAAATGAGAATCCATGGACAGTGAAAAGTGCGGGAATACCCTTGAAAACCATTATTAACCTGGCGGTTATCCCCGGTAAAAATGCGTGGCCATGGACTAAATCGTAGTTTTTCCCGGCAATAAAAAAGAACGATTTAAAAATAAAGATTATCTTGGATAGAAAATTGCCTGCGTCGGTTTTTTTACCCAATTTATAGACTTTAAGGTTTTGAACGGGCGTCAGATTGTCCTTACGGCAGTTTCTGGTGATTATGTCGATTTGGACGCCTTTTTTAGCAAGTCTTTTAGAAATCTCCCAAGCATTAATTTGACCTCCTCCCACAACCGGAAACCATGTGTCGATAACAACTGCAATCTTCATTGATTTTTTTGGAAGTAATCAAATGTCAGCTTAAGACCATCCTTAAGGTTTACTCTCGGCTCCCAACCGCATGCATTTTTGAATTTTTTAGATGATAAAGAACTTCTTCCAACCTCCAAAAAACGGCGCTTTTCAAATTTCCTGTAGTCTTCGGTTTGTGACAATTCGATCAGCCTTTCGTAAAGACTTAGAATTGATGTTTCATTTGCCGTACCAATGTTAAATTTACCAATCACGTTATCTTTTAAAGATAAAAGACAGGCATCAACGACATCGGAAACATAAATAAAGTCGCGAGTTTGGGTTCCATCTCCAAAAATAGTTACCTGATCATTTTTTAAAATCTTATCTATCAAAATGGCAACTACTCCCCCTTCGGAATTTGAACTTTGTCTCTCACCATAGACGTTGGCAAATCTGAGCGCAACATACGGCAGTTGGTACATTAAATAATAATTACGCAAAAGGCATTCGCTGCATAATTTACTTACTCCGTAAAGCGATATCGGTTCTTTGGAATCTTCTTCTGCAATTGGCAGGTTTTTTGACTCTGCATATACCGCTGCAGATGAGGCAAAGATTATCTTTTTAACTTTTAAAACTTTTGCCTGATCAAGCAAAGTTTGGGTCGCCAAAAAATTAATTGAGATGTCTTTTTGGGGGTCTTTTAGTAACTGGCCAATGTTGGATTGGGCGGCAAAATGATAAATTACATCCGGTTTAATTTTTTTTATTAAATCTGTAAATTTTTTAGAGGTTATATCTGTTTTTTCAAAGTCTGCTTTTGCATTTACATTTTCTAACTTACCTCTGGATAAATTATCTGCCACTATTGTCTTATATCCCGATTTTATCAAACGATCGACTAGGTGTGACCCGATGAAACCTGCTCCACCAGTAACAAGAATTTTTTTCATTTTCTACTAATTAATGATTGATAAATTTTTTCGGTATCGATAGCTATTTTCCTCCAATTGTAAAATCTAGCAAGCTCTTTCGCGTCTTCAATTTTCTTTTTATAAAAAGTATCATGTTGCAATAAACGTTTTATTTTTGCGGCTAAATCTGTTGGACTTCCCAGATTGAATAATAATCCCCCTTTACCATTTTTAGTTACCTCTCTAAAAACCGGAATATCTGAAACTACGTAAGGAACACCAGCTGCTGCTGATTCTATTGTTGATATTCCAAATCCCTCCACAGCAGACGGCAATACAAAAAGGTGTGATCCTTTTATTTTTTTAATTAGTTGCTGTCTTGGTAAATTTTCTAAAAACTGGATTTTATTTAATATTTTTAATTCTATCGAGAGATATAGTAATTCTTTTTTTTGCGGACCGCCGCCAACAATTAGCAGTCTAACTTTTTTTAATTCTCTTTCAACAAGCGCAAAGGCGAAAAACAAATCCTTGATTCTTTTGTAAGAAACCAGCCTGCTTATGCAAATTATTTGGGGAATTTTAGATTTTTCAACCTTTTGTTTAAATTCATTAGGTTCGACACCGCATGGAATTGTTACGACCTTTGCTTTATCAACACCTGAGGCAATTAACTTATTCTTTGTTACGTTTGAGATGGCAATAAATAAATCGGCAGAAAAAATCATATTGGTTTTTTCCAGTAAATAACCTGCGAATCCGCCTAATAGTCCTGAAGTTTTTATCCATTGACCGATGAAAACATCCGGATACCAAAAAACAACTGGGATTTTTTTGCTATTTGAGATCATTTTTGCAACGAAATGGTCACTAAAATTTCCTCCGTCCACAATATCTATGCTTATTCTCTTACCTAATGAGATAGCGGAAAAGATAAAACTTAATCTTTTATGAAGATCAAAAACCGTCGGGGCGCCTGAATTATAATTTATAATTGGACCCGGCCTATAAACTGTAAAACCAAACATTTTTTCTTTCGCTCTCGTCTGTGGAAGTCTTGCAGAAATTACAGAAACATCGTTTCTTTTAGCCAATTCTTTAGCTACAAAAAATGTCCTTGCTTCCACTCCGCCTGAGAACCTAAGATCTTTCCCAATAGGGAAAAAGTCGGTAATCAGAAGTATCTTCATTTTTTAGATCTTTTTCGATTTTTGCGGATTTTAGGAGAGCCGGAAAGACCAATTTCGCGAATTAAGTAGGTAATCTGGTGTCTTAAATCCTCAATCATGACGTAAATTCTAAAAATCAAATAGAAAAGAAGTGCCAAGGAAATGTAAACGATGATATCTACTCCCCTTCCGACTCCAAAAAATTCGGCTATTCGCGTTGTGGTTGCCGGAAGAGAAACCCCTACAAGTGCAGCAAGCCAAATCAAAAACCAAAAAAAAGCCACCCTTGCGCTAATAACATTCTCTTTCAGCCTTAAATAAACTCGACTTATTGCAAAAATTACAAATGCGAGAAGTAAAATTTGGATTGCCGTAAACATAAATTTTTAAAAAATTACAGCTAAACGGAAGTATTATACTATCTTAGTAGTCTAACTAGAAATCTTGCGAAAGTAGGAATGGCATTTGAATTTTTCTGCCCCTTTTTACGGGAATATTCGGTATAAATTGCTTTTATCGGCACCTCGGCTTTTTTAAAATTGTTTCTTTTGGCCTCGAGTAAAATCTCAGAGGAGAAATCCATCCGCTCTCCTTTAAAATCGATAAGATTTAGGGCTTTTTTGGAAAAAGCGCGAAGTCCAGACTGTGAGTCCGTCGTTGCAACTCCATAGAGCAGTAGAGTAATAAAGTTGGCAAACCAATTCAGAAAATACCTATCAAGCGGGGCTTTTTTTAGTTTTTTGAAACGGGAACCGATAACTAAATCCGCCTTTTTTTGAACAATCGGCGAAATAATTTTTTCGATATCGGAAGGGTTATGCTGACCGTCACCGTCAAATGTCACCATGATGTCGGCCTTTTTTGCTCTTGCATACGCAATCCCAGTCTTAATTGCAGCGCCTAAACCCCGGTTAATAACATGCTCGACTGTAGAAAACCCTGCCCTTTCAACCTCGAATTGTGATTTGTCTGTTGACCCGTCATTTACAACAATAACGTCTATTTTGGATACACCATTGATTTTTTTTGGGATTGCCTTTAGGACTTTATAGATTACAGCAGATTCATTGAATACCGGAACTACAATAATTACCTTAACCACTTTTTAATATCGGGCAACAAGAAAGATCCCAAATAGCATAATACAAATTCCTAAGACTCTTAATAAAGAAACATTTTCGTTGAGAAAAATAGCTGATCCAATAGTTGTTAAAAGAAAAACAATCGTAGCAAAAATAGGATAAGATCGAGAAAGATCATTAAAAGTTAAAACCCTAAGCCAAATGAGAAATGAAAAACCATATAAGGTCAGACCTATTATAAGATAAGGATTAAAGGCAACTTTAAGGAGATTACTTAATAACTGAGTGGTATCTGCAGAGATACCGCCAGTTTTTGTAACAACAGTTTTTAATAAAATATTAGCAGTCACATTAAAAATCACGCTAATTAGAAGCAAGGTATAAAAGTTTTGAAGTATTAAATTCATGGCAAAATGATACCATTGACCATTGACCATTGACAATCAAAACTCATGCGACCCAATATCCTCTTGTAAAGAAAACAGTTAATACAGCTAGCAGAATAAAAAATATAGAAAGAATAATTATTTTTGTCCGAGTATTTTCGATCTGTGCCAAGACAATGTACATGGGGAATGCAACCAATATGTACCTCGGCATAGAAACAAGCGTTCCGGATAAGGTCGGCAGTAAAACCGCAAGAAGACTAAACACTAACCATTCCCCTTTTACTTTTTTGTAAGCCAAAACAAGCAAAGCCAAAACAAAAATTGTAGAAATAAGCTCAAACGAGGCATTTAGAAGTGAGGCGCCGCTCGTAGTTGTAATAATTTTAATATACCTCCAAAAGACCTGGGGCAACAAAACTATTCCTTGAACTGATCGCTCTTGTCCAAAAACTTGCTGGGCGGAAATAAAGTAAAAGGGTTTTTTAAAAACTAAAGTTAGATACACAATGTAAGATAAAATTCCGAGAGGAATAATTATTAAGGGTACGATTGTAGATTTTGTCTTTTTTGGCTTTAACGTCAGTGTCAAAAAGACTCCAATCAGCCGAGTTGCAGAGGCTAAGGCTCCTGTAACTGAGGCTAAAAAGAATCTTTTTTTATGGATTAAAAAGAAATAGCTTATTATCAGAAAGAAAAATAAACTCTCCGAATAAGCAGATCCGAAATAAAAAGAAGTCGGGAATACTAGTAGAAATGTTACAGACCACATAGCAATTTTATGATCGTAGATATCATTAATCATTCGATAAAATAAAATTAATCCTGCAAGAAAAGAAACATTAGAAACAACAAGCGCAGACAGCAAAAAGTTGCCAAATGTAATGTAAGAAAAAAGTTTTATTAAAATCGGGTATAGAGGGAAAAAGGCTTGTGTAAATTCTTGTTCATAGCCGTCTTGGGCAATTCTGATATAGTGCACACCGTCAAAATTGGCAAATGTCCATACGGGGTATGGCAGGTTAAAATTCGCAAGGATTGTCTTATACGGAAACTTATCACCGAAATTGCTTATAAAAAGAGGGGAACAAGAGGCTACTAAAAACAAAAAACTTCTCCATACAATAAATGCGACTATTAGAGTAAAGATAGCATTGTTAAAAATTGGGAATTTCACCTATTTTATGACTGAACGGTAAACATTCACGGTTTCGGCAGCAACTTTGTGCCAAGAATATTTTTTAGCCTCTCCTATTAATTTTTCGGATAAGCTATCCTCTTTATCTTGCGGAAGACTAAATACCTCTTTTACTTTCTTTGCGATGTCTTCCGGATCGGTTGGTTCACAAAAAAATATAGTATCTTTGGAAATTTCCGGAATTGATGAAACATTTGAAGCAACAACGGGGGTTCCGCAAGCCATGCTTTCTAAAACCGGCAGGCCAAAACCTTCGTAATATGAAGGCAATAATGTAACCTTAGCCAGATTATAGATTGCCGTAAGATCTCTCTCTTCTATAAATCCGATTTTGACGATTTGGCTATCTAACTTTAGTTTTTTTATAAGATCGTTAATTTTGCGGCTTTCGGGAAGTCTGCTGTCAACCAAGGCTTTCCCCACCATTACCAAATCGACATTTGAAATTTTTATTGCTTTAAGCATATTCCCTATGTTTTTGTGCCAATTAACATCACCGACGTAAAGTGCAAATTTCTTGGGCAGTTTATACTTTTTAGTCACAAAATTAAGAAGTTTTTGATCGTAGATTTTTTTATAATTTGACGACGGCGCAAGATAAACTACGTGGATCTTGCTTTTTGGAAAAGACAATTTGTTTGCTATATCTTCTTTCGAAGTTCTAGAGTCACAAATTACTGCGTCTACTTTTTTGAGGGTAATTTTTTGGAAAAAAAAGTTAATTCTCCCTCTTATCCCAACCGGATAATGCTGGGGATATACTAGAGGAATCACGTCATGAATCGTTACGATCCTAGGTTTATCCCTTCTGAGCGGTAAAGTCCGGAAATATAGATCGAAGTAAGGATAATGGACAAGATCAGAATCTGGAGGATAATTATCACTATCAAAAAAAACAAAATCTAAATCACGCTTTCCCTTTTTGAATTCCTCAATTAAATTCTTTGTATAGACGCCGATTCCCCGCGCCTTATGTTCTGTTTTAAGTGGGCTTATGTCAATTGCAACCTGCACTGGGAAAATTATATATCAGTATGTATCAGCAGTTCACCTTGCAACAAGTTGGCAAAGGGAAAACCCACCTTACGTGGTCTTATCTAAACTCGTTGAGGTGGGCAGATCTTGCAAGATCTTAATCTTATTTCTTTGACTTCTTTTTTTTCTTCTTAGCCATTTAAGCTTGCCTCCTTTCTAAAAAATTACCTTTATAAAATTGTTAGCAAGTTTTATATACAATTACAAGTAGGCAAATCGAGGCTAGTGATTATTTTTACCTGACCAATATTTTACGTAAGCGTAAAAATGGTGCGCTGAAGAAAAAAGTGCCCAAATAAATCCCCTGAAACCGTCCTCGTAACCCTTGTGTCTAAAATAAATATTCAAAAACGTTGCTGTCGGCTTAAGAAGCATATAGAAAAATACAGGCCACATTCCCCTGCCTGGATTCATCTTTTTAAGTTCTTGTGCAGTTAAATCCGTATATCGGTTTGCTCTCTTCAAGTATCTCTCAAAAGTCGGGTCAGCAATGTGCAAAAGATCGTTATTTAAATTACCAACATCCCCCTCAATTTTCACCTGCTCATGAACTGATTTTTCGGGCAATACTCCTTTTCCTCGTCTAAAAAACCTGATTACCGGATCAGGATAAGCACCGCCTTTTGTTAAAAACCCACCGAGAAACCAATTTTTGCGGTTAACCCAAAACCCATTTTCGGAAGGCTTTCTTGCAGCAACACCTTTTAGCTCTTCAGCAAGCTGCCTGCTTACTCTTTCATCTGCGTCTATGTAAAAAATCCACTCACCTTTGCAATTTTCGAAAGCCATATTTTTGTTGATATGAAACATCTGTTTATTGGAAGTTACAATAACTCTTGCACCTTGCTTTTTGGCAAGTTCGGCTGTATTGTCCGAAGACGTCCCATCAACCACCACTATTTCATCGGCGAAAAGTTTTAAGGATTCTATACAATCAACTATATTTTTTTCTTCATTAAACGTAGCCAAAGCCACCGAAATTTTTAACTTTTTCATAACTTACTTCCGATCTCTAAAGACTTTTCTCCATCCGGGAAATAAATTGTATCAAGTTTTACGAAATCTGAAGGGAGATTGTTGGTAACAAACAGGCTCTGCTTATCCGAAGGCGGTTTATTCCCGAAGACGTATTTGCCAAACCCTTCCTTAGAACCATTATTTTGGTAATTTACAGGGTCGTATTTAGTGTAAAAAAGCCAAAAAATGTAGGCCTGTTCTATATTGCCCGAATCC
>Ga0209542_10017438_pt1 | contig 11762 bp, 11 predicted proteins | sample RifCSPhighO2_01_FD_184028 | JGI IMG/M metagenome (GOLD analysis project Ga0209542, IMG submission 184028) | Soil microbial communities from Rifle, Colorado - Rifle CSP2_plank highO2_0.1 (SPAdes) (version 2) | ecosystem: Environmental > Terrestrial > Deep subsurface > Rock core/Sediment ...
CGTCGAAATCGCAGGTTTTCTCGACTGCGGCGGACAGTCAGACATCGGTTGAAATTCACGTTCTCCAGGGTGAGAGGGAAATGGCAGGAGACAATAAGACCCTTGCGCGATTCATCTTGGATGGAATTCCGCCGTCACCCCGCGGCATGCCGCAAGTCGAGGTTACATTTGACATTGACGCAAACGGAGTTTTGTCCGTAAAAGCGAAAGATAAAGCGACCGGAAAAGAACAATCCGTCAGGATCGAGGCCTCAACATCACTCTCGAAAGATGAAATCGAGCGTATGAAAAAAGATGCCGAGCTCCACGCCGAAGAAGACCATAAAAAGCGCGAACTTGCGGACGCTAGGAATTCCGCAGACGCGCTCGTATACGCCGCCCAAAAGGCCATTCGGGATGCGGGAGACAAAATTTCTTCTGAAATCAAATCTGATGTAGAATCAAAGGTGAGCGCTCTCAAGTCCGTCAAAGATGGTTCTGACGCGGGCGCAATTACAAAAGCCGCGGAGGACCTTTCATCCGCGATGCAGAAAATCGGACAGGCGATGTATGGTGCGGCTGCTGGCCAAACTCCTCCCGGAGACGCCGGCTCGGACGGAAACGTAAAAGACGCGGAGTATAAGGAAAAAAAGGATCCGGACTCGCAATAGCGGTTTTCGATAATTTCTTTTCAGAAATAGGGCTCGCTGATATGCTTTCTCGACACGTGAATTTTTTCCAGCGGAAAAATTCACTAAGGGGTCGCAAAATTTTTCCCCGACGGCGAGTCGGGAAAACCATGCAAATTTTGCCGACCATTGTCGAGAAAGCATATCAGCTCGCGAAAGCATGGAGCGAAAGAAGATTATCTCAACCGCCTGTTCCCCGCGATAGCGTGTACCCGAAGGTATCCCGTCTGCCTATCGGCAGGACGGGAACACATTATGGTCTCAAAGTATAATCCAAAAGAACTTGCGCTCGGGGTCTTGGCTGCGGGGATTCCCGTAATTACTCTTTGGGTGTGGCGCGAAACTCTTCCGCTCCTCACAGAAGGCGAGTATAGGGATTTTGTTCGGTTTATCCTGCCGGTCGTTGGACTTGCAGTATCGGCTTCTCTTTTTGCGCTTCTTGGAATTTTTGTGAGGACGAGGACTCTTGCGTATGCGTTCCCGATTATCGGAGTTGGCGCTTCGTATTTTTTTATTTCGGCGACGCCGAGCACCATTGGCGCGTTTCTTGCATCCGTTCTTCTTATCCTCTATGCGGTATACCGGATGCGCCAAGAGTATGAGTATTCCCTTGGTTTCAGCGTTGCAAAAATCGTTCGCGCCGGGCTTCCGGTCTATTTTTCCGTTGTGGCGCTCATAATCTCAATGTTCTATTTTTCGGGCCTGAATGAGGAACGCGCGCTTTCCGCATTTGTGCCGCGTTCTCTCATACAGTTTTTTCTTGATCGCATGTCCGGCGGGTCGGGATTTTTTTCCGATCTTCCGAAGGTCGACGCCGAAACGACGGTCGATGATTTGCTCTTCGTAATAGCCGAGCGTGAACTCATAAAACAGGGGGTCTCTCCTGCGTCGGTTCCCAAAGGCGAATTGGCGAAAATAATTTCGCTCCAACGGGATAATTTGTCGAATCAGTTTGGCATTACGCTCTCGGGCGAAGAAAAAATCAGCGAAGCGTTTTATAGCGCGATCACCGAAAAAATTCAGAGTTTTTTCGGACCATATAAAAATTTCCTTCCCGTTGCCGCGGCAATCATCTTTTTTCTCGCGTTCAAGGCGTTTACCTGGCCCTTGTATTTTATTTCAATGCTTTTAACATATGTTTTGATTCGTTGTATGGTTTTTGCTACAATTGTAAAAACAGAGGAAGTGGTGATTAAAGTCCAAAAATTAGTATTTTAAATTAATCAACGAATAACGAATCGCTCGCGAATAAACGAATGGACGACAGAACGGTGTATTCGTAAATTCGTACCATATTCGATATTCGCTGATATCATGGCAAAAGATTATTACAAAGTCCTCGGCGTTCCGCGTAACGCCACAAAAGAAGACATTAAAAAGGCATATCGGAAGCTCGCGCATCAGTACCACCCGGACAAGGGAGGGGACGAAGCGCTCTTCAAGGAGGTTAGTGAGGCCTATCAGGTGCTTTCCAATGATCAAAAACGCGCGCAGTATGACCAGTTCGGCCGCGTATTTGAAGGCGGGCAGGCCGGACCCGGAAAAGGAGGGTTTGGATTCGAGTGGCCCGGCGGGTTCCATTTTGATGGGGATTTCGGCGGCGGCGCGGAGTTCGACTTTTCTGATGTTTTCGAGGATTTTTTGAGCGGTTTTGGAGGTGGCGTCCGTCAAAAGACCCGGGATCGAAAGGGTAGAGATATAAAGACCGAGCTTGAAATTCCTTTTGAAGAAGCTGTTTTTGGCGGGAAGCGCGAGGTAGAGCTTTCAAAGCTTTCCCGGTGTAGCCGGTGCGAGGGATCCGGCGGCGAGCCCGGCTCAAAGCTCGAATCATGCAAGACCTGCGACGGGAAGGGGAATATTCAAAAAACCCAGCGTACGTTTCTTGGTTCGTTTACGCAGGTTTCGACCTGTCCCGAGTGCCAAGGGTCCGGAAAACGCCCCGAGAAAAAATGCCACGAATGCGGAGGAAGAGGAGTAGCGAACGCAGTTGAACGAATTGAGGTCTTTGTACCGAAAGGGATTCGGGAAGGGGAAGTGCTCAAAATTACGGGAAAAGGCGAGGCATCTGTTGCCGGCGGGGTGCCGGGAGATCTTTATATCCGTGTTCGCGTCCGACCCCATCCGCGTTTTCGAAGGCAGGAAGACGATATTGTCATGGAGCTTCCGATTAAGCTCTCGCAAGCGATTTTGGGCGATACCGTAGACGTAGAAATGCTGGATGGTGAAATAAAACTAAAAGTTCCGGAGGGGACCCAATCGGGTGACGTCTTAAAAGTGCGCGGTAAAGGCGCGCCCTCCGCGTCCAGTTACGGAAGGGGGGATTTGCTCATCCAGATTAAAGTTGAGATTCCGAGGCATATTTCAAAAAAGACCAAAGACCTTTTTCAGGAGCTGAGGGAAGAGGGGTTATAGTACCTCGATTGTATCAGCTAGTTTCAGTAATTTCCGCCGCTTGCTTCATCCCTCCGCTATAGCGGAGGGATGAAGCAAGGTCCATCCGCGCACCAAGAATCTGGCGCGCAAAAGGACCACGGGCTTGATCGGAAGTTCGCGGAGCTTCATTTGTTCCGGAGTTTTGCGATCAGAAACACGCTTCGGCCGCCGACCGTATGGTAGCGGCGGTTTTTCTTTTTCTTTGTTCGTTTTTCTGATTTAGTTTTCTTATTTTTCACGATACGAAATTTCTCTTAGCTTATGGTGGTATTTTTTTGCGAATCTATGGGATTCGTCGCGGACGTGCTGGAAAAAGTGCGTAGTGTGCGGGGGGAGCGAATCAAGGCGGATCGAATCGTGCCTGCCGGGGAGGAACAATTCTTCTTCTCGCTTCGCGAGCCCGGCAAGAAGTATCCCTTTGATCTTTCGCATCTGAAGCGCTTGGAGAGCCGCATTCACTTGCGGCTTTCCGCCGTCGATAAGCAAAAGATCGGGCGCGCCCCATTCCTGGTGATTAAACCGGCGGAGGATTACCTCCCGGTGCATATCAACGTCGCTTATTTGGTGCACTGTCTTTATTTTAAACTTTCGGTAGCCGTTTTTGGAGGGTATGCCGTCCACAAATACAACCATGGATCCGGTTGCGGCAGTACCGGAGATGTTCGAAATATCGTATCCTTCGACGCGGCGTATTCGTCGCCCTCGCCCGAAAACTGTCTGAATTGTTCGTTCGATTTTCTGCCAGTCGTGGCCTCGTCGCTGCTTTGCGAGCGCGGGGTTCAAAAATGCTCGGTGCAAAAATATATTTTCAATTCCTTCGATTTGCATACGACGCTCTGCCGCGCGCTCGAACTCCTCCTTTTTTGCGGCTTCGCGCATTTCTTTCCTCAATTCGTGAATCAATGTTTTTTTCTTTCCGCAAAGCACAGCGGTGATATTTCGTATATTCCGGCGGTACTCGTTCTGCCATTTAAAATACGATCGTGTTTTAAATGGATTAACTATCGGTGGTGAATAACAGCAAAATCCTGGACAGTGCCCGATTTGGGCATTGAGGCACGGCCGTTTGTGGAATTCTTTGCATGTGCAGTAGGGGAAAATACGCCGGAGAATTTTAAGAGTTTGATAGAGCGCGGAACCGTTTGTAAACGGACCAATAAATTCAGTTGTAAGTTTATATGCTTTAAGTTTTGCGTCTTTGTTTTGAATTTTGAATTTTGAATTTGTTTGAAATTTAGAATTTGGAATTTGGAATTTCATTGGCTGGTGGGTTATAAAAATTCTCGGAAATTCGCCGTGCGTGATGCCGACATAAAAATAATTTTTGTCGTCCCGCATCAAAACATTATATTTCGGCCGGTATTTTTTAATAAGCTCCGATTCTTTGATGAGCGCTTCAATGTCCGATGAAAGTTCGATCCACTCAAGGCGAGTTGCCTCGGCTCGGAGCGATTCAACTTTTGCGCCTGCGTTTTTCCGGAAATACGAAGCAAGCCGTTTTCGCAGATTCTCGGCTTTGCCGACATAGATAGCGATTTTCCCGCGGCGGAATATATACACGCCCGGCGTATTCGGCGCTTTTTTCGGCAGTTTTAAAATTGACATAATGCAAGAGTTATTGTATCCTTTTTATTAGCAAAAATACAGGAGGCGAAATGTTCCTTTTCGTCGTTGACGCGTGGTTCCTTGATAAGTGCGAAAAATTCAGCCACCGGACGCAGAGAATATTCGGGCTAACCTGTTTTTCACTAGCACGTGTTTGCCTCGGTATGACCCCGATAGTTTTCGCATCCCCGCTCATTTTTGGTGATCCTAACTTTCAAGGGTCTGTCATACTGCTGTTTGCAGGATTATCAATAAGCATACTGTATCTTCTGGCGACATATATCTATGAAAAGAGAGTGTTTGAATTTTCGCTTCAGGGGCTTGCAAATCCGTTTAAGTTCCATCTGCGAGTGAGACGGCTTACAATTTTTCTTGTCGGGAACCTTTGTATGGCACTTCTCCAAATGTCAAACGCTTTTCTAGTGCTTTGTCTCGAGGTATGGATTCTTCTGATAATAGCCAACTTTTACTTTTGTAGTTGCGACCCGATTCCTCCAGGAAAGTCGAAAGTCCGCGCGCTCATTGAGAAAATTCGCGAATCGCTAAGTCCTCAATCTGAGCCAGTTTCTCAGGAATCATAATAGCCGTCCGCATGGGCGGCATTTTCTTTACCCTGAGCTTGCCAAAGAAGGATTGTCTTTTTGTCCTAAACGGTGTATCATTGCTTGTCAATGAATCCCGCTAGAAGCTTGGAATGAAAAAAATAAACACTTTTTTCATAAGATTGCTGCTGGGATTCAGATTACGAATCGAGTCTGTCAAACTGAATGATAAATCAGGAAAAACAGACTTCTAACGGGATGAAAAAGGATTTCTCTTCAAAGGGCGTTTCCAGCGACGTCATACGGATTCGGGGGGCTCGGGTTCATAATCTGAAAAATATCGACCTCAATATCCCGAAGGGGAAATTCGTTGTTATCACCGGGCTTTCGGGTTCCGGAAAGTCGTCTTTGGCGTTTGATACAATTTACGCCGAAGCGGAGCGGCGCTATGTTGAGTCCCTTTCAAGCTACGCGCGGCAATTCTTGGGAGTAAAAGACAAACCCGATGTTGAATCCATCGAAGGTCTTTCTCCCGCAATTTCTATAGACCAGAAATCAATTTCAAAAAATCCGCGCTCGACCGTGGGGACGATTACGGAAATTTATGATTATCTCCGTATTTTATTTGCGCGCGTTGGCCGTCCCCATTGTCCGAATTGCGGCAAGCCCGTGAAAAAGCAATCCGTTGATCATATTGTCGCGGCAATACAAAAATTTCCGTCTGCTGCGGAGATAGTTATCTTGTCCCCGCTGGTTCGCGGGAAAAAAGGCGAGCATCGTGCAATTGTAGAGGAAACGAAAGCAGCCGGATTCTTGCGTATTCGCTCTGACGGAGCGATTATGCTCATCGACGATTTTTTGTCACGTACGGTTGACAAGAAAAAAAAGCATACGCTTGATGTTGTTGTTGATCGATTTTCTGTTGGGGATGACATCGAGCGCGCGCGTATCCGCGATTCCGTGGAGACAGCGCTTAAAATCGGAAAGGGGATGATGAATGTTAACGTCGCCAGAGGCGTTCAATCGTCCCGCTCGCGGCGGGACTCGTTACAGCCGACACCTCTCGGTAACGATTCGAACGAATTTATCTTCAGCCAATATTTCGCCTGCGCCGAGTGCGGCGTGAATCTTCCGGAAATCGAGCCGCGAACTCTTTCATTTAATTCGCCGTACGGAGCGTGTCCCTCATGCACCGGTCTTGGGTCGGTTTTGGAGGTCGAACCCGATCTCGTGATTCCCAACAGGCGTCTTACCATTGCCGAGGGAGCGATCAGGCCCTGGGCGTCGGCATCGCACCGCTTGGGCCGCCAGTCGTGGTATTGGTGGATTTTGGATGATTGTGCGTCGAGATATAAGTTTTCGCTTAATACAGCTGTTGAAAAGATTCCGCAGAAGGTTCTTGACGTGATTTTGTACGGCGAGAAAAAAGAGGGCGACGGGGAGGAAGAGGGGCGCGGGGATAATGCATTCGAAGGCGTTATTCCGAATCTGAAACGGCGCTGGAAGGAGACGGATTCCGATTTTACGCGGGCCGAGATAGAAAAATACATGGTGATTACGGTCTGCGAGTCGTGTAGCGGCAAGCGGCTCCGCCCTGAAGCGCTTGGCGTAAAGATAGGCGAGGAAAATATTGCGTCCGTAAGCGATCGAATCGTGGAAAAAGCCGAAGAGTATTTTCTGGAGCTTATCGCAAACAAAAAAGGTATCCTCGGAAAGACGGAGTTCCCGGTAGCACTTCCATTGATAAGAGAAATATCTAAGCGGCTTACGTTTCTGAAAGATGTGGGTCTTGAATATTTGACGCTATCCAGAGAATCAACAACTCTTGCGGGAGGTGAGGCGCAGCGAATAAAGCTCGCGACGCAGATCGGCTCGCGCCTTACGGGTATCATCTACATTCTCGACGAGCCGTCGATCGGGCTTCACGCGCGCGACCACGCACGGCTTATAAAAACGCTCAAAGACCTCCGAGACATCGGGAATACGATTATTGTCGTTGAGCACGACGCCGAGACCATGAGAGAGGCGGATTGGATTATTGATTTGGGTCCGGGCGCGGGCAGACACGGCGGTTCTGTCATATTTGAGGGTACGGCAAAAGAAATTTTTAAGGCAAACACGCTCACGGGCGAATATCTCTCCGGCAGAAAAGAAATTAATTTTTCGAAGAAATTACTTGCAAAGAGCGGCGAGAAAGAAAAATTCATCATTATAAAAGGGGCAAAAGAGCATAACCTGAAAAATATAGACGTAAAAATCCCTTTGGGAAAATTTGTCTGCGTCTCGGGCGTCTCCGGCTCCGGAAAGTCAACGCTCATAAATGATATTCTTTCGCGCGCGCTCGTGGCGGAATTTTACGGCGCGCACGCGATTCCCGGGAAGCACAAAGAAATTCTCGGAATCGAAAACATCAATAAGGCAGTCGTGGTTGATCAGTCGCCGATCGGGCGGACTCCGCGTTCAAACCCTGCGACATACACGGGCGCATTCGGATTCATACGGGGCGTTTTTGCGTCAACGTTTGATGCGCGCTCGCGCGGGTACGGGCCTGGAAGATTTTCATTCAACGTAAAAGGCGGGCGATGCGAAGCATGCGAAGGCCAGGGGGTGAAGAAAATCGAAATGTATTTTTTGCCAGATGTATATGTTGAGTGCGAAGAGTGCCGTGGCAAGCGCTATAATCGGGAGGCGCTTGACATCGAGTACAACGGGAAAAATATTGCGGATGTCCTTGATATGACCGTTGAAGAAGCGCGAGAATTTTTCCTACGCGTTCCGGGGATCAAGGCAAAATTCGATACAATGTGGGACGTGGGCTTGGGTTACGTAAAGCTCGGCCAGCCAGCGCCGACTCTGTCGGGCGGCGAGGCCCAGCGGACCAAGCTTGCGACGGAACTTTCGCGCCGCGACACCGGAATGACGTTTTACATTCTGGATGAGCCGACGACCGGACTCCACTTTGAAGATATTGCAAAGCTCTTGCGGGTTTTGCATACGCTTGTTGAAAGGGGGAATTCCGTTCTCGTGATTGAGCATAACCTCGACGTGTTGAGAAATGCGCATTGGATAATCGACCTTGGCCCCGAAGGAGGGGATAAGGGTGGGGAAATAGTAGCCGAAGGCACGCCTGCGGACATCGCAAAAGTCAAAAATTCCTACACCGGCCAGTGGTTGAGAAAATAATACCGATTACCGCGTATGTTGAATACGTATGTTGAATGCAGAAAATCAACATTAACATTCATGCTACGATCGTATATCAAATGTTAATGTGCGGATTTCGTCGAGCTGAGCTCGATTTCGCAAGGGCGGCACAAGAACCAGTCGAAATGTAGTGACGGGTCAAGCTGAGCTCGACGGGGTTTACATTTTTTCGTTTTCCTGATGCAACGGATTCAGTCCTAGAACAAAGGAGAACTCCAATGCCAATATGGATTCTCGTGATCAACCGGGTTGCCGACCCCGCGTGCGCCAACGCAATGAGAATGATTCCCGGAGCAGAGGTTCGAGTGGAAAGCGAGAGCAATCACAATGCGTGTCGAGAAGCGTTTAATGAATTTAGGCCGCACATCGTTGTTTCATCAGACCCCACTGACTCACATGGAATCAATTGTTTGTACTGCGAAGACAACGGCCTTCGGATTTGGCTTCCTTGGTCAGTATCCATGCGTGAACTTCCATATTGTTGGTTTAGGGCCATGGGCTTCAATAGTGGTACTGATCACCATTTTATCGGTATAACCGATCTCAACGAACTTGCAATACGTGTTGTTGAGAACTGTGTGCCGGAGGTCTCTGTCTTCATCACTGATCCCGACAAGTCCTGGCAAAAGCGTCTGAAGAAGGATCTCAGTGAGATTCCCGGAGTAATAGTTTCTGCGTATGATGGATCCGTTCATGTGGGTGATACGATACGGAGTCAGGCCCCTGATATCGTGGTGATGGATTGGATGGATACCCTTCCTCCCAATTTCATCAGGAGGTATGTAAAGGATCCAGTCGGCCTCAAGATCGCAGTGTTCTCCGGTATCTCGGAGAGAGATATCATCCGGCAGCGCCCTGACGTTGATTTTATCCTTTGTAAGGCGTCACCAGTCGGCGCGCTTACTCTTGTGGTCAAACACTGGACGGAGGAGATGATCCAAATAGACAAGAGACGTGAGCTTCGAGAAGGCCTTTTGAGAAATCAAAGGCAAACGAGTCGGTCGAGGTAACCCCTCGACTTTTTTGTTCCATTAGGTAAAATTCTTCTATCAACGTTTACCGAGAATACTATATAAACAATGAACGAGGATTTATTTCAATTAGGCATTAAGGCGCTCATCGTAAATTCCGACGGGAAGATTTTGCTCTTGAAGGTAAATAAAGAAATGCTGAAGGGTTTTTCTGGCGATCCGTATTGGGATATTCCGGGCGGTCGGATTCATAGAGGGTCAACAATCGAAGAAACACTGAAACGTGAAGTCAAAGAAGAAACGGGAATCACGAATATTACAAATACGACGCCCCTCGCAATGGTTTTATCAAATATCAGGATTCCGTGGAACAACAGCGATACGGGTCTCATTCTTTCTGTGTATGTATGCGAAGTAAATGAACCCGCAGAGGTTATTTTGAGTAATGAGCATACTGAATTCCGATGGTTTGAACCAAAAGAAGCAGGCGCACTGCTTCAAGTAAAATATCCAAAAGAGTTTACTGAAAAAATTTTCGTTCCCCGAGTTTCCTCATGAATGGAAGAATTGACATCTATAAAGCTGGAGGAATTCTTATTCAGGACAGGAAATTTTTAGTCACCCGTTCGAGAGGAAAGGATATATTTTATGCGCCTGGAGGAAGGATTGAACAGGGGGAGGATTCGGAAGGAGCCCTTGTGAGGGAATTGGAGGAGGAGCTTTCGATACGAGTGAAGAAGGAGCATCTAAAGCCGTTTGGCACATTTCTCCATCCGGGCGCGGGTGAGGATCACTTCACGATTAAGATGGATGTGTTTCTTGTAGAGGCGTGGGAGGGTGAGATTGTACCGGGTCATGAAATCGAGGAATTTTTGTGGATTACCTCTCATCCGCCTTCGAATCTTAAAATTGGATCTATTTTCGGCGAGGAGGTCTTACCGCGTCTCAAAGCGAAAGGCTTGATTGATTAAGTTTTTATGCGAAAAGGTTTCAGGAGTTAACCGGCTTGAGTTTCCTTTGAGGACGCGGTATAACTCGGGGTAGATCATACCGGAGGTTTTTGATGAGGCATCTCAAGGATCTCGTCAGTTCATTCCCGAATTGGGTAACGCTTCTTCGGATGGCGCTCGTTCCGGTGCTTGTCCTTTTCATCTCAAGGAAGTTATTCTGGGCCGCTTTTGTCTTTTTTGCGTTCCTCGCGTGGACCGATTGGCTTGACGGATATCTTGCGCGAAAATTCGGCCAAGAGACGCCCATCGGAAAAATCCTGGATCCCCTCGCAGATAAGGTGCTCGTATGGGTTACGATATGGATGTTTAAGTTCTCGAGAGATACGTTCTATTGGGTGCTCATGCTTTTTAGCGTCGACATGGCGCTCGTATTGTTCGGAGGCCTCGCATATTGGTTGCATGCGACAGGGAAGGTCGATGAGCGTGCAATCGGCGCAAACGTAGCAGGAAAATGGAAGTTCGGATTTCAGGTTGCGTTTATTGTAAGTATGTTCCTCGTTGAGCTTGGATTCAGCAAAGAGGCGATTTCCCAGTTCTTCGTTCTGCCGTCTTCCGCGCTCTTTTGGGCGACTTTCCTGGCATGGGCAAGTCTTATCGGGCATATCGTTTCTTTTCTCGACGTTCTCGCCGTACGAAAAACATCGCAAAGAGCCGTCTAGAACGGCTTTTTTCTCATCATTGAAACCTCTTGACAGGGGAATGCTGTTCTATATAATGAATTAGCACTCGAGGATAGTGACTGCTAAAAGGTCATTTTAATAAAAATAACTATACAATAATTCTATGAAGATTCAGCCATTGGGTGATCGCGTGGTCATCGAGCCCCTCGAGGACAAGGGGGGAAAGACAAAGGCGGGAATTTATCTTCCCGAGACCGCGGATAAGGAACGGCCGCAGGAGGGGAAGGTCTTTGCCGTAGGGCCCGGCAAAATGTCGGATGAGGGCAAAAAAATTCCCATGAGCGTGAAAAAGGGCGATCGCGTTCTTTTCACGAAATACGGTCCGGCGGAAGTGAAGGTCGATGGAAAAGAATATTTAATCGCGAAGGAAGAAGATATACTCGCCATTTTGGACTAAAGTCCAAAATGGCAAATCCTAATTTCTAAATTCGAAATCCTAAATAAATTCCAATGACTAAAATTCCAAATTCCAAACATGTTTTGAATTTTGAACATTCGATATTGTTTAGAATTTAGTACTTTGGATTTAGGATTTTACACAACTATGGCTAAACAAATTCAATTCGACGAGAAAGCGCGTCAGGCCCTGAAGCACGGGATCGACAAGGTGGCGGATACGGTGAAGATCACGCTCGGCCCGAAAGGCCGG
>Ga0209542_10017440_pt1 | contig 11760 bp, 13 predicted proteins | sample RifCSPhighO2_01_FD_184028 | JGI IMG/M metagenome (GOLD analysis project Ga0209542, IMG submission 184028) | Soil microbial communities from Rifle, Colorado - Rifle CSP2_plank highO2_0.1 (SPAdes) (version 2) | ecosystem: Environmental > Terrestrial > Deep subsurface > Rock core/Sediment ...
TGACATCTTTCTGCTGCAGGACATAGCCTTCTTGGGCCAGCGTTTCTTCGATGTGCATCCTTTTCATCTCCAAGGCCATGTGCATCGAAGCCATCACGCTTACGCTGATCACGGCTATCAAGACTAAACTGATTAACACTATCCACATGACCGGCGTAGCCCCTTTCTGGTTCATCTTCGCTCCATGGACCGGCTCTGCAGCCGATGGGCTTTAAAGAATTTTTTGCAGAATTTGCCAACTAGTTTAGGATCGTATCTCATGCAGCTGAAAACATCAATAAAAGCCCGTTCTCCCTGCTCGTCAAAATGAGCGATAATCGTGCTGGTTTCAATGAACTGCATCATGGAATAGCCGCGCAATTTGCCATGGCCAAAACGCTTAATTTCCAGGGGGCCGACGCGCTTCATGTGCAACAGTTTAGCTAATTGCCTCACGAAGCGGGCAATCATCTTTTGATTAGTAATCAAGGCCAAATCGCAGCCATGCAAATCAACGCTTACCGAGCGCCCCCACCACCAGTTTTTAACGGCCATTCGTTTTAGTTATTTATTCGTTTTAGTTATTTATATTTAGTTATTATATAATTAGTAGATTTACAATATCAATAATTTCAAAACAATAATTAAAGACAAGATATATATATTTTACCATAATAGTTTTGATGATGGATACAAAAGGAATAACTAAGATTATGATGGGCTTATTGCTGGCGGTATTATTGCTGGCTACCAGCCTGTTTGCCTATTTCTTTTTTTTCGGCCCTCCGGTGGAAGAAGCAGAGTGCGCTCTGGGGATTAACTGGAAAATCTTATCAGTAGCGGGAAAGGAAGATCTGTGCTATAACCAGCAGAAACAGGAATTCAGGTTTACTATAGAAAACGGTGTTACCGTTCCTTTAGCCGGGGTTTATGTGAAAGCAGGAGATAAACAGGATGACTTCTTAGAACAAACAATCGAGAAAGCTGGCGCTTTTATCGGAAAAATTTCGGTTAAAGAGGCAGCAGCTAGCATCAAAATATATCCGGTAGTTGATTTAGAAGGCGCAGCCACAGCCTGCCTTGATGAAGTAATAGAAAGAAATAACGTGGCTAATTGCAGGTGATAGCCAGAGGATAGCAAGTGAAGTCCATTCGTTGCTGGTCCTGCCCTACACTACAACTGATATTTTGAGCTAAAGCCATTTTTGAAGTTGAAACACCATCCAAATATTGCTTAACTATCCAAACTCTTTTCTTAAAAGTGAGTTCATAATGGACTGCACCCCTATTCTTGGACAGTAAGTTAGCGAATATTTAATACTTCCGCCTCCATTTCATTTGGGTTTTTGTACCCGATTGATGAATGGAGGCGTTTTGCATTGTACACTTCATCAGTAAACTGCTTGATGTTGTGGTATGCTTCTTCAAACGTTTCATATTCCTTCAAATACACCTCCTCTACTTTGAGCGTCTTGAAAAAGCTCTCAGCAAATGCGTTTTCTCTTGGGTTTCCTGTTTGAGTCATGCTGATAAGAATGCCCTGCTTTGCAAGGCATTCCACATAAGCGTGTGATGCGTATTGGACACCACGGTCAGAATGATGAATCAGTCCCTCAAACCAAATTGCTTGTCTATCTGTCCATTTTTAGGGGTGCACTCCAGATTCATAGTTCGATAATTTATCACACTAGCTATATATCGCTAATCAAATTTCAGAAAACTATTTAAAATACTTGCAGTAAGACTAGATTAAATATGATCTCCACTTTTAAAGCTAAGCTGAACATAAAAGAGCAATTGACAGCAGACGTTTTGCGGTTATCTTTCCAGGTGCCTAAACAATTCTCGTTTAAAGCCGGGCAATTTGTCAGCCTGCAGCTTAAACAAGGCGAAGTTCAGCATCCCCGATCCTATTCCATCCTTAATCCGCCTTCAGAACCGGAAAAACTGGATTTATGCGTGAAAATAGTTGAAACCGGTTTCGCTTCCAACGTGTTTAAGCAGATGAAGAACGGCGACGAACTGGCAGTAAAAGGGCCTTTAGGCCATTTTATGCTGGATGAGCAGACTGATAACGAGCATTGGTTCATTGGCGCCGGCACGGGAATCACGCCGTTGCATTCCCTGATTAAAGAACACCTGCCTAATTTTCCCAGCAAAAAATTCTGCCTGCTTATTGGTTACAAGAACGTCCAGGACTTGCTGTTTCATGAAGAATTTTTAAAAATGAAAGCACGTTATGAAAACTTTAGTTACATACCCATAATAAGCAGAGGGACCTGGGATGGAAAAATTGGCCATGTGCAGGATTATTTGGGCGAGGATCTGCAAAACAAAACATTTTATATCTGCGGGTTAAAAGATTTAGTGCTGGAAACTGCCGGGCTGCTTCTTAACCGGGGCGTTGAACCGAAAAATATTAAGTTTGAACGGTATAACTAACTAATTGTAGAACTAACGTATTTGGTTTACAGAAGTAGCCAATCCAAAAAAAAATTTCGCCTAACTATTTTTTAGAGGCATTGAGTCTTCTTTTCCCTTCAAAAACTGCTCATAAATATGCATCCTCTCCATCATCTGTGATAAAGCTCGTTGTGTTCCCGGTATGGGATCTTTCTCCAAGAAAGCTTTAATCTCCTCACCTAGTTTATGGTCAGCTAGAAGGCTTAAGTTTTCTAAAGCTGAATTGAAATGCCAGACATAGTCTGAAAAGATGCTTTTAATCCGAGCATAGTTAGAGCTAATCCAGGGCCAAACCAAGTTTTTTCCGTACGGATTTCTGCACAGGCCGGTTATCAAATAAATTATATTTTGGTGCCTCACTTCTTCTGAAAGCGCCAGGTCTAAAGTTCTTTTTAACAGTTTTTGGTCCTGAAAATAAGCTAATGAAGCCAATAATTGAACTTGGTCCTGCGGATCCTCTGATTTATGGTATAACTCCAGCAGCTTGCTGTAAACCTGCTCATCACCTTGCCAAGCGGCCAGCCGGTAAATGGTAGCTTTTAAATCCGGATCAACTGATGGTGGATTTATTAAAAATTTTTCAAACAGCAGTTTTGCTTTTTTCAGAACATCCCGGTCATCCAGCAGCCCTAATTTCCCGATGACTGCGCTTCTAAGCGTTCCGTCGGTTTCTTTCTCGCCTTTCTTTTTTTCCCAGCCAAACTTGTTCAATAAATTTCGGCAAAATTTCTCTGATGCTGCTTTCACTTTAGGAGAATCCTCTAATATTGATAGCTTGGTTAAATTTCCCAGAATTTCTGAGACGACAAGGTAATCACTTTCTTTATACTGCCCTATCATCTCCAGATAATGGTTTAAATCAAGCTCCGTAGCGATACATAAAGCAAAGAAATCGCTGTAAAGCCCCCAGAGATCCAGCCGATCCAATTTATTAACGGAATTGTTTAGCTCTGCCATTAATTCTGAAGAATATTTTACCCGATAGAAGCCAGTCTGGCCTTGATTAATTTTTAGCCAGCCTTTCCGGTCCACTTCCAGAGACTTCCCTTTCATTAAGATGTAACTAGGCCCAACTGAAATGGGGATAACCCAAGTAGGGAGAACTTTCTGATGATAACCAGGAGGATTATTCTGAGAATCATCTTTCTTAGAATGACTGCCCCTTCTATTAATGAAGCTATCTTTTCTATTAATGAACTGAAACCTTTTTTGTGATAATTTCAGTTTGTGGCCGTTTAAACTGACTTCCACCAGCGGAAAACCCATCTGGTTTAACCAGTTACTCATTATCTTTTCCACCGGCTTATCGGTAAATTTAGCCAATTCTCTCCACAGGTCGCTGCCTTCAGCATTTCCATAAGAATTCTTGGACAGATAACTATGCAGGCCTTTCCTGAAATTTTCTTCGCCGATATAATTTTCCAGCATCCTTAGCACCATCCCGCCTTTAGAATAACTGATGGCATCAAAAACTTCCCTGATCTCCACCGGGCTGTTGACCTTAACGTTGATGGGATGAGAATTATCTAATGAATCCAGAAAATAGGCCCCGCCAACCCGGCTATTGAAGAAGTCTGCCCAAGGGTCCATCTCTGGGTAGTGTCTTGCCACAGCCTTATAGGACATGTAATCAGCGAAACTTTCGTTCAGCCACAAGTCGTTCCACCATCTCATGGTCACCAAGTTCCCAAACCATTGATGGACCAATTCATGTGAAATAATTTCAGCGACCCTTTGCTTGGCGGTCAATGAGGAAGACTTCGGATCATAAAGAAGGGCGTCTTCTCTGAAAGTTATGGCTCCCCAGTTTTCCATGGCGCCAGAACCGAAATCCGGCACGGCAATCAGGTCCAGCTTATCCAGAGGATATTTTATCCTAAAATAGCCCTCAAAGTAAGTTAAGAACTTCTTTGTAGCTTCCATCGCAAATTGTCCATACTTCTTAGCCTTGCCTGGAACGGTGATGATCCTTATTTTTTTGTTCTGAAAAACTTCTTCCAAGCAATCGAATTTTCCTGCTCCCAGATAAAGAAGATAAGTAGACATTCTTGGTGATTGGTCAAAAGTGTAAGTTGTTAAGCCGTTTTTTGATTCTTTATTCACGATTTTGGTATTGGATATCGCTTCAAATTCTTTGCTGACAGTAATCTTTATGTCAAAAGTGGCTTTAGCCAGAGGCTCATCAATGCAGGGAAAAGCTTCCCGAGCCTCAGCAGCTTCAAATTGGGTAGTATACATAAACCCGCCTTTGTATTTGCTTTTGTAAAGCCCGGTAACCTGCCCGTATTCCCCCTGAAACTCTAAGCTTAGCTCCATTTTTCCTGGCGGACAGGCTATTTTTATGGTTATGATATCATCTTTAGATGAAATATCTGTTAGTCGAATTTTCGTTTGGCCTAAAGAGGCCTTAGTTATCCGGATATTTTTTGCGTTTAGGAGAATTTTATTAGATGGCGCTTTGGTTTCCAGTAAGATAATTTCTTCCCCGGAGAAATGGCCTTCATTGGCTAAATTAAAATGAATTTGGTAGTTGGTAGGCAGAATATTTTTATTTAGCGGCTTCATTGTTAGACCTCTGGGTTGTATCAGGCAATCATACTGAATGGTTAACTAGGATGTTTTTAAAGATTTCTTCAGATCTGTAGATAAAGTTTTTATAATCCCAGCTGATTTTGGCTTTAAGATACTTATTTAGAAGACAACCCTATGCATAACCTCATCATCCTTGGGACAGGCATCGCTGGCTGCACTGCCGCGATCTATACCGCTAGAGCTAACTTAAGCCCGCTAGTTATTTCCGGGCCGGAAGACGGAGGGCAATTAACCTTAACTACTGGAGTAGAAAATTTTCCTGGTTTTCCGGAAGGCGTGCAAGGGCCAGAATTAGTGCAGCTGTGCAAAAAGCAGGCGGAACGGTTTGGTGCCAAATTTGAACCAGATTTAGTTGCTGAATTTAATCCCCTTAAAGCTGGTTATGAACTAAAATTAGCTTCTGGGAAAAAGTTACAAACCAAATCGTTAATTATTGCCACTGGTGCTTCAGCTAGATGGTTAGGATTAGAATCAGAAAAAAAGTACCAAGGCCGTGGAGTAAGCACCTGTGCTACCTGTGATGGAGCATTTTACAAAGATAAAGAAGTTGTCGTTATTGGCGGCGGTGATTCAGCCATGGAAGAATCATTATTTTTAACTAAGTTTGCCAGGACAATCACTATCATCCACAGGAAAGATTCATTTAGAGCTTCCAAGATTATGCAGCAAAGAGTATTAACTCATCCCAAAATAAAAATAATTTGGAATTCTGAAGTTGTAGAAATCCTTGGTGATGGCAAGAAAGTTACCAGTGTAAAAATAAAAAATACAGCAGGCAATGTAAACTCATTAATTTGTGCTGGAGTCTTTCTGGCTATCGGCCATGTGCCCAACACTAACCCCTTTAAAGGAAAATTAAACTTGGATGAGAAAAGCTATTTGCAGGCTGACCGATTCATGCACACTAACCTGCCCGGTATTTTTGCCGCCGGAGATGTGCAGGATACCAGATACCGCCAGGCCATCACAGCAGCCGGCTCAGGATGCCAGGCGGCGATGGAAGCTGAAAAATATCTGGCTGGACACTAATAAATATGGAATACTTTTTTTACGTGGCTCCTTACATTAATGACCCAAAGAGTGAACTGGTTAAAAAATTATGGCTATCGGGATATTCTTTCAGTGATGGTGGAGATTGTGATTATGCTAAAGGAACAATAAAAATAAGCTTGGCAGATCTAACAAAAGGAATTGTTAGGGTTGGCATACTGCAACAGAATAAACAAGACTTAGGTCAAGTAATAGAAATGTTAAATCCTACAAAAGTAATAGATGCTTATTTGCATCCAGTTGACGTCCAAACCCTATTAAAAAATAGATGAAATCATTCAAAAACAATCTTGTAGCGCCTATTCCTCTGGCTGAACGCGACCAGCATTTCTGTGTCAATGAACTGGTCCTAAACCAGATGGTTAAGGCCGCGCATCTTACCAAGAAAGACATTATTTTAGAAATTGGCGCTGGAACCGGCAACCTTACTTCTAAACTGGCTGAAAAGGCTAAAAAAGTTATTGCTATTGAAAATGATTCGCGATTCCAGCCGGTTTTGCTGCAAAGCCAAGGTAATGTTGAAGTAATCATCGGCAATGCCTTGAAGATTTTGCCCCAGCGGAAAGATTTTAATAAAATCGTGGCCAGCATCCCTTACCAAATCTGTGAACCATTGATGCATTATTTGTGTACTGCACAGCATCTGAAACTAGCCGTGCTGCTAGTGCCTAAAAAATTTGCCCTTAATTTGCTGAAGCATCTGCTGTTTTCTGCCTTTCTGCAAGTGACGCTGGTAACTGAAGTCGCCAAAGAATCTTTTAACCCTCCTCCAAAAGTGCAGTCAGAAATCATCCTTATTAAACTCCGCCAGAAGGTTGATGATGACTTGTTTATCCGGCAGAAATTATATCGGCAGCGCCATAAGAAAGTAAAGAATGGGCTGCGTGATGCCATTATTGATCTTTACTGGAATAAACACCAGCAGCGGCTTAGCAAAAAGGAAGCATTGATTATTGTTGATTCCTTTAAACTTGCCCCTGAATTATTGGCAACTTCTATTGCCAGAATGCATCCTAAATGGTATGAGATTATTGGCGATAAAGTTAAATCAAGGAAGGACTAAACCAATTTTCCAAACAGCGGCAGCAACAAATTCACCAGCAGCAGGGCCAAAAAGAATAAGCTTACCTGGCGGTAGCGCTGTTCACCACGTTCCAGGCCTTTTAATTGATGCAAGAACACCTGAGCCATCCGGCCGCCGTCGACAATGGGCAATGGCAATAAATTAAACAATCCGATGCCAAAACTGAGCAGGAATAGCCAGCGCAGGAAGCTGGTTAACCTGGACACAACGGCATACAACAAGCTATTAAACCCCGAGCGGTACTGCTCCTTTACCAAGAACTCATTGCTGATCTCTTTAATTCCTAAAAATGGCCGCTGTGGACGATCTGGATTTTTAGCCAAAACAACTTGGTAATTTTGTTCCTTAGTGGAAACTGTAACCTTTTCCCCCACTTTTTTAGTGGCTAATTCCTCACTGAAAGCCTGGAAAGTCTTGGTTTCCACGGCGTCAAGTCCAGTTATAATTGTTCCCGGCTTGATTCCTGCCTGGGAGAATGGCGTCTGTTCGCCAGCATAACTATTGAAGGTAAACCCGGCCGGCTCAGTCATCCCGCCTTGCAGCGGAACAAAAGCAAAATTCAACAGCAGTAAAGCTAGCACGGCTAAAATAATGTTAGAGAATGATCCGGCCGCCAGGATGGAATATTGCACGATATCTTTCTCTTGGCGTAATTTTTTCTCGTTGGGCTCCACGAAAGCTCCCAATATCGGGCCAAAAAGCACGATGCCGCTGTTTTTCACTTCCACATTATGGGCTCGAGCCAGAATGCCATGAGAAAACTCATGCACCGCGGCGATCAGAAAAATGGCCAGAATCCAATCCCAGAACGGCAGAACTCCCAGCCCGGGAATATTCATTCCCGGATAAACTATGGAAGCTCCGGCCACCAGCGCATCAGTAGTAAAATAATCGATCACGTTCTTAATCAATAGCACAGATATTGAGATCAGGCCGACAAATCCGGCGCCAACCCCGATATATCCTAATAAGATCACCCACTGGCGAAATTTGTTGGCATATTTGTCCATCCATTTCAGGCCCCATTTGGTGCGGTAAAGAAAAATAATTTTGGCCTGGGTATCAATTCTTTTTCGGTTGATTATCAGCAGAATGATGATTATCGCGTAAAACAATAAAATCCATTTATATTTGATAACAAACAGAATAATTCCATCTAACATCTATAATCCAATGGCAGCAATTATTTTTAATACTTTCTGTTTGGTACAGTTGCGCCTGTTAATAACATTCAATCTATTGATTAGAACCAGCTCATTTCTTCCGCTTAGGCCTTAATTTATTGGATTTACAGCTTCGGCACTTAATTTTTCCCTGGCTTACTTTTAAGCTGGGAGCTCTTATCTTAGCTTTGCAATTACGGCAAACAAAAATTCCCCGAATCAGCCGTGCTGTTGCTTCTTCAAATTTAACGATTTTGATTCACCTTTAATGATTTTAACCAACTTAATTATGTCTTAACCTGCTTCATCACTTTAGCGCCCATGATGGTCCAATAAAGAACTTCCTTGCCTTCCCTTACCTCGGCTTTCAAATCATCAGGTATTTCCATCTCGAAAGTCTCATAAGTTTCCAGATCCATTACATTGGCCCTATTTCCGGTGATTGACAGCAACTGAGCCGTTTTTTTTTCGATAATGGGCACTTCAATCCGATCATGGCCCGGCATAACCATTTGCCTTTTTTTGCCGTCCAGTATCCCTACGGCCATCAAATTAACCTTGGCATGGCCATGTTTTCCCGGCCGCGAGGTAGCCGTATCAGTTATCTTGCAAGGAGCGCCGTCAACTACGATGGTATCTCCTTTCTTCAAAATTCCAACGCTAACTAATTTGATTTCACTCATTATAAACCACTTCTCTGAACTGTAAAATAGCCAGTTATTTTTAAAGGTTGCTGTCGCTTGGAGTTTTCTTCAAAAAAATCTCCATAAGCCTTTCCTTAGCTTTTGCTGTTTATTCCTTACCAGCTGCTGTATTTGCTGTTCCACATTCTTAGAATCAGGATATTTAGCTTCATCCTGCTTAAATTGCTTAGAGTGATAAGAGCTGCGGCCATTGTGCTGATGGAACTTATGATATTTATGCAGCATTTCATGATACATGATGTAATCCAGCAAAGGCAGTGGAGCATCCTGAAAAATAGAGGAAATAGTGATCGAATCCTGATGAAAATTATAATGGGCCAGCTTTCTGAAAGACTGCTGCCCCCAGCATAGATTGGTTTTTTCCAGAGAGCTATCAAGAAGCTGCTGGTTTACCCGGTTAAAAGAATCTTCCAGCTGCGGGTTAAACTGGGTTTTTTCTGTCAAAAGCGGGATGTTTCTGACAAAACAGTGATATAAATCAATATTAGGGGTGCTGATCCTGTTTTTTTTGAATATTTTCAACAGCAACTGCTGAACCAGGCCGATTTTTATTTCTGGATCGATGTCTTTCCACTGCAAATTTAAACTTACTTTAATCGTGGATTGATTAAAATTTATATTGGCATTGAAATCAGACAAGCGCCGATTGTATTCCAACTTGGTTTGGTAAGCCCATTTTTGTTCAGGAAAAAGCCTGTGGAAAGCTTCTTGAATTAAATCCATAGCAGCTCTCAGTTAGACAATTGTTTTATAATTGTTTTGTGGAAGAAATGTTGTCCAAAAGAATCTCTTTAAATAATAATGATAATAATAATAATTTAAAAAAAGAAAAAATTAAGCTTAAAAATTTAAGCCACATCTCGCAACCCGGTTTCAGTAACTTCAACACAGACTTCGGCGTCCGGTAAATTTGGCGCGTCGATCAGCTTGGCTACCCGGGTGCCTTTCTTGCCTTTCCTCAAGTAAATCCTGAAGGTCGAAGCATGGGCTACGATATGGCCGCCAATGGAAGTAGTAGGGTCGCCAAAAAACTGGTCCGGTTTAGCCATCACTTGATTGGTCACGTAAACACAGATGTTGTAGGCCCCAGCAATCCTGGACAAGACATGCATATGGCGGTTTAATTTTTGTTGACGTTCAGCCAGCGTTCCACGCCCGATAAACTCGGCCCGAAAATGGGAAGTCAAGGAATCAACCACAATCAGCTTGACTTTCTTGCCCCGTTCAGTAATCAAGCTTTCCACTTTTTCAGCCAGCAGCATCTGATGGTCTGAATTATAAGCTTTAGCAACCATTATCTTAGCTAAAATTTCATCAGGATCCAAATTAACCCCGGCGGCAAATTGCTTGATTCTCTCCGGGCGAAAAGTGTTTTCCGTGTCAATAAATACTACCGTAGCCTCTGGATCGGCAGCTAAAGTATTTACTGCTAGGAGATGGCCAATCTGCGTCTTGCCAGAGCCAAACTCGCCAAAACATTCTGTAATAGCTGCAGTCTCAAAACCACCGCCCATCATGGCATTAAAAGCTTCACTGCCAGTGTTGATTTTATTTACTAATTCACGCTTTCGCAGAATTTCAGTACCAGTTTCAAAACCCATTTTCATGCTGTCTCTGGCTGCATTGATCATTTTTCTTGCTACAGCTTCAGAAACGCCGGTAGTTTCGACTATTTCACCTAGAGTAGCCACGGCTACGGACATCAAATCGCGATAGCCGGCAGATTCCAGCTTTTCCGCAGTAGCTGCCCCTACACCAGGTAAATCCTTTAAAATTAATTTTTCCATTTTTAACGATCTTGCTGGTTGTTCATTAATTAATAGTTCTTGTTCCATTTTTGTTGCCTCATCTTTATATTTATTATGTATCTCCAAATATTAACTCTAAATATTAAACCGCAAATTGCTCCTGCTCATTTAGTACCAAATACTCAAAGGCCTTTTGCAATACTACTTGAGCTTTAGGCAAATCACTGATGCGGAAAGAGCTGGTAGATTGCCATTGGCCATTCTTATCAGCATACCTCCGATTAAGGGAGATCGTCCTAAATTCTGTCTCTTCTCCGTTGGTTTGCTGGCCCTTATTGAGCCAGACCGTAGCGGCAATTGCTCCCGCTCTAAATTTTTTTTCAGGCGCATTGCCTAACTTCTCTATAGTTTTCACTAGTTGTGTATTCATTTTATATTCCCCTTGCTTTTCGCATTTTTTTTCAACCCACAGCGATTTTCGGCCACGGTGAGGAGCAACCAGTTATGATTGCCGTTATCTTAAGAATCCCAGACATTTATATAGCCTAGCTGAGGTTGTCCAGTGGGTAGTGGGTATTAGTTTGGGAAAGAAAACTGAAGGAAGCTGAAGAAAATCCTGAAAAGTAGTTACCCCCAACCATAAATGGTGGGAATTTACACTACTTTTTCAAAACTGATTTTTTAAAATCAAAATACCTTATCTGCTATAAATATTATCATGATGATCAAAGTCATCTAAATTAATTTCATTTTTATGTTGATTAAATTGAAAAATTAGAACAAAATGACCGATATGCACTCTTTTAGAATCCTTTAAATTATGTCTTAAATTTTTATAATGTGAAACGTCATGATAAAAATGCGTGAAACCGCCTCACCTCGCCATAAATGACGAGGTTTCAAAAGAGGCGGTTTCTCAACTACGCATTTTTAGCATGCAAAAATTTCGCCCTAAAGGGCAGGGTTTTACACCCAGC
>Ga0209542_10017442_pt1 | contig 11759 bp, 17 predicted proteins | sample RifCSPhighO2_01_FD_184028 | JGI IMG/M metagenome (GOLD analysis project Ga0209542, IMG submission 184028) | Soil microbial communities from Rifle, Colorado - Rifle CSP2_plank highO2_0.1 (SPAdes) (version 2) | ecosystem: Environmental > Terrestrial > Deep subsurface > Rock core/Sediment ...
TATGCTTTTGGCTTCAAGTGGTCTGTTTAGTTTAACAACGTAGCCTTGTGAGATGTATGTTTTGAGGGCGTCTATGAAGCATGCGCCTATTCCTTTGACTTGTTCTGGTTCTTCAGTATAGCTTTCGAGGAATCCTTGTTCTAATTGGTCTATGAGTTTGATTGTTGTCGCAGGGTAGTCTTCTGCGTTGAAGCTTTTCAAAAGTTCGTCAAGCACTATAACGGGCAAAGCGGTCCTGTTATTTATTGATTGCCAATAGTTTTTTAAACAAGATAGACGAAAAAACGGTTCATGAGGCTATGTTTGGGTATTGAAAGCACTGCGCACACGTTTGGCTGCGGTATTGTTTCGTTCGATGGGGATATAATCGCCAACGCGAAAGCTCAGTTCGTGACTGATAAGGGAGGTCTTATTCCATCTGAGGTGGCAAGGCATCATGAGGAGGTCAAAGAGCGTGTTTTAAAGCAGGCGTTGGACGCTGCCAAAGTCACGATGGCGGATATAGAGCTCATATCCTATTCAGCTGCGCCCGGTCTTTCTCCTTCGCTTTTAGTGGGTTTGAAATTCGCTCAAGCACTTGCCAATGAGCACAAAAAGCCTCTTATCGGAGCGAACCACAGCGTGGCTCATTTGACTATTGGGGATCTTATTTGCAAGGCTAAAGACCCTGTTTATTTGTACGTTTCAGGTCCTAACACTCAGGTTATAGCTTTTGCTGGCAAAAAGTACCGTATTATGGGCGAGACTCTTGATGTTGGTCTTGGCAATATGTTTGATAAGTTTGCAAGAGAGATAGGGCTTGGATTTCCGGGAGGTCCTAAGATAGAAAAGCTTGCGATAGGAAAATACGTTGAACTTCCGTACAGTGTGAAAGGTATGGATGTTTCATTCGCGGGTATGCTCACAAAGGCATTGAGGTTTCATAAAACTGGCGTTTCAACTGATGACCTTTGTTACAGTCTGCAAGAGACCGCGTTTGCAATGCTAGCTGAGATTGCCGAGCGCGCGATGGCGCATTTGGACAAGTTTGAGCTTCTTCTTATCGGAGGTGTGGCCGCAAACAAGCGTTTGGGAAATATGCTTGATGATATGTGCAAGGCAAGGGGTGCTAAGTTTCACGCCGTTCCGCTTGAATTTAGCGGAGATCAGGGTGTTATGATTGCGTGGCAGGGTGTTCTTCAATACGTCGCAGGCGAGCGTCTTGATGTCGAGCAGGCGAACATTCGTCCGTACGAGCGCATAGACGAAGTTAACGTTAGCTGGAGATGATATGGACGAGCAGTTAAGATTGCTTGAGCGAAAGGCTGCATCAGGGGGTCCCGATGACAAATTGGCCTTTCACGTTGCAAGGAAACGTGCGGGAATCGAGTGCGAATTGTACGATTTAATTTCCGGCCAGCTTGTCGAGCTTGCTTGGCGTGCTGATTATGCGCTTTCACCAAAGGTCGGATTGGACGCTTTCATCGGCGGCTTTAGGGAGCGTGGCTTTGCGGTAGAGCGTGATGAACGAGCAGTGCATGTTAGCGCGCGAAAGACTATTGGTGGGATTGATTGCGGCCTTGTTGCATCCATGAGTGTTGATGAGCTTTTGAAGGGGTGGAGTAATCATCCTGTTGGCTCGCCTCATTCATTATATGATTCAATTTGTGAGACCTATGATCGGCTGGGCAAAAGATTTTTAGAACTAGCTGAGCGTAACGCGTGGGCGCAAATCAGAAATGGCGAATCAATTATTGTTAGGCGCTTGATGGAGGATTTTCTTGAAAAATCGATTTCAACTCTTCACGAGCACGCGTTTTTATTTTCTTCGGGTGAGATTCCTGCTGCGGCCGAGCCGCGTTTGGTTCACGAAGTGAAGTCGCGTTTTCCAATCGAGCTTTACGAGCGCGCGAAAAAGGTGAGAGCGATTTGCGGTCCTGATGCGCCGTTCATTTTGGAAACCGATTTATCAGAATTCACCGAATCTTATCATCCGAGCGTTTCTGCTATGCATGAATTATTTTGGGGCATGTATTTGGATGCGTTCGCAAGAGTGAAGTGTTATCCTGTTTTGAATGAAGAATCGAGGTTAAGAAGTCTTATCACAAGAGGCCACGAAGGGCTCACAACGGGAAAAGAAATCTGGCCGCCGAAGCGGCGTTAATCACTTCTTCTTTTTCTTCGTAGGCGCCTTTTTGGCGGGCTTTTTTGCTTTCTTGGCCGGTTCTTCAACCACTGGCGTGAGTGGTTCGTATATTAGTCCGCAGTCTCTGCAGATTATTTGGTCTCTATCCTGGCTGTGGACTATGTTCGGGCTCGCGCAGTCTGGGCATTCTTTTATGTGGCTTGTGTTGTTCATGCCTTGAAAATTTCGCTTGCTGATTTTTAAAACTTAGTATTCACTTTCAAAAGACAATTACTGGAGATTTTTAAGGAGCGCTTCTTTGCCTTTCCAGTCGAGCGCTTCTTTTAGCACTTCTTCGAGCTTTTCTACGGGAATTATGCGAACTTTGGACAATATTGCTTTGTCTATTATGATGTCCTGCAGGTTTGATTTTGGCACGATGATATTCTTGATTCCAGCTTCTATGGCCGCTTCGACTTTGGCGCAAACCCCTCCTACTGGTAGCACTTCGCCTCGAACGCTTAGCGATCCGGTCATTGCAGTGTCTTGTTTGACTGGTATGTCTTGCAAGGCGCTTATTATGGCTGTGGCGACCGCGATGCTTGCTGAGTCTCCTTCGACTCCTTCGTATGTTTGCAGGAATTGAACGTATATATCGCAGTCCTTGATATCTTTTTGGAAGTATTTTTTTACGATGGGTGTCACGTTCTTGACAGCTTCTTTGGCGATGGTTCCTAATTTTCCGGTCGCGACTATCTCTTTCTCTTTGCCCCAAGGTCCTACCGCGGCTTCTATTGGCAAAATGATTCCTGAATACGTCCCGCCGCCTCCGATGACTGCAAGGCCGTTGACTCGTCCCACTTGTTTGCCTTCTGTGACTATGATTTCATACTCGCGTTTTCTTTCAATGTATTTGTCGGCCATTTGCTGTTCTAGTGAGCGCGCTATTTTTTTGGCGGCTTTGAAATGTTCTTTTTCTACAAGTTTCGCGTTTCTTTCTTTGGCGATGTCTCCTGCAGCTCTTATGATTCCGCCAAGCTCTCGTAGTCTTAGCGTCAAGTGTCCTTTGCGGTTCGCAAGGCGTCTTGCATCATCAATGACTGCGAGTACTGCGTCTTTAGTGAAGTGCGGTATTTTTCCGTCTCGTACGACTTCTTGCGCAACAAATCGAGCGATTCTTTCACGATTCTCCGCTGTGTCTTCGATTGTGTCTTTCATGAATACTTCATATCCGTATCCGCGGATTCTGCTTCGAAGGGCGGGGTGCAAATGTTGGATTGTTTCTGCGTTTCCTGCGGCGACGAGGATGAAGCTGCAGGGTGCGGGTTCTGTTCGAACCATGGCTCCTGCTGAGCGTTCGCTTTGTCCGGTAATAGCGTATTTTCCTTCTTGTAGTGATGTCAAAAGTTCCTGTTGTGTCATCGGATCGAGCGTGGCTATTTCATCGATGAATAGAACTCCCATGTGGGCTTTGTGGATTAGTCCTGCGACTACTCGTTCGTGCGCTGGTGTTCCAAGCCCTCCTGATTGTAAAGGATCGTGCAATACGTCGCCTAGCAAAGCTCCTGCGTGCGCGCCTGTTGCGTCCCAGAATGGTGCTTGTTTTTTGCCGAAGTTGTCGACGATTATTTTGGGTGTTTCGAATTTGCCCGTGATGGCTCTGCGCCCCATGCTCATGAAGATGACGTATGCTGCGATGAATATCATTCCGCCCAAAAAGAATGCTGCGAACATTATGTCGCTGTTGTAGTATTTTCTTGCCCACCAGGGCATTATGAATGATAGGATCAAAAGCGCGATTAGTATGATATTTTGGATGCGGAACATTCCCATGTTTTGAACTCGCGCTTTGGCTACGAGTTCGCGTCCTTTGCCTGCGGGTACTGTTCTTATGAATGGTTGGTTTTCATCGTTCGGATTAGAGAACGCTAGAATGTCTACGAGTTTTTCTTTTGGAAGGAGTTCAGCCAATGCAAGACCCAACATCGATTTACCAGTTCCAGGCTCCCCGATTAGCAGTACGTGTCTTCGCTGGCTTGCGGCTTTTTTGACTATTTCGCACGCTCCTTCCTGTCCTATGACTTGGTCGATGATTTTTTCAGGTATTTTCAGTTGCGCTGTGCTTTTGAAGTTAAGCTCTGCCATTGTGTGTTTTTCGTCGAGAAGTATTTATAAAGGTTATGGATTATCACTTTTTCAGCGTCTTGATAATTGCTTCTTTGATGGCTTTTGATATTTCCATTTGTGCTTCTGCTTTCTTTTCAGGGCTCGCTTCTTTGAGTGCCTTTTCGAGTTCTTCTTCACTGAATTCTTCTTCTTTTTTCTTTCCTTTCTGCGCCTGTTGCGCTGGTTGTTGAGTCGCAGGCTCTTTTTTGGGCCATACAAACGCTATTGTCGCAACTAGCGCGCCTATCATCAAGAAGGGCAATATCCAATCAGGTATGACTCCTCGTGATGCGAGTGCGTTCAACGCAAGAAGCGCGAATGTCGCAAGGCTTAGGCCGGCTACAATCGCGCTGGTGGACGAGCCTCCTACCAGCCCGACTAGTATTGCGCTCATAAGACCTACTATTGCCGAGATTACAAGGCTGGACGTTAGTACGTTGATTAAATCCAGCACGTTGACTGCGGCAATCGCTAAGAATCCAAGTACGAAGGATACCATCGCGTTGATGTTGCTTTTTGGATTGTCTTTTTCAACGCCAAATACGCGGGTGTATTGTAAAACTGCATAGCTAAGGGTGAATACGAGAATAAATGGAAGTACAACGTCAAGAAGGCCTAAGTTTACTGCTTCTTGTATCACCTCTTGGAATGGCATTGTTGTGATTAAGTGTGCGGTCTTTTAAAATCTTCTGCCGTCAATTACCGTTCGTGGGGTCTGCACACATCGTAGAAGTCGCATTGTCCTGTGCTGAACTTGCATAGCGGGCTTGGTTTTTTTGGGTAATGGTTGACGTCTTCAGTTAGCGTGCTCTCGTGCACGTGTGCTATCTCTTTTTTTGCCATGTCGAGTAGTTTCTCATCTACGTCCACAAGAGATTCTCTTCCTTTTAGAAAGTATATTCCGACTTGTTTTGGCATTGTTCCGTGTTTGTCAAAATATAGCAGTGAGTAAATTGCGAGCTGTAGTATGTGTTCGTTTATGTTCTGCGATGAACTTGTTTTGTAGTCCATTATGCGAACGCTTCCGTCTTCGTCGTGTTCTATCGCGTCTATGTATCCTTTTGTGCTGTAATTTTCAGACACGAGCAGCAGCTCTCGCATTGGGGTTAGTTTCTTGAATCGTTCTGCGAACGTTCCTGTTTTTCTGCTTAGTTTGGAAGAGAAAAGGTCGACCCAGTTGAATAGCATCACGAGTGTGTCTTCAAAATAGTGTATTTGCTTGTCTTGTGTCAATCCGAGCTTGTCAAGCTCAGTTTTGTAGTTTTGCCATTCTTTGAGCAGAAGTTTCTGTACTATTAATTTGAGGTGTGCCTCGTGATTTTCCATTGAGATTACGCTGGTGTCGATGTCAAAGAAATGTTCAAGAACGCTGTGCGCGATATTTCCTCTGACTGTGTGGATGTTCGCTTTTGTTTCAAGCTTGAGAATATATGAATAGTAATACTTGCGGGGGCATTGTTTGAATGTTTTGATGCTGCTTGGGCTTTGGACTCTTTTTGCTATAGTGTTCACCTTTTTGTATCTTGAACGAAAAAGGCGGTGCTTTTTATGGCTTTGTATTGTGCGGTATTTTTCCGAATTTGGTCGGAAACTTTCCTTGTTTTCGTACTAAATGTTCTTTAAGGGAGTTCAATGTATTTTTTTCATGAACAAGACTGTGTTGTTGATTGTTTGTTTGATTTTATCAGTAGTAGGCATAGTGATGATATTTTTTGCGAAGCCCGACGTTTCTCCGCAGGTGCTTGAGCTTTCAGGAACTGTGGTTGAAGTAGACAAAAGAGCAGATGTGACGTTCATAACATTCATTCCTGATGATTTGAAGGTTGTTTCATTTGGCGAAGGTTCATTCGCAAAGGGCAATACGACGCTAAGGGGTCGTTTGCAGCAGTATAAAGGCAGGTTGGAGTTTGTGCTTGATGATTGAGTTTGTTTTACTGGGCGCGTTCGGAGGTATTATCGCAGGCTTGATTCCGGGTATCCATACTAACCTTGTTGCGGTAATGGTTGCTTGCGCAGGATTTGATGCGTGGTTCTCTTGTTTGTTTCTTGCTTCACTAGCAAGTTCGCGTTCTATTATTGATGCGGTTCCTACAGTTTTTCTTGGCGCATCATCTGATGTGATGTCGTTGCATCCTGCGCATCGTTTCTTGAAGAAAGGGTTTGGATTGGTCGGGGTTCGTATTTTGGTTAGCGGCGCTCTTGCAGGATTAATAGTGTCTTTTCTTCTCGCTCCATTTCTTTTTATAGTGCTTCCTTTTTTGCAGAATCTGGTAAAGCCAGTGCTGTTTTGGCTTTTATTGGGCGTAGTGATTTTTTTAGTTTTAAGGGAAGGCGCGCGGGCATTTGTTGTTTTTTCAATTTCAGGCGTGCTTGGTTATATTTCTCTTTCCGCAGTCACAGAGCCACTGTTTCCTTTGCTGTCCGGTCTTTTCGGCGCGAGCGGGCTTATTTTGTCTTTGTTCGATGGGTTTGACGTCCCGTTGCAGAAAACCGCTTCTAATCCGAATATTCCGATTTCAAGGCTTTCGTTGTTCGCAATTTTAGGTGTTTGCCTGTCTGGATTTTTGATGTTGTTTCCGGGGCTAGGTCCTTCTCAGGCGGCGTCATTAGTTAGAGTGAAAAGTAAAACCCGTTATTTGCTTTTGACCGGCGCTCTTGGAACAGTTGATGTGATAATCTCGCTTGTAGCGTTTGTTTCTATTGGGCGCGCAAGAAATGGCGCTGTAGCGGTTATGGAGCAGTTGGTCGGTTCATTTGATATTTCCGCGCTAATCGCGCTCATTGGCGCGTGTTGTTTTTCTGCAGGGATTGCAGGGCTCGCGTCAGTTCCAATTTCAAAATGGTATTCGTCTATTTTTGACTTTGTTGAGTATCGTTTCGTAGCTTTAGGAGTCTTGTTTTTTCTTTGCGTTCTCTCACTCACTCTATCGGGTCTGCTTGGTTTGCTTATATTCGCAGTATCTGCGATTGTAGGATTATTGGCGCCTCTTTTAGGGGTTTCACGAAGCCACGCGATGGGTTGTTTGCTCGTGCCAACGCTCTTGATGCTCTGGTGACCCAAAAGCTTTATAAACCCCTCCTTTACCTTTGCTGGTTATGCAAGGCATTATATCTCATTTCAGGGGAAGCTTCCGCCGAAAGAGTGGCCACCAGCTTATCATTATTGTAAATGGCGTCGATAAAAAGGAAAGCGCTGCACCGCTTATCGGAAAGACTGCGGTTTGGACGTCTCCTGGCAAAGAGAAGAAGGAGATAAAGGGTAAGATTTCAGCGACTCATGGCAACAAAGGCGCAGTGAGAGTCATCTTCGAGCGCGGTCTTCCCGGCCAAAGTCTTGGCGAAGACGTCAAGATTCAATAGTCATATTCTGTACTGCTTTTTTATCAGTTGAGCCGTCTTTTGTGCACTGAGGTCAGTTGTATCGATAGTCAGATGTTCTTCGAAAGGCATTCGTGAGTGTAGTTTGTATTTCCTGATGATTTTTGTTAGTTGCGCAACATCTCGTAATTTTTTGAATTTTCTTCGTTGAGGTGTTCGCACTCGCTTGTGAAGTTCTTGCTGCGCACATTCGAGTTTGATGAAGTGTATGGTTCCGTTGTGTTTTTTCACAACGCGAATCATCTTTTTGATGAATGGATTATCTTCAGGCGAATATACGTATGTCAAAATGAAATTCACCTTGTTCTTTACGGCTTCAGTTAGAACGAGTTCCCATATTTGCCTGCCAAGTTTAAGGTATGGCTTGCTTCCCCAAGTGAAAATTGATAGGAGCAGATCAACCACGTAATGATTGTGGAAGAGTTTGTATCCGGTTATGGTGGCTAGTTTTTTCGCTACTGTGTGTTTTCCAACACCGGGCGGTCCATATAGAACGAGTAGTTTCATCGTGCAACCAAGTCATGCAGCGCTTTTACTTTCAACGTTCTCATTCGTTCTATTTCGCTTTCAACTGCGGCTTTAAGATATTCCAGATTTCTTTCTTTGAGCGCGTGAAAGATGCTTTTGATGTAGTTTTGGTCCAGCGCGTTTTGAGGCAGTTTCTCGAAATATTCGGCGAGCCAAACTTCAGCAAGGTTCAGATTTCCTTTGTTCAGCGCGTCTTCGCAGCTGTCAAGGATGAAAAGAAGCGGGTTTAAATCTTTAGTGAGTAGCTTCATAGTGGCTTAGCGTTCCTATCAACGCCCGCATTATTTTGGATTTATCGCCCTGCTCGAGTCCTTCTTTGAATAGCTTGGCGTGTTTTTCATCCATTAGCTTGGCAAGTGCTTTATCAGGATTCTTTCCATCTGATAGTTCTTCAAGAGCGGAACTGATGTTTTCGACTTCAGAGCTCATTAGAACTTGACCCAGTCAGGGAGCATGGGTTCGACGATTGGATAGACATACGGTGCCGCTACTATCAATGCGCCCACAAGAATGCTGTGGAACCATGTTTCTCCTGCTTTGACTCCGGATCCGGAAGAGAGTCCTTTTGTTTGATTGGCTCCGTGAATCTTGACTGCAGCTATAAGTCCTGCTGCGATTTGAAGACCGAGTGGTCCAAGAGGTATGCTTTGGAACACTGGCGCGGCAGTATAGACGAAGTCTGCGTTCATGCTGACAAATGTGAAAATGATGGATGTTATGATTGCTTGTGTGCCGTGCATGCTTCTGGCGAATGCTTTATCGACATCCCTGTGTACCACGATTAATTCGTAAACTCCGATTATAAGTCCAAGCGCGAGCGCAGGTCCGATGATAAGTTCTGCCATTGATTCACCTCTTTAATTTGTTTTAATGCCAAGTGTGTATTTAAACCTTGCGAGCGGTTTCTTCGCAGCATTCATGCCGAACAGGTATGGCTTGTTCTTTCGCGCGGGCCATTAGCTCCTCTGTCGCTCCTCCGTATGTGCACAAAAGAATGGGGGTTTTGTCTGATGTATTTTCTATCCAGTTATTTATTCGGTTTTCTATTGGCAGGGGCGTTTCTATTTTCAAAAGCCCGTTTTGTTCGATCGCATTTTCAAGTGTTTTCATCCGTGAAGTCAGAACGTTCTTCATGCGGTTATATTCGCTAGATGTTCCAATGTCAAGAGTTAGTAATTTTTCTTTTGCCCGTTGGAATTCTTGCGTGAAATTCCATCTATCCAGCGCATACGGCCGCCATTCGGCGTTTTCGATTCCGTACACTTCTAATCGACGAGAAAGGGCGCGTTCTGCGGCTTGCAGTGGTTTGAATGTGAATGTTCCGTTTGCGTATCGTTCAAGTGATTCGCGGCTTGGGTGTTGGATATAGTAATACTTGCGAAGGTTCTGCGGCCAATCACGCAGAGGAGGAAGGACTGGCTTGTTTTTAGCTTCTTCAAAACTTGACTTGCAGTGGTTCCACGCGTTTTTAAATGGAATGACTGCGCGTTCATATTCTGAGCGTAGCTCTCGAAGGCGGTCTTGAGTTATTTCGCCGCGTGGCAAGTCTGCGATTCCAACCCGCGTTATCCCGTACGTATCAACAAGAGCTGGGAGCACAGTTTCAACAAACGCGAGATGATCAAAAATCAAGTATCCTTCTTTTAGAGTTTTATCTCGGAGTCGATGATTGATAATGGCGCCAATAGTGCAGGATATTCCTGCGAGAAGTATTGTTCTGCGGGTGTGTTTTTTCTTGTCGTCAGGCGTCACCATGTTTCATCCTGTATTCGGCACGGGGTGAAATCGAGTTGCTCGCGCGCAATTCCATTTTTCGCTCCATAGTCGATTATCTTCTTCCAATCAGTGGCGTTTATCGTTGTTTTGAAAACCGCGTCTTTGAGGACTACGATGAGTTCATTGTTTCGATAAAAGTGCGCGTAAAATTTCGGATTCAATTCAGCTTTCAGAAGTTCAATCACTGATTCAATTTTATCGTTGGCAATTTCCACTTTGTAGAGCGTCCAATCCTCATCTTTTTTACTGCTGACAATTTTAAATTTCTTCAGACTAGTTTGATTCCTGAGACTTGCGTCTACGATTATTCCATGATATGCTTGTGCATTTGCGTCTTCTGGCTTCATCTTTCTTTCCATTACAGGTCGTAAAGTTTCCCTGTTTTCTTGAGAAGAGTTCTTTAAGGGACTTATCTCCTGTTTTCACATGGTTTTTGTCGACTATAAAAAACTTGAGATTTATCACGCCGCGCACCAGTTCGTGCTTGACACGTATCAACTCGTCAAATCATTCCCGTCATCTGAAGATAATAACCTGACATCACAGTTGCGCAGAGCCGCGACTTGCCTACCACTCAACATTGCCGAAGGCTCTGGCGCGAGGTCGTACAAGATTTTCCTCAACTATCTAATTTTTTGTTATCGTAGTTGTCTTGAATGCGAAGCGGCGCTAAGACTGTCGCAAGACCTGAACTATATTACAAAAGAACAGCACGCAACGCATCATGCAAAACTTGACACATTCATCAGAAGATTATATCGTTATATGCAATATTTAGAAGGACAAATTGGCAACAGAAAAGAGGACAAGACGATGTGGTACAGGCACGAGAAGTGGAAAACAGACCAAGATATCAAGTCGAGAGAAGAAATGGGGAAATTGTGTTAAATCTTAATTTCTCGTTTATACCATTCTTCCAAATAAGGATATAGTCTCTTTTTCGTCTTTAAATCAAGCTTCCTGAAATCTCCATAAATTACTTTTCTACAATTTTGAGTTCCGCAGTTACATTGCATCTCCCAGTCATCTATTCCATTCAAAGAATAATCAGTTGTTATTTCCTCGCCTTTTTCGATATCAATTAACGCAATGTCTTGTTGATTTTTCACATAGGTATTTGGTTCGCAAGAATGATCGACAAATTTTTCAGGCGATTGCATTAGCGTGTATGTATCAGTTCCTATGTAGTTTGTGTGATTTTGATCATCTTGTGAAAGATTCTTAATTTGTTCTCTTGATAACTGGTGTGAAATATCCCATATTAGAACAACTTCACCCTTTTTGAAATCACGTGCTGCGAAAACACCTTTGCCTCCTTTCGATGATTTTTTGACTGTGATGCAGTTCATTCAAAGTAGAATAAGTTGCTAGAATAAAAATATTGTTAGCGATTTCTCTACATTTCGATTTTAAAATTAAAATAAAAAAAGAACCGTTCATAGTCGAACTCAAAAGTATGGGCGTTGGGGGCTGCATGCTGAACGCGTCGTTACCTTCGCGCTTACACACCAGCTCCATCAAACGGCTCTTTTAGCCATGCCCGAAGAAGGGTCTTTTCGAGGAACGTTTCATTCTTAGATGCTTTCAGAACTTACCGTCTATCGCGTAGCTGCCCGGCGTGATGCCCTATCGGACAACCGGTATACCAGTGGCGACGAATGCCAGTTCCTCTCGTACTATGGCATCCTTCCTCACACCCTTCCTACATCTCCAGTAGATATCAAACCAACTGCCTCACAGCGTTGTGAACCCAGCTAACGATCCCTTTTAACAAGTGAACCCCTTCACCCTTGGCCGCTTCTGCACG
>Ga0209542_10017445_pt1 | contig 11756 bp, 12 predicted proteins | sample RifCSPhighO2_01_FD_184028 | JGI IMG/M metagenome (GOLD analysis project Ga0209542, IMG submission 184028) | Soil microbial communities from Rifle, Colorado - Rifle CSP2_plank highO2_0.1 (SPAdes) (version 2) | ecosystem: Environmental > Terrestrial > Deep subsurface > Rock core/Sediment ...
CCTGCCTTAATCGGTGGGTCTTTTTTTTGTGTCATGCTGAGCGGAATCCGGAGCATCCGTTTAGGATGCGATGGATGGAGTCGAAGCACGTCGCGACTGGAAACCAAATAACTGCGCACGATGTGCTTCGACTTCGCGCTACGCATCCTTGTCGGATGCTTGCGCTACGCTCAGCATGACACACCTATTCCGTTGCCGCCCTCCGCAACTCAGCCACAATGAATGCTTCGATATCTCCGTCGAGCACATTCTCGGGATCGCTCACCTCGTAATCGGTGCGCAGGTCTTTGACCATCTTGTACGGATGGAGGACATAGCTGCGGATTTGCTGGCCGAAGTCCGCACTCTGCGTTGCTCCTTTGAGTCCCTTCAGTTCTGCGGTTTGCTCTTCATCCTGCTTTTGTAAAAGTTTCGCACGGAGCATGTTCATCGCCTGTTCTTTGTTCTGTGTCTGGGATCTTTCGTTCTGGCATGCAATGGCGATACCGGTCGGAATGTGCGTGACGCGTACGGCGGAATCCGTCTTGTTCACTTTCTGTCCTCCTGCGCCGCCTGCGCGGAAGGTATCAATCCTCAGGTCATTCGGATTAATTTCAATCTCTCCTGCATCTTCAATCTCCGGTAGCACTTCGACAAGAGCGAACGAAGTCTGGCGCAGGTTCTTAGCATTAAAGGGCGAGAGCCGCACGAGGCGATGCGTGCCGCGTTCCGCCTTAAGATGCCCGTAGGCGAGCTCCCCCTGAATGTGAATGGTTGCGGTTTTGATTCCTGCCTCCGTTCCGTGCGTTTTTTCCAAAATGTCCGTCTTCCATCCGCGGCGTTCCGCATAGCGCAGGTACATGCGCGCGAGCATTTCCGCCCAATCCTGCGCCTCGGTGCCGCCTGCTCCGGCGCTGATCGTCAGGTAGCAGTTCGAGGCATCGTAGGGACCGGAGAAGTAGAGCATGTGCTCCACGAGTTTCCAGCGTTCGATGAGATTTGCTGCCTCCTCACGCATGGTGTCACCCTGAGTAGCCTGGTCATCGTGCTTCGATACGCCCTCGTCCCGCATCTGCGGGGCTCGGGCTACCTGCCTGCCGGCAGGCAGGCTCAGCATGACACGACCAGGCGTATCGAAGGGCTGTGTACCTTCCATAAGTTCCATGAACGCAGCCACATCCCCCGCGAGATCGCGCACGGGCTCCCATACGCTTCGTAAGCCCTTGAGCTTCGCAAAGAGCTGCTTGGCTTCCTTTTGATCGTTCCAGAAGTTTTCCTCCTGACTTTTTTGTTCCAGAGCGGCTATTTCCTTTGGCACTCCTCTTTTCTCAAAGAGAGTCCTTCCCCGTGTTCAGAGCGGATTGCAGTTCCCGAATTTGATCGAGGAGTCCTTCCATGGGGGAGGGGGAAGATTGATAGATTTAGTATAGCAGACTATGCGAAGTTCTCGTATTCGTAGAATTTTCATTAAAACCAGCCTCGTGGCTGTGCCATGAAGCGTGTTTGCGAAGCAAACTTTGCTTCATGGAGCCGCTGATGAGATTTGAACTCATGACCCCCTCCTTCGTTTACACCTCACTTTTCTGCGTCACGTATGTGAGGACTAGACTGTATCTTCAGCGTGATTCGAAAGAATCGTAGCTGCCCTTGTCAGTCGTTCGGGTCCGCGCTTTCGCGGGGCCACGGTCTCTGCTTTGTGAGAAGCCTTTGACCGTTATTCGGGATGCACCCAGAAATTTCTCTCGTGGGGGGCTTATGGACGATAAACCATGGAGGTGCTCTACCCCTGAGCTACAGCGGCTTTGGTGGAAAGACCAGACTGGCGACAGTGTGCCCTATTGTTTCAAAAATTCCATCACCTTTTTCCACACTTTCTCATCTCCCCACAAATCATCATGCCCTCTCTCCGGTAGGAGCAAGAGTTCTGCTTCACCTCCCCATGCCTCTTGAATCTTTTTTGCGTGATCCGAAGAAAGCTGTCCATCCAGGCTACCATGGGCGATGAGCGCTGGCTGCGAGAGCGAAGGAGCGAGGGCAAGATTATCAAGATCATGCTTCAGAAATGTTTTGATGATTGATTTCGGTAGGAAGGGAAACATGGAGTGACCGACATCCACGAGGCTGGTATAAGGGGAGAAGAGGATGACTTTTTCGATTGGTTTCACGGATGCGAGATGCGTCGCAATGCCTGTTCCCAAACTCACTCCCCATGCGGTGATGTGTGCGGGATTAACTGCAGGATGTTTGGATGCGGCGTCGAAAATTTTCTCCGCATCGCGCTTCATCCACTCCGCATCCGGTTCTCCTGTGCTCAATCCATAACCCCTATAATCCATCAGGAGGACGCTGATGCCCTGCGCGGGGAACCGCGAGAAGAGCGGTGCAATATCTTCCACGAGCATCGCGTTGCCGGGGAAAACGATGATCGTGGGACGGGGTGCTCCCGTGTGATCGGAGAGGAACATACCTTCGAGCACGGCATCATCATCCGCTCGGATCGAAACGTAATCTGCTTTGAGCTCTTCTTCGATCAATTGTTTCCAGCGATCATCGGTTGTCGTGCGCGGGAAGAAGATGAGCGAGTCCTGAAAGAGCGTGAGGAAGCTGATGAAAGCGAGCGCGATTGCGAAAAGAATGCCGGTCCAGAGAGCAACTTTTTTCATGACCCCCATCGTAGCGTAGAATCGTCTTCATGGGTTACAAACGACGAGGATTTGCCCGTCTTCACCGAGGGTTCACTCTCATCGAACTTCTCCTCGTCATGAGCATCATCAGCATTCTTGCTGGTATCGTCATCGTTGCAATCAATCCCTCCCGTCAATTTGCTTCAGCCCGTAACGCGCAACGCCGCAGCGATGTGAAAACTATTCTGGAATCGATCCATCAACATGCCATCGATCAGGGGGGAATTCTGTACTCTGGTATTGATCAAAACTGGAAAATGATTGGAACGGAAACCACGGGATGCTCCGATACGTGCGGTCTCATTGCCGAAGGGGGAGGGGGACCCGCGAGCGTCACGCTCTCACCCGACGCAGATACCTTCCTCTACGAAGGATCGCAAGGAACGAACTACGGCAGCAATGTTCAGCTCTGGACTGATCCCTGGCAGCTTGGGAACGCACGGCGCAGCCTCATTCACTTTGATGTGAGCAGCATTCCCTCCACGGCTTCGATCAGCCTCGCAGAACTCAATCTTCTGGAAGCGGATACCCAGGGCACCACGCGCACCATTGCCATTCATCGGAAAACCGCATCCTTTACTGAGAACGGTGCTACCTGGAGCAATGCCGCATCGGGCTACAACGGCGCCGCCACGGACACCGTTTCCGTTTCCTGGAGCGGCACGTTTACATGGAATACATGGAGCGTGCAGAGCGATGTGCAGGATTTTGTGGATGGAACATCGCCCAATTTCGGATGGCTCCTCAAAGATACTGCCGAGGGCACATCGCAGTTCCGGTGGCAGTTCCACTCACGCGATGCCGCAAGTTCCGCCAATCGTCCCACACTCGATATCACCTATACCGATGCCGCAGGGAGCACGGCGGCATCGTGCCTTGATCTTTCCTCCATTCTCCCCGGGACGTACGTTTCCTCTCTTCCCGCAGATCCGCGCTACGGCAGCGGCGCGCGAACCCAGTATGCGGTTCGCAAAGACAGCCAAGGACATCTTCTTGTCCGCGCTTGTCGCGCGGAACTTGGAGAAGAGATCGCAGTGGAGCGATAGGAGTATGCAAGCGTATAATCGCTGATATGGTTGTTCGAGTGAAGGAGGGCTGCACCCGTCTTCGTCCCGCATCCGCGGGACTTCGCCGAGGTTTCACCCTGATTGAATTGCTCCTCGTCATGAGCATCATCAGCATTCTCGCAGGGATCGTCATCGCGGCGTTGAGCCCTTCGCGGCAGCTTGCGCAAGTTCGAAACGCGCAGCGCCGGTCGGATGTGCGCAATATCGCCGCTGCGATCGATCAGTATGTGCTCGATCAGGGCGGGGATGATCTCCCCGCGGGGCTTGATACGTCGCTCCGCATGATTGGAACGGCGGGGAGCGGATGCAGCATTGCCTGCGGCGGCGAAGGAGATGCCGGCAGTGTCAGCATGACCGGCATCGCCGCGCTCTGGCACCTCGACGAGAACTCCGGAACCATTGCCGATAGCTCGGGGAATAATCGCAATTCCACGGTCGTGAGCGGCGTCACCTATGGGGCGACGGGACACCTCAATACAGCCCTTTTATTCGATGGCAACGACTACGTGGATTTTCCGACAATCTTTCCACACGACAGCGACCCCAAAGCCTCCATTGATGAGGTGACATCGTCCGCATGGTTCCGCACATTCTCTCCTCCTTCTGCGGATGCGAAAATCGTGTGGGTTGGATGGGGCGGCACCATTGCCCTCCAGATGAACAGCGCCGGCGTTGTGAGCGTATGGATTAAGCAGACGAAGACCGGCGGAACGAATTACGACGGTTTGTGGCATGGTCAGAATTCGGGGTCGGCAACGTTCGCGGATGGGCAGTGGCACCACATCGCAGGGCGTTTCCATCGCACGGAGAATACGCTCAAACTCTACGTTGATGGCGAACTCCTCGGCACGAACACGGGAATGAACGCAAGCGAGTATCTCTCCGATCCGCCGACCAACCACCCGCCGATCATCGGGGCGGCATCGGTGTGGACGGGGGCGCGTACCAATTACTTTACCGGAGACATCGACGAGGTGGCACTCTGGAGCCGCGCCCTTACAGACCCCGAGATCCAGGGGCTCTCCGGTCAGGGAGAAGAAATGACCGCCGCTGCGTGTCTCGATCTTTCCCCCTCGCTTGTTGATACCTACCTTGCATCCATCCCGTTTGATCCAGGCGGGGGCGATGCCGCGCGCACAGAGTATGCGGCGAGGAGGACCGCAACGTCGCATACCTACGTCCGCGCATGCAGCGCAGAGCTTGGAGAGGAGATCGTGGTGGAGCGATGAGAGGATGCATTGCTATACTGCTCTCCATGGATTCGAGGGTCCTTCCACTTCTTATCATCTTCAGTATCCCGCTTTCCGCACATGCGGCGCAATCCTTTTCGGACGTGCCCCAGACACGTGAGGAGTATGAAGCCGTAGAAGATCTCAAAACGCGCGGAATTGTGGAAGGGCGTCCCGACGGAACATTCGGACCCGACTCTCGGGTGAACCGTGCGGAAGCGATCACCATCGTCGTGCGCGCAGTCGCCAATGTGCGGAACCTCCCGAATATCAATCACTGTTTCCCCGATGTCGCAGGGGATGCATGGTACGTACAACCCGTCTGCTATGCGTTCGATCTGGACTGGGTGAGCGGCTATCCCGATGGCACATTTCAGCCGATCCGTACTGTTGCCAAAGCTGAGTTCCTTAAAATTCTCCTCAATGCGTACGGTGTGGATACGGTTGCGATAGAGGAGTACCGCGATCCTCTGGCGCCGGATGTGAGGAATCCCGACGAGTGGTACGTGCCGTATCTCTCGTATGCGCTCGCGAGCTCCATGACGGCGACCGATGCATACGGTCATCTGAATCCCGGCGCCTCGCTCACGCGCGGGCAGGTGGCGCTCATGATGCACAGGTTTCTCCTCTATCGCGAGGGCGTACGTACGCAGCAACTGCTCACCGTTGCGGAGAAGGATATTCGTGCTGTTTTCTCGCATCTGGATGCGATCGAAGTGGATCGTGCAGAGGAAGACGTTGCGCGTGTCCGCCTTGCAATCTTCGGCGCCAAAGAGCGCCAGCCGGATGCCGCCTTACTCAAGAGTACGGAGACTCTTGCCGAGGCGTTGCACTCTCTTGTGTCCGCGTACCGCCTTACGCAGGAGGGGAGTCTGGAACCGGCTCTCGCTGCAAGCCAAGATGCATACAATCTTGCACACTCCGCAGATGACGGCAGCGATGCGGTGCGTACCTATACCGATCGCGTACGCGCGTATGCGCACGATATCGCAGAAGATATTCGCTCGTATCGGGCGGGAGTAAAGAGTGAATGACGAAAGTGAAGAGTGAAAAATGAATAGTGAATAGTACTTTTCACTCTTCACTTTTCGTTTTTCACTCGTCAAGTGTTACGGTTTCTATCCACGTCTGGAGCTTTTCACCCCGTGCTTTATGTATCGCGTTTTTGACGGTGTGGAGACTCATCAGTGCACACTTGAATCTCCGCGGACCTACGGGTACGCCGAGGAGCTTGTAGACATCGTCCTTCGTAAGTGCGAGCACATCCACTGCTTTTTTCCCGATGAGTTCTTCACTCAGGATTGATATGCTTGCCTGCGAAATCGCGCAGCCGGTTCCGGTCCACGCAATTTTTGCGACGATGCCATCTTTTATCAAAAGCGAGAGGTGGAGCTCGTCGCCGCACGCGTGATTCCACTCTTCGTGGTTCACCGTGGCTTCCGGCAGTGTGCCGCTGTTCCTTGGATGCCTGAAGTGATCGAGGATGTTTTCGGCGTAAAGGTCCATGTTCTGCATGATTCTACAGAGTTTGCCGTTCTTGCAATTAATAAAAAAAATAGTATAGAATAATTTACGTATGTCTCCCGAAGAATTCCATAAGGATGACATCCCTGAGCCTCAGCGGGAAGAGGCGAGTCAGTTCTCCGGTCCATGTCGCTACCACTCTGATCCCGCAGAGGAGGATACGGGTGCATGGGAGGAGGAAGATCTCCATTCTCAACTTTCCGCAGAATGGCTCAAACAGGTGGAGGAACACTGGCGGAATTTGCCTCAGGCCTATCGTCGCTCAAAAGAGGATATGACAGATTGCTCTTTTGATCATGCGTTGGCTCACATGTGCAATCTCGTCCGTGCCAGTCTGCTGGAGACGCAAGCCATCACTGAGCGTTATCAATCCTTCCTTACCACTCTCCGCTGCGCTTTTCTCGTTTTAAAAGCTCAGCGCCATCACCGTTGTGGCATGCATCACGATAGTGATCCGGGTACGAGAGCGCAGGAGTTCCAATATGCGCGCAATACGCTCGCATTACTGCCGAATTTTTTTTCGGGGTATATGGTGACTGATGAACTGTTGGCACTTTTTCCCGGCATAGAATTACTTCGAGACGATATCAATCGCCTCCACGATCAGTTGTATCCCGAAAAAAAGAGCAACACTCGCGAATAACGGCGCACGCACGATCAATATCTTCCCTGGTGTTATAGATCCCGAATGACATCCGCGTCGTTGCGGGGTGCCCAAGAGACTTATGGAGCGGCTGTGCGCAGTGGTGCCCTGCGCGCATGCAGACTCCCTTTCTGCCGCAGTATTCGGTGAGATCGTGCGGGTGAATACCCTCACTGACGAAGGCAATACAGCCTGCAATTTTCTGCGGATCTTTCGGGCCGAGCACAGTCACAGATTTCAGTTGTTCAAGTGATGAGAGCGCATGAGTGATGAGTTCCTTCTCATGTGCCTGAATTTTCTCCCAGCCGATCTCCTGTATAAAATCGAGTGCTGCATGGAGCCCCACAGCCTCCGCGATCGGTGGTGTTCCTGCTTCGAATTTTTCCGGAAGATGCGACGGGCTAAAGCGATCGGTGAAGACTTCCTGAATCATCGTGCCGCCCCCAAGGAACGGCTGCATGGCATCAAGGAGTTCTTCTTTTCCGTAGAGCACGCCGATACCGGTGGGACCGTAGACTTTGTGGCCGGAGAATGCGAGGAAGTCGCAATCGATATTCTGCACATCGATTCCTGCATGCGGCGCAAGCTGCGCGGCATCGAGGAGCGTGAGAGCGCCGTGCTCATGTGCAAGTCCAACGAGCTCTTTGTAAGGCGTCACCGTGCCAAGGACGTTGCTCACAGCAGTAATTGCGAGGAGCTCCACTTTTCCCTGTTCCAGAATCCGCTTCGCGTCTTCCATTGCGAGAGTTCCGTCTTTTTCGATGCCGATCCATTCCACCTCAATCCCGATTTTCTCTTTAAGCTGGAGCCATGGCACGATGTTTGAATGGTGTTCGAGGAGCGAAACCAGAACGACGTCGCCTTTGCGGAGATTCTTCTCTCCCCATGATCGTGCCACCAGATTGATTGCCTCTGTGCAGTTCTTTGTGAAGATGATTTCGTGCGGTTTGCGTGCGTTCAGGAACTTCTGCACTTTGGTTCTCGCGGCTTCGTAGAGTTCTGTGGATCGCTCCGCGAGCGTATGCATTCCTCTTTTTACATTGGCATTATCGTTGTGATAAAAATCATCCATTTTTTTCAACACGATATCCGGTTTTTGGCTTGTAGAGGCTGTGTCAAGATACACAAGAGCGTTTCCATCAATAGTCTGTGTGAGGATGGGAAAAAGGCCGCGAATGTCGTTTCTTAGGAGTGGCATCTTCGTTTCCCTATGATAGCGCATTTTTGTCATTCTTGTACTTCTTTGCGATCTCAAAGAGAATGCTCTGCCGGATCTTTTCATCGGGAATTTTTTCCAGGAGTGCACCTAAAAAACCTTCGACGTACATTCTGCGCGCCGTATTGAGCGCAATGCCGCGTGAGGCAAAATAGAAAAGATCTTCGTCACTTACTTTGGATATGCTTGCGCTGTGGCTGGCCTTCACGTCGTTCGTTTTGATCTCGAGCCCCGGCACCGCGTTTACCTTTGCAGTCGGATCCAGCATCAGGGTTTTTTCAGTGAGGTACGTATCCGTCCCTCCGCCGTTTTTCGTAATTTCGATGCATCCATCGAACGATACCTGAGCGTGATCCTCGGCAACGCCATGCACGGTGATTTGACCGCGACCGCGCGGCGCATCGAAGATATTCCGCGCCGAGAGCTCTTGCCGCTCACGCATGCTGCCGTAGAAGATCCAGTCGATGGTGCTTGTGCCATCGGGGCCCGTAACGCGGGAGGTGAGATCGTGGATTGTTCCTCCCAGTGAGATGTTCCAAAGATGCAACATTGCGCCGGATTCCACCGTGCAGTCCTGTACGATTTTCGCATGTGTACCATTTTCTTTCTGTAGGCAGAGGAGATGGAGCATTGCATTTTCTTCCACATGCACCCGTATGGAAGATTCTTCCGCAGGAAGCTGAATCATCATCATTGCCGGCTGGGCGTTCTGAGGAATGCGGATAATTCTGTCCATGGATTTTGCAGATATCGCCCCATTATTCCACATATTGCACATTTAATAAAATATTGAATAATATTCGAAAGGCTGATACAGTGTATTCATGGTCAAAAAAAGCGGTTCAACGTTGCGCCAACTTGCACTTTTTTGCGAGCAACCAGTCGAGCTGCCTGTGAATGGAGAGCCGATACCGCATAAGTACGGAGATATATGGGAACATCCTCATGGCAATCGTTTACGCATGTCCTCACGTGTACAGTCACCCGCATACAGTTGCGCGCGTTTTGCGGCGCAATTTACAAAAAAGACAGGTCGTTTTTCTGCCGAGGCACATCCTCAAAGGAAGAATATTGATGCAATGCAGCGATGTATTGTAGAGCTTCAAGCAGAATATGCACTTCTCGAAACCGTAGCCCAGTACCGTGCGATTCCGAATTACCAGGAAAAAATCCGGAATGTCGTGACGGGATTGATCCAGATGGGCATATATTCCAATGAAGATGCCCTCATCGAGGAATATGAAACAGGGAAAGATGAGGTTGATCCTCTTACGTACGAAGAATACATCCTTACAGGTCTTTCCTATTTCCGGGAGAAGCTTCAGCAGTGTGGCAAGAATCAGAAATGAAGAGGAAAGAGCGCTCCGTATTACCCGACGGAGCCCTCCATTTCGAGCTCTATCAGCCTGTTCATTTCCACAGCGTACTCGAGCGGCAGTTCCCGCACGATGGGCTCGATGAATCCGTTTACGATCATGGAGCGGGCTTCCTCAAGTGCGATTCCCCGTGCCATCAAATAGAAGAGCTGTTCCTCCGAGAGTTTCCCCACCGTCGCCTCGTGAGCAATCGTCACGTCATTATTGCGGATCTGAATGTCCGGAATCGTATCGGTGCGACTCTTCTCATCAAGGAGCAAAGCATCGCACTCCACGTTCGCCGTGGAATCGTGTGCATTCGGTGCAATGAAGAGTTTGCCGCGGTACACGGCGGTGCCTCCGTCCTTACTGATCGATTTGCTTGTGACGCGGCTCGAGGTATGGGGGGCCAGATGAAAGACTTTGGCACCGGTATCCTGCCATTGGTCTTTGTTTGCGAATGCAATAGCAAGGTGATCGCATCGCGCGCCTTCCCCGACAAGCATGGAGCAGGGGTAGAGCATGGTGGTTCCGCTCCCCATGTTTCCGCCCACCCATTCCATTGTCGCATCCTTTTCCACAATCGCGCGTTTCGTATTAAGATTGTAGGTATCCCTGCTCCAGTTCTCCACGGAGCTATAGCGGCACCTGGCGTTTGGTTTTACAAAGATCTCGACTAAGCCCGCATGGAGCCCCTGCGAGCCGTACTTCGGCGCGGAACAACCTTCGATATAGTGCGCCGCCGCTCCTTCCTCCACGATGATGAGCGTGTGCTCGAACTGCCCCATGTTCTTCGCATTCATGCGGAAGTACGCCTGCAGCGGTTCGGAGATATGCACGCCTTTTGGCACGTACAAAAACGTTCCGCCACTCCAGACCGCACCATGCAGCGCTGCGAATTTGTGATCGGTATTGGGAACGCATTTCATAAAGTATTCCTGCACGAGCTCTTCGTGGTCCTGCAGCGCGTTATCCATATCGAGGAAGATCACTCCCTTTGCTTCCCATTCCTCTTTCAGCTTGTGGTACACCATTTCCGATTCGTACTGCGCCCCCACGCCTGCAAGCATACGGCGCTCCGCCTCGGGGATTCCGAGGCGATCGTAGACGTTGCGGATTTCCTCCGGCACTTCACTCCATGTGTCTGTTTCCTGCGCACCGGACCGCGCGTAGTAGATGATGTTATCGAGATCGAGCTTGGAGAGATCTGCTCCCCATGTGGGCAGGGATTTTTCGTTGAAAATCCCGAGCGATTCCAGTCGATGCGCGAGCATCCACTCCGGTTCATTCTTATCGCCGGAAATTCTCCGGACGAGCTCCTCCGAGACTCCCCGCAGCGCGCCTTCGGCGTAGGGCGAAGGATTTGCCGTATCGAAGATTTCCCGCGAGAGGCTGCCAAAAATGGGGGTAGGGTCTGACATAAAGCTTGATCACGGAGAGGTTCATCCTACCCTATTGCTATCTGATCTCGTACATGAGTGAAACACTCATGCGGATCTCTTGTTCGCCGGTTGGTACAGGTACATCGCCTCCTCCTCCGCCCATACCTCTCCCCAGCATCGCACCTTCGTACATGGGTGACGGAGGATAAACACCGCCTTCGTTGAATCCTTTCAGTTTGCCGAGTCGTACGTGGAGAGTTTTTTCTTCCATAGTGCGCCGATACTACCATTTCTTTCCGCAGAATGCGATTTTTTTCTTCGGTGCCGTTATTTAGCTCAGTCCGATGATCTTTTTCATCTTGCCAAATTTTTCGTATCCTCCTTTTTCCAATTCCTTCGCGAATTCCGGTCCTCCGCTCTCCGCGATTTTCCCGTCTATCATCACGTGCACTTTGTCGGGCGTGATGTATTCGAGGATACGCGCGTAATGGGTGACAAGAATGGCGGAGAATTCCGGTGATCTCATGGAGTTCACACCCTTTGCAACAGTTTTTAATGCATCCACATCGAGTCCCGAATCGGTTTCATCAAGGAGAGCGAGGAGTGGTTTGAGAATGGTGAGCTGGAGGATTTCCGCCTTCTTTTTTTCACCACCGCTGAAGCCCTGATTCACCGGA
>Ga0209542_10017446_pt1 | contig 11756 bp, 10 predicted proteins | sample RifCSPhighO2_01_FD_184028 | JGI IMG/M metagenome (GOLD analysis project Ga0209542, IMG submission 184028) | Soil microbial communities from Rifle, Colorado - Rifle CSP2_plank highO2_0.1 (SPAdes) (version 2) | ecosystem: Environmental > Terrestrial > Deep subsurface > Rock core/Sediment ...
CTAAAAAAACCACCTGAATTGAGACCGGGGCCTGAACAAATGAGTATAGCAAACTAAAATCATAATTTATGCCATTTAAAAAAATCCTCCAAAGAGCAAAAATAATCGGTATTTGGATAAGAAGGGGCAAAATGCCTCCCAAAGGATTGATTTTATTTTCAGAGTAAACCGCCATTAGCGCTTTAGCCTGCGCTTCTTTATTGTCTTTAAATTTTTTCTTTATTTCTTCTATTTTTGGCTGTAAGGCGGCTAAAGCTTTTTGGCTTCTAATACCTTTACTTGTTAAGGGCCAAAGTATCAAACGAATAATAATTGTTAAAATAATAATAGATATCCCCATATCATGATTAGGAATAGTATTATATAAAAAAATTAAACCATTAAATAATGGCTTATAAAATACTTCATTAAAAAAATAAGAAATCATTTTTTATAATTAATTCTCTTTTGCGAGAATTAATTCTCGCAAATAATTAGTTAAATCTTTATAATTAAGAGAGATAGAATTTGTTTTGGGCCATATTACCACATCAAACTTGCATTTTAAATCTTTAAGTAAATGCCGACAAATCATTCTTAAACGTCTCTTTAAAATATTCCTCACAGTTGCTTTCTTTAAAAGTTTAGTGCTTATTATAAAACCAAAACGGCTTAAATTTTTCTGGTTTTTTAAAAACTTAATGCGGAAAAATTGATTTTCCGATTTTTTGCCATTTTTAAAAACGTTTTTAAAATCTTCATCGGATTTTAAGCGGTTAATTCCTGGCAGCATACTCGTTGTTTTAAACGGTTAACTTAAAGCGTCTTTTTTTTCTGCGCCTAGCGATGACTTTTCTTCCGCCGACACTTTTCATTCTCTTTAAAAATCCATGCTTTTTCAGCCGCCGTTTCTTTTTTGGTTGGTAAGTAATACTCATCTTTAATCTTATAACATAAAAACTTGTGTTGCGTCAAACATTTTAAATGATTTATTATTTTACACAGAAAATGCACAGGTTATTAACCTTTTTGTATTTAAAAATATTCTTAAAACATCTTGGTTTAATATTATATTTGATTTATTATGAATAAAGCTAATAATAACAATTGTTTAATTTTTATTTAAATGGATTTACAAGAACTCTGGAAAGCAGCTTTAGGAGAAATAGGACTGCAAGTCTCAAAAGCAAACTACAAAACCTGGCTTATTAATACTTCGATCGTTGATAAAAAGAACGGTGTTGTTACGGTTGCCGTACCTAATAGTTTTACTAAAGAATGGCTTGAAAATAAATATCATAAATTTATTTTGAGATCATTGCGTAATATTGAATCGGAAATTAAAGAAGTAATATATCAAATTAAACCTAATTACATAAAAGAGGAATTAAAAGATAAAAAACAATTTAAGGAAGATGAGTTAATGATTCATAAGCAATTAGATTTTATCGAATTAAATGTTGATACGGAAACCAACCTTAATCCACGTTATGTTTTCGACAATTTTATTGTCGGCCCTTCTAATGAATTAGCTCATGCCGCTGCTTCGGCTGTTGTTAAAAATCTTGGAAATAAATATAATCCGTTGTTTATTTATGGTGGTGTAGGACTCGGTAAAACTCATTTGATTCAAGCTATAGGTAATGCGGTTAAAAAAGAAAATCGCAATAAAAAAATAAAATATGTTACATCAGAAAGATTTACTTCTGAAGTTATAACGACTTTAAGGTCCGGATCACTTCGGCCAAACGATATTGATGATTTTAAAAAAAAATGGCGAGAAATTGATTTACTAATTATTGATGATATCCAGTTTCTTTCGGGAAAAGAAAAAACTCAAGATGAATTTTTTCATACTTTTAATGCTTTATACGATGCCGGGAAACAAATAATTATTTCTTCCGATAGGCCACCCAAATCAATCCAAACATTGGAAGAACGATTGTGTTCTCGGTTTGAAGGCGGGATGATAGCCGATATTAGCTATCCAGATTTAGAAACAAGAATTACTATTTTAAAAACAAAAGCTAATGAGAAAGGTTTTGATTTTTCTTACGACATTTTGGAATATATTGCTTTAAACATTAAGAAAAATATTAGAGAACTTGAAGGCGCTTTAAATCGACTCATTGCTTCAAATTTAAGCGCCAACAAAAAAGATGTAAATTTAAACGAGGTTAAAAAAGCTTTAAATATAATAGTAAATACTCCAAAAAAATCCACAACTTGTAAAAATATTATTAAAGCTGTAGCCGAATTTTATGATGTAAGCGAAAAGGAATTATTAGAACGCTCAAGAAAAAAAGAGATAGTAAAACCAAGACAAATAATAATGTACCTTTTAAGAGAAGAATTAAAAAGTTCTTTTCCTTTCATTGGTCTTAAAGTTGGCGGACGAGACCATACTACAGCTATTCATGCTTGTGAAAAGATAAAAAAAGAAATAGAATCAGACCAAAATTTTAATGATGAAATTAATATAATCAGAGAAAAACTTTATTTAGTATAAATTATAAGTTTATTAACATAAAATGTTAATAAACTGTAAATAGAAAGTAGATAATAAGTTTATAATTATAATTTTACAAAAAATAAGAAACAGGTTATCTATAAATTATAAACAAACATACTAACATATTAATTTACAAAATAATGGCTTAAATATGTTATAAATTAAGTTTTTCCACAAATTTTTAATCACTAATAATAATAATTAATTTATAATTATAAATATAATAATAATTAATGAACTTTATTTGTTTTAAAGAAAATTTAAAAAAAAAATTAGACAATGCTTTAAGAATTATAAAATATAATTCTACGTTACCTATTTTAAATAATTTTTTATTATCAACTGAGAAAGGGATGTTAAAAATTTCTTCAACAGATTTAGAAATAGGTTTTACTTCTCTAATTTCTTCAAAAATATTAAAAGATGGTAGTATAACAGTGCCGGCTCAATTATTAAGCCAGTTTATTAATAATCTTCCGAATAAAAATATTAATTTTGAAGTTAAGGATTTTAAACTTTATTTAAATTGCGATAATATTAAAGCTTCTATCAACGGTTTAAACGCTGAAGATTTTCCGATCATTCCGAAAGTAAAAAATGATTCAATATTAACTATAAATTCAAAATTATTTAAAAATTCTTTAAATTCTGTCATTAATTCATCGGCAATTTCAGATGCTAGGCCAGAAATTTCAAGTATTTACATTAAAATTAATCCCGATCAAATAAAGTTTGTAGCTACTGATAGTTTTAGATTAGCTCATAAAACAATTTTTGTTTTATCTGGTGATAATAAAGAAAAAATAAAAATTAATTTTGAAAAATCAAGAAATATTATTCTTCCACTACGAACAGCCGGAGAATTAACAAGAATTTTAGGAGAGCAGGATAACGATGTTAAAATAATGATTGATCAAAATCAAATATTATTTGATTTTGATGACACACAATTAATTTCAAGGTTAGTGGAAGGTAATTATCCTGATTATGAAGCTATTATTCCAAAATCATCCGAAACAAAATGTTACCTCAATAAAAATGATTTAGAAGAATCTATTAAATTATCAGGTTGCTTTTCCTCAAAATTAAATGATATTACAATAAAAACAAATTCCGAAAAATCTCAAATAGAAATTTTTTCAAATAATGTCGAATATGGCAATCATCATGCAAAAATTAATTCCGAAATTAAAGGTAAAGACGTTTCCATTGTTTTTAATTGGCATTATTTTTTAGATGGCTTAAAAAACATCAATGAAGATGAATTAATTCTGGAATTTAATGGAGATCAAAAACCTGCCGTAATTAAATCAGCTAAAAACAACGACTTTTTTTACATTTTAATGCCAATAAGAAATTCTTAACGGTCATAATCCTTAGGTAATTTATTGTAGTAAAAGGTTCCATAGTTGTTTAGAAGCCAATTTTGAAGAGATAATTCCCAATTTTTAAATTGAGAATCAGATTCCGGATTTTCCGGTGCCGGACCTTGGGGATTATTTTTATCTAACCACCAAAGAATTTCGTGAATCTCTGTAAAAGATTTTTCCTCAGTTAATTCTGGTGGAGTTTTTTCAGTTGCCAAAAGGCCGTTATTTTTATTAACTTTTAATTTTACCAAGATTTGATGCTGGCCGTTTAAAATTGGCTTTTCATTAATTATAGGATCAGGTTTGTTAAATATTTTAATAGGTTTATCTTTTAATGCGGCAGTCATGAAATCATGCCAAATTGGACCGGCGGCCGCAACTCCGGCCCCACCTTTTTCTATTGGAGCGTTATTATTGTTACCAACCCAAACACCAGCAACGATCGACGGCGTGTAGCCGATTATCCAAGCATCCCGAGCTTTAGTTTCATCGTTAGGATCTTGAGTGGTGCCGGTTTTTGCGGCCGCCGGTATTAGTCCAAGTGAAAGGGGACTGTAAAGTCCAAACATGGGAGCTCTAGCGTTGTTATCTGATAAAATATCGTTTATTTCTCTAGCCGCTTGTTCTTCTATTACTCTTTGGTTTTGTTCTATGTATTCTTCCAATATTCGACCGCTACCATCTTCAACTTTTATAATACTAACAGGTTCTCTTTTAATGCCGCCTTGGCTAAAAACCCCAAAGGCAGAGACCATATCCAATAATTTAACTTCGGCGGCCCCCAATACCAATGAAAGTCCATAGCGAGACCGGTCTTTTAAAGTAGTAATTCCCATGTTTTCAGCTAAATTAATAGAATTATTAATTCCAGCAAGGTATAAAACTTTAACAGATGGCACGTTTAAAGAATTTGCCAATGCCTGTTTTAATGTTACGGGGCCCCTAAATCGTCCATCATAATTTTTTGGCTTATAACATGTTTCCTGATCAACTCCCGATTCAGCAATACCATTCCATGAACACAGAGGATTAAATTCAGTTGGTATATCCCAAACCACTGTTTGAGGGGTATAACCGTTAGTTATAGCGGCCGCGTAAACAAATGGCTTAAAAGCCGAACCCGGCTGGCGTAAACTTACTGTGATGTTTACATTTGGGTCAAATTCACAGTCTTTTCCCGATTCGCAACCATCCGGCTCCGATTTGCCAAAATAATCTTTTGAACCAACCATCGCCAATATTTCTCCAGTTTCGGGATTAATGGCGGCTAAAGCGGCATTTTTGGCGTTATAAATCTCGTTTCTCTTAACACCTTCTTTAACGACATCTTCGGCAATTTTCTGTAAGTTAAGGTCGATGGTTGTTGTTACTTTTAAGCCGCTCTTTTCAACAAAATCTTCACCATATTTTTCATTTAAGTATTCGCGGACGAACATTACAAAATGGGGAGCAATAATATTGCTTCTTTGATCAACAAAACTAGCGGTTGTTTCTTTTATTTTATTATAATCTTTTTTAGTAATATATTTTAAATCATAAAGCCGGTCCAAAATATAATTAGCTCGTGCTTTTAATTCGTTGCTATGGCTACCATAAGGCGAATAGTATGAAGGTGCTTTTGGAAGGGCAGCTAAGTAGACCGCTTCGGTAACAGTTAATTCTTTTGCCGACTTGTTAAAATAAGTTTGAGCTGCCGCTTCAATACCATAAGAATTGGATCCATAAGGAATTTGATTTAGGTAAAAGTTCAGAATTTCGTCTTTAGAATATTTTTTTTCTAAAGTAATTGCTAAAATCAACTCTTTAATTTTTCTACTAAAAGTTCTTTCCGGGGAAAGATAAGTATTTTTAATAAGTTGTTGGGTAATACTGGAGCCTCCCTCTAGTATCTTTTTATCTCTAATATCGGCTAAAATAGCCCGAAAAATGCCACGAAAATTAATACCGGAATGATTGTAAAACTCGGCATCTTCGGCGACAATTGTGGCATTTTTAACTACTTGAGGTATGTCGCCATAAGCAATCACTGTTCGCTTTTCTTCGCCGTGAATTTCATATAAAAGTGTCTCATTTTCCCTATCATAAATTTTGGTTGATTGAATTATTTTTCTGTCTTGCCAAGCGTTTGGATCGGGAAGATAGCGACTATAATAGAAAAAAGCCGCAATAAACAAGGTAACGATGATAAAAACAAAAAGAATGCCCCATAGAGCAACATGAGATAAAACTTTGTAATATTTCTTCATTATTTTAATGTATTTATACAATATTGTTCTTAAAAATTCAATTGTTTGGCAAAAGTCAATTAATTTGTTAGTGTAATTTAATATGGGACTTAAATCAAAAACTAACTTAATGAAAAAAGCGCTGAAAAAACAAATTGATAAGATTTATCCTAACAAAGAATCTCTCGAGAAAATTTTAAAATTGGGGAAAAAATTAACTATTTATTGGGGAATAGATCCAACTTCTCCAGATGTTCATTTAGGGCACAGCACCAATCTTTTTGTATTGCGGCGACTTCAAAAATTGGGCCATAAAATCATTATTTTGATAGGTGATTACACTGCTCAAATTGGCGATCCAACAGGTAAAGATAAAAAAAGAAAAATACTTACCGAAAACGAAGTTAAAGAAAATTTTAGAACATACAAAAATCAAATTCTAAAAATATTAGATGCTAAAAAAACTTTTTTTAGGTTCAATAGCGAGTGGTGGAATAAAATGAATGCTAAAGAACTATTAGCTTTAGATGATTTAGTAACTTATCAGCAAATAATTGAGCGCGACATGTTTCAGCGTCGCATTAAAGAAGATAAACCAATTAGTATGAAAGAACTACAGTACCCCCTTTTACAGGGTTACGATTCCGTGGTTTTAAAGGCCGATATTGAGTTGGGCGCCACCGATCAATTGTTTAACATGCTGGTCGGTAGAGATTTAGTGAAAACTTTTTTGAAGAAAGAAAAATTTATCATTACAACGCCTCTTTTAATTAATCCAAAAACAAATAGTAAGCTAATGAGTAAAAGCGAGGGGAATTATATTTCACTAAATGATTCGCCATCTGAAATGTACGGAAAAATAATGGCATTACCGGATGGTGTAATTTTGACTTGTTTCCAACTCTGTACGGATGTAGACGACGGCAAGATTAGAATTATAGAATCGTGGCTCAAATCAGGAGAAAATCCGAGAAATCTTAAAGCCGAATTAGCATTTGAAGTCGTAAAAATTTATCATGGAGAAAAAAAAGCTAAAGAAGCGGCCGAAGAATTTGAAAGGGTATTCAAAAAACATGAATTACCAAAAAGTATTCAGGATGTTCCAATTACTATAAAGGAGTATAACATTATCGAACTATTAATTCACTTGGATTTAGCGCTGTCTAGGAGCCAGGCGCGACGGTTAGTTCTAGAGAATGCCATTAAGGTTAATAGCAGGGTTGTAAACGACCCGATGGCGATTATAGATATTTCTGAAGGAATAATAGTTCAATCAGGGAAAAGGAATTTTAGAAGAATAGTGAAAAAATAAAAAACAACCCCGCAATTGCAGGGTTATTTTTTATTAGAGCTCCTCATCTCCTGTCTTTTCATTTTCTGATTCCTCAGGATCATCTTCTCCATTAGAGCTTTTTGATTTTTCCGTTTCCTCTAGCTCCTCATCTCCTAGTTCTTTAAGCTCTTGATCTTCTTCTAATTCTTCTAACTCATCTGAATCATTTTGATTAAATAAGGGCGTTTTTTTCATGTTTATGGCTTAATAATTAATTTTTGGTTAGTATAGCAAGCTGTCAGCCCAATAGCAATAGCATCGCTGGCATCGTCCGGTTGGGGCATTTTTTCCAAATTTAACAATCGGCATATCATTTTTTGAATTTCTCTCTTTTCGGCCTTGCCGTAACCGGTAACAGCTACTTTTATTTCTAATGGGGTAAATTCTAAAATTTCTAAATTTAAAGAAGCGGCAGCATTTATTATAACGCCGCGGGCTTCTGAGACCGAAAATGCGGTTTTGGCGTTTTTCGTAAAAAATAATTTTTCAATCGCTAAAATTACCGGACAATGTTTGGCAATTAAATCAGAAATCAACTGTGATATTTCTGTCAACCGCTCAGTTTGGCTTTTATTCGGGAGTTCTAAACAGCCGTAGATTATTAAATCAACATTGCTGTTTTCTTTTTTGTTAAGCAGAGCATAACCAATTCTAGTTGTGCCCGGATCAATTCCCAGTATTATCATAAATTTCATTTACATCTTGCTCGTCATCCAACGCTTCATAAAGAGCAGCAAGTTCTTTTTTGACATTTTCGTCTTCTATTTTCATGGGTGAATTTGGAACCCAGTCGGCGCCTTCGCGGCGGAACATCCATTGTATAGAGTTGATTTCGGCAAACTTCGCGTTATGCTCTTGTAATATTTTTTTAATTTCCGCGAGTGCCCGATTTTTATTGTCGGTAATAGCCGTGATTAAAATTACCGCGCCGCCAGGCCCGAAAGCGCCATAAGTCACTTCCTGGAGTTCGGCGCCGGCAATTTCTCCGGTGCCGCGCTTTATCGCTCGCTCAATGTTTTCTTTGGGTAAATTAACTTCTCGAGCTTTTTCAATGACTGTTCGTAGTGATGGATTTTTATCGGGATCACCGCCTTTTCGAGCGGCAATGGTAATAAGCGATGAGATTTTTGAAAAAACCTTTGATTTTTTCGCGTCAGTTAAGGCCTTCTTATGTTTAATTGTTGACCATTTTGAATGTCCGGACATATTAAAATATATTCTAAATTAAGTTTTGATTTTCCGCCGGAGGTTTTAATCCCAGGTGTTCATAGGCGAATTTAGTGGCGATGCGGCCGCGGGCGGTGCGATGCAGGAATCCAAGCTGCAATAAATAGGGCTCATAAATATCTTCAATCGTGTCCAATTCTTCGGAAGTGGCCGCCGCTAAGGCCTGTAGGCCAACCGGTCCGCCGTTAAAGTTTTTAATTATTATTTCAATAAGCCGCCGGTCGGTTGACTCTAACCCCAAATGGTCAATTTCCAAAAGCGCTAGGGCGCGCTGGGTCATTTCTTTTGTTATTAATCCAACACCTTCAACTTCGGCGTAATCGCGCACTCTTTTTAAAAGCCGGTTGGCGACTCGAGGCGTGTATCTTGATGATTGCGCGATTAATTTTAAGGCCTCGGTTTCGGTTTGAAGATTCATTAGGCCGGCCGATCTTTCTAAAATACTTTCAATATCTTCTATATTATAAAAATCCAATCGAAAAGTAACGCCAAAACGGGAGCGGAGAGGATTTGATAAAAGCCCGACGCGAGTAGTGGCGGCGATTAAAGAAAACGGCGGCAGGTCAAGCTGCAGTGTTCGCGCCGACGGGCCCTTTCCGATAATAATATGAAGCATTCTATTTTCCATCGCCGGGTAAAGAATCTCTTCTATTGCCTTATTGAGGCGATGGGCCTCGTCTATAAAAAGAATGTCACCACTGTTAAGATTGGTTAAAATTGAAGCTAGGTCGCCGACTTTTTCAATGGCCGGCCCTGAAGTTATTTTTATATTGGCGTTCATTTCCCGCGCTATAATATAAGCCAGCGTAGTTTTCCCCAAACCGGCCGGGCCGTATAAAAGCAAATGGTCGATCGGTTCGGAGCGTTTTTTAGCCGCTTCAATTAAAATTTTCAAGCTAACTTTGGCTTTATTTTGGCCAATGTACTCATTCCAGCTTTTTGGCCTCAATGCTTGATCCAAAGTGCGGTCTTCCGGCTTCAGTTTTGAATTTGTTGCGTTAATGTCCATAATTTGACAAAATTTGCGTTTTATATTACAATTTAATTAGTTGAATTTATACTTGCTCTTATTAACCTCGAGGCAATAAAGGCCTAAAAAATTTATTTATTCGGCTTTTTCGGGGGCTTTTTCCTGTCGGTTGATCTGGTTCCGACTGGATCATTTCACAAAATAGTCCTATCCCTTCGAGCTGGCTCGGAGGACTATTGCCTCGAGATTATTAAGAACAATCCAAGTATTAAAAAGATGAAAATAAAATTTTAAAATTGCTTAGCCCCACCCCGCCTTCGGCGGGGTGGCTCGCCCCCACCTACAATTTTAAAATTTCATTTTCATCTTTTTTATTTTATTCTAATTTTCCTAAAATTCTTTCCGTTTCCTCAATAGTTGTAACGCCTCTTAAAATTTTTATCGCCGCATCTTGAACCATGGTAACCATTCCGGTTTTTTTTGCCGCTTCTTTTAGTTCCGCTTCAGCAGGGGATTTTAATATTAATTTTTCAACTTCATCCGTGATTTCAAATAGTTCCATGACCGCTATTCGGCCGGAATAGCCATTGTGGCAATCATCACAACTTTTAGCGTCGCTTATTTCAGTTTTAATCGTTAATTCAGTTTTAAAACCAACTCTTGGCGGCAAATTTGCTAGGATTTTTTTAAACGTTTGCAGTTCTTCTTTATTTAAATTTCTTTTTGAGGCGCATTTAGGACAAAGTTTTCTTAGCAAGCGTTGGGCCATTAATAAATTTATGGCGGGAGCGATAACTGGCGGTTTAACACCGAGGTCTATAAGGCGGGGCACGGCGCCAACCGCGTCATTAGTATGAAGCGTTGAGAAAACCAGGTGCCCGGTTAGGGCGGCATGCATAGCGATTTCAGCGGTTTCAAAATCGCGGATTTCCCCCACTAAAATCACGTCTGGATCTTGCCTAACAATAGAACGCAGGCCGTTTTCAAAAGTATAACCATACTCCGGTTCAACTTGGGTTTGGGATATTCCTTCAACTTGGTATTCAATAGGGTCTTCAATGGTGATTATTTTTGCATCCGGCGTGAGGATTTTTTTAATAAAAGCGTAAAGAGTAGTTGTTTTGCCGGAACCGGTAGGGCCGGTGGTAAGAATCATACCAGTTGGCCTTTGGAGCTGGTTTTCTATAATTTTTAAGTCATCCTCTCTTATGCCTAATCTCTCCAGGTCAATTTTTATCATACTTGGATCAAGAACGCGCATTACAATGTTTTCACCGTAAGCTCCAGGCAATATCGAAGTTCTTATTTCTACTGTTGCATTATCACTTATAATACTGAAACGGCCGTCTTGGGCTTTTTCATGAATATTCAGCTTAAGGCCGGAAAGTAATTTGACTCGGTTTAAAACCAGTTGGTAAATTGTTGCCGGCATGAAAATAATATCTTCTAAAACGCCGTCAAGCCGCAATCTTATCCGGATTTTATCTTTTTCCGGTTCAAAATGAATATCTGACGCTTTATTAATTAAAGCACCGGCTAAAATCGCTTCGATAATTTCGGTGGCCTTAGCTTTGAATAAATTTTCCAATATTTCTTTAAAATTTTTTGCATTAACTATTTCTTTTTTAAACCGGATTAAAGCATCGCCTGCAATTTTAACCGTTCCGGTAATCTCTTTAACCTCTTCTCTTAATGGATATTGGGATAAGGCCTTTTTTAAACTTTTTTCTGAAACAACGAAAAGTTTTATAACAAATCCGTTTTTTTCTAAGTCAGCAATAAGCGATTGGATCTCTTTTCCGTTGGGACTGGTAGTGACCATTTGAAGCAATTTTGCTTCCTTATTTATAATCGCGGTCTTGGCAGATTCCGACAATTCCTTTGAAATTATAACTAAAGCGTCTTGCTCGATTGGTACAAAAGATAAATTAAGGTAGTGAAACCCAAACTTTTCTGCCAAAAGCTTTGCCCGGTTTTCTTCCTCTTCGTGTCGGACTTTGGCCAAAAATTCTTTTTGTTTTTCTTCTTGGAATTTCATTAACTTAATTCTCTAATTTTATTGGTTAATTTACAAATTTTTTGTCCCCAGCCGATGTCTTAATAAGTGAACATAACGCTACCGAATATTCTTAGTCAATAA
>Ga0209542_10017447_pt1 | contig 11756 bp, 10 predicted proteins | sample RifCSPhighO2_01_FD_184028 | JGI IMG/M metagenome (GOLD analysis project Ga0209542, IMG submission 184028) | Soil microbial communities from Rifle, Colorado - Rifle CSP2_plank highO2_0.1 (SPAdes) (version 2) | ecosystem: Environmental > Terrestrial > Deep subsurface > Rock core/Sediment ...
ATCATGCAGTTCTTGCCAATCTTGGTACTGCCGGAAATCCCCGCACAACCGGCCATGGCCGTGTTGTCGCCGATCTGCACGTTGTGCGCGATCATGATCTGGTTATCCAGCTTGACCCCATTGCCAATCAGCGTATCTGACAGCGCGCCACGGTCAACGGTGGTATTGGCACCTATCTCGACGTCATCACCGATAGTCACCCCACCGATCTGCGCGATCTTTTGCCACACGCCCTTCTCGTTGGCAAAGCCGAAGCCCTCACCGCCGATCACCGCGCCAGATTGAATAACCACCCGTTTGCCAATGCTCACGTCGTGATACAGCGTCACTCGCGGAGCCAACCAACCACCCTCGCCAATCACCGAGCGCGCACCGATAACGCACTGCGCGCCGACGGTTACACCGGCAGCGATTTGCGCGCCACTTTCGATCACCGCATAGGCGCCGATACTGGCACTCGCATCAACGTGAGCATCCGCAGCCACCACTGCAGTGGGGTGCACGCCAGGCATAGCCTGGGGCTTACGGTCAAATAGATGGGAAAGCTCGGCATACGCCAGGTAAGGATTAGCAACGACCAAGGCATTGCCGGCATAGCCTTCAGCATCAGCGGCGGCCAACAGCACCGCGCCAGCCTGGCAGCCCGAGAGAAACTTACGGTATTGCGCATTGGCGAGAAAACTCAGCTGATCAGCGCCGGCTTCCTGCAAGGTAGCCAAGCCACTGATCGGCTTGCCCGTGGCGCCACGTAAGGTAGCGCCCAGACGCTCGGCCAACTGGCCAAGGGTATAAACCGTTGCACTCATGATCAGCGCAGCTGATTCATGCGCTCGATAACCTGGCGGGTGATGTCGAACTGAGGTTTGACATCAATCACCGCACCGCGCTCCAGCACCAGGTCGAAGTTACCGGTCTTGATCACTTCTTCCACGGCCTTGTCCAGGTTCGGCTTGAGCTTTTTCAGCATTTCACGATCAGCCACGGCCTTGGACTCATTCAGTTCCTTGGACTGGAACTGGAAGTCACGAGCTTTTTGCTTGAATTCAAGCTCCAGGCGCTCACGCTCAGCGGTCTGCATTTTTTCACCGTCTTTAACTAGACGGTCCTGAATGCGCTTGGCGTCGCTTTCCAGAGTTTTCAGCTTGTTCAGCTGCGGGCCAAATTTCTTCTCGGCATCCACGGCGTAACGCTTGGCAGCGTCAGATTCGAGCAAGGCCATTTGGTAGTTCAGTACCGCTACTTTCATCTCGGCAAAAGCCGGGGTTGCCAGCAGGGCAACGCTTAACAAAACCAGTTGAGTCAACTTACGCACGGTGCAACTCCTGCAAAACTGTTGGTATTCAAAAATCCGACGCTTAGAACGTCTGACCGAGAGAGAACTGGAAAATCTGCGTATCAGCATCATCCGGTTTGATGATTGGCATGGCCAAGCTGAAGCTCAACGGGCCCAGGGCTGTGATCCACGTCAAACCAACACCCACAGAGCTGGCCAAGTTGCCTGGATCGATGCTGCCGCACTCTTCCTGGGACTTGCCGCAATTGGTGTCGAAGACGTTACCCACATCCCAAAACAGTGCAGTACGCAGGGAACGCTGGTCCTTGACGAACGGCATGGGGAACAGCAGCTCAGCACCACCTTGAATCAGTACGTTGCCACCAAAGGGCAGTGGGTCTTGATCAGGGTCGAAGGCTGTACCAGGGTTAGTACCACGGCTCGGCGTACTACGCGGCCCAAGGCTGCTGTCTTTGAAACCACGTACCGAGTTGAAACCACCCGCGTAGTAGTGCTCGTAGAACGGCAGATCGGAAGTAGAGCCATAGCTCTCGCCATAACCCAGCTGGCTATGCAGACGCAGGGTATAGGTGTCGCTCAGCGGTTTGAAGACCTGACCACGGTAATCGACCTTGAAGAACGACAGGTCACTGCCCGGCACCGTGGTTTCAAAGACCAAACTTTGCGAGTGCCCACGGTTAGCGAGTACGCCGCGGTTTAGTGTCGACTCAGACCAACCGACCGATGCTTTCAGGTTCAGATAACTGTCACCCTCTTGCTCGATAAAGTTGAAAATCTCATCGACTGTATACACACCAGTACCGATGCTGTCGTTCTGCACGGTCAGACCATAGGTCAGGCGCGAAGTATCACTGATTGGATAGCCGATACTGGCGCCGACGCCGTAGCTATCCACCGAGTAGCTAGATACATCGGTGTTCAGTTCGTCGTAATCGGTTTCACGGAAGAAGGCGTTGTAGCCCAAGCTAACGCCATCTGGCGTCCAGTAGGGGTCAACAAAACCAAAGTTGTAGTTGCTCTGATACTCGCTGCGAGTCAAGCCGACGCTGACCTTGTTACCCGTACCCAAGAAGTTGTTCTGGGTAATCGAGCCACCGAGAATCAGACCGGCGTTCTGGGCAAAACCAACGCTGGCGGTGATGGAGCCAGAAGCCTGCTCTTCCACGCTGTAGTTAACGTCAACCTGGTCATCGGTGCCTGGCACCTGTGGAGTTTCGACGTTAACTTCCTTGAAGTAGCCCAGACGCTCAAGACGGGTCTTGGACTGATCGATCAGGTACGTCGAAGCCCAACCACCTTCCATCTGACGCATTTCACGGCGCAGCACTTCGTCTTCCGACTTGGTGTTACCGCGGAAGTTGATGCGATTAACGTAAGCTCGTTTGCCCGGGTCAACCACAAAGGTAATCGACACAGTGCCGTCATCATGGGCTTCTGGTACGCCGTTAACGTTGGCAAAGGTATAACCTTCATTACCCAGACGGCGGGTGATCAGTTCGGATGTGGTGGTCATCACTTTCCGCGAGAAAACCTGACCTTCCTGAACCAGCAGCAGGGCCCGCACGTCTTCTTCCGGAACCTTCAGTTCACCGCTTAGTTTGACCTCACGTACAGTGTACTTCTCGCCTTCGTCGACATTGACGGTGACATAGACGTGTTTTTTGTCCGGGGTAATGGATACCTGAGTCGAGCTGATATCCATATTGATATAGCCGCGATCCAGGTAATAGGAACGCAGGCGCTCCAAGTCGCCGGAAAGCTTTTCACGGGCGTACTTGTCATCGTTTTTAAAGAAGGACAGCCAGTTGGTGGTCTTCAGCTCAAACAGGTCAATCAGGTCCTCATCAGCAAAGACCGAGTTACCTACTACGTTGATATGCTGAATCGCAGCAACCGAGCCTTCATTGATATTGATCTTTAGCGCTACGCGGTTGCGCGGCTGCGGAATCACTTCGGCTTCGATTTCGGCGGAATAGCGGCCCTGCGCAACGTATTGACGTTGCAGCTCATTACGCACACCTTCAAGGGTTGCGCGCTGGAAAATCTCACCTTCAGACAGACCGGACTGATTCAGACCTTTGAGCAAGTCTTCGCTGGTGATGGCCTTGTTGCCTTCGATTTCGATACTGGAAATCGACGGACGCTCAACCACGGTCACAACCAGTACGTCGCCATCGCGACCGAGCTGAATGTCTTGGAAAAAGCCGGTTTTGAACAGCTCGCGGGTCGCCTCAACCAGCGAACGGTCATCGGCTTGCGCGCCCACATTAAGTGGCAGTGCACCGAATACGCTACCCGCGGAAACGCGCTGCAGACCGGTGACCCGGATATCGGAGATGGTGAAGGACTCGGCGTGAACTTCGGTGATCATCAGTGCGGCAAGCACCGCAGGTAGCAGCAGACGTTTCATGAAGTCCTTTCTTATTCCAACTGACAATAAAAAATCTGCCGCTTAGTGCGACACGTATTGTTCGTACCGAGAGCGTAATTCAGCAGCGGTTACAGACGACCCAAGTCGTTTACCAGGGCCAGTAGCATCACCCCGATGACCAAACTGATGCCGATCTGCATCCCCCAACCCTGTATCCGTTCCGACAGCGGGCGACCACGCACCCACTCGACCAGATAAAAAAGCAGATGCCCCCCATCCAGCACGGGGATAGGCAACAAATTAAGAACCCCCAGACTAATGCTTAAGTAGGCGAGAAATTTAAGAAAATCACTCAAACCTGACTCAGCAGAAGCGCCCGCCACTTTAGCAATGGTTATCGGCCCGCTCAAGTTTTTTACCGAGAGCTCGCCAAACAGCATTTTCTTCAGTGAATTAAGGGTCAGAACGCTCATTGTCCAGGTGTTTTTGGCACCTTCGGCGATGGCTTCTAATGGGCCATAGCTGACTTCGCGCAACATCTCAGGCGGCCATTCGCCACCCGCGACACCAGCACCCAGGTAACCACTCAGCGCCTCAGCTTCACCCCGAGCGGCCAGAGTCAACGGCACATCCAGCTGCTGACCTTGGCGCTCTACCCGCAAACTAATCTTTTTACCCGGCAAGCCACGTACTTGATCCACCAGCTGCTGCCAATCGGCCAAAGACTGACCGTCGAGCGCCAGCAGGCGATCGCCAACCTGCAAGCCCGCAGCAAATGCCGGACCTTCAGGATCAAGCTGCGCCAGCACCGGCTGCAGCGCCGGACGCCAAGGGCGAATACCCAATGAGGAGATGGGATCTGGCTCATCGGCACCGCGCAGCCAGTTATCCAGGACGATCTGCCGAGGACTGTCGACCGAGGAACCCGGCTCGCGTACCGCGAGATCCAGACGACCACTTTCCCCCAGCCGACTAACCAGCTGCAGATTTACCGCAGCCCAGCCGGTGGTGGGCTCGCCGTCAACCGCAACAATCTCCTGCCCGACCTGCAAACCAGCGACATCGGCCAGACTGCCCGCATCGACCGCGCCAATAACCGGGCGCACCTGCTGGCTGCCCAGCATCGCCACAACCCAGAAGAACAGTAGCGCTAGGAGGAAGTTCGCCACCGGACCAGCCGCCACGATGGCAATACGCTGCTGGACTGACTTGCGATTGAACGACTGATCAAGCAGCTCCGGCGGCACATCGCCTTCGCGTTCATCGAGCATCTTCACATAACCGCCCAGCGGGATGGCGGCCACGACAAACTCAGTGCCCTGGCGGTCATGCCAACGCAGCAGCGGGCTGCCAAAACCGACGGAAAACCGCAGTACCTTGACGCCACATCGGCGGGCGACCCAGAAGTGCCCATATTCGTGGATGGTTACTAGCACACCCAGTGCAACCAGGGTACCGACCAACATATAAAGCGCACTCATCAAACTTCTCCGCGTCGGTGATCAGCGCCGACTCAGCCATTGTTCGGCCAGATAGCGGGCCCGACCATCTGCAGCCAGCACCGTATCCAGGCTCTCAACCGCCAGGGCGGGCTCAGCGAGCAAAACGTCTTCGATGATACTCGCGATCTCGGGAAAGCGGATGCGTCGCTCAAGAAAGGCCGCAACCGCCACTTCATTGGCCGCATTGAGCATGGCTGGCGCGGTACCGCCGGCTTGCGCAGCATCACGCGCCAGGCGCAGACAAGGAAAGCGCTGTTCGTCAGGCGCCTGGAAGTCCAACCGAGCAATGGCGAACAGATCCAGCGGCGCAACACCCGAGTCGATTCGCTCTGGCCAGGCCAGAGCATGACTGATCGGCGTACGCATATCCGGATTGCCCAATTGGGCCAGCACCGAACCGTCGACATAATCGACCAGCGAATGGATCACGCTCTGCGGATGCACCACCACTTCAATCTGCGCCGGGGTAGCATCAAACAACCAGCAGGCCTCGATCAGCTCCAGGCCTTTGTTCATCATGCTCGCCGAATCGACCGAGATTTTGCGCCCCATCGACCAATTGGGGTGCGCGCACGCCTGCTCGGGGGTGACCGCATGCAACTGTTCCAGCGGCATTTCGCGAAATGGCCCGCCCGAAGCGGTCAACAGAATACGCCGCACACCGACTTGCTGCAGGCCGCGAGCGTAGTCACCCGGCAGGCACTGAAAAATCGCATTGTGTTCACTATCGATTGGTAACAGCACAGCGCCGCTTTTACGCACAGCCTGCATAAACAGCGCGCCCGACATCACAAGAGCTTCTTTGTTGGCCAGCAGCACCTTCTTGCCGGCCTCGACCGCCGCCAGGGTCGGCGGTAAACCGGCCGCGCCGACGATAGCAGCCATCACCGCATCCACTTCAGGATGCGCAGCCACTTCACACAGCCCTTCGGGGCCATGCAACACCTGAGTGGTCAGGCCGGCCGCACGCAAACCATCCTGCAGATGGCGAGCTTGCAGAGCCTGCGGCACCACAGCAAAGCGCGGGCGGTAGATCATGCACAACGCCTCCAGTTCAGTCAGACGACTGAAACCGGACAACGCGAATACTTGATAACGCTCTGGATGGCGGGCGATGACATCAAGGGTGCTCAGACCGATCGAGCCGGTCGCGCCAAGCACGGTAATCTGCTGCGGATGACTCACAGCGCGCCCCAACCCGCCAGCCACAACAACGCAGCGAACACCGGGATTGCCGCCGTCAGGCTGTCGATACGGTCCAACACGCCGCCGTGGCCCGGCAGCAGATTACTGCTGTCCTTAACCCCGGATTGACGCTTGAACATGCTTTCGGTCAGGTCGCCGACAACCGAGATCAACACCACCACGGCGGTGCCGATCAAGCCCAGCAACAAACTGGTAAACGACCAGTCACGGTAAATCGCCACGCCCACACAGATCAGCAGGGTCGCCAGCAGGCCACCGAACACCCCTTCCCAGCTTTTACCGGGACTTACCTGCGGGGCCAGCTTACGCTTGCCGAAGCGCCGACCGGCGAAATAGGCACCGATATCCGCGCCCCATACCAGCACCATCACCGCCAGAATCAGCCAATTCGCTTCAGGCCACTGCTTGAACAGCACCAGGCCCTGCCAAGCCGGCAGTAGAATCAGCAAGCCGATCAGTAATCTCACCGGAGCCTGCGTCCAGTGACGGCTGCTGGCTGGATAACCCAACACCAGAAAGGTCGCCACGCCCCACCAGACAACCCCAAGCAACAACACCCAAGGCGCCAACGCTGGCAGCAAATACAAACCGAACAATAGCGCGGCCACCAGCGCGGCGTAGGCCACTCGCTGCACCTGCGCAGTAAAACCTGCCAGACGCGCCCATTCCCAGGCACCCAGGCTGACCACTGCGCCGATAAACAGCGCAAACAGCGCGCCATTGAGCAGAAAGAAGCCACCCAGAGCGAATGGCAACAGCACCAGCGCCGTGATAATTCGTTGTTTGAGCATCAGCTACGGGCCTCAGCAGCCACCTGATCGCTGGTTTTCCCAAAGCGACGCTGGCGGCTAGCAAAATCGGCCAAGGCTTTGCGCATGGCGTCGTGTTTGAAATCCGGCCAAAACAGGTCGGAGAAATACAGCTCGGTGTAAGCCAGCTGCCAGAGCAGGAAATTACTGATGCGGTGTTCGCCACCGGTGCGAATGCACAGATCCGGCAGCGGTAAATCGCCGGTTACCAGGCAACTCTGCAGCAATTCGGGAGTGATGTCCTCGGCGCGCAAATGACCGCCTTGAACTTCACGGGCTAAACGCTGCGCCGCCTGAGCGATATCCCACTGACCGCCATAGTTGGCCGCCACCTGCAGGACAAAGCGTTTGTCGCCAGCAGTCTGCGCTTCAGCCTCACGCATCGCGGCCTGCAACTCAGGGTGAAAGCGTGAGCGATCACCAATGATGCGCAGGCTGATGTCATTGGCATTGAGTTTCTTCGCCTCGCGGCGCAGCGCACTGAGGAACAGCTCCATCAGCGCACTGACTTCCTCGGCCGGGCGCTGCCAGTTTTCACTGGAGAAGGCGAACAGCGTCAGCACCTCGACGCCCGCCTCGGCGCACACCTCGATCACCGCACGCACCGCATCGACACCGGCTTTATGACCGGCTACGCCGGGCAGCAGACGCTTCTTCGCCCAGCGATTGTTACCGTCCATGATGATCGCCACATGCCGTGGCACGGCGAACGGACTACCGTCTTTGGTCTTTTCCATGACGATATCCTGGCCGTTAAACGGCCATCAGATCCGCTTCTTTCTGCTTCACTGCCACTTCGATTTCCGCGACAAACTTGTCGGTCAGCTTCTGGATTTCGTCGGCTGCACGGCGCTCTTCGTCTTCGCTGATTTCTTTCTCTTTAACCAGGTCTCTTCGCTGATTTCCTTCTCCTTGACCAGGTCTTTCAACTGGCTCAGGGCGTCACGACGAATATTGCGCACCGCCACACGACCATCTTCAGCCGCATCACGCGCCTGCTTGGTGAAGCCCTTACGGGTTTCTTCGGTCAGCGCCGGCATGGAGATCAGCAGCAGCTCACCCAGATTGGTCGGGTTGAAGCCCAGGCCGGAGCTCTGGATCGCCTTATCGACAGCAGACAGCATGTTGCGCTCGAAGGCTACAACCTGCAGGGTACGGGCGTCCTTGACGGTGACGTTAGCTACTTGGTTCAGCGGGGTGTCGGAGCCGTAGTAAGGCACCATCACGCCACCGAGGATGCTTGGGTGGGCCTGACCGGTACGGATTCGGCTGAAGGCATGAACCAGTGATTCCAGGCTCTTTTGCATACGCACTTGGGCGTCTTTCTTGATCTCATTGATCATGTTTATCTTCCTCAATCAGAGTGCCTTCAGCGCCACCCACTACAACGTTCAGCAGGGCACCAGGCTTGTTCATGTTGAAAACACGCAGCGGCATATTATGGTCGCGGCACAGGCAGATAGCCGTCAGGTCCATTACGCCCAGCTTGCGGTCGAGCACCTCATCGTAGGTCAGGCGATCGAACTTCTCGGCATGCGGGTCTTTGAATGGATCGGCAGTGTACACACCATCCACCTTGGTCGCCTTGAGCACCACGTCGGCATCAATTTCGATAGCGCGCAGGCAGGCAGCCGAGTCGGTGGTAAAGAACGGATTACCAGTGCCAGCGGCGAAAATCACCACCTCACCGGTCTTCAGATGACGCAGCGCCTTGCGCCGGTCGTAGTGATCGGTCACTCCAACCATGGAAATAGCCGACATGACGATGGCCGGAATATTCGAACGCTCCAGCGCGTCGCGCATGGCCAAGGCGTTCATCACGGTGGCCAGCATGCCCATATGGTCGCCGGTTACCCGATCCATACCCGCCGCGCTAAGCGCCGCGCCACGGAACAGGTTGCCACCACCGATAACCAGACCGACCTGTACACCGATACCGACCAACTGACCGACTTCCAGCGCCATGCGGTCCAGCACCTTGGGATCGATGCCAAAATCTTCCGACCCCATCAGGGCCTCGCCGCTAAGTTTGAGCAGAATGCGCTTGTAGCGCGGTTGACGACCACTCATCTGCTGAGCCATTGCGAGTCTCTCCTGCGGCGTTTGAATTCTGTGCAAACCTTCGGTTCGCTTTTATCGAGCGCTTCGACAGCGCCCTGAGTCATTGGTGCCAAAGCACCAACCACTCCACAGCTTAGCTGCGCCCTCAATTTGACAAAGAGGCCGCGCGCGTTAGCGGGCAGCCTCTTCGGGGCAACAGCGGTTAGCCGTCTTACTGCTTGCTGGCAGCAGCTACTTGCGCAGCAACTTCTTCAGCAAAGTTGTCGACTGGCTTCTCGATGCCTTCGCCAACCTTGAAGTAGGTGAAGGAAACGATTTCAGCACCGGCTTTCTTGGCCAGAGCACCGACCTTGATTTCCGGATCCTTAACGAAGGCTTGCTCAACCAGGCTGGCTTCAGCCAGGAACTTCTGGATACGACCAGCAACCATCTTCTCGACGATTTCAGCCGGCTTGCCCTTGATCTTGTCTTCGTTGAGGCTGACGAACACGGCTTTCTCGCGTTCGATGGCTTCAGCGGAAACTTCCGAAGGCAGCAGGAATTCAGGGTTGCTTGCAGCTACGTGCATGGCGATGTCTTTGGCCAGGTCGACGGTGCCGCCCTTGAGCACAACCACAACACCGATCTTGTTGCCGTGCAGGTAAGAACCCAGAACGTCACCTTCAATACGCGCCAGACGACGAATGTTGACGTTCTCGCCAGTTTTGGCAACCAGGGCCAGACGGGCTTCTTCTTGAGCAGCGATCAGCGGCTCAACTTCGGTCATCTTGTCAGCAAAGGCTTTCTCGACGCTGGCAGCAACGAAGTTCTTGAAATCGTCCTGCAGAGCCAGGAAGTCGGTCTGCGAGTTGACTTCGAGAATGACGGCAGTCTTGCCATCTTCCTTGATGCTGATGGCGCCTTCAGCAGCCACGTTGCCGGCTTTCTTGGCAGCTTTGATCGCGCCGGAAGCACGCATGTCGTCGATGGCTTTTTCGATGTCGCCGCCAGCCTTGGTCAAGGCCTTCTTGCAATCCATCATGCCTTCGCCAGTACGCTCACGCAGTTCTTTAACCAACGCTGCAGTAATTTCTGCCATTTCAAAATCCTCTGGATAGGTTGTTAACCATTCCACCCGCGAAAACGGGCGCTCAATTCGTAACGCATTGCCGACAATGACCAGAAACGATTGCAACTGCACGTCGACGATGGTTTTCAAGGTGGCAAAAAGGGGGCTAAGCCCCCTTTTTGCGAACTAAGCAAACGCTAAGCGCGTTTTACTTAGCCTTCAGCAGTTTCTGCAGCCGGGGCTTGCTCAACGAACTCGTCGGCGCCGCCGTTAGCGTTGGTGCGACCACGGATTACCGAGTCAGCCATTGCACCCATGTACAGCTGGATGGCGCGAATGGCGTCATCGTTACCTGGGATGATGTAGTCAACGCCTTCAGGGCTGCTGTTGGTATCGACGATGCCGATAACTGGGATACCCAGCTTGTTGGCTTCGGTGATAGCAATGCGCTCGTGGTCAACGTCGATCACGAACAGAGCGTCTGGCAGACCGCCCATGTCCTTGATACCACCCAGGCTGCGATCCAGTTTTTCCAGATCACGGGTGCGCATCAGGGCTTCTTTCTTGGTCAGCTTGGCGAAAGTACCGTCCTGGGACTGAACTTCCAGATCACGCAGACGCTTGATCGAGGCGCGGATGGTTTTGTAGTTGGTCAGCATGCCGCCCAACCAGCGATGATCGACGTACGGCGAACCGCAACGTGCTGCTTCTTCAGCAACGATCTTGCCAGCGGAACGCTTGGTGCCCACGAACAGAATCTTGTTTTTGCCCGAAGCCAGTTTCTCAACGAAGGACAGTGCTTCGTTGAACATTGGCAGGGTTTTTTCAAGGTTGATGATGTGGATCTTGTTGCGCGCGCCGAAAATGTACTTGCCCATTTTCGGGTTCCAGTAACGGGTCTGGTGGCCGAAGTGCACACCGGCCTTCAGCATATCGCGCATGTTGACTTGGGACATGATAGTTCCTTGATAAGTCGGGTTAGGCCTCCACGTATCCCGATCTCCAACCTGGCGAACTTGTCGCAAGGCACCCAGGAAACCGTGTCGATACGTGTGTGGGTTTAAGCTTTCGGGCACACAGCTCGTAAAGCGGCGGGTTTTATACCATAAAAGTCAGGACCAAGCTACTCACAGACAACAACATATGCAGCCAAGTTAGCCGCAGGTTTAACGTAGCGCTTATGGCTGGCGACTTGTAGCTGTTAAGATGTCGCCCTTTCTGTTCGCGTTCGAGAGCCGCACATGACCGTCACCATCAAAACGCCCGACGAAATCGAGAAAATGCGCGTAGCCGGTCGCTTGGCTGCCGAAGTTCTGGAAATGATTGGCGAACACGTCAAGCCCGGCGTCACCACCGAAGAGCTTGATCGCATCTGCCATGACTATATTGTCAACGTGCAACAGGCCATCCCTGCGCCGCTCAATTACAAAGGTTTCCCAAAGTCGATCTGCACTTCGGTCAACCA
>Ga0209542_10017448_pt1 | contig 11756 bp, 12 predicted proteins | sample RifCSPhighO2_01_FD_184028 | JGI IMG/M metagenome (GOLD analysis project Ga0209542, IMG submission 184028) | Soil microbial communities from Rifle, Colorado - Rifle CSP2_plank highO2_0.1 (SPAdes) (version 2) | ecosystem: Environmental > Terrestrial > Deep subsurface > Rock core/Sediment ...
TCCATTCCTCTCAAGCGACTGATACGTTATGGCTCTTCAAATAGGCATCATCGGCCTTCCGAACGTCGGGAAATCGACGCTTTTCAACGCGCTGACGCGCAGCAAAGGAGCTCAGTCTGCCAATTACCCCTTCTGCACTATCGAACCGAACGTTGGCATAGTGGAAGTGCCGGACACGCGCCTTCAGACACTCACCGAGATGGTGAAGCCGCAGAAAGTGATCCCCGCTGCCATCGAATTCGTCGATATTGCAGGACTGGTGAAAGGAGCCAGCAAAGGAGAAGGCCTCGGCAACCAGTTCCTCCATGCCATCCGGGAAGTCGATGCCCTCTGCCACGTGGTGCGGGAATTTGAGGACACCAATATTACGCACGTTGAAGGAAGTATAGACCCCAAGCGCGACTGCGAGACCATCGAAACAGAACTCATTCTTGCAGACCTGGAATCGATAGTGAAACGTATCGACAAAGTGGAAGGAGTCGCACGTAGTGGAGACAAAGAGAAGCAGAAGGAGCTCGCTCTCCTCCGGCGCATGAAGGAAGCACTGGACACAGGAAAGATGGCTCAGACAGTGGAGATGACCCATGAGGAAAAGAAGCTCTCCAGAGGGTTCAATCTCCTCACAAATAAGCCGATCATCTACGCGCTAAATATTGCGGAAAACGTGCTGAAATCCACAGACGAGCAGAAGCAACGCTTGTCTCTCGGTCTCCCCCCGCAGGCGCAGATCATCATGGTATCGGCGAAAATTGAGGAAGACCTCCAGGATCTCTCCATGATGGAAGCGAAGGAAATGCTCAGAGAAATGGGCGTGGAGTCTTCCGGACTCGACCAGCTCATCCAGGCAGCGTACGCCGCTCTCGGCTACATCACGTACTTCACTGCAGGGCCGAAAGAAGTGCGAGCGTGGAACGTGCTCAGGGGTGCAACCGCCCCCGAGGCAGCGGGCGTGATCCACACCGATTTTCAGAAAGGGTTTATCCGCGCCGAAACCATCGCGTACACGGACTACATCTCACTCGGAGGGGAACAGAGCGCCAAGGTAGCCGGAAAGATGCGGAGCGAGGGCAAGGAGTACGTGGTGCAGGACGGCGACGTGATGTACTTTAAGTTCAACGTGTAAGTGCAGAGGAAAACTTGCTTTTTCCTATAAATATACTATAAAGCTCATTATGAGCATTGAAGTCGCACCAGAACCGGCTCAGAAACCTCTGATTCCCTACGGAAGTCCGGAATCGGCAAGTCCGCATGCAGGCGGAGAAGACGGAGCTGCAATCGAAACCGCAGCGCAATGTGCCCGCCAAAATCTCACCGAAACAGCCGGAGGGAACGGACAATCTGCAAAACACGCAGAAGAACAGGAAGCACCTGCAGGAGCAGCCAAAGCCAACCACACCTCCCAGACTCTTCAGGAAATCAGAACCCTCATTATTAGAAGAATGCACTCGCTCCGCCCGGGCCCTAGGCCTTCCTTCAGAGAAGGAGACCGCCACGGTGAGCTGAAAAGAATATTAGCCTTGGCAGGAATCGGAGCGGCCCCCGGAGAGCTTCTCTTTGCACTGCGCAATTCACGGCACAAAGGCACACGGAACTTCGGCAGGAATATGAACATAGATGATGGTGATGGATCCGTTACTTCCCAACCTGACTACGCAACAGAAGCAGAAATAGCACAGGAAATGATCAGGCGCGCCGATGCTCTCTTAGAACGACTCGATCCGGACGACGAACCAGAATTTGCTCCAGCAGATGCCGCCGCAGACAGAGCCTATGCCCGGGCAGACGATCACCTGTTTGACCCCCCACTGGAAACTGCCAATGAGAGTGCATCCGTAAAAGTCGCATGACATTCATCGCACGCCAGGAACGATTCACCTGCGAGCACTGCAGTGCGGAGGTGGAACCACTGAAGAACGGTTCATATCGCAACCACTGCCCGCACTGCCTGTACTCCAAGCATGTGGACAACGAAGGGCCGGGTGACCGTGCATCAGATTGCGGCGGAATGATGGAACCCATCGGACTTGATCATCATTCCGGCAAGGGCTGGATGGTGTTGCACTGCTGTGCTCTCTGCGGAAAAGAGATTCCGAATACCGTTGCTCCCGATGATAATCTCATGATCATTGGGGAATGATTCCCTGAGAGATGAAACATAATTTTGTTCATCTTTTTTCTTTTGTGCAAGGGCTCTTTGCGTTTCAACACTTGAAAAACATCTACAGACAGCCGTAGGATAGCTGTCCATGCGAGTCTTCCTGATGGTCTGCGCCTTCGGCCTGCTTTTCATCTCCCTGTAACTTTGGAGGAATGCACAGAACAGTCACTGCTTAGTGCAGTGCTCTCACATGTACATACAGAGACACCGCTACGCATCTCCGCCCCCTGCACTCATGAATCCCGCTGTGTACTGCTCACTCACTGATTTCTGCAGCGGGATTTTCTCTGCAACGTTCCCTTCAGGCAGCAAGACAATCTGTTCACTCCCCGAACTGGGATTCACATCGATACGAACGGCAAACGCTCCCGATGCCAGAGCATCCTGCGCTTGGGGAGTGAGATTTCTCACCTCGAGTATCTGCTCAGCCCCCCGCTCCCGAAGATCCTTCTCAATCTCCTTCCTGAGCTCTTCTTGAATCTGTGGTTCTGTCTCCAGTGCAAATTTGAGTTCTGCAAGAAGCTCATTCTTCTTCATTTCACGCTCCAAGTCCTCCGGCCCCTTCACACGCTCCCGAAGCCTCTCGTACTCCTCAGGACTCCGCAACCGCTTGCGGAGACGCTCTTTCTCGTGTGAGGGGAGCCTGTCGAACCAACTCATGGCCCCAGTGTAGCGATTTGGAGCCAGAACAAAAGGAGCAGACAGGCGTCCGCTCCTCTGTTTGCTCTAAAAAATCCTCAACTGCAACCGCTGGTCGCACCGCAGTCGAGACAGATCTCGCAGGCCCCGTTGCGCTTCATCTTCGTGCTTCCGCAACTGCCACAGAGAGAGCCGGTGTATCCCTGTTGTCTTGCGGCATCTATGTCAGAAGGAGCAGTACTTGCCTGCACCACCTCCACTGCCGGTGTCTCCTCCCACACTCCCCCTTGCAGTACTTTCGCTCCTTCATCTACCACCGGCAAGCGCATGGCAAAGGCATCTTTGCTCTTGGTCCCTTCGCTGTACGCTCTCTCAACCAGATCCTTGTTATGGAAGAGAAAAGCCTTCTCTTTGGAAAGAAACTTGAGAGCAAGCCACCTTCCCAGATAATCCATGAGACTCTTCACCATGGGAATTTCCTTGTTCATTGTCATGCCCATGGGCTCAAAGCGTGTGTGGACGAGCTTCTGGCAGAGCACTTCCAGCGGTACTCCGTACTGCAGATTCATGGAGAGACTGAGCGCGAGCGTATCCATCACGCCGGAAAGTGTGGAGCCTTCCTTGCTCATTTTGATGAAAATTTCTCCAGGCTTGCCATTTTCGTACAGCCCGACATGCAGGTACCCCTCATGACTTGCAACGGAAAACTTATGTGTGATGGACATGCGTTCGTCCGGGAGTTTCCTGCGCCGGGGGACCTCTTTAATAATCACTCGCTCCACAATTTCCCTTTCAATCTTTACTTCCGGGGATTTCTTCTCCTTCTTCTTGTCGGATTTGCTGCTCAGAGGCTGGCTGAGCTTACAGCCATCACGATAGAGCGCGTTGGCTTTGAGACCGAGCTTCCAACTGAGGAAGTACGCGTTTTTGATATCCTCTACCGTCGCTTCGTTCGGGAGGTTAATGGTCTTGGAAATGGCACCGGAAATGAACGGCTGCGCCGCCGCCATCATGCGGATGTGTCCCTCTGGGGCGATGTAGCGCTTCCCGGTCCTACCGCACTTACTGGCGCAATCGAACACCGGCAGGTGTTCCTGCTGGAGATGCGGTGCCCCCTCCACTGTCATGTGCCCGCAGATGAAGAGATTGGCTTCTTCAATTTGCCCCCTGGTAAAACCGAGTGCCGCGAGCATATCGAAGCCGGGAGTGGCTATCTGCTCCTCCGTAAACCCAAGACGTTTCATCGTCTCCTCTCCGAGAATCCATTTGTTGAAGGAGAATTGCATCTCAAAAACCTGAGGAAGATTCTTCTCGATATTCGCAATGTCTTTATTGGTAAAACCTTTCTCGCGCAAACTCTCACGATTAATGTGCAGTGCGCCCTCAAGGCTCAGGGTCCCCGTGAGGTAACGGATGATGTCATTGACCTGCACCTCATTGTAACCGAGCGCCTTGAGTGCAGGAGCAACAGACTGGTTCGCTATTTTCATGCAACCCCCTCCAGAGAGTTTCCGGAATTTCACAAGCGCAAAATCCGGCTCCACACCTGTGGTATCGCAATCCATGAGAAGCCCGATGGTGCCGGTGGGGGCAATGACTGTTGCCTGTGCATTGCGGTAGCCATACTGCTCACCCATTGCCAGAGCCCGATCCCAACACTCCTTCGCAGCAACAAGGAGATAGTCAGGGCAGAGATTCTGGTTGATACCAACCGGCTTGATGTGCAGCTGCTCATACTCCGCTCTGGGCGCATCATAAGCAGCACGGCGGTGATTACGGATCACACGGAGCATGTGCTCCCTATTGCGTTCATAGCCGGAGAAGGCGCCAAGATGCTTTGCCATCTCCGCTGAAACGGCATAGGACTCGCCGTTCATGATAGCAGTGATGGCTCCGCAGATTGCCTGCGCCTTCTCGGAGTGGTAGGGAATGCCCATGCGCATGAACATAGCCCCGATATTCGCATACCCCAGCCCCAAGGTGCGGAACAGGTAACTCAGGCGTGCAATCTCCTTACTGGGGAACTGGGCCATGAGCACAGAGATCTCGAGTACGATCGTCCAGAGGCGCACAGCATGCCTGAACCGCTCCACCTCAAATGTCCTCAGCTCTTCATCGTAAAACTTGAGAAGATTAATAGAGGCAAGATTGCACGCGGTATTATCCAGAAACATATATTCGCTGCAGGGGTTACTCGCGTTGATGCGCCCGTCCACCGGGCAGGTATGCCAGTCATTGATGGTGGTGTCGTACTGAACACCCGGATCCGCACACGCCCAGGCCGCGTAACCTATCTTGTCCCACATCTCTCGCGCCTTGAGTGTCTTGCAGGACTGCGGCGCTCTGCCTTCCTTCTCCGCTGCACATCTCTCCGTACGCCAGTAGAGTTGCCACTCGCCATCGCTCTCCACTGCCTCAAAGAACCTGTGCGGAACACGCACGGAATTGTTGGAATTCTGGCCAGAGACCGTCTGGTACGCCTCGCCGTTGAAGTCGTTGTCGTACCCTGCCTCTACCATGGCTGCCACTTTCTTCTCCTCGTTTGCCTTCCAGTCTATGAATTCCTCGATGTCGGGATGGTCGAGATCAAGGCAGACCATCTTGGCAGCACGACGGGTTGTCCCGCCGGACTTGATGGCCCCTGCCGCCCGGTCCCCGATTTTAAGGAAGCTCATGAGCCCCGAACTCTTCCCCCCGCCTGAGAGTGGTTCACCATCCCCACGCAGGCTGCTGAAGTTCGTGCCCGTGCCGGAACCAAACTTAAAAAGGCGTGCCTCGCGCACCCAGAGATCCATGATGCCTCCCTCATTCACCATATCGTCTTTCACAGATTGAATGAAACAGGCGTGGGGCTGGGGATGCGTATAGGCATCTTCACTCTTCTTTACATCGCCCGTCTGCGGATCGCAGTAGAAGTGCCCTTGGGAAGGACCGCTGATGCCGTAGGCGTACTTCAGCCCCGTGTTGAACCACTGGGGACTATTGGGAGCTGCCATCTGGTGCACCAGCATGTAGCTCAGTTCATCCTCGAATGCCTGCGCATCCTGTGCCGTCTCAAAGTATCCGTACTCCTGGGCCCAGTGGCGCCAGCATCCGGCAAGACGCCGAACCACCTGCTTCACCGAACGCTCGGGTCCCGTCATCACTTCCCCCTTCTCATTGTGCTTCAGCTCCCCTCTCTCATCACACTGCGGCACTCCCGCCTTCCGAAAGTACTTGCTCACCATAATGTCTGTCGCCACCTGTCCCCATCCCACAGGAATTTCCGCCCCCTCCATCTCAAAAACAACAGACCCGTCTGTATTGGCAATGCGGCTGTTGCGCCTCTCGTACTGTACCTCTTCCAGCGGATCGCTCCCCGGCGTCGTGAAGACACGCGGAATGGAGAGCCCCTTCTTCTGCGCGGAGAATGCCTGCGCCGTCGACACAGAGGTGGATGGGGCAGTATATTTCGCTGGGACAGGAGGGGGCATAAGGTAAATGGGAAAGAGATAGACACACCATGTTGTGGTAACAGGGCCGCAATCACACAAGATATTGAACCACCTCACCCAGGTCAATAGGTATTGCATCTTCTTCTTCTCCCCTGTCAACTCGCAGGGTTTTCCTTTACCGTTCCCATCGCAGAGAAATAATTCTCACAGCACAGCACAGCAACCCTCTGCAAAAAATTGCATTCGCACCATAATTCTCCATACTAGCTCAAGTCTAAATTTCCCTCATTCCGCATGAACATTCTCGTTCTCGTCGCCGGTACCAACGAGCCGAGCAACTCCAATATGCTCGCAGATGCATTCATCCAGGGCATGAAACAACACAGCAATGTGACGGTGGACAAGCGACGCTTGAAGGATCTGCAGATCAATCACTTCTCTCTGGAACACTACAATCCCACGTTCCGGCATGAGGAGGATTTTCGCAACTTGCAGCACCTCATAGAGAAGGCAGATGGCCTTGTTATTGCGAGCCCCGTGTGGAATTTCAGCGTTCCCGCACATCTCAAAAACCTCATTGACCGCATAGGGAGCTTCGCGCTGGATGGAACCAAAACAAAGGGGACACTACGAAACACACCACTCTTCTGCATCTACACTGGAGGAACTCCCTACGTCGTGTGGAAGGGCATGATGCGGCTCACCACCAGCCACGTGACGGAAGCAATGAAGTATTTCGGAGCTCTGCCCATGGGTATCCACTTTGAACCACGGTGCACCCGCGGGAAGGGGGTGTTTGGGCTGGTAGTGGATGGGCGGCCGCAGTCACTCTCCACAGTGAAACAGAAGGGGCAGGATTTCATTGTGCGCATCCGGAAGTACCGGGAGAGCGGCACCCTGCCCTTGGGCACTCGCATCGCCAAACTCTTCTTTGAGTGGGGACGCGCATTCGTTACAAAAATCACGCCCTAGATTTCTGCCCTGAGACCAAAATGACAGGGATTATTGACATATCCCCCACTTATTCTAGAATCAAGCTACGGTCATGAGACCAGTATTTCCCCCCGAAAGGGCAGGAGCGTTGGTCTCGGAGACCATGCTGCCTGTTCTTTCCCTTGTTATGGAGGTCCGAAGAATGGACACCCGGGCACTGGGCGCGGCAGGATCCGCGCAAGGAGTCGGTCAGAGTCGGTTTCATGTTGTTCCAGGGGCAGATGCAGTGCCCACCTTTCCGGATCAGGAGAAGCCGATCCGGGTTGTGACGCTACGCATCACCCCAGCTCAGCACCAGCGGATCAGAGCTGCGGCCCATCTGGGGAAAAGCAGTATGAACCAGATGCTGGTAGCAGCGGCGATGCAGGCTGTCGAAGCGGCCGAACAACAGGATGCGCGACGCATCCATGCCGCGGCTGCGGAGCAGACCACCGGTGCAACCGTTGGCGCGGCCTGACAAACCCAAACCAGGCCTCACATGGATGTGCAGGCTAACCTCCAGGAACAAACAGGTGGCAAGCCCGTCACAAGGAATGTGACGGGCTTCTGCTATGCAGAAGCACCGACAAGCACTACCTCTTCATCGTACTGCCCTGCATCTTTAAAGTACTGCCACGTTTTCGATCCTCCTTCCACGAGGATACTCGTAATGCCGTAGAACCCCTCCTGGGGCGTGGTGAGCATGGCCCAGAGACTGTGCCAGTCAAACACACCATTACGTATCGGAATACGCAGAATACGCACCCCACGAGCCAGTAACTCCCCTTCTTTCTCGTGCGGAGCATCTACGCTCGCGATGAGGATTGTCCCCTGAGCAAGGTCACCGTTTATCACCTTCGCCTCGAGAGGAATACGCAGCATCGGATCGAAGATGAGACGCAGAGACTGCTTCACTTCTTGATCAAATTTTTTGTTCATCTTTCGACTGTGCTCAAGATGACAGAGGTTGGAATGCTCAGGATGACACCGAACAGTAAGCAGTGGATCATCCGCAATCACCGTCTGCACTCCCACCAGAATCGCATCGTGCGTTGCACGCAGGTATGTATGCGACCATGCATCCTGCTCCTCAGAAGTGATCTTCAGCGCTGTCCCATCGGGATTTGCAGTCACCCCTCCTCTCGTCTGCGCCCTCTTCAGCGTGATGTAGGGTCTCCCCTGCTCCTGGAGAGAGACGTATCCCCTATTCACCCTCCGGCAGAGTTCAGGAAGCACCGGCCCCTCCACACGAATCCCCGCTCCCACCAGCTGCTCTCTCCCCTTTCCTGCAACTTCGGGATTGGGGTCCTCCATGCCATACACCACATTCCTGATGCCGCTTCGAATGATCAAATCGGTACAGGGGGGTGTTTTCCCGTAGTGACAGCATGGTTCTAAATTCACATAGAGCCCATCCTCTTGCTGAAAAGTCTGATCAAAATTATTGATCAACATGCGTTCGGCATGGTCCATCCCAAATGCGAGATGCCACCCCCCAGCGATGATCCTGCCCCCCCGAACGAGCACAGAACCTACTAGTGGATTGATTCCGACGAGTCCGCGACCTCGCTCCGCAAGCTCCAGACACCGGCAGATGAAAATTTGATGACCCATTGGAAATAGTGTGGCACAAACAAGCTTCTTCGTCTGAAGAAATCGCGGGAGAATCCTCATCGATAAAGGCTGAAGGAGTTGTAGAGCTGTTTCAGTACTATTTATGTAACTGTGTACGTAAGTGAAAGTTTGATTGGAAACGGCGCCGTGTCAAGAATGGAATGAGGCGTATTGTGAACGTTTTAATACGATAAAACGATAATACATTGACACACTACCTCCGCAGGAGTAGCCTGCCGGCAAATGCGCAAGACTTTCACCGAGAACGACTGGCGGGACGATCCCTGGTTTAAAAACCTGTGCAAAGCCATCGTTGCGTGTAAAACGGAAAAACAGGCTGCGGACTTCCTCCGCGACATCGGCACGCTGACAGAATTGCAGGCATGGAGCGAAAGACTGGATATCGCTCGTCGAATAGTGCAGGGAGAAACATACCGGTCTATTACAGAAAACACCGGAGCAAGTACCACAACAGTGACTCGGGTTGCCCGATTTCTCCAGAATGGCTCTGGGTACTTGCGCGTTCTGAATACCCATCGACATCCTCGCCACGCACAGCGTGGGGAGAAAATGGTGTCGTAACGGGCAGAAACGGACCGTAATGTACGACCTCATTCCCTCCTCACCGGAGGGATTTTTGGTTATTTCCCACATTATGACTATGCAATCCAATGGAATCATCCGCATCGCGGTCCAGCGGTCAGGGCGACTGTCTGAGGGGTCACTGAACCTCCTCCGGAGCATGGGGCTCCAGTTCGAAACCTACCAGAACCGCCTCTTCACCACCTGCCGCAACATGCCCGTCGATATTCTCTCCCTGCGGGACGACGATATTCCGGAATACGTGCAGGATGGTATAGCTGACCTGGGAATCGTGGGGAGCAACCTCCTCGATGAAAACAGCGCAACCGTTGAACGGCTGCTCCCCCTTGACTTCGGCTACTGCACACTGGCTCTCGCAGTCCCCGAGCAGAACTCCATCCAATCGGTGTGCGGTCTCTCAGGCAAAAAAATTGCCACCTCCTACCCAAACACGCTCAAACGATACCTCGCACAGAAGGAAATAAATGCAGAAGTTATCGTCCTCAGGGGATGTGTGGAGATCGCGCCAGCACTGCGAATCGCGGATGCAATCTGCGACCTCGTTTCCACCGGGAGCACTCTCCGGACGAATCGGCTGAGAATACTGGAAACAGTATCCAGAAATCAGGCAGTGCTCATCCGGACACCGCGCCCTTCCCCGGCAAAACAGAAAATCATCGGGAAGCTCCTCCTGCGCGCAAGTGGCGTGAGAGAAGCGCGCGTGTTCAAGTACATCATGTTCAATCTGCCGGCGAGGAAACTGAAGGACGTGAAAACACTCGTGCCTGGATGCGACAGCCCGACGGTGATGCCGCTTGCGGATCCTCAAATGATCGCCGTGCACTCCGTCGTGGAGGAGGAGCGATTCTGGGAAGTTGTGGAGAGGATCAAAGAATGCGGCGGATCAGGGATCCTCGTCACCCCCATTGAGAAGTTCATCCGATAATGATGCGCAATGCTGTTCCACCAGTACCGGCATACATCGCAACGCTAGAGCCATATAAATCCGGCCGATCAATGACGAAGGGGAATGCCTGGATATTCATGGACTCGGGCGAATGCACTGCCCCGTTGCCGTATTCAGTTGATCTGCAAACAGGAATCAACCGGTACCCGGACCCCACCGGTGATACTCTGCGCGATGCAATCGCTTCCACCTACGGCCTGAAACGGGAGAACGTGTTCCTCGGTTGTGGCATCGATGAAGTTCTCGACAGGGCCATCACAACATTCAGTCCACCCGGCGGAAAGCTACTGAGCTTCGAACCCACGTTCCCCCCTTATCGGATTTTCGGGCAAACGCAGGGACGGACATATATTTCCGTTCCATTGACCCCAGACTTCGGCCTGCAGGAAGAAGCAGCGATTGCGGCAGCACGCTCTGCCGATATTGTCTTCATCTGCAGCCCGAACAACCCCACAGGTACCGTGCTGGATCCAGGTGTGATCACCAAGATCATCGATGCGGCACCAGGTCTCGTCGTGATTGACGAAGCATACGGAGAATTCTGCGAACTGCAGAACCTTCCGGTGCAGATAGACAGTGTCAGAACCGGTGCAAAGAACGTGCTTGTAACCAGAACGTTCAGTAAAGCGTACGCGGCAGCAGGCATCCGCCTCGGATATGGACTCGCCAGTACAGAGATCATCGGCGAGCTCCTGAAAACCAAGCTCCCCTACAACGTGAATGCCCTGAGCCAGTCTATAGGGTGTTCCCTGCTGGAGGGCCGCAGCGCAATGGAAGAGAACGTTCGTGCGCTGCTAAAGAGCCGCGCGCTCCTCGCCAAAGGATGCAAAGAACTCGGCTGCACCGTGAGCAGGAGCGTGACGCACTTCTTCCTGCTGCAACTGCCCGAAAGATATTCAGCTGGCAACTTCTACCAATTTCTGCGCAATACGTACCGCATTGCCGTCCGCCCGTTTGGCATTATCAACGGTAAAGAAAGCCTGCGGGTAAGCACCGGAACAGATGAGCAGAACAACTTGTTCCTCAAAGCCCTTTCTGCATTTCTTTCCTCCAAATCACTATGATTCCCATCTTCAGGAACACCGAACTTAAGGGGGCGGCTCGCGCGCGGATCTTCCGCAGGGCACAGGCCGATATCGATGCGATCATGCCGGAAGTGAAGAAAATGATTGAGGATATCCGCGCCCGCGGCGATGCGGCGGTCGTTGAGTACGTCTCGAAGTTCGACCAGCCCAACTTCTCCGCAGACCAGATCCGCGTTCCGGCCGCAGACATCCGCAAGGCATACAGCGATGTCCCTCCCGGGACCCTCGAGATCCTGAAAAGGCAGATCGACATCTCGCGGAACTTCCACGAGAAACAGGCGGAACGCCTCTTCGCGGAGTCTGAC
>Ga0209542_10017451_pt1 | contig 11755 bp, 11 predicted proteins | sample RifCSPhighO2_01_FD_184028 | JGI IMG/M metagenome (GOLD analysis project Ga0209542, IMG submission 184028) | Soil microbial communities from Rifle, Colorado - Rifle CSP2_plank highO2_0.1 (SPAdes) (version 2) | ecosystem: Environmental > Terrestrial > Deep subsurface > Rock core/Sediment ...
TTCATATATAAAGAATTTTTTATTTAAAAGCGTAATTTGTCTTCTGTTAATTATAAAAGTAATACCACTTATTACAATTTTTGACAACTTGAATGTTTTGTCGGGCACTTACTAAACAATTAACTCTTAGGAGTGATCGGCACCACGGAGATAAGAATTTTCTTTTCCCGCGAGTTCTTTAGGGGATCCCTCTTCAATTACTGTTCCATTTTTCAGTACTATCAAATGGTCAGTGCCCATAATAGTGGAAAGACGATGAGCAATAATAATTATCGTCATCGTTCCTTTGAGGGCTTCAATCGACTCTTGTATTAATCGCTCCGATTCATGATCTAAAGCACTTGTTGCTTCATCAAGAATAAGAATGTCGGGTTTGCGCGCAAGAGCGCGAGCTAAAGCGATTCGTTGACGCTGGCCTCCGGAAAGTTTTATTCCTCGTTCACCAACAATAGTCTTAAATTTGTCAGGCAAACTTTTGACAGTATCGTAGACCTGGGCCGCTTTTGCTACTCTTATTAACTCTTCCTCTGTGATTGTACTGTCATAAAATCGAATATTATCAGCTACAGTAGTGTTTAAAAGGAATACTTCTTGGGGGACATAGGCGATATGTTTTCGCCACTGACGAAGATTAATTTGTTTGATATTGGTGTCATCTAAAACGATCTCACCTGTATTTGGAATAAACAGCCGGAGAATAAGATCGACAATTGTTGTTTTGCCGGAGCCGGAAGATCCAATAATACCAATGATAGAACCTTTTTTGATGCCAAAGTTAAGGCCTTTAAGCAAGGGCCGATTTGGGTGGTACGAAAATGAGACATTTTTAAATGAAAGTGTTTTTTCAAACCAAAACGATTGGTCTCCAGAATTAATTTCTTGGTGTTCAAGCGTTTTTTTGCGATAGTCATTGATTGATTTAAAATAAGGAATTAATTCATTGGCTAAATTCATTTGACCTTGCGCCGATTGAATAAAGGTGAACATTTTACCAACAAGATATACGGACACCGCAAATGTCGCTATATTAAAATTGGGTGTTCTGTATGTAAAAACAAACAACAACGCAATAAACACAAACGAAATTGGTTCGGTAATGTTTCTTGGTATGCTGTTGTAAACGGTATTAAGTATTTTTAACTGTTTCAAGTGTATGATATACGCCTTTGTTTTATGAAGTACGGAATGTTCTACTGCGGCGGTCTTAACCATTTTTGATCCAATGGCATGTTCGCTTATATGATGGCTGAATTCTTTCTCGGTGGTTACATTCGTGGAATGAATCCTTCTAATTCGGTGCATGAGCGGCATAGAAGTTACAAGGAATATAATACCGAATACGACAGTACTGATAGTAATGAACATAGACATTGTGAAAGCAATCGTGGCGTATACTATGAAATTAGCTGACAGAAGAATGGTGGCATAAAAACCGCTTAACATGTAAGCAACCTTGCTTACGTCATTTAGTATAATGCGCTCAAGATGTCCAACTTTTTGATTTAAAAGATATTCCCATCGGGCTGATAGTGTTTTTTTGAATAGGTCATCCATAATTTTTTCTTCAAGATCAGCAACGGTTTTTCCTGTAAGATAGTCGGTATAAAAACGTATTACACCCTTTAATATAAAAATTAAAACAATAAATGCCAATAATGTGGGGAGAGTTACTGGTATGTGAAATGTGGCAAATGTGTATTCAATGCCCCTTATGATACTGTTAGTTCCTAGGATATCTTGCTTTACCACCAGGGAGAATAAAGGAATGATGGCGCTGATACCGATGCCGCCAAAAAACCCGCTTAAAAGACCGAGTCCGGCTGTTAATATAAGTTTACTCCGATACTCTTTAAACGCAGACCAGAGAAATTTAAGGCTGGCAATAGCTTTTTTTAGTGTGGTAAACATTAAATGAAAGTTAAAATCTTTACAGATATTATGATGGATTTAATGTGTTTTTGCAAGTCTTAAGCAAGTGCCATTTTTTTTATTTATTGGCTATGCTATCATCAGGTATTATGAGAAAGAATGAACACATAAGCCAGGAAATAATAGATCGTGTTTGGAAAAAAACATGGAGAGAAGATGATTCTAGTGTCAGCGTTGTGACCAACAGATTTTTTGTTGAAGCATATCCGGTTTTTAAAAAATATATTCCCAGTAAGACAGATAAGGTTCTGGAACTTGCAACTGGGTGCGGGAGGTTTGGGGTCAGTATCGCTAATGATTTTAAAGACAGCAAGGTCTATGTTTCAGATATTTTGGAAGAATCTTTGGGTTTGGCTAGAAAGTTGGCGGATGACTTAAATGTACACAACATTGAATTTAGTGTTCAGGATTGCTTACATATTAATTTTGAAGATAACTATTTTGATGTTGTTTTCGCTGATGCTCTAATTCAGCATTTGCCACAAGATAATAACGCCGTTAAAGAAATGGCAAGGGTTCTAAAACCGGGAGGTAGGATTATTTTAGCGGTTGTAAACAAATGGAATTTTCATACATTCTACAAACTGTTGATGGGCAGGAAATATAGTTACGGTTATGAGAGGTCTTATTCAAAAAAAGAGTTGAGGAAAATACTGAAAAATAATGGCATGAAAATCGAAGCAGAGGATGGTTTTTATGTCGGATATGGCATATTTCGGTTAAAAAAATATCATAAAATGTTCCATTTCTTGGGTAGAGCAGTAAACAGATTGTCTAAGATTCTAGATAAACATACGGATAGGTTTTTTACGAAAAATTTTGGATTTGAGATCGTAATAGTGGGGAAAAAATAAGGCATTGTATTTTAGGCCAATCTTGTATAATATAAGACAAATCTTATGAAAAATGCCAGAAACAAACCAAATCACGACGTTGAGCCAGGAAGACTGGATAGGTGTCAAATAACAGGATCTAAGAACCTTTTTGAAGCCATAGACCTTGGACATCAGCCAACCTGTGACGCGCTTTTAACCAAAGAAACAATCAACCAACCGGAAGCGTATTATCCGCTTCGGCTTATGATTTGCCCAGAGTCCGGTTTGGGACAGCTTGACTATGCTGTTGATGGAAAAATTCTTTATCCCGATGAGTATCCGTACCGTGCCGGTATTTCGGAGCCGTTGCGTTTGTATTTATTAACGATTGCCGACACTGTCGTAAAAAGATTCAATATTCAGCCCAAATCTCTTTGTGTGGATATTGGCTGTAATGATGGCACCCTTCTTTCCGGATTCAAGAAACGTGGCATGAGAACTGTTGGCGTAGAGCCGACAAACATGGCCAAGTTTGCCATGAAAGAAAATAAAATAGAAGCAATACAAGATTTTTTCACAGAAGCTCTTGCTAAAAAAATGGTCAAGGAGTATGGGCGTGCCAAAGTCATAACCATGACAAATGTTTTTGCTCACATGGCCACCTTGGGAGAAGTAATGCGGGGTATTGACCGTCTTTTAGACAAGGATGGAATATTCATGACAGAGAGTCAGTATCTGTTGGACATACTTCAAAGAAATCAATTTGACCAGGTGTATCACGAACATCTCCGTCTTTATAGTTTAAAGTCGTTGGTTAAACTATTTCCTTACTATGGAATGGAAGTTTTTGATGTTGGAAGATTGCCTTCTAGGGAAGGAAGTATCAGGGTTTGCGTGGCGCGTAAAGGCATTTGCCCAATAAGCCCCGAGGTCAACAAACTCCTTTCGCTTGAGGAAAAGGTTGGTCTTTTTAAGCCTGCAACATGGACTAAGTGGAGACAAAAGGCATCTAAAAACAGAGAGGACTTCATCGAACTCGCCTACAAGGCCAAAGGCAAGGGCCAACTTTTTGTTGGCGACTCTTGTCCTGGGCGTGGCTCTGTTCTGGTTAATTACTACGGAATTGATAAAACCTTGATGCCATACATTGCCCAACTGCCAGGATCAGAAAAGGTTGGAAAATTTATGCCGGGAACTCACATACCGATTGTAGATAATAGTATAATAATGAAAGAGCAGCCCGATTATGTGGTTATATTAGCATGGCATTATGCGGACTTTATTATGAAAAACTGGCGTGCCAAAGGACTCAAATCAAAATTTGTTATCCCTCTTCCTGAACTTAGGATAATTTCCAAATAATGTTACAATGATTTCATTTTTGAATTTCAAAGATCTTAATGTTCCTTATCGCAAGAAACTACTCAAGGCAATTGGTGAGGTTATTGATTCCGGTAACTATATACTGGGCCCCAAGGTGAGATTGTTTGAAAAAGAGTTTTCTAAATATTGTGGCGTTAAAGAAACTATCGGGACAGGAAATGGTCTTGATTCTCTCGTCTTGATTATTCGCGCCTATAAGGAGTTGGGCGTTTTTAGTGAGGGAGATGAAATTATCGTTCCGTCTAACACTTATATTGCAAGTATTTTGTCTATTACCGAAAATCGTTTAAAGCCAATATTAATTGAACCGGATATTAATACTTTTAATTTGGACGCCGATCTTCTGGAGAAAAAAATTACAAAAAGAACAAAGGCAATATTGACGGTTCATCTATATGGTCAGATTGCTTATTCAGACGAGATGCAGAAAATTGCCAATAAGCACAGCTTAAAGATTATAGAAGATTGTGCTCAGTCTCATGGGGCAGTTTACGGGGGACGAAAAGCCGGAAACTTGGGAGACGCTGCCGGATTTAGTTTTTATCCTTCAAAACCACTGGGGGCCTTGGGTGATGCTGGTGCTGTTACCACAAACGACAAAAAATTGGCCGAAATGATTCGCGCCTTGCGCAACTACGGAAGTCACAAAAAGTACTATAATAAATACACGGGACTAAATAGTCGCTTAGATGAATTACAGGCCGCCGTTTTATTGGTCAAGTTAAAACATCTTGACAAGGACAACAACAAGCGTCGGAAAATAGCCGAATTATATCTTAATAAAATTAAGAATGATAAATTAATTTTGCCCAGAACTGACAATGACAAGTCGCATGTCTGGCATTTGTTTGTAATCAGAACAAAAAATAGGGATAACTTTGCTAAATACATGCTGAAAAACGGCATAGAGACCCTTGTTCATTATCCGGTGCCTCCGCATAAACAGAAGGCATATAGTGAATGGAAAGATTTGAAATACCCGATTACCGAGGAAATACACAAAACAGTAATAAGTTTGCCTCTTTATCAAGCCATGCAGAAAAAAGAAATATCGCAGATTATTAAAGCTTGCAATGAATACTAAAAAGGGAAAAATAGCTTTTGTTGTCGGAGTTTTTCCGGCTGTCTCGGAAACATGGATGATCAATCAGATTGCCGGTCTTTTAGACCGTGGGTTTGACATTGATATCTATGCATTTACATCTCAAGACATTGATCAAAAAAACATATCTGACAAGTATGGAAAATATAATATGTCAACTAAAACCAGATATATCGGTATGCCGGAAAGCAGGATTGTAAGAGTGGCTAGGGCTATACCCGTCATTATAAAATTATTGTTCGCATCCCCGAAAGTGCTTATACGGGTATCCAATATAAAAAAATACGGCAAAGACTCATTATCTCTCAAACTTCTTTTTTGGTCTGAACAGTTTGTTGGTAAAAAATATGACCTAATTCATCTTCACGATGGCTATATTGCAAACAGATTTCTAACGATCAAAGACATAGTTGGTATCAACACAAAACTGCTCACCTCGTTTTATGGGCAGGACGTTAGCAAAAGATTTCTCGAACATCCTGGCGAAGATATTTACAAGCGTCTTAAGAAAGAGAGTTCCGCTTTTATCGTCATGTCTAATTTTACAAAGGGTAGGTTGGTTGCCAAGGGTTTTGATGAAAACAAAATTCAAGTTTTACCGATTTTTGGCATTAATGTGGAGGACTATCCGTTTAAGGAGAGAAAGCTGGAATCCGGTGAAGTAATTCAAATGGCTACAGTCGGGCGATTTGTCGAAAAAAAGGGTTTTGATGATATTTTAAGAGCCTTGGCGATTGTAAAAAACAGGACCCATAATAAATTTGTGTGTGATATTATCGGCGGCGGACCACTTGAATCCAAACTACGCGCAATGACCAAGGAACTAGACCTCGATGATGTTGTTTCATATAAGGGCTATATGAAGATAGAAGATATAATAAATTATTTTTTAAAAATACACTTTTATTTGCAGCCTTCCAAAACTGCATCTGATGGTGATATGGAATAATATGACCACATCAGTATTACATGCTCTTGCGACCGGACTACCTACGATAACCACAAACCATGGTGCTTTTTCGGAGCAGATCGTAGATGGTAAAAATGGCTTTATGGTGGACGAGGGTGATTACAAAGTATTGGCCGAAAAGATTTTGTTTATGATGGATCATCCAGAGCTTTGGCCTTCTTTTGGCAATTTTGGAAGGGAGCATGTGAAAAAAAACTTCAATCTTGACGCGTTAGTTGACCAACAAGCTGATCTCTACATAAAAGTTATTAACGAAAAATGAGTTTTATAAAAGTTTTAAATTTACGACAATACCCATTCGTTAAAAACGTTGCTACGCTTCAAGCGGGGAGTTTTACGGGAAGCGTTGTACAGGCGGGCATTGGAATTATTATTGCCAGAATATTGCAGCCGGAGCTTTTTGGTATATATTCTCTTGCTATAAGCATGGCTAGTATGACGAGTTTGGTGTTGGGTATGGGAATTCAAGAAGCGGTATCAAGTTTACTCGGCAAAGCTTATGCAAGAAAGGATGGGGTTGAGATAGAGAATATTCTTGGTTTTATGCTCAAGATAACTTTTATAGCTGCTGTAATAGTTATCGTTATTTCCGCCTTTTTGCCCAACATAGCTGAGAGATTATATGGCGATTCTTTAATTGGTGTTTATGCAGCTATTGTTGTTGTTGCGGCTATTTTATCTTCATTTTTATTTACTCTTACTTATTCTTTTTTTCAAGTTACCGGGAGAGTTAAGTCGCTTGCGGTTTTAATGTTGTTTGATCAGTCTTTGAGACATATATTAACCTTGGTCTTTGTTGTTATGGGTTTGGGGGTTGCTGGCGCTATTAGCGGTCAATTGGCTGGGGCGATTATTGTTTTTGTTGTATCTGCTATATTATTTATTAATTTTACAAAACGCGAACTGTTATTTTCCGGTCTGTGGCCGCTTTTGTTAGTTGCCAAGAAAGTAGAACTTAAAAAATATTTCGGATTTACTTTTTGGGTGGCTTTGGACAGAAACATGGGCAATGTTTTTATGGCTTTGCCGGTTATTTTGACCGGTGTTTATGTCAGCGCTTCCGAGGTTTCATTTTTTAAGTTAGCTTTCGGATATACCAACCTAGCCTTAAGTTTGCTTGGCCCAATATCCATTCTTTTAAATGTTGAGTTTCCTAAGTTGCAAATCGAGGACAAAAAAAAATTGGCTGAAAACTTCAAAAAAGTATCTTTATATTCCCTTTTGCTTTCTATTCTTTTGACCATTGTCGCGGTTATTGTTTCTCCGATAGCATTTAAAATTCTTTATGGAGAAAACTTCTTGCCGAGTGTACCTTATGTGGCCGGTCTTATTGTTTATGGTGCTTTGTACGGTATTGGAGTGGGTTTGGGACCTATGTGGCGAGCCATCAATGGTGTTAAAGTTTCAATATTAATAAATTCTGTTATTCTTGGAGCAGGTATTCCTTTGGGATTATGGTTGATTAAGAACTATGGTCTTTGGGGAGCTGTCATTATGGTAACGATGTGGTTTTCTGTCTCACACCTTATTTCATTCTTTTATCTCCTCAGAAAACTGAAGAAAGTTTAGATGAGGTCCACAAACATGCTTACAAAACAAGAATATATCTTAATCTTTTCAATTGCGGTGGTAATGGCGGTTTATTTTGTGCTGGCCACGCCGGTCATGATGGACGACGGTTTTCATTATGAAGGTTTTGCGGAGACATTGGCTGGGGGTCATTTGGATTTTAAATCATTTTATGGGTTTCAGGGACTTTCATTTTTTACTGTTCCCATATTTTGGCTAACTCATTCTCGTAATTCAATTATTATCACATCAGCAATATTTTCCTTGCTCTCCATCCCACTGGCGTATCTAGTTGGCAGAGATTATTATCAAAAAGCCGGCTTGCCCGCCGAAGCCTCAGCGAAGGCGGGAATTTATTTTTTAATTTTATTTTTACTTACGCCGTATCCGTATACGACAATGATGAGGGGTTTTCAGGAAGCGGCGCTTTCGTTTTTTGTCCTCTTGGTAATTTATGGTAGTTTAAACAAAAATATTTGGACGCCGGTTGCATGGGCAATTGGAGGAATCGTGAAGCCGTTCACTTTGGTTTTATTTACTCTGTTTATTAGAGATTTTTTGCCAAAAATACCGCAGAGGTTAAACCTCTTTAAATTGAGGTTTAACCTCAAGATTGGTTGGGTTATTGTAGCGTTGGCTATTGGTGGTATTTATTTGGGTGCCAATTATTATCAAACGGGCCATTTTGTGAATAATGCGGCGATAAATTCATATCAAGGAAATTTTGATCCTAGCAATCCACCCCCCCTTACGGGAAGTTTTACGATTGGAATTAAGGGTTATTTAAGGATTGGCGCCAATCTTTTGCTGCATTTCAGGAAAATAATGATTTCTCCACTTGTAATTGTGTTGGGGACCTTTTCTTTGTTGCTAAATAAAGATTTTAAGTTAAGAAAAGAAATCATTTTGGCAATAATATTTAATTTTTTGCTGGTTGGAAGTTTGACGTTTTCTTTTTCAAAATATCTTTTGCCGATGACGACCCTTTTTGCTCTTTCTTCAGTTTATTATCTATTGAAATATAAGTGGCTCATGATTTTAGTATTTGTCGATTCCTTTCTTGTGTTTCTACCGATTTGGAATTATTTTGGCCGAACATTTTGGTCGAATATATATATATATTTAATACCCCTTTTTTTAGGAATAATAATAGTTTCACATGAACGGTTATTCACAAAGTATCATTTTAATTCCAACTCTTAACGAGAAAGAAAACCTGAAGGATCTTGTTCCGCAGATTTTTAATCTAATGCCCGAAATTTCTGTTTTGATTGTGGATGATAGCTCCTCTGATGGCACTCAAGAGTTGATTAAACTTATGAAAGCCGATCACAGGAACCTCTTCTTTTTGGAGAGGAAAGATCGTTTTGGTTATGGGCTTTCGAGTTTAGATGGATTTAGATGGATATTTGCTAAAGAATATGAGCATTTTGTGACCATGGATGCTGATTTTTCTCATGATTTTAATGAAGTGCCTATTTTGATTAATGGTCTTTATAATTATGATGTTGTGGTTGGATCCCGATATGTTGATGGAGGGGGAGTGAAAAATTGGAACTTATTTAGGAGGATTTTGAGCAGGTTTGCCAATCTTTATGTAAAAATTATTTTAGGTCTTCCTGTGGCGGATGTTACATAAAGATTGGATGCTTATCGAGCAAATTCTTTAAAAAAAATAAATTTGAATGAAATAAATTCAAATGGCTATGCTTTCTTGGTGGAATTAAAATATCGACTTTTTAGAGCCGGTTGTAGGTTTGTTGAGTATCCAATTGTTTTCAGTGAACGAAGAGAAGGACAATCAAAAATGTCATCAAAAATTATTTGGGAATCAGCTTTACTTCCTTGGAAATTAAAAAAGTAAAACAAAAAATGCCGATTTACGGCATAAATTATTTAACGTGACTGTTTACCATTTCTAGTCTGAATAAAAAATCGTATCTTGTCAAAGCATGTTCCAAATAGGAAAGAGGAAACACATACATCAATAATTTATTATTCTCAAAAATATTTTCACATTCTTTAAGTATTCTGTTTATTTTAGTTGTTATGATATCTTTGTTTGTTAAATCTGCTCCCATAACATCAATTTTCCAATGTTCGGACGGTTTTCCTTTTTGTAGATGTTCTTGAATATGGGCTAATTCATGTCCCAATATGCCAGCCAACTCTTTTGGAGAGTAGTCTTTTACGATAGGCTCGGCTATTATTACAATTGATTTATCTATGTTTGCCCAAGCATTATGGCATTGTGTTAATTTTATATAGTATTCTGGTTCTGGAAAATTTATTGGTTTTGTAAATAACTTCCGAGCCATTTTTATTTTTTCTGCATAAACTCCTGATGCGATGATTTTGGAACCATTACAATTATAGATACGATAATTAACAAGCATGTTTGCAACAATGTAAATAAGCATAATAAGCAAAAAAAGTTTTAAACGAGCCAATCCGCACCTCTCAAGGTATGCAGGAAGCTAATACTTATAAGGTGTCATTTTTGGGAGTTTTGTCAAGGAAAAAAATTAATGTATTTTATTTCCCTGACCTCTGAAACATTATCCTGATTGTTTTAAGGGCTATTCCGAGGTCCAAAATTAAAGAGCGGTTTTTGATGTAATACAAATCGTATTTTAATTTTTCGGCGGCATCGGCAACAGAAGAACCGTAGCGGAAATTTATCTGGGCCCAACCGGATAGTCCGGGTTTTATCAGGTATCTTTCTTCGTAAAATGGAACATCTTTTAATCGCTCGTTAAATTCGGGCCTTTCGGCTCTTGGCCCAATAAATGCCATTTGTCCCTTGAGAATGTTCCATAATTGAGGCAATTCATCTATTCTTGTTTTGCGCATAAATCCGCCCACTTTCGTTATTCTTGGATCATTGTTTGAAGCCCAAACCGCACCAGTGTTTTCCTCGGCATTTTTATTCATGGTTCTAAATTTAATTATTTCGAAAATCTTACCTGATTGACCAACCCTTCTTTGTTTATAAAAAACTGGACCCCTTGATGTTACTTTTATTAACAGGATAATGACAGGATAAAATAGTAAACTAATCAAGCCAAGAATAACAGCAAATATCAAGTCATTGCTACGCTTAACTATTTCGTATGCCCTCTTGTTTCCTTCATTTATGTTTTCTAGAAACCAAACCTGGTTAATTGCTCCTAAGGGAACCATACCCGTCAAGCGTTCATAAAAAGAAGCAAGATTCATAAAACTGACCTTTTGTTCAAGAGACTTGTAGAATATATTTATTATTTCGGGAACCTGATATGCTTCCGGGCTTAAAACAATTGTATCTATTTTTTCTTCTTGAATTGTTTGGCTGATATTTTTAAGTTTATCTGAAAAGATATCTATGACTAATTTAATCTCATATCCGAGCTGTGGACTCTCTTTTATAAACAGATCTAGTTCTAAGGATTGATTATTTGTTCCTACGATAAGTACTGATTTCTTAAAACTTTTTTGCAAGATATTATTAGAAATAGAACGATTTGCAAACTCCAGTCCAGTGAAAATCGCTACGAAAATTAATAAATTTGTTCTCGGGGTAATTCCATACCAAGGGATCAAATAGAAGAACAATACAGAAATTGTGGCAGTTATGATGATTGTTTGAAATAGGGCTGAATAAAAATGAACATTATTTCTTAGTAGTTTTGGTTCGTAAAGGTTGGCAATATAAAAAACCAAAATCCATAAAACAAAAATTAAAGAAAATGGGTACACATGAATTCCATATTGTCGTTGAAAATCAGTCGGGTATCTGACCAAAACTGCCATGACAAGAGATAAATAAAGAATGGAAACATCTGATAATAAAAGTAGGAATTTTTTCATCGTGGGTCAGACAATTAACCCATTTTATAATTTTAGAAGTTAATGGGTTAATTATCTGACCTTGATTATACTAAATTTGCAATAAAAATCAATGATGATACCATTAATCCTATGGCTAAGACATCTTCAATAAAAGTA
>Ga0209542_10017452_pt1 | contig 11755 bp, 14 predicted proteins | sample RifCSPhighO2_01_FD_184028 | JGI IMG/M metagenome (GOLD analysis project Ga0209542, IMG submission 184028) | Soil microbial communities from Rifle, Colorado - Rifle CSP2_plank highO2_0.1 (SPAdes) (version 2) | ecosystem: Environmental > Terrestrial > Deep subsurface > Rock core/Sediment ...
CAAGTAGGGCTCATAGACGTCCTTGCACGGTACCCATCGTAACCTCTCTTCTTTAATTTTTTTTGCCATATGGATTGCCATTTCCCCATTCTAGGGAAAACCGCCGTATGTGCTTGCACATTACCATTCGCTATTGACAAATTCTGTTTTAGAGTGTATGCTTAAACAAGAAAGGAGAACCCTTAAATATGAATAATATTATGCGCAACATCGTTGAGGCGTTCTTCGGAACGCCGCGGCGGGTGCAAGTCACCGCCGTTCTGATCGTGCTCGGGGTCGTCTACTTCAATCCCGGGTTTCTCCAGCGGATTCTCGGCCGCTTTGGCGATTGTTTCCGGCGGCCTCTACTTGATCCTCTTCGGCCGCCGCAGAAGATAACCACCGTCGTCACTTAGCGGTCCGACCGCTAAGTGAAATCGCCGCTCCGGAACATCGGGGCGGTTTTGTTTTTGAGAAAATAATAATTTTACATCAACGGCTTGATGACCACTCTTCGGTCGAGGCCCAATCCGGTGCTTTCGGTTTTGATATCGGGGTATTCCTGCAGAACCGTATGAATAATCCGGCGCTCGTAGGAATTCATCGGGCGCATTTCAATGTCTTTTTTAAAATACCGTACTCTCTGCGCGTGCATACGCGCAAGATCTTTGACCTCCTCAATGCGTTTTTTGTGGTAGTCGTTTATATCAAGGATAAATTGAATTTCTTCGCCGAGTTTTTTTTCTGCCAATCGGCGCGCAAGGTAATTGAGCGCGATAAGGTTCTTACCTCCTTCGCCGATCAAAAGAGCCGAGTCATCGGTGCGTACAATAAACCACAACCCATCAATGCTTTCTTGAACTTCCAGTGAATACGAAATGCCAATCCGATCGAGGAGATCAGAAATGATCGCTTGTATTATTTGTGTAGTTTCTTGGTTTGGCATAGCAAAAAGCGCCTCAGGTGGCGCCGCTCGTTTCGTTAAACTTCATTGACTTATCCGGCAGCTATGATGAAATTGCAGTTGTCGCGACGATGTTTCTTGTTGCACGGCGCCGTACCACGGCTTCATGTACTATAGCAAAGAGATTCATCACTGTCCAATAGAGCGCCACCGCGGATGGCATCTGAATACTAAAAATAAATATCATTACGGGAAACAAAAACACCATCTGTTTTTGCATGATCGACGCGAAATCAGGTTTGCCATCGGATGCCGCCGCGCCTTTATTTTGCATAGACGGAGGAGTTGCAAGTTTTGCCTGAAAAAATTGCGATAGTCCCGCAAGCGCCGCCATAACAACGTGCGGTTTGGTGAGCACGATCAGCCCGAGAAATAATGTATCGACGTTTTCCGGCAGACGAACAAATGAATACGCAAACTGCGATTGCGCGGCAAGGTCTCCTCGAAAAACATAAAAAAGAGCGAATAGCAACGGGAGTTGAATAAAAAGCGCGAAAATACCAGAGAGGGGATTAATACCATGCGCGCGATAGAGTTCCATAAGCGCTTTAGCTTGATCTTCGCGATTTTTTTTCTCCGATTGAATGCGCTTAATCTCCGGCTCTATTTGTTTCATCGCGCGCTGGGTTTTGATCATTTTGTGATTGAGCGGAAAAATAACGAGCCGAATCGCAATAGTAAGAACAATTACCGCAAGCCCCAAACTTTCGCCCGGCATATATGCGGTAAGCAAAAAAAGGCCATTGAGGAGTGGCCGATAAAATACTTCGTTATAGATAGCTACGATAATACTCCACATTGTTGAAGTGTTTGTATCATATCACTGCGGAGTTGTTTTGTGGAGGGCGCTTTTTTATTTTGCAAAGAGGTAAAAAAAATAAGTTCGAGGCCCCGCATAACGTTTGGTTGAAGATGCCGCGCAATTTCTGCCATACGCCGGCGAGTGGCGTTGCGCGCAACGGCATTTTTGTGTACCTTGCTTGACACAACAAACGCCCAGCGCGTAGCAGGGCACCCGCCCGAACGTGGTTCGGTACGGGCGGGTGCCCTGCGACGAAAACGAAGACGAACCACAGACCCCGCACATAAGCGTGTTTTGGAGCGAAAAAACACCCCGATATCTTTATTTGTAAGAAGAAACTTCTTTGCAAACATATGCTGATAGTGGTGTGTTGTATATGTGCTAAATGGCGAGGCGGCCCCTGCCTTTTCTGCGTCGTCGCTTGAGCGCCCGCCGTCCCGTGGTTGTACGTATCCTCTTTAAAAATCCATGCGAGCGAGCCCGTTTTCTTTTTTTAGGTTGGTAGGTGATAGACATAAACATAATACTACCACACTTTACATAAAATGCAATATTCACAACTCGCCCACAACCTATTAACATCGATGTAAAGCAAAATATATACAAGCCTAGTATAGTAAAACAATGGAGAACGAAGAGTTGTGGAGTAAAGCAATCGCAGAAATAGAAGTTGCGGTATCGCGCGCAAATTTTGCGACGTGGTTTAAAGATACATCAATTATGGACAACAACAATGGGGTGGTGAGCATCGCGGTCCCGAATGGGTTTGCAAAAGAATGGCTCGAAAATAAGTATCACAAATTCATTCTTAAATCTATCCGTAATTTCTCGCCCGAAGTGCGGTCTGTCCAATATATTATACAAGCCCCTCTCGTGCGACAAAAACCGATAGTATCGAAAAAATATCATGTCGTGCCTGCTGCTATGCAAACAAAAAGTTCTGTTCCGGCAACACAGCTTGGTTTTAAAGATTTCGAGGTCGATCCGCTCACCAACCTCAATCCGAAGTATACGTTTGAAACGTTCATTGTTGGGTCATTTAATGAGTTAGCGCACGCAGCAGCGCTTGCGGTTTTGAGCAACCTCGGGAAGGTTTATAACCCACTTTTTATTTATGGCGGCGTTGGATTGGGAAAAACGCATCTCCTGCAAGCAATCGGAAATAGCGTCGTACAACAAGACCGTACAAAAAAAGTTCGCTATATCACATCAGAGCGTTTCAGCAATGAGCTGGTGAATGCGCTCAAGCAAAACACCATCAATACATTTAAGGAAAAATATCGCGATTGCCATTTACTTATTATTGATGATGTGCAATTTTTCTCCGGAAAAGCAAAAACGCAAGAAGAGTTCTTTTACACATTTAATACGCTCTACGAAGCGGGGAATCAAATTGTATTCTCGTCTGACCGATCACCAAAATCTATTTCCGATATTGAAGAGCGGCTGCGGTCGCGTTTGGAAGCAGGAGTTATTATTGATATATCGGAGCCGGAATATGAATCGCGCCTTGCAATTGTACAATCGAAAGCAAAGGAAAAAAACATTGATCTTTATCCGGAAGCACTCGAAATAATTGCTTCATTAATACAAACAAATATTCGCGAACTGGAGGGTTCGTTAAATATGATTCATATGCAATCTCAATATCTTAACAAGACGCTCTCCATAGAAGAAATAAAAAATATTTTAAGTAAAAATATAAAACAAAAAACTTCAGTAACCCAGAGTCAAGTTATTAAAATAGTTGCAGAATATTATGATATTTCTGATAAATCAATTTTTGATAGAACGCGAAAGACAGAGGTTGTTCTCCCGAGACAAGTTGCTATGTACCTTATTCGTGAAGACCTTAAAGGATCATATCCTACTATTGGAGAAAAATTTGGCGGGAGAGACCATACCACGGCAATGCATGCGTATCAAAAAATAAAGGATCATCTAAAAAAGAATCCGAAACTAGAAGAAGATATTCGGAGAATACGGCAACGCTATCAAAGTTAATAGTTATGCACAATAAAAAAAGAATATCTTGTGAAAAGAAAAATAATATATTTTATTAACACAATATACAATAGTATAAAAAGTAAATTAATAAAAAAATCAATGATTTTTATGAAAGATATCTATTATCAACATATTCACAAGTTTAATAATACTAATTAATTAATAAGAAATATTTTATGAAAGTAGTATGTGAAGCAAAAATATTTAAAGAAGCCATTGGTATTGCCGAACACAACACATCAAAAAATCAATCATTACCTATCCTACAATCAATTTATCTTGAAGCAAAAGGAAATATATTATTTATTCGCGCGACAAACTTAGAAAACGCATTAGAAATTTCTTTGCCGGCAAAAGTAGATCATCATGGAAGTATTGCGGTTTCCGGAAAGATTCTTAATTCATTTTTATCACACATACACGATAGTCACGTTACTCTTCAAAATAAACAAAATAACCTTTTTATTAAAACATCACAAACAGAAACAACATTGCGCGGATATGCACAAGAAGACTTTCCTCTCTTTCCTTCTATCGAGTCACTATTTTCATTTATTTTATCTTCCCAAGAGTTTAATATACATTTACGACGTGTTTTAATTGCCGTAAGCTCTTCTGATATTAAACCAGAACTTGCCAGTGTTTCATGGTATGCTTTTAAAAATAAATTAAAACTTGCTGCAACCGATTCTTTCCGCCTTTCCGAAAGTTCTCTTGTATCAAAATCACTCAATGTATCCTCTGTTCTTTCATTTTTATTGCCAAGTTTGGCCTCATATGAGATTCTTCGGCTGGTAGAAAACTCATCTCGCGAATCATTGGTATCTTTTGGAGATGAAAAAGAAATTAAAATTTTTGGAAATAAAAATCAAATCGTTTTTCAAAACAAAACAATTCGATTCATATCGCGCCTTACCGAAGGAATATTTCCTGACTATGAGCAAATTATTCCAAAATCATTTCTTACCGAAGTTGTTGTAAAACAAGATAGTTTTTTACAACAATTAAAACTTGCCAGTGTTTTTATGGGGCGGTTGAACGATATCCAACTTATCGTCGATTCTTCCAAAAAAAATATAACGCTCAAAGCGATTAACTCTGATGTTGGAGAACATATTTCTTCTCTTGATGCGTCAATACAAGGAGAAGATGTTACTGCCAAATTTAATTGGCGATATCTTATTGATGGCGTTCAACAAATTGACACCGAATACATCGTTCTCGGTATGAATAACGAGCAATCCCCCCTTTTGCTGAAAGGAAAAGGCGATACATCGTATTTCTACCTCGCGATGCCCATGCGCGGCATCTAATCAACAAAAATCGTTTTCGAATACTCTGATGTATTGCCAACTGCATCGTAGATTTGAAGGCGTATTGTTGCTGTTTCAGATTCGAGAACAAACGATGAAAGCGGAATCGGTATCGTAAACGGCGATGTTTTCACCGATCCAATATATTCATCGTTAAGAAAATAATCAACCTGAGCAACAGCAAACGTGCTCTGAAACACAGGCCGAATCGTAATGGTATCGTTTTGATTATACCGTTCTTTTTGTGGATTTATTTCTATTTGCTGGGCACGAGGGATGGTTTGTGGGATATGAATGTCGTCTAATAATACCGGAATAACGGAATCATCTTGGTCTTTAAAGTTTTTTGTGTTTGCCCATAACTGTACGCTTGCTTCCCAATTTTTATATTGCGGGTCGAGATGCGGTTGGGAAGAAGGAGGCCCCAGAGGATTATTTTTATCTATCCAATTCAAAATAGATCGCACTTCTTGCACTACTTTTCTTTCTTGAAGCTCCAGGGGGGTATATTCGGTGGCAAGTTTTCCTGATATTTTATCAATAATAAATTCTTTCCCGCCCCTCCATTCTCCGCGCAGAACCGGCTTTGGTGTTTCAAACAGTTCTGGTTTTACAAATTCTTCGTCCGACGTTTTTATTAAAATTCGATCCATAATATTTCTCCAAATTGGCGCAACAATAAACCCCGCTACACGTTTTTCCATTGGCGTGTTGTCATTATTCCCTGCCCACACACCAACAACAATTGATGGAGTATAGCCAACAATCCACGCGTCGCGATAATCGTTCGTTGTTCCTGTTTTTGCCGCAACCGACTTTTGGGGAATAAAAAGACTTGAAGATTCGCCGAATGCTGGGGCGCGCGCATCATTATCTGAAAGGATATCGTTTATTGCCCGCGCAATATTATTTTCAATAACTTCCTTTTGTTGCTGTTCCGCCTTAAATATAATGTTTCTTTTTGAGTCGCGAATTTCGAGGATAAAGCGGTGCGGATTTCTTATTCCATCGTTGGCGAATGTTCCATACGCAGAAGCAAGTTCAAGGAGCGAAACCTCGCCACCCCCCAATACCAAGGTAAGGCCGAGGCGTTCCGGGTCATCGAGAGACGTAATGCCAAAATCACGAGCGGTCGAGAGCGAATCCATAAGGCCGGCCAAGTAGAGTAGCTTCACGGACGGGACATTGAGCGATTGTGCAAGCGCCTCGCGAAGCGTTACGGGGCCACGGAATTTTTCATCGTAATTTTGTGGATGATAGCACCGATCTGCATCAATGCCGGGCGGCGCCGACCCATCGGGGTTGCATTGCGGATTAAATTCCGTAAAAAGATCGAAAATTGCAGTTTGAGGAGCATATCCCTTCTTAAAAGCTGTTGCATATACAAATGGTTTTAATGCTGATCCGGGTTGTCGTGTGCGGAGAGTAATGTTTACCTGAGGGTCGAATGCGCAATTTTTCCCCGGAGAACATCCGGGCGGCTCGGCGGTGCCAAAATAATTTTTTGATCCCACCACCGCGAGGACATCGCCGCTTTTTGGCTCTAGAGCCACAACACCGATATTGTTTGCGTTAAAGTTGTTTTTCACATCGTCCGCAAATTGTTGTACCGCTTCTTCGGCGCTTTGCTGTACGGACGCATCGAGCGTGGTATGAACGACAAATCCGCCTCGCTCCACGACATCTTCCCCGAACATTTCATTGAGTTGTTCCCGAACTTCAATAACAAAGTGCGGTGCGGCTATTTGATGAAAGCACGAACCTTTGAATTGCACCTCTTCTTCAAGGGCTGTTCCATATTCTTCGGTACCGATAAATCCCAATTCTTGCATACGACGAAGAGCAAAGCCCGCCCGGCGATCAAGCTCATCTCTGTGTTTTCCACACGGAGAATAATAACTCGGGGCTTTGGGGAGCGAAGCAAGATATACCGCTTCTTTCAGCGTTAATTCGCGGGCCGACTTTTGCAAAAATGTCTGCGCGGCCGCCTCGATGCCGTAAACCGCTCCTCCGTAGGGAATTTGATTTAAATAGAGGTTGAGAATCTCATCTTTGGTATACGCCCGTTCTATTTTTACGGCAAGAATTGCTTCTTTTATTTTTCTCGATATCGTTTTTTCCCCCGTCAGGAGCGTTTTTTTTACTAACTGCTGTGTTATTGTTGATCCTCCCTGTTCAATTTCTTGGCGCATGATATTTGCAATCAAGGCGCGGAGAATCGCCAAGGGGCGGATGCCGTGGTGCTGATAGAAGGCGTCATCTTCAATGGAGATGGTTGCGTTCTTCACCACGAGCGGTATTTCGTCAAACGGGACCACGGTCCGCTTTTCATCGGCATGGATATCGTACAAGAGAGCATTGCCGGTACGATCGTAGATTTTTGTTGACTGTGCGATTGGACGCTCGGAAAAATCTGCAATATCGGGAAGCCGAATCCGCATTGCTACCACAACGCTTGCGGCAACCAGCATCGCTCCTATAATGCCGCTGCCCACCATCGCCATCACGGCCATTTTTTTTATATTTTTTTTCGTTTTTCTCATCACGCCACTCCCCATTATATGGTATTTCCCCTTTTTATGATAGAGTAATACTATGCCAATAAGTAAAAAAATATTTTCGCCAGAGAATTGGCTTGAGCGCGCAACGAGTCACAACGTTGAAGAGATATTTTCCAAGAGCGAACTTTTGTCGTATCTGAAGAGAAAAAAAAGGATACGAATTAAATTCGGCGTTGATGTCACAAGCCCCCTGATTCATATTGGCAATGCGGTAAATTTGTGGAAAATGAGGGAGTTTCAAGAACAGGGACACAAGGTAATTTTCCTTATCGGAGATTTTACGAGCCGTATCGGTGATCCTACGGGCAAATCAAAGGCGCGGCCAATGAGAACCCCGGAAGAAATAGAACAAGACGCCCAGACGTATATTGAACAAGTAACGAAGATTTTGCTTGATGCTCCGGATGTTTTTGAGGTGCGCCGAAATTCCGAGTGGTATGACCGCATGAAACTCCACGAGTTTTTACAACTTTGTACCCACCTGACGCACGCGCGATTGATCCAACGCGACATGTTTCAAGAGCGTATCAAAAAAAATAACGAAATTTATATGCACGAGATTTTATACCCCATCCTGCAAGGATACGATTCGTATATGCTGAAATCAGACTTAACGATCATTGGAAGCGACCAATTATTCAACGAGCTACTGGGGCGCCATTTCCAGTCGCTCTACGGACAAGATCCGCAGGTGATTATGACGACCGTCATTACCCCAGGACTTGACGGCAAAGAAAAACAATCCAAATCGCTTGGTAATTTTATCGCAATCACCGATTCGCCAGAAGATAAGTTTGGCAAAATTATGTCTTTACTCGATGCGCTTGTTATTACCTATTATCGCGTCTATACATTTGTTGATCCGCACCAGATTGATGTGTACGAACAACAACTCAAAAAAGGAACAAATCCGCGCGATGTTAAAATCCAACTCGCGTGGGATCTCGTTGCTCTCTATCACGGCGACGCGGTTGCTAACAAGACAAAAGACAGGTTTATTAAACTATTTTCAAAAAAAGAGACATCTGAAGACATTCCCAACGCTTTTGCACAAAACAAAGAACCCATTATTGATTTTTTGGTACGCACAAAACTCGCCGCGTCAAAGTCCTCCGCGCGGCGCCTAATCAAAAATGGAGCCGTAGAATCAGATGGGAACAAAGTACAAAACATCGAGGAGACAGTAAAAAGCGGGATACTTCGCGTTGGCAAGAAAACGTTTGTTCGCATCGTGGTACAATAAACCTTCACGCTAAAGTGATTTAAGCATCAATATCCGCTTCGAAACCATCTCCTTTCAGTTCATCATCATCGGCACCGTCTTCTTCGTCTAAATCCTCTTCTTCATCGCTCGTTGGTTCATCAATAGTTGCCTTTTCCAGAAAATCGAGATCTTTCGATTCGTGAAAATTGTACATACGTATTAACATATATATATAAACGACCTTTGACTCCCCACAACAATAAAAAAAATCCCTTCTCGTTGCAAGGGGGAAGGGGTGTGGATAACTACGAGGAAATCTTCTTATACACCAACGTGGTGAGCGCAATGGCAAGCGCGTCGGTTTCATCGTCTAACAAGGAGCGCTGAGGGAGCGTGATGGAGTGGCGGAGCATGGCGGCAACCCGCTTTTTATCTGCTCTGCCGTCTCCGCACACAGCCATTTTCACCTGAAGAGGAGTAAATTCTTGTATCATAAGCCCGCGCTCTGCTGCGGCAAGTAAAATAACTCCGCGCGCCTCCCCGACGGTGATGGCTGTTTTTGCGTTGGCCGCAAAAAACAATCTTTCTATTCCCACGGCATCCGGTTTTGTTTTTAAAAGAAACTTCGTAAGAAAATGATATATTGCTACCAGACGCTTTTCTTGCGGAAGAGTTTTGTGTGTTTTAAAAACTCCGGAGCCGAGTCGCACAAATCCGGTGGGAGTTTTTTGTATCACACCCCATCCCACTCTCTCAATCCCCGGATCAATACCCAGAACTTTCATTAGTAGATTATTTTATTTGTTTTACAATACACCGGATCATCACAATTAACTCCAAGAATTATACCATCTGCATCATTGAAAAGTTGTTTTATTTCTCCGGCGCGAGCAGCACAAAGGTTTATAGACACCGCCTTAATTACGTATGCGCTTTGCTCGCCGTTTACAACATACTGATATTGATATTCGGGATAGTCTTGATAAGCCCCATTAGCAAGCGCTTGTACTAATCCTGTAAGGTAGTCGGAAGTCGCGTCTTTTAGTTCGACCAACTCACTAGGAAATTTTTTATGATCCTTATAGTATTGTTCGAGTCCAGTTTCTATTGCGCCAACATCTGCAAAGATACGACGATTAACAGCTTGATATGTCCATATATTTATATTTGCTATGATAAGTGACCACGAAACTACCGCTCCGATCATTGTGATTACCACAAAAATTTTTGCTTTCCCATTCCGCCAACTCAAAAGCACCAACAAAAAAGTTATCAAAAACAAAACACTGTACACCATTATCGATCCAACGATTTGATATGTCTTATAAACGAGCAATTGAGAAAGTTGCTCACAGGACTGATACATTGTCGGCACTATATAAGTTAATAGTGGCAACAATACAATTAGCGCTAAAAAATAATAACTTGTTTTTTTCATAATCATCAGTTACGGGGACAACATGTTCACATAGATATCTTGTACATCATCGTGTTCGTCGAGCGCTTCGAGAAGCGATTCTAGTTTTTTGGTGTCGTCGGAGGAAAGTTCCAACGGGAACTTTGGCACGTATTCGCCGCCTTTTTTCTCAAACGCCCACATTGCCGATCCTTGCTCGCCGAGTTTTCCGCCGTGATCCGCAAGAAGATGTTTTATTTCATTCGTTGTCCGGTTGGAATTATCGGTCACGGCGGCAACAATGAGCGCGGATCCTCCCGGACCATACGCTTCATAGAATATTTCTTTTAAGTTTCCACTCTCTCTTTCGGTCGCTTTTTTAATTGCGCGCTCAATATTATCATTGGGCATATTAACCGATCGCGCTTCTTCGATCACGGAGGCAAGCCGCGAGTTTGTTTTCGGATCCGCTCCCAATTCTTTTGCCGCGAGCGTAATGGTGCGAGAAATCTTGGAAAACAATTTCCCCTTCTTTGCGTCCGACGCCGCCTTTTTATATTTAATTTGTTTCCATTTTGAGTGTCCAGACATAAAAATATTATCTTGTATTTTCTAAAATGATGCGTTTCGCATCATAAATACACGAAACGTCCCGAATCGTAAACGGCTTTTCTCCCGCGGTTTGAATACGGATGTTGCCGTAGCGGAGAAATGTCGCAAGCATCCCCGGCACCTCGACGGTTACGTCCTCTACGCGGTCGAGCATAAATTCCGACACCTCGCGATAAAAAAGACTTTTTTGATCGATATCAATGACGCGCTCGGTGGTAATGATCCACGAATCAAGATAATAATTAATCCAGATTATAAAAATCATCAACAAAATAATCATGAGATACACAACAAAAAAGAAAAGCGCCGGCCCCACCAGTTCACCCGTAAGAAAATCCATACTTATTAAAACGGGAATGATAATAAGCGAAAACAAAAATATAAAAATAATGGTTGCAATTTTTGCAACCACCACGATCCAGTGGCGGTGAAGGACAATGAGTATTTTTTCATTCGGACGCAGAGAAATCATAAAATTTAAGGTGGATGAATTAAAACATCAACGGGAGGGTAAAAAATAATCCGAGCGACACAACGCTCAATACTGCCACAGAGGCAAGAAAAATATCGGTGACCCACGACGAGGGATCGCGAGGAAGGATGTATTCGCGGGCGTGCCAATGAATTGACCAGACAAAAAACCAATACCCGCCCATAAATAAAAGATAAACGAGCAATGCCACCCAAAAACTCATGATTCTATGGTAGCTCAAAGCTTTCTATTGCGCTATTGACAAATCTTATTATTCTGTGGTACAAGAAACACAGGACAGAATGCCCCAATCCCATAAGAAAAAAGCAGGAAGGAGGTGAAAGAATGAAAAAGAGATGTGCACATTGCCACCACCCGGTAGGAGGTGGCGGCGACCGGCATGGGAAATTTGCTTGCCCACCTTTGTACAAAGGTGGTGGGAGCG
>Ga0209542_10017453_pt1 | contig 11755 bp, 18 predicted proteins | sample RifCSPhighO2_01_FD_184028 | JGI IMG/M metagenome (GOLD analysis project Ga0209542, IMG submission 184028) | Soil microbial communities from Rifle, Colorado - Rifle CSP2_plank highO2_0.1 (SPAdes) (version 2) | ecosystem: Environmental > Terrestrial > Deep subsurface > Rock core/Sediment ...
AAGTCCGTTGTCGAACAGTTCGCCCAGAAAATTGTTGTTCATAGTAAGACCGATTATCGATTAGTGTCGACAGTATAACACCGGACTTATCGTCCTTGTAGGGTCGTCAAGAGTCTCGCGAGCGCCGCATGGGCCGGAAGCGTCATGATGTCGAGGTCCGGATTGGTCCAGTCGGCGCCCCGGTCGATCGCATCGAAGCGCAACACGTCGGTACCGCGGGCGAGATAATACGCCGTATCAATCACTCCCTCGAAACGCTCCAACGAGACCACGGTAAAGCGGTGCGTACCGAGTATTGAGGAGGTAAAGGAGGTGACGCTTACGGGTAACCCGGAGGTGCCGCCGATGGCTGTCTGTTGTATGGTCGCAAGCGCGGTCGAGGATGCAGGAATCGCGTACCGCCGAATGACGATACTCGCGGGCTCCGAGTCGCCGGCCGGCATCTCGTACGCGGCAACGCTCGCCGCATCCAGTGACTCGGCCTCGGTGAAACCCGCCGGCACCGCAAAGGCGATACCGACATCCGGGAGTGAGACATTCGGGGGAGGACATGTCGGGAAGGTGCAGGAGAGGCCGCTGCGGCCGACCGAGGTCCCGTCCGGACAGACCAGAGCATCCATCGGACAGGCAATCGGCTGCGAAGGATGCTCAACCGCGTTCCGGTACACGAGCCCGCCGACGCCGATAAGAATGATGAGCGCGATGCCGAGCAGGAGGCCCTTCATGTGGGGATGATAGCACGCGCGAAAACAGTGGGGCGACTAGAGAGAATCGAACTCTCGATACCTGCTCCACAAGCAGGAGTTTTACCACTAAACTATAGTCGCCATGTCTGGCACAGATTTTTTATAACACAGATGCGCTGTTCGCGCCTTAATAGCGCGGATTCTCTTCCGCGACACCTGCTTGGTGGTTGGCGAGACGCGCGAGGGCGAAAAGGAGCGAAGAGAGACGATTGAGATACGCCATCGTTTCGGGAGCGAGCACGCGCAGCTGCATTTCTTTAACCGCGATGACGCGACGCTCGGCGCGGCGCGCGAGGGTGCGCGCGACGTCGAGGAGCGCGGAGAGTTCTGTTCCACCTGCGATGGAGAACCCTTTCACGGGCGGAATTTCTTTTTCGATGTCGTTCACCATCTGTTCGACCTTCTTCATGGCCTCCGCGCTTACCAACTTGTCCGCGCCCGCGACCTGCGCCTGGATGATGAAGAGCGTCTCCTGGACCCCGCGCAGCGTGTCTGCGATGCGCGACGAATCCGCTGCACGCATCTTCACGAATCCCAGGTATGCGTTCAGCTCGTCGAGCGAGCCGAGGGCCTCGGGCAGCTCCGAGGACTTCGATATCCGCTGCTGATTACAGCCGAACGCCGTCGTCGTCCCGCCGTCCCCCTTACCCGTAAAAAGCGCCATATCCGCACAGTATACAGGCCGTTTTGCAGCCCTTGACTTTATATATACTATGTGATTATATGTAGTCTGTTTCCAACTTGGGAGTTCTTTCCATGCAAGATTATCGCATAAGCCAGTTCCACAGGGACTGGTGGAATGAGAAAGTCTGGTGGTGCGGAGGACTCAAGAGGGATACTCTCATGTGGATCGCCGTAGGCTTCGTCCTCGGTGCGCTCTATGTGAAGTTCGGTCCAAACATGGACTGGGTCTTTGGTCTTCGGAAAATCCGCTGAACGGAGGGGGTATGGAATTTATTGGTTTGGACGGCCTGGCCGTCAAGGATCAGAAGGATACCGCGTGGCTGCAAGAGCTGGCTGCGATGACACCCGGTCCGGGGCATCCGCTCGCGCCACCACCGCCACCGCCGCCCGAAGAACACCCGTTTCGGGATGCCTGCATCGATGTCGTCTTCGTAGTCTCCACAATGGCAGTGCTTCTGTGGAGCGTCTACGGGGGAGTCCTCGAGAAACTTCGCATGCTGTTCCTCGCTCAATGAGCGCGAAGCAGCCGAGTCCGGGAGCGCAATACGCGCCCCGGGCTTTTCTTTTTGTCTTACTGCATGAATCGGTGCCCGGGAGAGGACCGTGATTACACTTCTCTCCTTCGACTCAATATCTCGCCGTCGCTCGATATTGGTCTAGGCACCGCCTCGCCGTTCTCGTCTGCTGACGAGAACATGCTCCGGCGTTCGAGTCCTCTCACGCACGCCAAGCAGTTGGCGTGTTCCGGGCACAAACAAAAAACGCCTACCGGCGTTTTTATTGTTTGTGCCCGGGAGAGGACTCGAACCTCCAAGCCCTTGCGGGCGCTACCACCTCAAGGTAGTACGTCTACCAATTTCGCCACCCGGGCAGATTGAAATACTATACTACAACCTCTTCTTTCTTTTCGGTAACCGCCTCAATGACGGCTTCATCGTCGCCTGCAATTTCTGGCGACGCGACCGTCTCATCGCTCTTCAGGTGCATCATACGCGCGTTGCGCAGCTGGCGGCGGACCGCCTTGGCCGCCTTCTCGCGGATGAAGTAGAGCTTCGCACGGCGGACCTTGGAGCGCTTCACGATCTCGATAGAGTCGATGACCGGAGAGTAAAGGGGGAAGGTCTTCTCGACACCGACGCCAGAGAGGGTCGCACGGACGGTGAACATCCCGCCGGCCTCCCGCCCGTGCTTGACCGAGAGCACGAGGCCCTCGAAGACCTGTTTACGGGCGTTCTTGATGGTCTTTTCCTTCTTGTCGGTACCGCGGCCCTTCTTGAGTTCAACGATGTTCTGTGTCACGCGCACGGTGTCGCCCGCACGAATGCCGAGCTTCGCGCGCCCTTCGATATTGACCGGCGTTATGACCTTCTGCATGTGTCGCGCACTTTATCACACCGACGGGAAATGTGCGAGTGCCCCCTCAAAATCTTCCGGTAGAGGCGCTTCAAACGTGCGTCGCTCACCCGACGGTAGCGTGATGGAGAGCGAAAGTGCATGCAGCGCGGGACGCGCGAAGCCGAAGAGGCACGGGCGGCCTTTCGCGTAGAGCGGGTCGCAGACGACCGGATGGCCGAGGTGCTTGAGGTGCACGCGTATCTGATGTGTGCGGCCGGTCTTCGGTCGCGCTTCGAGGTATGAAACTTTTTCGCCGGTCGCGGGGTCTGCGCTCCGCGAGAGCACCCGCCACTCGGTGACCGCCACTCGGTGCTTACGACCCTCCTCCTCGCGCGCGATGCCCCAGCGCGGCGGTAGTGAGCGTATGCGCACGATCTCCGCCTCGATGATACCCGCATCCTTTCTCGGATGGCCGTACACCAGGGCGCGGTACTTTTTTTCAGTTGAACGGTCTCCGAATTGTTTTTTAAGGAACGCGTAGGCATCGCTCGTCTTGGCGAGGATCATGACGCCCGAGGTGCCGCGGTCGAGCCGGTGTACGATGCCGGGACGCAAAATGCTCTCACCCTGCGGCGACGTCCACGGCTCGCCGACCGCTGTGAGCGCGGGATACCGCTCGAGCACCCAGTCGGCGACGGATGGCTCCTTCGTCCGGCCGTCACTATGCGTGATGAGCCCCGCGGGCTTGGCGACCGCGATGACATCAATATCTTCATAGAGTATCGGGAGCTCCATAGCTCCACAGTATCACTTCCTTTTATTTCCCGCGGCGGCGTTCGCGCTGTGCGAATTCTGCGAGAATCGAATCGAATTCTTCTTTTGAAAAGTCCGGCCACTTCGTATCGGTGAAAAAAAGCTCGCTGTAGACCGACTGCCAGGTGAGGAATCCGGAGAGGCGTTTTTCTCCGCTGGTGCGGATGATGATATCCGGGTCGGGCATCTCCGCGGTCCACAGGTGGCGAGCAAAGGACTCTTCGGTGATATCCCCGTTCCCCGCGGCCGCGTTCGCGGCTGCGACGATTTCTGCACGGCCGCCGTAAGAGAGACATACCCACAGAGTGAACGCATCGTTTCGCCGCGTGTCCTCCTCGGTGTTGTGCATTGCTTTTTGCAGATCGGCCGAGAATCGCTCACGCTGTCCGACGAAACGAATGCGGATACCCTCTTTCCCCAGTTCTCTCATCTGCTTTTGCATCGCTTCGCGAAAAAGGCTCATAAGATAGGATACTTCTGCGGATTCGCGATTCCAATTTTCCGTCGAGAATGCGTAGACGGCTAGATGTTTCACACCACTCTCGCGTATAAAACGCACCGCGTTCGTCACGGTCTCCATCCCTGCGCGGTGTCCTTCAAGCGTCGGCAGCCCGCGTGCTTTCGCCCAGCGGCGATTGCCGTCCAAGATGATGCCAACACACTCCACACGCGGCGCATCGGCCGCTTTTGCGCGTTCGTTCATACGTATATCAACTGGTATACCATACCGTTCGGTTTCAAGTGCACCCTGAGGGGCTCGAACCCCCGACCTTCGCAGTGTAAATGCGCTGCTCTACCAACTGAGCTAAGGGTGCATTCTTTTATTATAACAGATATTAAATAGGTATACGCTATGTGCCCCAGCAATATGCTACAGTTATTTCATGGCCAAGCCTGGTCCAAAACCAAAAGGAAAAGTAGAAACTCGCTGGTCTCCCGAATTTGCATATGCGATTGGTTTATTAACAGCGGATGGATGCCTATCAAAAGATGGCCGACATATTGACCTAACTTCAAAGGATAAAGCCCAGGTTCTACTATTTAAAAAATGTTTAGGACTCGCCACAAAGGTCGGTAGGAAATATTCCGGTGCCGGTAACTTGTCATACCATACGCAGTTCGGCGATGTATTGTTTTACCGGTTTCTTGAGGGTATTGGATTAACACCAGCAAAATCAAAGACGATTTCTTCCATTTCAATTCCGCGAGGATACTTTCTTGATTTTCTAAGAGGATATTTCGATGGTGATGGGAGCAGTTATTCCTATTATGATTCGGTGTATAAGAAAAGCTATAGATTCTATATATCTTTTACTTCGGCGAGTCCAAAGTTCTTTGACTGGTTAAGAATCGAAATAGACAATTCATTGAACATAAAGGGCTCTCTGGCTTACAACCGCAATACCCCCTACGTTCAATTAAAATTTTCCAAGAAAGAGGCGGTCGTGCTTAGTAAGGGCATGTATTATGCTAAAGATATCCCCTGCCTGCGTCGGAAACGTTTAAAGATCGCGAGGTCTATGCTCATCATCAATTCCCTAAAAAGGAATCTGTAGTCTGTTAGTGCCGCGGGGGAGACTCGAACTCCCAATCCCTTGCGGGAACTAGCTCCTGAAGCTAGCGTGTCTACCGATTTCACCACCGCGGCGATATTCTCCCGACTCGTCCGCCGACTAGCGGACCAGTTGTGCCTCCAGCTGGAATCGGACCAACATCAACGGCTTAGAAGTCCGCTGCACTATCCATTGTGCTATGGAGGCGATCGAACCCCTTTACCTTATCCCATATTGCTGTTATTGCGAAGGGTCGGTGTAGCGATACGTACCCGTCACGTACCTCGCCTCCTCCTCCGCACGGGAGACAAAGATACTGCGGATAGTATCAAGCGAAGAACGATCGAAGAACGGCGGGGCTTCGGAGAGAGGTGTACCGATAACGCCGCCGCGCGCGACCGTGTTGAATGTCCATACATTCCATACGACAATGCCGATGAATGCTATCACCGACACCGCGAATATCACTAACCAATTGCGCGCCGGGTCACGATGCACATCGGCGCTCGTCTGCTTCATAAAGAAACCCTCGGGATGAGATACGGTCATGGTGTGTTCGGTGTCGTGCTCGCAGATACCGAACCGACGAGCAGTCTGATGTCGGCGTGCCAGGTGTCCTTCGCATCCTGACCTAACGAAAGCCCCGATACTGAAAGGTCATAGGGAGCATATTCGATCGCGCCGACGGTCCGCATCACTGCATCGAATGTACCCCGGACGGCGAGCGAGAACAGAAGGGTCGGCCGCACACTCTCTGCGCCCTTCGAGACTGAAAGCACGTTGACGGTTGCTCCTTGGGAGCGACCGCGGGTCTCGAGGTCATTGATGAACGCGACGACATCGGCCTCCGGAACGAAATAATTCCGCACGATAGTCTCGTCGGCGGCGATCTCGACCATTGCTGCCCGCGCGGAGGCGATACGGCCCGCGGATTCGGTCTTCATATCGATCCAATTCTGAAGGTCGGCCGCGACGGCGCTTTCGGAGGAGATGGCGACATACCAGACGCCATACCCGACCAGCGCACTGCCGCATATAACAAGCGCACTGAACAGATGGGCGAGAGGGGACTTCATGGCGCAAGGGTTACGGTGACCGTGAACGCGATGTTGGCGTCTGGTGCATACGCGGAGACCGGCAGCGCGGCGGAACGGGCGAATGGAGCGCTCTGGAGCGCGAGCTGATAGTTGCGCAATGCGTCGCGCGTGGCCGCGCGGCCGGAAATCGCAAGGGTACCCGGATTCGTTCCCGCAGCGGGTACATAGAGAAAATTAGAGAGGACGACCCCCGGACGCGGAACGGCAAGCGCCGTATTAATAGCCGCACTCACGAAGGGCGCGTGTCCGAGTGCGACCAGGACCGCCGTGGCGCTCTCAAGCGCCGTAAGACGTGCCGACAGTCCCTCCTCGTCGACGGAAGAGAGTGCGGATTCGATGTTCGCGAGGCGCGTTTCTTTCGCATTGACGCTCTTCGTGAGAAACACATAGGTCGGTACGAGCAGCACCGCAGCAATAAGGACGAGTCCGATGAGAATCCATACGATGACGACAGCGAGACGCAGACGATAGTCGCGCGCGAGCACGCGCGCTCGTTCGGGAGGAAGCAAATCAGTCAGTTCGTCAGGCATAGAGTTGAGAATGGTCGCGAAGGGCGAGACCAATCGCCGTCGCGTAGGCGAGCGACTCGACATACTCGAGAGGCGGGGTCCAGGTATCACGCGAAGCCAGATTGGTGAAGACATCACCGGCCACGACCGGGATTCCGAACGACCTTTCGAAATATTCAGGGAGCCCGCGTACGGCAGCGTTGTCGCCGACCAGAATGACCCGTGCTACCGACTCGTGCGCGGCATTCTCGCGTACCTTTCCGCGCCAATAGTCGAGCCAACGCGAAATCTCGTCGCGGATCGCAGAGACCGTTGAAAGCATCGCGGCGATATATTCTTCATTCCCCGATTCGGGCACGATACCGCGTTCGACCTTTACCTTGCGCGCTTCGACCCCGGTCACGCCAAAATATTTCTGTACCGCCAACGTGAGCGCGTGGCCGCCGATACCGACCGTCGTGGCGAAACGCGGTATACGTCCCGCGACGATGGACAGCTTCATCGCCGTCCTGCCGAGGTCGATGATAAGCGTTGTGGATGTGTCTCCCTGCGGGAGGAGCGCCCGCGCCATTGAGAAAGTCTCCCCCTCGAGAGACTGTACCCTGATACCCGCCTGGTCGAACAGGGAGAGGGTCTCGTCGACAATGCGGCGCGCGAATCCGATACCTGCGACACGCGTCTCGCCGCTCCCTCCCTGTCCTATTGCAATAATATCGAAAGCCGTCTCGGGCGGCGGCAGCGGCACGAGTTCATCAAGATGTTGTTCAACCGCGACGCGTCGTTCGGCTGCGTTTTCTCCCCGAACCGTCGTCTCAAAGAGATACTCCTTCGATTCAGGTAATGCGGCGTTCGTCGCAGAAATGCCGGCCGTATGTGCGGCGGCGACAAGCGCCGCAATGATCGCAGTCCGGTCGACTATCTCGCCGTCAGCATAGGCACCCGCGGGCAGACTGACCTCGGCATGACCCGCGAGGATGAGGCCATGCGCCCCTTCGACGAGGCGCGCCACCTTCACGCCGTCCGTCGAGAGGTCAACGCCGGAAAGAGGGAGAGCGAGATAGCGCGGCGGGGCGAAGGCGGCGCGCAGACGTTCACCAAGAACAAAAGACATACCCAAAGTATAGCGCGAATAGGGTTCTCGCGTTCCTTAATGTGCACTCGTACCGGGCGGCACATCCCTATCAGGGGTAAGAAAGGCGAACGAATCACCGACACCCACTGCGAAAAGCATCCCATTACTTTCGAGACCGCGTATCGTACGCGGTTCAAGATTCGTCACGAATGCGAGCTGCCGACCGACGAGGGTCGAAGGCCCGGGCTCCGGCACATACGCCGCGATGCCGGAGATGATCTGACGCGGTCCACTCTCTTCGTTAAAATCAACTAAGAGCCGAAGTAGCTTGTCGGTCTCGGGTACGCGTTCGGCGGCTCGTACTGTGCCGACCTTCACCTCCACCTTGCCGAACTCGTCAATTGAAATGCGTGGTTTATTCATGCGTAGTGTGCGAGAAATAGCTGGTCAGGATGAGCGCGGCGGCCGAGGCGTCGACGGCGGGGTGCTGTTTGGGGGCGCGCGATTTCCCCTCCTTCGCCGGCGCGCGCCGTGCCTCGGCACTGGTAAATACCTCCGATTCGTAGATTACCGGTACGCCCGCCCGCGTGGTGAGATGCTCGCCGAGCGTTCGGGCATCTCTAGCGATCGGGTTCTCGCCGCCCGCGAGTGTTCGCGATTCTCCAATGACCACCGCGCCGATATTCTCCTTAGCAATGAGCGCACACAACTCATCGATGAGTCGTGGCGTGTTGGGGACGATGCTATGAGGGAAGCCCATGGTGCCCAACTCGTCCGAGAGTGCGAGACCTATCCTCGAACTCCCATAGTCTACGCCGAGATACCGCATAGTAAGGAGTGTGTGGTATACTACCGACATATGCAAGCATACACACCGTTCTATTCCCCATTCACACCAGGGTTGATGAGCATCTTTATCCCCATTATCCTTGTGGTGGCGCTCTGGACCGTCGTCCTGAAGGGGTACTCGCTCTGGTACGCGGCGCGCGGCGGTCAGAAGAAATGGTTCATCGCGCTCCTCGTTATCAACACGCTCGGCATCCTCGAGATCGTCTATCTCATCTGGTTTCGTCCCACGTCTCCTTCTCACTCCGACACGCCTGCGCATCATTCATCAGCGCAGGCGTAAGAATAGGGAGGGTTGGCAGAGCGGTCTATCGCGCTGGTCTTGAAAACCAGAGTGTCGCAAGGCACCGCAGGTTCGAATCCTGCACCCTCCGCTTGTACACAAAGACACACGCGGCCGCACAGTGAGAGCGCTCTTTCTGTTATCATTCCCGTATGCCCCGCGATGCTATAGCAGAATGGGAAGGGAGGGAATACGACCACAACCCGAAGAGTGCTGATTGGTACTGGGTGATCGGCATCATCGCCGTCGCCAGCATCATCGCGGCGGTGCTCTTCGGGAATTACCTGCTCGCGCTTCTTATCCTTATCGCCGCAGTCTCGCTCGCGCTCCACGCCGTGAGGCAGCCCCCGCTGCACCGCTTCCGCCTCGTCGAACAGGGGCTCATTATCGGCGATGATCTCCACCCCTTCGAACGTATGATTTCTTTTTCTGTCCTTGAGGATGTCGAGGGCACGCTCCCGCCCATGATATCCATCAAGACCGAGAGCTGGTTCTCGCCGCATCTCGTCATCCCGCTTGCCGGCGTCGACGCAGATGCGGTCTATGCCTACTTCCTTCAACATGTCGACGAGGGCGACCATCAACACACCTTCACCGATCTGGTGGCGGCGTGGCTCGGGTTCTGATATACATTCACTATGGCCGCACGCCAAATACGCTAGACCCAGCGTGCGGCACTCCTTAGTTTCTAATTCACTTCGTTCATAAGAAACTAATGTCGCTCCCGTCGTTCAATGGATAGGACATCAGCTTGCGGAGCTGACGATGACAGTTCGATTCTGTCCGGGAGCACAAAAAGCGTTTCAGAGTTAGGATAGGAATATCCGCTCTCATCGTTCAATGGATAGGACAGCTCCCTCCGAAGGAGCAGATGCAGGTTCGATTCCTGCTGAGAGCACTACTTCGCCCTCTTGATCGCCTGCGCGAGACGGGACTTCTTGTTGGCGGCCGTATTCTTCTTGATGACGCCGCGTTTCATCGCCTTATCGATCGCCTTGTAGGCCGCCGGGAGGAGCTTCTCGGCACCGGACACATCCTTGGCGGTGAGTGCTTTCAACACCGACTTTGTCGTATCGTGGAGCGCATCACGGCGACGCAGATTGAAGACGTGCTTCTTCGCCGAGGCGCGTATCGCTTTCTTCGCAGAACTGGTAATAGCCATAGGTCCTTTATATATACGCTATCTCCCCAACGCGTGCAAATGGTAGTACGATAGCGGCATGATACGGCAGATACGCGGAAAAGTGCTTCACGTCGGGCTCGTGAGCGCGGTTATCGATATCGCGGGCTTCGGCGTCGAGGTGCGGATGAGTGCGCCGCAGGCGCTCTCGGTAGGGAGTGAAGTGTCGCTCGCGACGCATCTCGCAGTCAAACAGGACGGTCTCGAACTCTACGGCTTTACAGACAGCGCTGATCGCGACTTCTTCGAGCGCCTGCTCTCCGTCTCGGGTGTGGGGCCCAAGACCGCGCTCTCGGTGTTGCGCCGCGCGCCGCGCGAGGCTCTTGAAGGCGCCATCGGTAAACGCGACCTCGCGTACCTCACCAAGGTCGTCGGGCTCGGTAAAAAGAGCGCGGAGAAGATGGTGGTGGAACTCGCCGACAAGGTCGGACCGCATGCGCACGACAATGCTGACGGCGAAGTCTTCGACACCCTCGTCGCGCTCGGCTACACCGAGCGCGAGGCGCGCCGGGCGCTCCAGTCCATTCCCGACGGCACGGGCGGGAAAGATGCGCGGCTGAAGGCGGCACTCTCCTCCGGCGCATGAGACGCCTACGACGCGCACTTCTCGCTCCTTATCACTACGCCTGGGCCCTCCTCGCGGCACTCTGGTACGACTTTCCTGCGCGACGGCTCACGGTTATCGGCGTGACCGGTACGAAGGGGAAGTCGTCCGTCGCGGAGATGCTCTACACGATATTCACCGCGGCCGGATACACGACTGCGCTCGCCGGCACGATCCGCTTCGCCCTGGGCCCGGAGTCGCGACCGAACCTCTTCAAAATGACCTTGCCCGGACGCGGTTTCATCCAGAGATTCCTCGCCAGGGCGCTCGCGCGGGGGTGCACACACGCCATCGTGGAGATCACAAGTGAGGCCGCGCTCCAGTATCGACACCGCTTCCTCGAACTCGACGCGCTTGTCTTCACGAATCTCCAGAAAGAGCACGTCGAGTCGCACGGCTCTCTGGAGAAGTATTTCCGCGCCAAACTCTCCATCGGTGAGGAGCTCGCCCGCTCGAAGAAGCGGCCGCGCGCCATCGTCGCGCGCGCGGACGACGCGCGCGGCGCGGCCTTCCTCTCGCTCCCCGTCGAGAAGCGGATTCCCTTCTCTCTCACCGACGCGGCCGAGATGCGGACCGACGAAAACGGCGTCTCCTTCACGTATGGCGGCGTGTATTTCGTCCTTTCGCATCCGGGAGAATTCAGCATCCTCAACGCGCTCGCCGCGATACAGACCGCGGAGGCGTTCGGGGTTCCGCTTGAGACGTGTGCAAAGGCCCTCCGAGAGCTCGCACGTATCGCTGGCCGGGTCGAGCGCATTGAGGCCGGACAAGATTTCATCGCAGTGGTTGATTACGCACATACGCCGGACTCGCTGCAAGCGTTGTATGATGCGTTCCCGAACCGTCGGAAGATCTGTGTGCTCGGGAACACCGGAGGCGGACGCGATACCTGGAAACGGCCCGAGATGGGGCGCATTGCGGACGAGTCGTGTGCCCTCGTCATTCTCACGAACGAAGACCCGTATGACGAAGACCCGCGCGCCATCCTTGATGCAATGGCGCGCGGTATGAAGCGGGTACCCGAGGTCATCAT
>Ga0209542_10017454_pt1 | contig 11752 bp, 14 predicted proteins | sample RifCSPhighO2_01_FD_184028 | JGI IMG/M metagenome (GOLD analysis project Ga0209542, IMG submission 184028) | Soil microbial communities from Rifle, Colorado - Rifle CSP2_plank highO2_0.1 (SPAdes) (version 2) | ecosystem: Environmental > Terrestrial > Deep subsurface > Rock core/Sediment ...
ATGCTATATCAAATAATATCGATTTTTTGGAAAACGTTACCCAAGAAAGACTGATAAAACTTTACAATGAAGCTTCATGTTTTCTATACCCGTCGCTTTACGAGGGATTCGGAATCCCAATCTTAGAAGCTTTTGCCTGTGGTTGTCCGGTTATAACATCAAATTATGGTGCTATGAAAGAAACTGCGGGTGATGCGGCTCTTTTGGTTGATCCGAAAGATCCGAAAAAAATTATGAGTTCCATGAAACGAATTACTGAGTCAAATAAGCTTCGCAATAAATTAATAGTACGAGGAATAAAAAGAGTAAAAGAATTCAGTTGGAAGAAAACAGCAGGCGAAACTCTAAAAGCATATGAAAAATTATATAATGCCAGGGTATGATAAAAAACAACCTCATTATTATTCCATTTAATCTTCCCTGGGAGTGGTCCACCGATTATACAAATCAGACGGCTTACCTACTAAGTAAAAAAAACACAGTAATTTGTTATATGTGGAGTGAATCTTTCTCCATAAAAGAATATTTGCAAAAACTTAAGTTTCCGAAATTAATAAAAAAACATTCAAATAATCTATATCTTTTTTATCCGCTTTACGTAATACCCTTTCGAAGATTCAAAAGGGTTCACCAACTAAACGAATATTTAAATGTAGTATTTTTAAGAATATTCACGGGAATCATTTCAAGAATAAAATCAACTCAAGGAAAAATACTTTGGAATTTCGATCCAAACCTCAGATTTATATCAAATCTTCTCGGCAAGAGATGGAAAATAATATATGATTGCGTTGATTATTTTGCTGCGGCAAATGAAGGAAGTAGGTACGAAACATTACGTAATGAAAAAAAATTAGTTCGCGAAGCTGATTTAGTTGTTGCGAATTCAAGAGTATTGCAAAGGCATCTCAAAAAAATAAGGGCTGAAATATACTTAGTTCCGCAAGGATTCAGAGTTCAAGATTTCCGCAAAAAAGCCATCGACTTTCCCAGACTTAAAGTACCAAAACCCATAATTGGTTTTGCTGGGGCAGTAAATAACAGGCTTGACTATAATCTCCTAAATACACTTGCAAAAAGAAATCCCTCATGGAGTTTTGTTATTTGGGGTCCGGTTTTGGAAGAAGAAATAATGCCTGAAAATATAAAAGTAAATAAAAGGAAATTACTTTTACTTCCTAATGTAACTACTGGGTTTATAAAAGATAGGGCAAAACTTCCGGGCGTCTTCAAGCAGTTTGATATTGCAATGATCCCTTATGATATATCGCAGGATTTCAATAAGTACTGTTACCCAATGAAACTTTTTGAATTTTTTTATCTTGGGAAACCCATTGTATCTACGAAAATTGAAGAATTAAAAAGGTTTCCTAAATTTGTAAAAATCGGAAATAATGTCAAAGAGTGGGAAAAAATAATTAAAGAACTTCTTACCGTCTCCTGGAGTAATTCTTATATAAAAGAACAAAAAACGTTAGCAATAAATAATAGTTGGGGAAATAAAATAAATGCAATATCCAACCTATACTTAAAATATAAAAGATGAGTAAAAACAGTGTTATTTGCGTAAGGGTCGACAAATGGGGTTTAGAATTGGCAAAACAGGTTTTTGCCAGCGTGCACTATAATGCAAGCTGGCAAGGGGATCTACTTCTCTTAGCACACAGAATTACCGAAAGCGATCTGTCATGGTTTAGAAAAAGAGGCATATTAGTAAAAAAGTGTAAACCTCTATATAGCGTCGGAAAATGGCCGGAATATTCGGCAAGCAAACTATATATATTTACAAAAGAGATGAAGCGGTGGGATAGAGTAATACTTCTCGATGCAGATATTATTGTTCGTGCATCACTAGACCGACTAACCAAGATTAATGGATTTGCCGCGGCGAGCGAAATAGATGAACAGCTTCTAATCTCTCAATTTAATTTAGAAAGTTATAAAGACTGGCAAGCACTGAAAAAAATTGAAGCAAAAATTAATAAGAAAATAGATTTAACTAAACCCGCCTTTAATGGTGGAGTTCTAGTCTTTAATACCGATATTATCCATAAAAATACTTTTAATGAGTTAGAAAAACTGCTTGAAACTATTTCTAAAATTGCAGCATTTGCAGACCAAACAGCACTAAACTTATACTTTTACGATGAGTGGAATAAATTACCAAGGATTTATAACCTTCACCCGCTTCTTTATATGAATGCTTATCATGTAAAACCCGAGAAAATAAGAGGGATCAATCTTCACTTCGCGGGATTTGAACCAAAAGGTAAACCCTTTCATCCTCAAAACCCTTTCCATAAAGAGTGGAGTCGAAATCTTAAAAAGGCCGAGTCGCTGGATAGAAAAACAATCCCCCCACCAAAAGAGGCATGGTCGAACTATCAGATCTGGTTTAATGAAAAATATTTAGCACTCAAACGCTTTAAACATTCCCCTTTTGACTTGCTTTTACAAAAATTATTGGTTGGGTTAAAAATTCTAAAATACTCATTTCGTCAAAGCCATCCCTATGCATATCTTTTATTAAAATCTATCCACAAAAAGGTAAAATAGAGGTTCCAAATGAAAAATCCACTTTTGTCTATAATAATGAACTGTTCAACAGGAAAAGTTGGTCAATTTAAAAGGGGGTTAAATTCCATTTATTATCAAAATTTCAATCCTAAAGACGTAGAGCTTTTATTTCTTAATATTGGAGGAGAAAGAGAATTATTCTCTATTTTAAAAAAATATTCTGGTAAATTTCGTATAAGATATTTCTATTTAAATAAAAGTACTAAAAAGTACAGCCAATCTGATAACAGGTCTGTAGGAAGGAATTTCTTAATTAGACAAGCCGAGGGTAAATACATTCTCATAACTGACCCCGAGGTTGTGCATTATTCCCAAACTATAAATCAAACAATAAACGCTTTCTCAAAATACGGCGATCAGATTTGGTACTGCGGAAGGGTTTATGGAACCGCAAGTTTTGCTAACACAAAAGGTGAGTATACAAATTTTTTTACCAAAACTGTTCAAAAAAAAGAACTTGATTTTATAGGAAAGGAACCCTCACCAGGTAAAAAAATTGACCTGAATTATTATCGGGAATCCAAAAACTACAACTACATAAATCCAAAAAAATTCGAGCTCTTTATGTTTTGCTCAGCGATAGCAAAAAAACACTTGAAGGCGGTTGGAGGGTTTAATGAGCAAATGAAAGTATGGGGTTACGAAGATATAGATATATATAATCGGCTTAAAGAAATAGGCATTAAAAGAATTTTTGATAATAATTTTATATCCTACCACCTACCTCACCCTATCAACTTACCCTTAAATGAAAGGATCTCTTGGACTTTATACAATGCAAATATCCGATCTAAAAAAAGTAATAATTGGGGGGAATTTAAATATGATCGAGTAGAAGAAGACACATTATAAACTATAAAGTGAAACGAAATACTAGTCCAGATATAACAATAGTATTTATTTCGTCAGTTCCATGGAGGGATGTTAATCCATTTGTAATAAAAATTTTAGAAAATTTATTGACCAAATATAAGATCTTATATGTATATTGGTCCTCCTCAAGTTATTTTAAATATTTTCTAAATCGAGACGGATTTACAATGAATCAAAGTTACAAAAGCTCTTTTATCAGTCCTTCAAAAAACCTATATATAAAACAAATAAGCTTATTAAATTTTTTACCAACGCGAATAAAAAAATTTCATAATTATCAAAATAAAATTAAACTTATTATTTTGAAACTAATACTTAATTTAGATAAGAGGGAAAAGGTTGTATGGTTCGGCCACCATGAATTTTATCAATATATTAATAGATTGGGAGAAAAAGTAGCAATTTTAGACACCTTGGACTTACTAGTGAAAAAAGATTCGCTTAAGTTTTATGATAACCCTCCATATTTTTACAAATTCACTCCAGTCTTTTATAATAAATTTCTCGGCGAAAAAAATTATTTGAAAATTATTACTTGGAACAACAATGTCTACAAGAGGTATCAAAAAATAATCAGCCTCCTAAACAAAATTAATTTGAATACATAACCGGTATCCGGTTCAATATTTAAAAATCCGTTTGAGAAAAACTTTCGATTGTTTTTCTCAAACCTTCTTCAAGTGATATTGGTTCCCATTTGATTATTGATTTCAATTTCGTAATGTCTGCCACCCAATGAGAAGTATTATCATAAGGCCTGTATTTCTTGCCTACATTAATTTTTTTTATTTTTGTATCCATAATCTTTTCCACATAGGAAACCAGTGCCGCGTTATCTGTTTCAATACCGGTTCCCACATTAAAAATTTGTCCTTTTAATCTTTTTGCCTTTTTAGCTAGTTGATAAGTAGCTTTAACAAAGTCATCAATATATATCCAGTCATGTACACCTGGGTATATTTTTAACGGCTCACCTGATAACGCGGCACGAATAACAACCGGTACGAGTCGTGGTCTTTTTTCATTGGGGCCATAAACCGAAAAAGGACGAACGGTTATAATCGGTAAGTTAAATTCATAAGCAAATGCTGTTGCTATCATGGTCGCAGCTGCCTTAGTACCCCCGTGTAATAAAGTTGGAACAGGTGCCATATTCTCTTTTACCTTACCATTGGATATATCGTATTCAAGCGAAGTTCCTGCGTTAATAAATCCTTTAAACTTTCTGTCCCGAAAAATCCTTAATAAATTATATGTTCCGATTACATTTGTTTTAAATTCGATACTGTCAAGATGATCTGTTTGTGCAGGTGCCGCAGCGAAATGGAAAATATAATCATAATTCTTATTCTTCAAATATTTTTTAAGTGAATTAATGCTAGTAATGTCGATACTCATTTCTCGTGAGATAGTATCGACCTTATGGCCTTTCTTAGTTAATTGTTTAACAAGGTGTCTGCCTATAAAACCGGTTCCGCCTGTGACTAAAGATCTTGTCATAGATATTATAAAACTAAATTATATTTCATATAATATGTTAACTTCATTCACTTTTTAAGTGTTTTAATATTGTGGTATTATTCAGTGCAATTATGAACATCTGTTTTGTATTTAAAGACTACCCTATTTTCGATAATCCAAAAAGCTCGGGAATAGGTTCATACATCCACCTTTTATCACAAAAGCTCAGTATTAACAATAGAGTTTGGATTTTAACCCAGACTAATAAAAATATTACCCGTAAACAAAATAAAGTAACTATTTATTGTACTAAACGTAATGCGTTTTACCGGATAATTAATAAAAGAATAGTTCTTTTTACTCTCCAAAATTTAAAGGTTGCGTGGAATTTAATTCGGTTAAACAGACGTTATCATTTCGACGTAATCGAATTTGCCAACTGGGAACTGGAAGGATTTATATTCGCCACAATCTGTTTATTTCTCAGATTACCAATAAAACTTATCTGCAGATTGCATACCGGAACTTATGACGTAGTATACTACGATAGCCAAATCAGTATTTCAGTAAAAATAATTCACTACTTGGAAAGTTTGTTTCTCAGAATGCCTAACGTCTATCTATCAACTTCAACTTATGCTCATGCAAAATATTGCAGAAAAAAATACGGACTTAAACAAAAGATAATAAAAATTATTCCCTTGGGAATCATACTCCCTAAGCAATCTTTAAAAAAAGATCTAAATATGGCCAAAAATAATCATATCTGGGTACTATTTGTCGGTCGACTGGAAGTAAGAAAAGGTATTACAACATTAATAAAAGCAATGCCTTTGGTATTTAAAAAGAATCCGTTATGTCATTTTATTTTAATTGGAAATGATTATATTAACATTTTTAATCTTATAAATTTATATATATCCACAAAATATTTAACGAGAGTACATTATCTGGGATATATTGATTCCGACTCAAAGCTAAGCTATTTCTACAAAAATGCAGACTTATGTGTCTTTCCTTCGCTTTATGAATCTTTTGGAATAACAATAGCCGAAGCAATGAGTTATGCTAAACCGGTAATCGCAACCAATGTGGGTGGAATTCCCGAAATAATTACTCATAAGAAAAATGGATTTTTGGTAAATCCTTCGCAACACAAAAGCCTTGCAACTGCAATTAATTATTTATTGTCGGATGTTAAGTTTAGAAAAAAATTAGGAAAATCCGCTTACGAAACAATTAAAAACAAATTTTTCATAAATAAAATTTACAAGGATTTTGAGAAGTTTTATTCAGAAGGGCCTTAATTTGTGAACCAATATTGCTTCGTCCTTATTATCTTGGTATATTCTTAGTATTGGAGTCTGATATAAAAAATAAATCCATGGATGCAAAAACCAAGCTGAAAAATGATAGAAACCAAAGGAAAACGAAATATATTTGCTATTTAATCGGAAATGTTTTCGATTTGCTGATAAACTCGAATTTGAAAAACTGGCATGGAAAAGAAAGTCTGTTTAGTGACGAATCTCCATTCGATAGGATTAATCAAGAAGTGTATGAAGCGTTTCAGGCAAATAAAATTAGAAACAAAATGATAACGAAAATCGATAGGTTACTACTAAAAGGACCAAAATTTCATTTCCGCAATTATAACGATTATTAAAATGATTTCAATCGGTGAATTAATCGACAAGCTATCAATAGTAAATATTAAAATCTGGGATGCGACCACAAAAGCCCACGAAGCTTATAAGAATGACAAACACACTCGTGCGAATAGTCTGTTTAAAAAGGTAGAGGCAATGAATGTTCAAAGAAGGGAATTAATTAAAGAAATAAATATCTTCTTCCATGAAAATGAAGATGCATTAAATCACAAATCTTTTAAAAACAGCATTAAGAGGATTTAAATGCGCCAATATACTTCCATATCTCAGATTGATAATCAGTTTCGGAATCTTTATATACATAATGTAGGCGTGAATCGTTTCCAGAGCGACCCAGTGAATAAATAAATACCAGGTTCTTGTGAAATACTCTTTTATTGAAGTGGGTATCTTTCCACTTGTGAGTTTTGCCATAGTCAAATACAAGAAATCGCCAGTTTAGAAAATTATGTAAATAATAGAGTTCCGGGTCCCGTATCCAAACGACGTTCTGTGTTGGTAGTCTTTTGAAAGAAATACGGATTAGGTATTTAAAAAGAGCAGTATTTAAGTGATTTATTAAACGAAAGCGTTGAAGAGGCAAAAAATGCTTTGTAAATACGGCGTTTTTCAGCAGTTTTCTGAATATTAATATCCTGATCACCGTTACAAGCGTTGCAAAAGTACCAATAAGATAAAAATTCTTTGGAATATTGATTGGTAACAAACGGCTTCTATTTTGATAAAACTGAAGAGGAACTTTATTCATGGGAAAACTACCTCCTCAATTTTTTGTAGTATTTCTCCGATTTTTTGACTGGGATTAAATAAAACAGTTGAATTATAAAGATCCCATCCCACCTGGTCAGTAAGATAAAGTCTTCTTTTGTGTGGGAGATGGCAGGTAACAAAATTTCTATCAAAATTGATTTTACCTCCCTTATTACTAAATCGCTCAAAAAATTCAATCTCTTCCCACCCTCTAACTTTTAAGTTTTGATTTAAACCTCCGAGTTGAAAGAAAAATTTGCGCGAAAATAAGACACAAAAAAATGAAAAGGGGTAATTTTTTCTATCGATTTTAAAAAAATATTTCTTCATCTTAGAGTTAGAAAAATCATTTTGATAACGAGAGGCTAGGCTAAGTAAAAAGTTTACGTTTTCCGTTCCATCGTAATCATCAACGATTATTTTTCCCTTATTGTCAACTACACTAGCAGTAGCAAAGACAGGACCACAGTACCAAAACTTGGAAGGCTTCCTTGAGAGAAAGCGAAATAGCGGAGACAGCGTGGAACCGATATGAAGCATTTCAGGTTCGCTGAATAATATGTACTCGCCTTTTGCTTTTGTTGCAAGGAAATTTCTGAACGTTGCGCTATGGGATATAGTAGGATTGTTTCGATCGATAATATAACAACGTATAGAATTAAAATATTTGCTTTTCTTTTTAAGGATCGAAAGTGCTTTTCTTGGATTAGGAAAATCAAGCACTACCACCAATTCGATTTGATCTCTATCGAAGCGTTGACGTGTTATGGAATCAAGCGACATCGCAAAATGCCTTTCTCTCCCTCCACACATACTGATTAATATTGAAATAGTGGGAGATTTCATTTCGGATACACCAAACGATTTTTCATTCATTATCCCTCCATTGCAAAACATTTAAATTATCTGCAGTACAAGCATCAATTCCCATACTAAGCATTCTTTCAAATTCTTCCTTATTGCCTGTCAATAACTGAGAACATACCCTGAAGCCTGAATTGTGAAATTGCGAAACTGTATCTTTATCCCAAAAATTTCTTGGTCGACTAAGCCAGATATTTTCTGCTCCTGTGAGCTTAAGATAATTAATTAAAAAATAAATACGTAATCCCTTGGTCATCCATTTTTCGAGTAGGTGCGGTCTTACATTCATGCCAATTCTGGCTTCCGGTAGCACCTCGTGAACATAGCTTAGTAGAGGTAAAACACAGGAAGTTATTTCAAAATCTGGAACTTCATACTTTCTAATAAGCTCGGCAACAGCATCAACGGCCTCCGTTTCAGGCTGTTTAATTTCGATTACCAATATTCCCTTACCCGAAAATCTTTCAAATACGTCCGTCAACCTTGGGTATGGTTGGAGTGGGTCATGATCAAAACTATGTTGTAAATATACCCCGATCCCTGGTTTATAAAAAACATCGAATTCAACGCCATCGGTTCCTTTCTCGAGAGCACTCGAAATTCCCTCTATTGAATTTTCTGGAAAGTTATCCATATCTCCTCTGTGACCAATAATCAACATTTTTCGTTCTCTGCTCATTACAAATATTATATGCTCCGCGATCTAAAAAAGAAATTTAATAGTTGTGCCGGGTGTATCGTTCATACATATCAATCACCTGTTTAGCCATCCCATCTTCTTTCACCTTGCCTTTCTCAAGCCAGATAACTCGTTTACAATATCTTTTAATAAAAGCCAGAATATGGGTAACACTTATAACAGTTTTTCCGGATTGATAAAACTCCTTAATTTTTTCAAATGATTTTTCCTGGAAATCCTGGTCTCCAACAGCAATATTTTCATCCAAAATTAGTATGTCGGGATTTGCGTGTACTGCGACAGAAAAACCAAGCCGCAGTTTCATCCCCGATGAATACATAAATAACGGGGCGTCTATAAATTGTCCGATATCGGCAAAGTTTGAAATTTTGTTAATTTTTGATTTGATTTGACTTTTACTCATGCCTAATAGCATTCCGTTGAGAAAAATGTTATCAATTCCAGATAACTCCGGATGAAATCCCGCCTCAAGATCAATTAAAGAAACGATTTTTCCATTGACTTTTACTTTTCCTGAAGTCGGATTTGCTATTCCTGCAATAATTTTAAGCAGTGTAGTTTTTCCGGATCCGTTTGGACCGATTATGCACAAGTTTTCACCTTTAGATATTTCTAATTTTATATTCTTCAACGCCCAAAACTCTCCATTTTTAGCATGAATTAAATGTTCTATAAGTGTAGGTTTTTCGTGATGAATTGTATAGCGTTTTGAAACATTTACTAACCTAACTGCAATGTCTTTGTATTCTCTGATCTTTGATTTCGGCTTTTTCTTCATACCCAGTCATCGAAATTTTTACTTTCTTTATAAAAAATCGAATAACCTATGACTATCACAAAAATTATTATTATGCTGTTTGTTAATAGCATGGCAGGACCCGGTCCGGGGGCTTCAGATAACGCTTTCTGAAAAAGTTGAACAACTGACGTTAACGGATTTATTCTCCAAAGCCAAATTAAATTTCTTGGAACCACAAATACCGAATATACAATAGGTGTAGCATAAAACCACAGTATTAAGATTGCTTGAACAAAAAAGTTTATATCACGAAAACGTACATTGAGGGCTGAGGTCAATAGACCAATGCCTGCCGTAAATGACAAAAGAAATATGAAACCAAAAATTGACTCTAATATCCATAAATTGGATAGTGTTCCAAGATAAATTACCGGTATTAAGAATAACAGATATGCCAAAACGAGTTGAACGAAGTTGGATAGAACAATAGACAGTGGTATAACCGACCTTGGAAAATTCGCCTTTTTAATTAAACTTCTTTCATTGACGATAGAAGGCGTCGCTTTGGTTAAGGATAGCGAGAAAAAATTCCACACTAAAAGACCGGCGAAAAGATAAAGGAAATAATTTTCAATTGGCTCTTTAATAAAGAGTCTGAAAATAAATCCGATAACGATCATTTGCAAAAGAGGATTCACCAGTATCCAAAGAAATCCAAAAAGCGTGTTTTTATACCGCGCTTTTAACTCCTTCTCTGTCATGGCCTGTAAAAAATCTAAATAATTTCGGGTTGGTTGGGTGCTTGAGTTAAATACCGACATGATATATTGTAAATACTACCAAAAAACCAGACTAAGTATATACCATGCCGAAAAAAGAGACTTTTATTTTAATAATGCCTTCCTATAACGAAGAAAAAAGAATTGAGAAAACAGTTAATTCTTGGGTAGAAATAGTTAAAAAATTTCCCAGGTCGGAAATTTTAATTATAGACGGAGATTCCAACGATCAAACAAGAGATAAAATCAAAACCCTCAGTAAGAAATATAATTTCGTCAAACTTATTCATAAACCCCGTGAAGGTTATGGTAAGGACCTGATATTTGGGTATAAATTGGCTTTAGAATCACATCATAAATGGATCTTTCAGACCGATGCGGATGGACATTTCGAATCAAAAGATTTTTACAAGCTCTGGAAAAAGAGACAGAGTTCCCCTTTTATTATCGGCAGAAGATTCAAAAGGAGAGACTCAAAGTATCGTCTTATACTTGCGTCATTAATAGAGTTATGGATAACAATTTTATTCAACAAAAGAATTAAAGATTCAAATATTCCTTTTAGACTCATCAGACGATCTTATCTGAAAGCGATATTGAATAAAATTCCTCCAAGCACAATAGCTCCCAATATCTTTCTGACAATTTTGGCAGCCCGCGACGGTCACAAGCTGCATCACATACCAGTTAAACACAGACCACGGCACAACGGTCGTAATATAACGCGACTTTTTAAGGGCGCTCTAAAAGGTTTTCTTGAGCTATTACTGTTTGCAATGCTCAAAGTATAAGGCTATAATACCAAAAAAATAAGGTGAAGCTTCCTAAGAATGGAGATTTATGGAATTCTGAAACCTGTCTTAAGCGCTCAATTATGATAGAAGCCGAAACAAATAATCCTGATACCGAATGGTCCGCAAAAAATGTAGAGTGGAAAAGAGAGATTGCGGGTATTGGTACAGTTACTTCTGAAAAGCGTACAAGACCTGAGGGTTCTCAAATCACATTTACGACAATACACGCCGATGATCGTAGTCCATATTATTATGATTTATTGCTCGACAATCGTTTCGTTGAACTAGGAATCGAGACAGAGTCTAATGGTCTTCTTATTAATCAAAATGAAACAAGGGAGAAATGGAAGTCTCCGGCCGGGATAAAACCCGAGCAGTGGATGGCTCAAAATGACAGCTCTCTAACCCCTTCGATTGCCATGCTTGGCTTTCCGGCAACTAATGCTTTTTGGCAAAAGGGTGAATTTTTTATCAAGCACGGAAAAGTTCTTCGGCTTCCGGAAGACGAAACCCTTACCCGAACATTCGAAATGTTAACCCTGACG
>Ga0209542_10017455_pt1 | contig 11752 bp, 14 predicted proteins | sample RifCSPhighO2_01_FD_184028 | JGI IMG/M metagenome (GOLD analysis project Ga0209542, IMG submission 184028) | Soil microbial communities from Rifle, Colorado - Rifle CSP2_plank highO2_0.1 (SPAdes) (version 2) | ecosystem: Environmental > Terrestrial > Deep subsurface > Rock core/Sediment ...
TATCAAGAAGCCAAATTGATGAATTAACCGAAATGGTTAAAAAAGAAGGCGCTGGGGGTTTGGCTTACATAGTTTTAGATGAAAAGGAAATGAAGTCCCCCATACTTAAATTCCTTTCGCCTGATGAAATTTCCGCCATCGTAAGTAAAACCAAAGCGGAAAAAGGCGATATTATTTTCTTTGGGGCAGATGATCGCAAAGTGGTAAATAAAGTATTGGGCAAATTGCGGGACAAACTCGGCGATATGTTTGGGCTAAAAGACCCTTCCATTATGGCCTGGGCTTGGATTACGGACTTTCCTATGTATGAATACAGCGATACTGAAAAAAAGATAGATTTTATGCACAACCCGTTTAGTATGCCCCAAGGGGGCTTAGAAGCTTTGAACACCCAAGACCCGCTTACTATAAAAGCCTACCAATACGACATCATAGCTAACGGACTTGAATTATCGTCCGGCGCGATAAGGAACTACAATCCTGAAATAATGTACAAAGCGTTTGAGATTGTTGGGTACAATAAAGAAACTGTTGATGCAAAATTCGGCGCAATGATCCGAGCGTTTGAATACGGCGCGCCTCCCCACGGCGGCTTTGCGCCTGGGATTGATAGGTTATTGATGTTGCTCGAGAACGAGCCTAATATTCGCGAAGTAATCGCCTTCCCCAAAAACGGCTCTGCCGAAGACGTAATGATGTCCGCGCCAAGTGAGGTAGAAGAAAAACAGCTAAAGGAATTGCATATAAAGTTGGATTTACCAAAAAAGAAATAAGTCTTATTAGCCTTATAGGACCTATTTGTCCTATCAACCTAACATTAAATCGATAAAAAAATGCCTAAGAAAAAAACATTCAAAAAAGCCAAATCTAAAATCAAAGTACTCTCCAACCAAATTACCAAGTTCCTTGACCAGGCAAAGGTTAAGTACAATGTCCTCGAACATAAGATGGTTTTTACCGCGCATGACGTAGGCGCCACAACCAAAAAGAAACTTGGCGAAATCGCCAAGGTAGTTTTGGTGCGTGCAGATAATACTTACGCGCTGATTGTTGTACCTGCAGGAAAATATATTGATCTTGCTGGAATCAAAAAAGCTTTAAAGGCCAAGAAGGTATCAATTGCCAAAGAAAAAGACATTCTAACCCACCTAAAGACCAAAGTCGGATTGCTTCATCCGTTCGGGAGCCAATATAAAGTCCAAACGCTGCTCGACAAAGGCATGGCAAAATCTAAAAAAATGATCGCCTCGGCCGGCTCATTTACCCACAGCGTGGAATTAGGACTAAAAGATTTTGAAAAGCTGGTCCAACCTTTAAAAGGCGCTTTTAGCAAAGCTAAAAAATAAACAAATGCGAGATAAAGTTGTTGGTATTAATTACTCCAGGGAACAGGATTTGGAAAGGCTAAACAAGCTTGGCTCGCCTGCGCTCAACGCCCTTTTAGAGACTATGCGTGGGCACATATTAGAATTTGAGAGGGCTCGTGTGGAAGATACTGCTGTAAAATCACGAATTGAAACTTATAGGAATTTATGTGGGATTATTGAAAAGATATTAGCCAACAGACCACAGCCAAGTAAATAATGCTCCACACAAAAACAAAAAACTTTGAAGGCCCGCTCGATTTACTGCTTTCCCTGATTGAGGAAAGAAAGTTGGACGTGACCACAATTGCCTTAGCCGACGTAACTGAGCAGTTTTTGCAATATATAAAACAGCTGGAAATTTCTGACCCGACTACCCTGGCTGATTATCTTGCCATTGCGGCCAAGCTGCTGGTCATAAAATCTAAGGCCATTCTCCCCTCTTTAGAAATTGAGCCGGAAGAGGAAGAGGCTGGGGTGGATTTGGAGAGTAAGCTGATTTTATATAAGCAGTTTAAAGAGGTCGGCAAATTTTTAAAGCATTTAGATAATAGGCGCAAGCAATCGTGGACGCGTTTAGTGAGCTTTGATGAAAAAGTAAGTTTCTATCCGGACCCCAACATAACCACCAAAGAACTCTACGGCGCAATTTTGCACGTGCTGACGGATTTAAAAGAGCTGGACAACTTGCCCAAGGCAAAAATTAAGGAAGCGGTCTCTATTCAGGAAAAAATCAACCATTTGCAGTCGGTATTGGGCCAACAGATAGAAACCCGCCTGAGCGACCTTTTAAAAACCGCCAAAAATAAAGACGAAATTATTGTCACGTTCCTAGCGCTTTTGGAACTCATCAAACAGCGAATTTTCAGCGCCGAGCAGGATGCATTGTTTGCGGAGGTCGTAATTAGGAGGAAGCCAAATGAATGATACAGTCATAGGCTTGCTGTTTATTTTAGCCGGTATTGCCTACGGCAGCCTGGCCTTTGACGGCATTTACGACGCCACGCTCGGCTGGCTGGTTAAAAATGAATGGCTAAAGCCGCCGGCACCGACCAAGCAGGGCAAGTCATTCTTTGGCAGGAAGCCGACCATAATCCTTTATAGTTTATCTTTGATTGCAATTGGATTTTATATATTAATTAAACTTGATTGATTTTTGTCATCCCGACCGACTAAATGCATCTGAAGGAGTGGAGGGATCCCTTATATTTGATACTTGATATAAGATTGTAGAGTTAAGGGATTCCTCGACTCGGATGCACTCGCTCGGAATGACAAAATAAAAAAACAAATGCCAGAATCTTCTTTAAAATCCATAATTGAAAGCCTGCTGTTCGTCTCCGGCAAACCTTTAAAGGTAAAAGATTTTTGCAAACTGCTGGAAAAAACGCCGGAAGAAATAAAACCGGCGCTGGAAGAATTGGTAAATGACAGACAAAATTCCGGCGTGATCGTCCTGGATAACAACGGCGAATACCAGCTGGCCACCAATTCCGCAAATTCCACGTTCGTAAAAAACTTCCTGAACGCGGAGCTAAGGGAAAAGCTTACAGATGCCACCGTGGAAGTCTTAGGCATAGTCGCTTACCGCCAGCCGATTTCCAAGGCCGAAATTGAGGCCATTAGGGGCGTAAATTCGCAGTACTCCTTAAGGCACCTCTTAATGCGCGGGTTAATTGAAAAAACCGCGAACCCCTCTGACGCGCGTTCGTTCTTATACCAAACCACAACCGAATTTCTCCAGCACTTAGGATTAACTTCTGTGAAAGACCTGCCGGAATTTGAAAAGCTCGTTGAAAAGATTAAACTACCAGAAACGGCGCAAATGGAAGCGGAAAAGACTGCTGTCCAAACCAACGCATCTGATCAATCCGATCTATCTGATTAATCTGATCATTCCGCCCTATTTCGGCAGCTCCTGATACGACTCCATAGGGCTCGACGGCGTTTCCCTAGGCAGCTTAACGTCCGTGCAGGCCGCGCTGACAAAGCCTAAAGCTACAACAAGCAGCAAAATTTTTTTCATATTTACACTCTGCATTACGGGACAGTAATGCAGTTTTATACCGTTAGCTTTTGGACAGCTGAACGGCGCTTAATATTCTTAGCAATTTTAGCGTCAATAAGCTTTAACCCAATTTTAGCAGCCTGGCCTAGTAACGTTCTATGTCCTGACTTCGCCTTTTTCCAAAAAGGGTTCCCCAAGTCTTTTTGAATCTGTCTTTGCTTTTTTAAATAAGCTTCTTCCATCTTACTTAACTCTGAATGAGTATTTCTAAAACCGTAGCCTTTTTCCTCCAAAATATTACTGATTTTGGCAATAGTGTGCTCAGTAACGTTTAATGATTCTTTTATATCCTGATAGCGCTCTTCTTTTAAAAGCCTTCTTGCTATCTCAAGTCTCTTCGCAAACATTTTATACTCTGTATGGGTAAATAAATCCTTAAACAATAATCTAATATCCTCTTTCGAACCAGCCAACGTAAAAGCCGACCATAAATTATTTATATAATGGCCCATATGCTCGGCGGGTAAAGATTTTCGTGATAATTTTGTCACGATTATTTAGTGTATTACGGGACAGTAATGCAGTATGTCTATTTTGATTTTTAAAACAAAAACACCGCACCAACTGCTCCGGCGTGTTTTAATTTAGAAACTAAAATCTTTGGCGTTATCGCCTTATTAAGCAAATGCCTTTTTGCTTCGACTTTCGCCGCCGGGATAATTTTGCTTCCAAATTTCCTTGCTATACTGCCGCCTACAACCACCGCTTCAACGTCGAGCAAATTAATAATATCCGCAACCAGGCGGCCTAAAACTCTACCTAAATTTTTCCAGTCATTTCTTGCTTTTAAAATTTGGAACTTTTGCTCATAAGTAAATTTTTCGTCCGCCATCATATGGCCCGGTTCTCCGGCGCTACCGTGAGTGCCAGTGTATAGTTCGCCCCTCGATATTAGTCCCCCGCCAAGTCCCGTTCCTAATGTTAACCCAACAAAATTCTTTAATCCCCTGCCTTGTCCCAAACGGACTTCAGCGAGGGCAAAACAGTTAGCATCATTCTCTACCTTTACAGACGCGAAGCCCAATTTTTTAAAAAAACTTGTAAAATTAAAACCATCAATTATCCGCAAATTCGGCGAATACACCACCGCGCCCTTTTTTCTGTCCACAATTCCGGCAACGGCAATTCCCACTTTCTGCGTTTTGCCGGTTTGCGCCAAATACAAAACCATTTCCTTGAGTGTTGTTTTAAATTCCGCCAAAGTCTTAGGCGTCAACAATTTCAACTCTGCCGCGGTTTTCTTGCCACCACGCTTAGCGTGGCTATTAGAGACGCTTAGCGTCTCGTCCCAAACAATCCCGCTGATTTTTGTGCCTCCGATGTCAAAAGCGATAATATTCTTATTCATAAATTCCTCTCCCTCTATATTTTGAGATGATCGTTGTTGGCAAAAAAATCACTAAAACCCAAAATGCCCAATCAAGAACGGATACTACTATAGTTCGCACGCTGATTTCATTAATATTGTATTGCCATGGCCATCCGAAATAATGGTTAATAACACAGCCCATCGTTATTGGATTAGCACCACTACTTCCACAAAATGTCTGCCTAGCGAAATAGCCAGCGATAACTGCCGTCACAAAACCTAACAGGACGGAAATAAAAAAATTCATTTTCGTGGACCTCTGATGTCCAAAAAAAATAAACCTAATGGTTTCTAAAACCGCAAAAACTATAACAAAACCAAGAATAAATATTATCAATGATGTTGGAAATATTAGCCCTGAATCTGACTCAAATTTAAAGTAAAAAAAGGAGCCAACTACAGCACTAATAAATAAAAAGATTTTTCTCATAATTTAATAGTTTATTTTTACTATTATACAGTAATGTAAAATAATAAATTAATTTTGCATTAAAGTTCGGGCTTTTTCCCAAAACTCCCCGTGGCCTTTTGCGCGCATCCAATACCACCATTCCGCGCCCCACAAATACTGCTTTTCAAAGCCAATCGCTTGTCCCAATGAAAGCATCTTATTAAACTTTTCCAGGCTCATTGTTTTAAACTGCTCATCTATTGGGGTATTTACAATGCCTTGGGTGGTCCAGGGTTCTGCCTGCAGTTCTATTATAACAAGCTCTTTCTGCCCGTCCAAAAAGCGCAATAAGCCGCCCTTGACCCGGTACAGCCAATATGGGTTGTAATTGATCCAATAACGGTTAAATACATCGGAAAAAACATAGCGGTAAAGCGTGGTGCCGAAGACGTCTCCCCTTCTGCCGGCGTTAAGCCAAGAAGATAATTCGCCGCTGTCAGAAATTAATATTTTGCGCGCCGGATCCAGGGCTTTGACCAAGGCAATTTCCTTGTCCAAAATTTTAGGGTCGGGTTTTGGGCATTCGCCAAAAGAAGACAAGAACGGCTCGTTTTCTACCTGCCATATTTCAACGGCAGGACTGTTCTGGTATCGCCTTACCACAGCTTCAATATAAGACAATACGTCGCTGCCAGCCGTCGCCTCATTTAGCCAAGGAGGATTATGGCATTCCGGCCAGCGCGGGAGGCGCCTGCCCACTGCCAAAACCAGCTTGGCGCCGTACTCTTCCGCTTTGGCGACTTGGAAATCTAAATCCTCAAAATTGTATTCGTCTGCCCTAGGTTCAACTTTATCCCAATAAGCGCTAATGCGGATATTTTTAACTTTTAAATCGCTTAGCATTGCGACGTATGCTTCTTTCCAGTCAAGTCCAAGGCTTTCCGCCTGGTACGGGCTAAAGGTCACGCCGTACCGGAATTTTTCCGGCTTTTTCCCTGCGTTCAATGATAAAGAAACTAGGGCTGTCAAAACAACAGCGGTGGTAATAACGATTGTTTTGCCTGTCTTTTTTGTCATCTAAAGAGTATTATTGTTCCTAAAAATACTAAAGCCAGACCAGCAATTTTTTGCCGCAAAGTATGCCTGTCAACTTCTTCCTGAAGCAGGCGGTTATGGTAATGCGTAAGCGCCAGCGCTCCCAGGAATAAAAATACATACCTGAATCCCTGAAGAGAATTAATTACTGATATTTTCCCTGCGACTAAAAGCCAGCTTAAAAAAATCAAATTGGCGCCGCCTAAAGCCTGCTTGAACAAAAACAATCCGGCCGTACTTTTTTTATTTTCTATATGCTGGTGCTTAAGCGCGGCTCTACGGAAAACCGGAATAATCAACAGTAAGATAAGGATGCCGGCAGCGCCCACGCGGCTCCACATAAAATGGTTCATTGTGCCGCCCGAGGAAGCCGCAAATTGCCAAAAAGCAAAATAAGCGCTCCACAAAAAAGCCGAGAACAACTTAAGTAATACATGTTTGCCCCAAAAACCTTTCCTGTAGGAAATTAAAAGCGCGCCCGGTACTAACAAAGAAATAGCGGCTACCTCACTCGTACCCAAAGGGTTCCTCCCCGTAGCTAAACCAATTAGCACATCGAACACCGGGGCAAGGCCAAAAATAAACGGCACTACCCGGGAAATTTCCCCTTGCGAAACAGCTTTAAAAAACACATAAAGCGTCAGGGAAAAAAGCGCCCCCGCGGCCAAATCCAAGCCTACCGAACCCAAAGCCAAACTCTCATAAACCCAAGGCCAGCCTATAATAACGCCTAAACCCGTGACCACGCTCCAAAACGCGTAAGACAGGGGCAAGATTTTCCTCTGCGAAATTAAAACCTTGTCCAATCCGTCAACCACGGCGGCAAAGAAATAATGGAGGATGGTAAACAGAGTAATCATGATACTGATATACGGATTAATGTGGATATTCTAACGCGTTACTCCTGCAAATTTCCGCGTACTTAATGGCGCTATAACGCACGCGACGTTTTAATAAATCTTCCCGGTCAATTTCTATCAGCCCAAACCTCGGCCAAAAACCTTCTTGCCACTCAAAATTATCAATGAGCGACCAATGCAAATAACCTCTTACATCCGCGCCCTGGTTGATTGCCTTATGGATATGGTACAAATGATCCATAATAAATTTTTCCCGCCTTGTATCTTTTGCGTCAGCCAAACCGTTTTCTGTAATATAAATTGGTTTGCCGTAGCTCTTTAAGCGCAAAAGCACTTGCTCAATTCCTTCCGGGTGTATGCCCCAGCCTAAATCGTTAACCTTGTGTCCCCTACGGCTGTTTTCCCTAATGCCAAAAATTCCAATGTGATGGTGGATGTAATAATTCACGCCAATAAAGTCGCAATTTGCCATGGTCTTTTTTAAGATAAAATCATTGGCAAGGTACTGCGCCAAACCTGCGGTGATTTTAGCCAAAGGAGACGCAGCAACCAAATCCGAAAGTTGGTTGGCCAAGCCAACTGGTTTTTGGGTAATAGATTTAATTCTCGGCGCCGCTAAGTTATGGGCCCTAAGTAAATTTAAAGTCACTTTTACCGTCTTAATTAGACTGTGTTTGTTTGGCGGAAAAATACCGAGCAAATACGCGTGGACTGAATATATCCCGGGCTCGTTTATGGTTATCCAAAAATCAACGTACTCATGGAGGCGCTTTGCCGCCGCTTCCGCGTAGCGGACAAAATATTGAACATTCTCTTTTTTTTCGAACGCCCCTTTGTTTGCAAACCAAACCGGGTTGGTATAGTGGTGAAGAGTTACAAAAGTTTTTAGCCCGTGGAATTTGGCGGATTGTAAAACTTTTTCGTAGTGCTCTAAGGCTTTTTCGTCAAACACCCCTTCTTTGGGTTCTATCCTCGCCCACTCGATGGAAAGGCGCGTCGAATTGTGGCCAAGCTGTTGGGCCAAACTAAAATCTTCATCGTACCTGTTGTACGAATCGCAGGCAATGCCGCTCTTGTAATCTTCAGGGTTCTTACCCTGCGCGATAAGCTGGTTTGCGCGCTTGGCGCTGTTTTCCCAAGCCCACCAATCGCTATTGGTATTATTGCCCTCTATTTGGTGCGCGGCCGTCGCCGCACCCCAAAGAAAACCATTAGGAAATTTGTATTTTTGTGTCATTCTAGGTTTATTTTTACCTATTAATTATACCATAAAATCACAAAAACCGCACTGTGCGGTTTTGTTAGTAGGCCAAGCCGACTGCGTCCGCCGAAGTCTTGGCGAAGGAGGAGACACGTGCCGTACCGTATACCCTTGTGGTATATGGGAAAACTTTTCTCGCATTGGTAAGGGAGACTTATTCCGCTTTGGCTTCTTGACCAGCCACCTCAGTTTAAATATACCTATGAATATTTTCTTAGTCATAACAACCAACTAATCTATTGTAATATCTCCCTCACGCCCTACATCGGTGTAATCAGGTAAATCTACAATTGCAATATCGCTTGGCTTAATGGCTATTTCCGTACCGGAATTGTTCTTTCCTGTCGCAATTTTTAATAGTTCCCTCATCGCTCTTTTAAATTCTAGCTTAGGTTTAAGTAACTGAGGGTGGACGTGTGTTTCTATATCGTCTTTCCCGGTAGCAGCCCGGCGTATAAGCGCAACTTTTGGCTTGCTTTCAGGTCCCATTAAAATATCCCAGTACTTTTTAAAAAAATCTAGCAGTTCTTGTTTTTCATTTTCGTCAATTGACCCTCTAGCCTTTTGAGTGTTGCAAAAATTTTCAAAATTCCCCATAGCTGTTTCGTAATCACGCCTGTAGAAAGCGGTACGGGATTTATACTCATTAGGGACTATGTGATTATCTTGGGCAAGAATTGAAAACCACTCTGGGGAAGAAATAGCATACTCATAAGGGAGCCTCTCTTGAGTGCAATAATAAGTAGAATTTCTGCTGTGTCCGATTGCATGAAATAAATAGTTACCGGTTTTTTCTACCAAAGCTTTCGCCCGATCTATCTCGGCATAGTCCCACATTCTTTCTGAAGTTTTGAGGCCATTTATCCTTATTTGTTTTTCAAATGTCCCGTTAAATCCATGAAAAACGTAGCCATTTTGTATAAAATTTTTAACTACATAATCATAGATTTGTTGTTCTTGTGCTTCTCGTTGTTCGTCATTTTCGGGTGGCTGCAAAGCCAGTTTCCTTGTAACTGAACTTACTATTTCATCCTGCAAGCTTGCAAAATCTTTGAAGACCCCATCATCCATATACTGTGTAAATCCATCAAAATTAAAACCATCGGGATGCAAACAATGATAATGCAAAGCAACCCCTATGGCAGTAGCAGGGTGCGATACTTTTCTTAGGCGTTCAAGAAACTTGGGACTGTTTAAATTACTGGTGACCGTCTGTTCGAATAACTTATTTCTTTCTTGGCTTTCCAAATCTGGTAGGAGCTCGGTTTTTTCTTCGTCGCTAATTTTTTTCACCATTAAAATTTTTCTAAACTCGTTATTTGGGGTTTCTTTTAATGCCTGATAGTCTGCGGCATTGTTAACTCTTAAATCGAAATCTTTGGCATCTAGAGCAAGACGTCTTTTTTGCTCATTTTCTAAGGAACTAAACGAGACGATTTCGTAACCGTTTTTTAGAAAAAAATCCACAGTACCTGGTATCATAAAAGAAGCATAGGCGGTTTTGACTTGTTGGTCTTGTAATAGTTTTTCCAAGTCAGATAGCATAGTTTTGCTAAGGCCAGTGCGCCGTAGTTCTTCCGCGAAGTCTATATGATTAATCGCTACTTGGTCGCCAGAAAATACACCTGAAATAATGGCACCATTGTTAGTTCCTTCTTGGACTCCATTGAGCCGGAAACGACCTTCTTTAATTGTAAAAGATACCGGGATTCTAACATCACCCGCTTGCAGCTCGTGAATACCCGGTCCCTCTGCCGCAGACGGGTAAATAAATTTGCCATTATCAACAGTGCGTAAATCCACACCTGCCCGTAAGTCGGTTTCCTCCTTCACCCTCGGACAATCGGAAGCATGACCAGCATGTGCAGGATGCCCACAACTTGGGCAAACAGTAGTATTTTGTGCCTCTAGGTCATTCATAAATTATATTATACAGCTATTTTGGCTATAAATAAAACAAAAAGTTTTCCATTTTCCCTTGCTCAAACAATAGGCTTTTGGAAAATAAAAGGTTGAGTATTTTCAGCAAAACTGTTAGAATTGTTAAGAAATTTTGGCGCTATCGTCTAATGGTTAGGACAGGTGGTTCTCATCCACCAAATCGGGGTCCGATTCCCCGTAGCGCTACCAAAGAAAATGCATCAGCTTGTCTGGTGCTTTTTCTATGGTTAAGTGATTACGTTGGGAATCGAAGGGTGCGAGATAGGCATCCGAGCTGGCGCAGGATGCTGAGTGTAGCACCCCGGCTTTTTGTCGGAGCAAAAAGGATTCCCCGTAGCGCTACCAACATAAAACCGCCTGTTTGGCGGTTTAAAATTGTGTATAAATATTTTTAGTGGCTAACAAGTTTTAGCTGTGCAACGTCTTTTTCCAATTTTGCCACTCGATCGCGTACGTCATAAGAAGGGATAAGTTCCTTAAACCTTTCTTCCATCCAATCCTGCTGGATTTCAAAGGCTTCCTGGGTATATTGTTTTAATTCTTGGCTTTGGGCTTTAAGGTCGTCTTTAGTGGCCATTTCTGCTCGAACAGAGGCAAATTCACCGGTGATCTTCTCCATTAAATTTACCAAACCTTTGTCGAAATATTCTTGAGTAAGTTGCATTAATTTTATTTATATTTGGATTTTAATAATAAACTATAACAAAATCACTGTCAATCAATCAGGCCCAAAGCATGCCTTTGAATTGGCTGTTAACTACCAAAGGAACGCCGTTCAGATGTTGTACTCGTAAAGCGAGCTGTTTGACCGGGCAGTAGTGCTGTTTATCCGAAGCTGTAGCGCAGTGGGCACAAAGGGTGCGAAGCTGGCTGATGATATTTTGTTTGGTTTTTTGTGCTTCTGACATAAAACTAAAAGATGTTAATGGGGATCAAAGGGTGTAAGGGGGTTGATGGGGGAAAAGCTATTCTAGTTGCCTAATAACACCAACAACTTTTCCTTGTATCATCCAATCTTCTTTAGGGTAAATGTTCGCGTAATCCGGGTTCTCGGCTTTTAAGTAGGCGCGGTTTTTTACGTAGATTAACCTTTTTACTGTTGCTTCGTCGTGGAGGAGCGCTACCACAATGTCATTATTCTTGGCTTCCTTCACCGGCCTGACTATTACCAAATCGCCTTCGTAAATTCCGGCGTTAATCATACTGTCGCCGCGGACTTTGAGCAAAAATACGTCGCGCCGGCTTTTTATTAAAGAAGAGGGCAGGTTAATCCATTCTTCTATTTGTTCTTCAGCCAAATGTGGCACCCCGGCCTGGATGTGGCCCAAAAGCGGAACGCTAATAAGCCCTTTTTCCAAGCTTTCGCCCAAGCTGTCTAAAACCGATATCCCACGCGCCTTGCC
>Ga0209542_10017457_pt1 | contig 11751 bp, 15 predicted proteins | sample RifCSPhighO2_01_FD_184028 | JGI IMG/M metagenome (GOLD analysis project Ga0209542, IMG submission 184028) | Soil microbial communities from Rifle, Colorado - Rifle CSP2_plank highO2_0.1 (SPAdes) (version 2) | ecosystem: Environmental > Terrestrial > Deep subsurface > Rock core/Sediment ...
TTTCTACAATGAAGAGAGAGTCCATCATGCTTTCAAAAACCAATGCTCTCCGCTTCATGCTATGCTACAATCAAAACATTACAAGATTAATCTGCCTATCGACTGCAAGAATGGGTGGACTTATACACTAATTTTATCACTGCGATATAGTATGTTATAATGTTTTTCCATGCATAAAAAGACATTAATTATCGTCGGACTTATTTTCTTATCTGTTATCATTGCTGTTTCGGGGTATTTTTTAGACGAGGATAGTAAAAATATATCTTCATCACCAACTACGCCAGGGACTGTAAATACTCAATCCATTAAGGAATGGAAAACGTATACTGATACTGTATATGGATTTGAGTTTAAATACCCGAGCCACTACACGAATTTTCGTAGTATTCCAGTCGCAAGTCACCAGAAAGATATCTATGTAGAAAAAATGGAAGGTGGTGGATTCGAGATTAAATATAAAAGTAACCTAAAAGCATTGGCGTCTCTGGATGCACAACCACAAAAAAGTAGTGCAGGTGAGCTTAGATTGAATATTTTCAATCTTAATTCCTACGCGATTTCAGATGTATCGAGTGGTGCGGAATTTTTGTTCGATACAGAAAAAAATCAGTGGTCGCAAAACAACGGCAGATCAAAGTCAATTTTTCCATTACCTCAAGTTAATGTTGGAAATAGTTTGATTGGTTATAGAATACTATTGGGAGATGCGGGTGAGGGTTTTGAATACGTTCTCATTCCACTAAAAGACAAAAAATTAATGATTGAGATTGGATTTTATAGGGGAATTGGCACCATGCAAGATATACCTATCGACACCATACTGTCTACTTTTTTGGTAAACCCCTAAGTTATATGTGTTCCTACTCCATAGAAATGAAATGACCTTCTCCCCACAGTTTCTACGAGGTTTCCTGATAAAGAAAAGCTCCCCTTATAGGGAGCTTTTTAAATTATTACTATGAGGAATTACTGAAACAAAACATTATTTATATTATTGGGGTCAATGAAATTTTCTGGGAAACCAGGATACGTCGTTCCATCTGGATCTGTGCACGTGGATTGTGGTAATGCCCCTATCCCAGATACGGGATTATTGTAAGTACCAACCCTGACACCAAAATGAAAATGTGAACCCGTTGCAAGATTTGCAATCGTTGCAATTTGCATTCCCTTAGGAACAAAAATTGGCGGATTCATAGCGGTAATACCACTTGCTGGGGTTACATGCCAATACACAGTTGTGTATTTCCCACCTTGTGGGTGATTGTGCTCGAGAACAATGTGATATGCCCACGGGGGGTGTGCATCCACATGCTTAATTACTCCATCCTCCGCCGCATACACCGCCGTCCCTATTGGCGCAGAAAAATCAGTTCCACTATGTTTCTTGATGACTCCCGGTGGGCATTCGCTCCCGCCTGCCCAATTTACCCCAAATGCTTGCGTCACAACACGACTTGCATACGGCGTCCCCAACGGCCACCTCAGTTTGATTTTATTATCATCCGCTTGCGGAGTATAGGTCACCTGAAGCCAAGGACCTATTCCACCTCCTTGTGTTGAGCTATAAAAACTCGAATAGTTGTTATTGTTGCTTACGGGCGCAAGAAACAGTCCATAGTTTAAATTCCCTGTGCCTGCACGCCACTGGTTATACTCACTGGTAATATTCGTTATATACCAATAACCGGGAGTCGGAGCACTGGTCCAAAAAAGACTAGTAAGTGAAGCGTATGGAAAGTTGCTGCTGGTAACTGTCCCTGAATGCCACTGCGCACCGATGCGATACCAATTGATATCCGTTGGTGTTCCTTCATTGATTGTATACCGCCAGATATATGCATTGGTGGCATTTTGTGGCAGACCACTTAAGTCAAATCGCAGGAGTGTATAGTACCAGTCTCCCCATCCACCAACACGGAGACGGTAATCGTGCTGGGCTGTCTTGTTGTAATAACTTCCAAACCAGGTATCCATACCGACAGGATACGGTGCGGGGTTTACCCACTTATCAGCGGAAAAAACTACTCCACCTATACTCATACATAACACCAAAAACAACCATCGCAATGTTTTCATGAGTTTTTCCTCTTCAATTGTAAAGAACAAAAAATGCAGAATTTTTATTTGCGATAAAATATTCTGCACACCGATTACGAGTGTATCATGGGGGGGGTTACAAAACAAAATGCTCATGTGTGGACAGTTCCGTGTTACCTTACTTTTAACATAACAATGTTTTGTTTACGTATGGTATTATCCGTAGATGAAATTTCTCGGCATCGACTATGGAGCAAAACGCGTAGGAATCGCGGTTGGGGATACTGAAAGCGGTATGGCGTTCCCGCACGCCGTTCTTCCTAATGACAAAAGACTCATTCCGGCTATTAAGGAACTGGTTGAAGGGGAATCTGTTGACGAGATCATTCTTGGTGAATCGCTTGATTACAAAATGAAGCCAAATGTTATTATGGAGAGAATCACTCCATTTAAGAAAGAGCTTGAAATCAACACAGGATTACCGATTCATTACGAGAGGGAATTCATGACATCTGCAGCTGCGGAACACTTACAGGGAAAGGGAGAGATGATCGATGCTTCGGCAGCGACACTTATTTTGCAGAGCTATTTGGATAAAAGAAAGAATAATAATTAACCAACAACGAATGACTAATAACGAGAACAAAAAAGACGAACCAATATCTGATTTTGGAAATGAAAAAATTTCAATTGACGATTTCGCAAAAGTTAAAATAAGGATCGGGAAGATTCTTTCGGCGGAAAAAGTTTCAGAAGCGGACAAGCTGATAAAATTCACGGTAGATCTTGGCGAAGAAACTCCGCGCCAAATTCTCTCCGGTATCGCGATGCATTACCCTGACCCATCCATTTTGGTCGGAAAGAACGTTCCGATCATCACCAATCTTCTGCCGCGAATGATTCGTGGACTAGAGAGTAACGGGATGATTCTCTATGTCGTGGGTGAGAATGTACTCACGACACTTGAACCGGGAAGCGAAGTTTCTCCCGGAACGCCGGTTAAATAATCATCATGCTTGAGTTTTTTCATATCGACCTCATTGCGCTCATTGAAACACTCGGATACATTGGGCTGTTTGGAATCGTGTTTGCCGAATCAGGACTCTTTTTTGGATTCTTTTTTCCCGGAGACAGTTTGCTTTTTACTGCAGGCCTCCTTGCTTCGCAGGGGATTCTTGATATAACAATTCTCACAATTCTTGTCACTCTAGGGGCAATTTTGGGAGATAGTGTCGGGTATTGGTTCGGCGCAAAAGTTGGGCCCATGTTGTTCAACCGCGAAGACTCGTTTTTTTTCCACAAAAGACACGTTGAGCGGACGCGGTTGTTCTACCTTAAACACGGATCACGCGCCATCGTACTTGCGCGGTTCATTCCTATTGTTCGAACTTTTGCACCCATTCTCGCGGGAGTGGGAACTATGCCCTACGGAAAATTTCTTAGATATAACATTGTCGGAGGAATATTGTGGGGAACGGGCGTTACGCTTCTCGGATATTTTCTCGGCGCAACGATTCCCGGCATTGAACGTTATCTTTTTCCCATCATCATTATTATTATTGTAACCTCGTTCATTCCTATCGGTATCGATTTTTTGAAGGAGAGACGAAAGAAAAAAAAGTCCGTGTAGGGTTCTCCCTAATATTACTCTTCCACACATGGCCAGATGTTTCCCTGTGGGTATATTTGCTGATATAATGAGGCGAAAGAGTAAGCGACATATAATTCCCGCACCAGCTTGATTGAATTTTAAAAAATGAATCCCGTAGTGAAAAATGGCATTAGAGCAACAAGGAATGATATAATGTTCCACATGGTGCGACAAATGGTTTTCATTTTTACCTTACCCACTAATCAATAGACTTGCTCCGTAAAAGCAATGTCATTTTCTACTACAGGATGAAGCAAAACCTTTTTTACAGATTATTTCCTCCACCCGTGTTTCTCCGCATGTCGTCTGTCGGGTTGGATATTTCCGACCAATCTATTCGATTCGTTGAACTCAAGGAGACAAAAAATGAGTTTACGGTAAAAAAGTTCGGACAGCGAAATATCGAACCCGGTATCATCGTGGAAGGAGAAATAAAAAATTCCGATGCGGTTAAAAAAGAACTTGCCGCGCTCCACGATGAATTCAAGATTGAATTTGCAAATGTTTCGCTTCCCGAACAGCAAGCGTACCTCCTTAAACTCAATCTTCCAAAAATGAAACCAATTGAAATTCGTGGAAGCTTAGAGCTTCAACTTGAAGAATATGTCCCCATATCTCCAGGTGAAGCTGTTTTTGACTTCGATCTTATAAAAAGTGTAAGCGGACAAGAAGATTATCTTGAAGTGGGGCTTACTGCACTACCGAGAATGGTGAGTGAAAGCTACGCGAGCATTTTCTCGGGAACGGGAATTACCCCGCTTACATTCGAAGTTGAGGCGCAATCCATTGCTCGTGCAGCAATACCAAAAGGAGACAAGGGAACATTTATGATTATGGACTTTGGGAAAACACGGACCGGAATCTCTATCGTAAGCGAAGAGGTGGCGGTGTTCACCTCAACGATAAATGTTGGCGGCATAGCACTTACAAAAGCAATTGAGAAACAATTCGGCGTTGATACGACGGAGGCAGAACGAATAAAAAAAGAAGAAGGTTTTGCGAAAGGAAGCAATGCCCAGGGAATGCTTCTTACGCTTATGTCCACTATTTCAATCCTACGGGATGAAATAAACAAACATTATGTGTATTGGCACACACACCTTGATCAGTATGGTAAAAAACGTTCCAAAATTGAAAAAGTGCTTCTTTGTGGCGGTGATTCAAATCTTGCCGGGTTTACCGACTACCTGTCATCAGGGCTTAAGGCAGAGGTTGAGCTTGCTAATACTATGGTGAATGTAAACACATTCAATCACTACATACCAGAAATAGAGTTTAGTGAATCACTGTCGTATGCGACCGCGATAGGGCTTGCACTACGATCATTTGAGTAATCAAAACGCTATGACCAATCTTCTTCCTTCGGAACAAATTAAAAAAAATATCACCGAGTACCATTTTCGTTTTGCGGGAACAGCACTCGCTATGCTCGGCATAACGATATTTCTTGCAACAGTATTTCTCTCACCATCATACTTTCTTGCATCACACAAACGTGCGGTCATACAGAATGATCCCTTGTGGCAAAATGATAAGGATGACGTGGCGTCACGCGAAAGACAAAAAGAATTTGAGGATGTAATCAAAGAGACAAACATGGTACTCGACATCCTGGGTACAACCAATAACAAATTTTATGTTTCTGGTGATGTTGTTGCCAAAATTATTGGATACAAAACGACACCTATCACCATAAGCGGCATATTTTATGATGCGTCGGATGTTGGTGACGCACTTTCCATAAAGGGAATTGCGGTAAACAGACAAGGTCTTATTTCGTTTACTGACATGCTTAAAAAAGACCCGTCTTTCGCCAGTGTGGACCTTCCAATTTCAAACCTTGTGAAAGACCGCGATATTTCATTTTCAATATCCATTAAACTTAAGAGTACTGCTTTACCCGTGACCAATGAAGGCGAGGACAGTACTTCTCAAGGAGAAGAATAATCATGAGTCTCGTAGTGAAAAATGACATTAAAGAGATAGTTTAATTTTTATATATGCGATATATTGAAATAGAGTTACAAGATAAAATAATATGGCAAATCCGCTTTACAGAAACGATGCCATTTTCTACTACAGGATGAGCAAAGGAAAACAATTTCTTATTTTCATAATCATTATTAACTTCGTGCTTTTAGGGGCATATGGGCTTTTCTTTTACAGTATTAAAACCGCAAGCGAAGAGGCATCAGCACTCTCGTATGATCTTGAAGAAAAAAGAACCAACAAAGATGAACTCTCGCTTTTACAGCATTCCCTAAATGAAACAAAAGAAGATCGCGAAAAGCTTAACTCTTATTTTGTTCGATCGGGGAACATAGACTCCTTCATTGAACGTATTATTTCACTAGGCGATGAATCTGGTATCACTATAATGTTGAATGGGCTTACTGAAACACCAGACAATACTCTTACTATTGATCTTCGGGGTTCGGGTAAATTTGAAGACCTATTTTATTTTATGAAGCTCATTGAACACATTCCTTATCATATCGAATTTAAGAAGGTGTATCTCAATACCACGGCAATATCGACAGGAGACCCGGGGAAAGATGCCAAAGAGGAGGCAAGCACACGGAAGTGGGACGCAAGCTTTACGCTCACCCTCTTCGGATTCATTAAAGAATAATAAAATATATGGAATTTGATTTTAAAAAAATACTCAAAAAAATCACTTCATTTCACGGGAAGGGCACCCTTAAACCAGCAATCAACCCTCATCGCGATTGGCGAACGATACTCATTGTTTTTGTTATTCTGGTCTTGGGTGCGGCCGCGGGGAGTACTTATATGTTCATACAAATGGAACAAGACGAACTCTTTACCTCAAACGGTGACGGGGAAAAACGAATAAAAAAATTCAATACTTCAAAGCTTGTGGATACAATCAACCAATTTGAACAGAAGGAGGAAGAACTAAATCGCTTGCGTATCGATCGACCTCATATTATTGACCCATCACAGTAGGTCGTGTAACGTATGATGAACCGACAACTAACCACCTACGACCAACAACCAAGTCATAAAAAGAACATTTTTGATTAAGTTGTTAGTTATCTGTAGCGAGTTGTGAGTTGAAAATCTGCCCTCGTAGCATAATGGATAGTGCTGCGGACTTCTAAGCCGTAGATGCAGGTTCGATTCCTGCCGAGGGCATAAGTGAAGGAAAAGCGAACTGCTTCGCTTTTCCAAACATTATGCCGACCGGAGTGATGTTTCGCCAGCAGGCGAAACCACGAGGTGGGGTCGCGAGTACTTACGTAGATTTCGAGCTTGCCTGCTGGAAGGCAGGTGAAGCGAAGAAATATACTTAGTAACTCGTGACCATATTAACTTTATGCCCGAGGAGCGAGTGAACTGCTTCACTTGCGTCAGGAATTGAACGGCGGAGCATGTTGCAAAGCAACGGCGAGCCGCGTCCAGCAGTACTTAGTGAACGAGAAGTTTTGCTTTGAGTGAGCTTAGTAACTGCGGGACATTCCTGCCGAGGGCATAATTTAAGAAATTATCTATGGCTGTAAAAAATAACCGGAAAATGCTATTTTTGTGGTGAATCCCCCAATTCAAATAAAAAGCGCCGGACAAGTCGACGCTTAAATTATGATTCATTTTTATAACCAGTATGAAAATCTAAGTCCATACCGCTTGAGTGTTATTGGGTGATGCACTTCATTGTTGACAAGTTTTTCCTCATTCCAAAACCATGAAATTGCAGTACGCTTGAATGTTTTCCTAATTTCCACTGAGGGTGTAATACGGCCGTCCCATGCGTACCCATCATTCGCTTCCGCATGTATGGGGAATAGTATTCCCGCTTTGAAAGATATCTCCCCAAATGCATGTTCATACCTCGCGCGCAGCGTTAGCACACTTAGCTCATCCCACGAAATACCGTATTTCCCGTTAGGGGTGCGCTCAATGCGCTCTTGTGCAAATCCTGCGTGCCACGCTTCATGTAGTATCCCCGCACCGATTAAGTATCCTCTCCGCGGAAGCTCACGGTCCTCATCAAGGGGTTCACCCATATGCCAAAGTCCTATTTCAAGATATCCAAGGTTCTCTTTTAATGCCGTGAGACCAACACCCACGAGAGATTTGTGACCCTCGCGAATACCATTCTCCTTAAAATTTATAGTTCCCAAATCTCCTGAAAGTGTAATACGCACAGCATTTTGGGAAATAGGTTCCGTCTCTGACGAATAGGCTAATCCGCAAGTAAGACACCATACTGCAAAAACCAACAGTGTGTTTTTCACTCGGCTACTCCTTATGGTCGTTGAGATCCTCTTTTAATTTAGTAAAATATAAATTTCTTGTCAAAGGGGCTTTTGATTAATATCATCACAAACCGCCTCCGCCCTTCAAGTTCCTCCCCATACCTACAAAATGAAAAACCCCAAAGCTAACGCTTCGGGATTTAAGATTTTGTGCGCGGTGAGCTTACTGAGGGTGACTTGGTCACAGATATCCGCCGTGGGCGGATTCCGCGACCCCGGCTCATGGTCGCTTCGCGACACATTCCGCCTTTCAAATCCCTCACGCAAGTAAATCAATTTACTTGCTACCGTGCTCGCTTCGCTGTGCGCGGTGAGGGACTTGAACCCCCGACCTTCTCAGTGTAAATGAGTTGCTCTACCAACTGAGCTAACCGCGCGTAAAGGTAGATTACCACATCGTTGTTTGGTTTTCCAATATTTGTTCGGTAGAATACTTTTATGCAAAAACGCCTAGAGTGTAAAATAACCGGCTTGGTACAAGGAGTAATGTTTCGCGATTTCGTAAAACGTAACGCGCAGAAACTAGACATTACGGGAACTGTCGAGAACTGTTCCGATGGTTCGGTATGTGTCATTGCGGAAGGTGACGAGGGCGAGCTCAAAAAACTCGTGCTCCTTCTTTGGAAGGGCCCGCTTATATCGCGCATGGTCACACATGTTGAGGATGTCGAGGAAACGTGGAGTGAATCCACGGGAAAATTTCCGGATTTTCAGATTTTGTATTAGAGTTATCTAATGACAAACGGACCCATATCGGAAACAGAGAATACCCCTACGTGTGTTGGAGTTATTATGGATGGTAATAGACGGTGGGCAAAAGAGCGAGGACTTACTCCGTTTTTGGGACATACCGAAGGATATAAAAAATTTAAGGAATTTATCGGGTGGGCAAAAGAGCAGGGGGTCAAGTATGTGATAGCGTACGCTTTTTCTACCGAGAACTGGAAACGTTCAAAAGACGAAATAGATCATTTGATGGGACTTTTAAGAAATGTTCTTGATAATGAGTTAGCCGAACTTAAAAAAGAAGGGGTTCGGCTTCGATTTATCGGCGAGACGGAGAAATTTCCGAATGACATTGTAGAAAAGCTCAAAAATATAGAGGAAGAAACAGTGTCACTCAGTGAAATTGAAGTTCTTGTTGCGCTCTCATATGGCGGACGGTCTGAGATTATTTCCGCCATAAAGAAATGTACACCAGAAGAGATCAAAGACCTTAACGAGAAAAATTTTTCCCAACATCTTTTTACAAAAAACATTCCCGACCCCGACCTTGTCATACGAACAGGAGGGGAGGTGCGACTTTCAAATTTTCTTCTCTGGCAATCCGCGTACAGTGAATTATTTTTTAGCCCAACCTATTGGCCTGATTTAAGTAAAGAAGAATTTTTTGAGATCCTAGGTAGGTTTTCTTTCCGTGAGCGGAGGATTGGGAAGTAACCATGGAGAGCTTCAATAGGTTGTAGCTTCACGAGCTTCAAAACCTTTCGAAGCTAACGAAGCTTCAGAAGTTAAAAAGCTATCATGAACATTTCTGTCATCTATGAGGACAAAGATATGCTTGCTGTCAATAAACCGGCTGGCATATCGGTACATCCTGACGGAAGAACGCAGGAACCCACACTTTCTGATTGGGTTCTTGAAACATACCCCGAAATTAAAGATGTGGGGGAGCCCATAAAACTTTCTCATGGCCTGTCTGCCGCGCTACGTCCAGCGCAGGCAGGTGGTGAAATTCAAAAACACGGCATTGTACATCGTCTTGATAGGGATACATCGGGTGTAATGGTGATTGCAAAAAACCAGGAAGCATTTCTATTCCTCAAAAAGCAATTTCAAGAGCGCTTGGTGAAGAAAACATATAAAGCGATTGTATATGGAAGAATGAAAAATGAAACAGGGGTTATTGACGCGCCCATAGGGAAGAGTAGGGGGGATTTCAGACAATGGTCTGCGGAGAAGAACGCGCGAGGTAAGTTACGCGAAGCAGAGACGGAATACAAAGTGATAAAAACAACCCCGGACTATTCATATGTTACACTCTATCCGAAAACAGGACGCACTCATCAAATACGCGTACACTTAAAATCAATCGGACATCCCGTGCTCTGTGATAAGCTCTATGCGGCAAAACGTCTATGCCCAGGGAACCTTACAAGGATGGCACTTCATGCGTTTTCAATCTGTATTACTTCTCCGCAAGGAGCACTTCTTTCCATCGAAGCACCACCCCCGGAAGATTTTGAGAGCGCTCTTGCCGAGCTAGACCTTCTGTGATAGATTAGCTTCTTATTAGCGACGTAGGACGAGAGCGGTGAGAAACGAAGCGAAGCTGAATTTCTCACCGCCGAGTCGAGGAGTTAATATAGGTCAATACCGCGTGGCTATACCACGCATTTGTGCGAGCAGGACGGAGTTTCCTATATTAATTACCTTATGGCAAGTTACGAAGACATAATATATGACAGCGATAACCGTAAAATTTTCTCCGGTAAATATTGAAGAGCGAAAAAAACTCGATATCCGCCCTGGTGACACCGTGCGCGTATTTTCGAAGATTCAAGAAAAAGGAAAGACCCGTCTTCAGGCTTTTGAGGGCATGGTGCTCGGGAAAAAGCACGGAAAAGAATCTGGAGCGACCATCACTGTGTATAAAGTTACGAGCGGTGTGGGCGTTGAAAAAATTTACCCTTTATATTCCCCCGTCATAGATAAAATTGAGATTCTTCGCCGTTCAAAAGTACGTCGCGCGAAACTCGGTTATGTTAAAGAGAAGGTGGCGAAAGAAGTGCGTCGTAAAATGAAACACTCCCGCGCGCTCCCACAAGGAGTTCCCGAAGAAGCGCTTGAAGTAATTACGCCGGAGGAAGTTGCTGAAACTACTACAGAAACAAAATCAGAATAATCAAAAAAGGTCCCGCGAGCGGGACCTTTTTTCCACAAATTAATTGGTATACGCTATAAGCTTGAGGTATGGTTAGGGGATGGGGAAGAGGGGAGTAAAGCCAAAAGGAAAAGTGAAGATAAGATGGTCGCCCAATTTTGCATACACAATTGGGCTTTTAGTTACTGACGGGAATCTTTCTCCTGACGGCTACCATATGAGTGTTACCTCCAAAGATCTGGAACTCATCACTAATTTTCTTAAGGGTATAAATGCGCATTATCACATAGGGAAAAAAGCGAATAGCTCCAGCCCAGGCGAGAAAAAATATTACGTTGTTCAATTTGGAGATATACTATTTTATAAATTTCTATTATCTATAGGATTAACTCCAAATAAAACAAAAACTATCCGCGCCATTAAGATTCCAAATCGGTATTTCTTTGATTTTTTACGTGGACATTTTGACGGTGACGGAAGCTTCTATTCTTACTGGGATAAACGCTGGCGATCAAGTTTTATGCACTATTTACAATTTGTCTCAGCGAGTGAAAATCATATTCTATGGCTAAAGGGGGAGCTCTTAAAAAAGACTGGTTGCGTAGGGCATATATCTAAAAGCAAAAACAATTCTGCCTACCAGCTTAGATATGCAAAGCGGGAGTCCCTTAAAATTATTAGAAAAATGTACTCGGCTAAAACATTAATATGTCTTTCACGGAAGCGCTTGAAAATCCACAAAGTATTGGGTATAGTTGGCATTAAAGGGATATAAATTTGCGCAGGTGGTGTAACGGTAGCCACGCAGCCTTGAGGTGGCTGTGCCCTTACGGGCGTGGAGGTTCAAGTCCTCTCCTGCGCACAAGTAGAGACATTTTCATGATTAGGAAAGA